>ENA-UOYL01000676-UOYL01000676.1-marine-metagenome-genome-assembly--contig:-NODE-676-length-11960-cov-2.178070_pt1 | contig 11960 bp, 16 predicted proteins | sample MGYA00238173_ERZ767189 | MGnify/ENA primary metagenome ERZ767189 (study PRJEB28943, sample SAMN06267163) | marine metagenome | isolation source: Columbia River Estuary | place: USA:Columbia River Estuary... | reverse complement strand
GTCATCGGCGACTTGAACCGTCGTCGCGGCATGATCCTCGACCAGGAAAAAACCACCACCGGTGTACGCATCAAAGCCAACGTACCGCTGGCCGACATGTTTGGTTACATCAGCACGCTGCGTACCATGACCTCCGGTCGCGGCCAGTTCTCCATGGAGTTCTCGCACTACAACCCATGCCCGAACAACGTTGCTGAAACCGTAATCGCCAAAGAGAAAGAAAAGAAAGCGGCTCTGAAGAAGTAAGTTTCTTCACTGCCCGCTCCGCTCCACTAAACGACCGCGTCCACAAGACGCGGGCGTTTGCGTTTTGGCTGCCCCTGTTGCGGGAGCCTGGTTTGGCTGCCTTTATTTGGCCGGCGCCTCATCGCCACCACTGGAACCGGCGAACATCTTGCGGCCGCCCTCCTGCATGGTGACCGTGCGCGCGTTGACGAGATTGCTGCCATCACGGGCGAGGCTGCCTTCGATCACAACGACATCGTCAGGCTTCAGCGAATCGCGCTTCCAGCCTTTGCGGATGAGGGCGTTGGGGCCGCCCATCTCGAAGGTCCAGCTGGCGGCAGCGCCCTGCTCGGCGCTTACATCGCCGTAGATGAAGATGTGGGGATTGGTCCACTCGACCTTGGTGACCTTCACGGTGAGCGTGATGGGCTTGTCGATGTCGTACTGCGCGGGGAAGGAATGATGGGCCTGTGCCGGCATGGCTGACAGCAGAACGACCCCAGCGGAAAGCATTAGCGAACACACGTGGCGTTTCATGGTTGTACCCCCATCAGTTCAACAAACTGCTCATTTTCAAGGCAGATTTCATCGATCAATTCGGCGTTAACAACGACGCGCTGTTTGAGCGTCACCGTCCACGGTTTGGTGTAGGCCTTCGGATCATCCACTGTCACCCTGATTTCGATGTGGCCGTAATCGGGGCGGGTGATTTCTTCCCGCACCTTGGCAGCTTCGGTCAGCACGCTGCCGTTCCAGTCGATCCAGGTGTCGTCACGCACGCCGATGGTATCGACCACCAGGGTGTCGCCTTCCCATTTGGCGGAGGAATAACCCTGCCATGAGGGGTTGGGATCATCCGGCAGCGCGCGCGCATCGGTGAACACCTGCCGATAACCGGCATTCATTTCGTTGAGCGTGACCCACAAACCATCGGTGTGGATGTACTTGAGCATGTGCGGCAGGCCGTAGGCGCGCAGAAAGTTGTCGGGCAGGCAGCGGATGTGGGGATCGTCGATGGCGAGGTTGTCGGTGCGCTGTTTGACGACGGGGATCAGCCAATCCTGATACGGCAAGCCGCCCACCATATCGACGCCGAGGTTGGCCATGTGCGGTGAAGAGGAGATATCGTTGCCATCGCTGACGAGGTCTTCGCCACTCTCCTGCCGCCGCGGTGTCGACGGCACCCAGATGCCGGACAGATCCGGCTTGCCATTGGGCAGGCGCGGTACCGGCGCGTGCATGTCGACCGAACCATCGGGCTTGCGGGGCACGCCAGCGGTGGGATAGTCCACCCACTGCGCGGAGACGGGCGTTGCGGCCAGCGCCAGCACCACAAGCGCCTGGGCGAGAGTTGAAGGAGACAATAACGAGCGGCGGTGCAGTAGCGGCATAGGACACTCCATTGGCATGCGGTGGGCTGTGCTGGTGTGACGCCGGCAGTATAGCCACAGACGGTGATTGGCTTACAAGCCCCAGCAAAGCTGACTTGCCGGGAAAACCGCTCTATGCTCGGCACAAGAGGGCCGAGCAAACCGTCATTCCCGCGCAAGCGGGAATCCACCGGCTGTGGAGTGGATCCCCGCCTTCGCGGGGATGGCGGGACGTGCGAGGTATGACAACGAAGTACTTGTTCAGCATTGCCGAAGTTGGTCATTCATAACTACAAGGAGGCACCATGATGCTCGTCCGTAACCTTTCCCACTCTGCTTTTGTCTTGCTCTTTTCCGCCCTCACCAGCCTTGCGGCTGCCCAGCAACTGCCCGCCGATCTCAACCCGCAATCGCTGGCGCGACTGCCCTATGTGCAACGCAAAGACACCGACGACAGCGCCAAACGCCTGTTCGATATCTTCGTGCGCAACAGCAACAGCCCTACTGATCAGTTGACCGGCCCGCTCGCCTTCGCCGCCTACAACCCGGCGGTAGCCACTGCGCTGCTGGATCTGCACGATGGCGCCGTTGGCAAAAGCTCGGTCGATGCGCATGTACGCGAGCTGGCGATTCTGGTGGCCTGCCGCGAAACCAACTACGACCTCGAATGGAACGCCCATATGCCAGCGGCTCTCACAGCCGGCGTGGAACAGAAGGTAGTCGATCTGGTGCAGAACAACGCTGAACTGACCGGCGTGAGCGAAGCCGATGCCGCCGTAATCCGCTTCGGCCGCGAACTGCTGCGTGATCGCAAGATGAGCTCAGCCACCTTCGCCAAAGCCAAGCAACTGTTCGGTGACAAAGGCGCGATGGATCTGGTGGCAGTGATGAGCACTTATGCTGTGAGCGGTTTCTACGCGATTGCTGTCGACGAGCATGTGCCGGCAGACAAACCACAGCTGCCGCGCTGAACCGGAGAAACAAGCTCATGCGCAAATCCCTGCTCGCTGCTGCACTGACTGTTGCCACCGTGCTGACGTATCCACTGACTACGCTGGCGCAGCATGAAACCGGCGCCGACCTCTTCAGCGGCGAGCAGGTGTTCCAGAACCTGTGCGCCAACTGCCACGGTATCGATGGCGCACTGGTACCCAACGTGGATCTTGGTCACGGCGTGTTCCGCCAGCCGTATACCGATGCCCAACTGGTGACGGTGATTCTCAAGGGCATCCCCAACACGCCGATGCCGGGCAACCCGACGATGAGTGAAGAGCAGGCGCAGCTGGTAGTGGATTACCTGCGCAGCCGCGCAGTGGACAGCAGCAGCGCACTGGCAGGCGATGCCGCCAAGGGCCGCGCGCTGTTCGAAGGCCGCGGCGACTGTTTGAGCTGCCACATGGTAGCCGGCCAAGGCTCACCACTCGGCGGCGAACTCACCCGCATCGCGCTCATCGACCACGGGCGGCTGGTCGCCGATGCCGCGCCCGAGGCGATCCGGCGTCTCGCCGCGCTCTATCCGCAAGAAACAATCTCGGCGCCGCTGGTCGATGCCGAGCTTTCGCAGGAAAGCGAATTCTCGCCGACGCCGGTCGTGGCGGCCGCGAGCGGCAGGGTGCCGTTGTACGACGTGCCGGTCATCCCGACCTTGCCGGTGGACCACGACGCCTCGACGACCTCGTCGCCGTCGTCCTCGACGGCCTCGACGGCGGGGGCCTCGCCTGGCGCGACGTCACGCGGGGCGTGTGGCTCGACTCGCTCCCCAGCTACTCGCTCACTACGGAAGGAACCTAAGCCCATGCCCGCCGTTGGACACGTCGTAAAGACGCTCGTGGTCAAGATCCCCACGCCCCCGGGCACGACGCCCGTGGAGTATCAGTGTGCGGTCACCGGAGTCGAGGAGCGCCCGACCCGCCAGACCGTGACCTCTCAGGTCGCCTGCCCTGACGGGTCGCTCACCGACGTCGGCACGCCGACGTACGAGCTCGTGATCGGCCTCAACGTCGATTGGAACGCGGGTTCCCTCTACCGCCTCCTGCGCGACAACGACAACGTCGATGGGACCGTCACCGTCGAGTGGGATCCGATCGGCGCCCCGGGCGTCACGGTCGACTACGAGGTCACCCTCGTCGACCCGGGCGCTAACGCTCAGGTCGGCGCGTTCGCGGTCGCTACGGCGACGCTCCCGGTGCGCGGATACCCCACGATCACCGACCCGGCCCCGTAGGCGGGCCGCCGTGCTCTCGATCCGAGGGGCCTCGGCGTCGACGAGAGCGGCGGCCGGGATCGCCCGCGAGCTCGACCGCGACGTGCGTAAGGGCATCAAGCGTGACGTGGGGCGCCTCATCGTCGAGCCGATGCGCGCCGCCGCCGCCCGCCGTGCCCGCCGCCCCGTGCAACGGTCCCTCGCGGCGACGGGCCGGGCGTCATGGTGGCGCGATATCCCGGGGGCCGCGTTCGGCGGCGCCCGGCAGGTGACCTCCTCGGGCGTGTCCGGCAAGGTGATCGCGCACGGTACCGAATACGGGTCGGCGGGTACGCGGCGGGCGACGTTCGCCGTGCGCTCACCGCTGGGTCGCGCCTACTCGGTGACGCGCCGCACGTCGCGGCAGTTCATGCCCCGCGACGAGGGCGGCAAGATGATCGCCCCGGCCGCCGAGCAGGTCGCCCCGGCCGTCGTCGAGGCCTGGTCGACCCTCGTGATCGACGCGGCCGTCGTCGCCCTCGACGACCTGCACCCCGTGGGAGGGTAGGACCATGGCCCGCCCCCGTGACGTCGTCGTCAGGTTCCTCGCCGAGACTCGTGACTTTCTCCGAGGCTCTCAGGGCGTCGAGGACGCATACCGCGATATGGCTCGTGAGGCCGACCGTACCGCCGACGCGGGCGAGGACGCGGCCCGCGATACCGCCCGGGCGTGGGACCGTGCCGCCGACTCGATGAAACGCGACATGAGGGACGCGGGCCGCGTGACGCAGCAGAGCGCGGCCGAGGCCGGGCAGGAGGTCGGCAACGAGTTCGCGCAGAACGTCGGCGAGTCGATCAGTTCGGGCGATATCGAGGGCCTCCTCTCGGGCACGGTGGGAGGCCTCGCGGGCACGTTCGGCGCGGCCGGGCCGATCGGCCTCGCCCTGGCGGGCCTCGGCGCCGCCGCCGTGGGCGTGTTCGGTGCGATGAGTCGCGCCGCCGAGCAGGCCGCCGCCGACGCCAACACCGCGTTTCAGGAGCTCACCGAGGGAACGTCGTTTCAGGCCCGGCTCAACAATCAACTAGAAACGCGATTCGGCGGGATCGTCGAGGGATGGGAGAAGATCACCAAGTATTCCGAGGCCTCGGGGATCTCGACCTCGGCGATCACGCGCGCCATTGCCAACGGCGGCCGTGAGGCCCGGTCGCTAGAAAAGATCATCGACCGCAGGCTACGCAAGGAATACGAAACCGAGGGCGCCCTCGGGGCACAATCCGCGCTCCTCGTCGACCTCGCCGACGACCTAAACGACCGGGCAGACGCGACCGAGCGCGCCGCCAAGGCGGCCAAGGAAGAAAACCAGTCGCTACGCGATACAGAGCAGGTACTCAGACGCTCGGCGTCCTACTATTCCGCGCGCCGTTCCGGCTACGCGGTCGGCGGGTCGTTGTATCAGTCTCAGGTGCCGACCGGGAGGCGAGTGCCGTGACGATCACCCTGACGCCCGACCCGTCGACGGCCTCGATCACCGTCGACGTCGACGGCCTCGGCACCGACCCGGTCACGATCCTCCGCACCAACGTCTCGGGATCCCTCACGGCCCTACGCGGGTCGCCGTTCACCCCAGCCGCGGGCATCGTGCGCGCGATCGACGCCGAGGCGCCCCTCGGCGTCCCGGTCACCTACAAGGTGCAGGGCACGACCGAGGTAGCGGTCACGACCCTCGACGTCGACGTGCCGATCCTGTCCTCACCGCTCTCGCCCGAGCTCGCCGCACCCGTCACCGTCGTCGACGATGGAGAATGGTCCTACCCGGCCCGCACGTATGCCTATGACGTGATCGGGCGGGGCCTGCCCGTGTTCACCTGGTACGCCCGCGCCTCGCGGACGGGCCGCCTCGTCCTGCGCTACGCCGACACGCAGGAGCGTTCCTATATCGCCGCCCTGGTCGCCCCGGGCGCGCCGCTCCTCCTGCGCTACCCGGCCGCCTACCCGCAACTACCCTCGGCCTACATCGGGATCCTCGACGTCAGGCAGCTCCCCGCGTTCCCCGGCGACACGGCGGGTACGGCCGAGCTCGACTACATCGTCGTCCCGCCGCCGCCGTCCTCGCTCGCCCGCCCGGGCGGCGCCCTGCGCTGGGACGACGTCCCGATCGAGTGGACGACCTGGAACGCCGTGCTAAGCGACGTCGCCACCTGGACGGACCTCACATACTGGATCCCGTCGACGGCCGCCGCCGCGTCGCCGCCGCCGTGGGGCGCATAATGGCTCACCCGCTGACCGCCGAGCAGCTCGACGCCCTCTCGTCGTCGTTCGCCCCCGACCCGCAGCTCTGGGCGACCGACCTGACGACGTTCGACTCGGTACGCCTGCCCCTTATCAGCGGCCGCATCAACCTCGACGGCGCCTCGGTCGAGCGCACGACCCTCGACGCGACGGTCGCCGCCGTCGACTCGGACGGATCCCGCTACGTGCCCGAGGAGTGGGGCGACCTCCTCGTGCCAGATGATTGCGTGCTGACCGCGTTCTACGGCCTCGGCGCGGGCGCCCCGGTGAAGGTGGCGACCGTGTACCTCGATTCGACCACCGTGATCGGCCCTGACGGGACGCTCGCCCTCGTGGGGTACTCGCGCGCCACCCGCGTCTCCCAAGCGGGATACCCGCCCGGGGCGACGTCCTACACAGGCAACGCGGCGCAGGCGGCCGTCAAGGTCGTCGAGGCCGCCCTCGGCGTCACGGTGCAAGTCGTCAACCTCGGCGTGACCGGGCCGACCGTGATCGACGCCGAGGCCTTCACCGGGGATCCGTGGGACGCCGTCGAGACGCTCATGGACGCGGCCGGGGCCGAGGCCTATTTCGACGTCGAGGATCGGCTCGTGTTGCGCCCTGTGCCCCGCGCGGAGGCGCCCGTGGCCTGGACCCTCGCCACGGGTGAGGGCGGCACGATCACCCGATACGAGGCGACCGTCGAGCGCGCCCCTAACGTGGTCCGTATGAGGTTCCGCGACCCGGCCGGGCAGGCCGACGTCCTCGGCACGGCGACCGCGACGGGCCCGGCCGACCCGGCCGGGGCATACGGGCCGTTTCGCCTCGACGTCGACCGTGACGGCCGCGTCACGACGACACAGGCGACCGAGGCCGCACAGGAGTACCTCCTCCGAGCTGGGGGCCTCATGCGCTCGCTCACGATCGAGGCCGTACCGCACCCGGGGATCGAGGTCGGCGACTCGATCGGCGTGACGTTCCCCAACGGCGCGACCGAGGTTCACCGTGTCACGTCGGTCGCGCTGCCCCTCACGGTCGGCGACACGATGCAAGTTCGGACTAGGAGCGTCCCATGGTGAGCTCGGACGTCGTCCGCGCGGGCGTGGCGACCGTGACCGGGCCGGGCGTGATCGAGTGGGGCGGCGACTCGATCCGTACCGATACGGGTTCCGTCCCGGTCGGCTCGACCGTCGCCGTCTGGGCGCAGGGCCGCCGCGTCACGATCGTCGGCGGGGCCGGGGCCGTCCCCTCGGGCACGACCGTCTACGTCTCCCGCCGCATGCCCGAGGGCATCGAGCTGCACGAGGGCGATATCTGGCTAGCCCTGCCCGCCGACCTGCCCTCGCTCATCGAGCCCGATTGCCTCACCAACCCGGCCCGCTGGAACTCGGCCGGATTCGGCTACGCCTGGCCCGTGTCGTCATTCACGGCCGAGGCCGAGGGAATGCGGATCGCCTGGAACCCGTCTCCGACCGAGCCCGGCAACGGTCACCAAATGCCTATCCTCCGCACGATCCGCACCGACCTCGACCCGGCCGCGTCCTACCTCATCGAGCTCGACGTCGTCGTCGACGGCGACCCGGTCCGGCTCGCTCAACCGTTTGTCTACGGAACCGCATTCACGACCGGGTCGAGCGCGGCACTCTCGGGCATCGTGCGCCCCAACGGCGGGACGATCTTCCTCGGCCCCGAGTCGGTAGCGAACCCGACGACGCCCGGGGGCGTCCTCGTCACGCACGTCGACGTCGTCGAGGTCACGGGCGCCGAGCCCGAATCGGCGTGGGTCTATGACGAGGCCCTCGCCCGATGGGTACTCCTGCCCTCGGGCGGGGGCGGCACGCCGCCCTCGGGCGACGGCCCCCCGACCGGCTCGGTCACCGCCTACGCGCCCGCGACGGGCCTCCCGTCCGGGTGGCTGGAATGCGACGGGTCCGTCGTGTCCCGCACGCAATACGCGGCCCTGTTCGCGGCGATCGGGACGACCTACGGCCCCGGCGACGGCTCGGCGACGTTCGCCCTGCCCGACCTGCGCAACCGATTCGCCCTCGGCCTCGACGGCGGCACCGACCCGGGCGACACGGGCGGGCAGGCGGCCGTGTCCCTCACGACCGCGCAGCTCCCCGCGCACACGCACGGCGGGCCCGGGCACACGCACCCGGGCCCCTCGCACACGCACACGATCGCCCACAATCACACGCTCGGGTTTAGCGACGCGGCGGGCGGGTCGGTCCAGAACGTCCCCAAGGGCACATCGACGAACAGCTCGACGAGCGCGGGCCTCATGGGGCAGCCGTCGTCGGCGAGCAGTGGCGCGGGAGGCACTCAGAGCACCGGCCCAGCAACGTCGGGCGTCACCGGCTCGACCGGGTCGGGCGAGACTCACGAGAACATGCCCCCGTACCTCGTCCTACGATTCATCATCAAGACCTAGGAGGTCGACCCATGCCCGGCTACACGTCGCCCAAGGCGATCCCGTACCCGCTCCCGACCGAGCCGCCCAACGGCGCGGGGCAGATGCTCGCCCTGGCGGACAAAGTCGACGACCTGATCGTCGCCGAGGAGACGGCCCGCGCGAACGGCGACAACAACCTCAGCGCCCGCATCGACGGTAACGACGCCGATATCGCCGACATTTACACCAAGATCCCCACGGCCCGGAGCAAGTGGGGCAGCGCGCAGCAGACGACCGACAGTAACGGCCGCATGGTGATTACCCACTCGGCCGGGTGGGTGCCCTCGATGGTCGTCGTTACCCCGGTCGTCCCCGGATCGACGCGGCGCATGCTCTCGCTCACCGTCGACGGCGACTCGATCACTACCTCGTCGTTCGCCCTCTGGGTCTGGGACGACGAAACCGACCGTTTCGCCAACGCTCAGGTAGTCCGGGTGCAGTGGATTATCCGTGACTGACGACCCGGCGATCGGTTGGCGGCCCCTCGTGCCCCCGGTCGAGCCCTACGATCCGGCCCCGCCGCCGCCCGACGACGACGAGGCCGAGCCCGATGCGTGACGTAGAGGGCGCCCTCGCCTGGCTGGAAGGGCAGCGCACGTCCGGGTCGACCGCCTGGCACAACATGTGCGAGAGCCTGTGCCGCCAGGCCTACGGCCTCGCCGCGCACTACTCCTCGGCCGAGCTGCACGCCAACGCGATCCCCTCGGCGCACCGCTACGGGCACGAGGCGCCCGCCCGCGGGGATCTAGTCCTGTACCGCAATGGCGGGCACGGGCATATCGTCGTGGCGACCGGCAACGGGTGGCAGGCCTACACCAACGACTACGGCGGCCGGGGCCGCGTCACGATCACCGACGCCCGCGACCTCGTCGCCTGGTGCGGGGCGTCGTCATGGTTCACCGCTGACGCATGGTGGAGCTCGTCGAGCAAGATCCCGACTCACTCAGGAGCAGATATGGCACTCACGGACGCCGACGTCGCCAGGATCGCAAAGGAGGTCTGGCGCTACGCGGCAGACGGCGAGCCGCGCCAGGCCTACAACTACCTGCGCAACATCGACGCCGACGTCTGGGCGGCCTCCTCCCGCACGCTCACGTCGGCCGGAGGACCGCCCGTGCTCTCCGACGCCGACGTCAACCGGATCGCCGAGGCCGTCGCCGAGGAGCTCGGCGCCCGTCTCCGAGACTGACCGTGCACAGGTGGGGCCTGTTCGGCTCGGCGGGGGCGCTCCTCGCGGCGGCCGGGGGCGTCACGATCGCCGACCCGGCCGCCTATGCGTGGGTCGGGATCCTCACCGCCCTCGCGGCGGCCCTCATCGGCGCGGGTATCCACGCCGAGGGACTCCGACACAGGCGGGACGACGACGACCCGCTCCCGTGAGTGTTACGCTCTCCGACCGTACCGCTCAACCTCGACCGAAAGGCTCCCGCCATGATGACCACAGACGAGGCCGCTGCCTTCCTCCTCGCCGTCCTCGGCCCCGACGCCGCCCTCCCGACCTGCCCCGTATGCGGCACGATCGCCCGCGACATGGGCGAGCCCGTGCACGGCTCGACCCTCGTGCGATTCATCGAGTGCGTCGACGGGTGCGGCGGCACGTTCACCGCCTACCTCGCATGAGGCCCGACGCAGGAAGGGCCCCGCGTAACGCGGGGCCCTTCCACTCGCTCGCGCCTCGACACGCATCCCGAGGCCCGTACCGTATCACCCTGGCGGCCCTGTTCCTCGCCGCCCTCGTCGCGGGCCTAACCGCCGACGCCTGGAACCCGTGCGCAGGTGACGCCGTGTGCGTGATCGCGCCCTACACAGGAGGCAACGCCCCGTGAGTGCACCCGTGCACCTGCTCACCGTAATCAACGGCGTCGACGTGCCTAGCGACGTCGCGGCGGCCGTCATGGCGCTCCTGGCGCCATACGATCCCGATATCTACTACCGCCCGTGCGACGAAACCGGGCGGGCATTGTGATCGCTCACGCCGTCCTGACCGTCACCTACGCCCCGCACGGCCCCGACCATCGAACCCTCGGCCGCTGGGATTGCCTCCTGTGCGATGCCCGCTCCCGCTCGATGCTCTGGGCCTCGGCCCTCGGCGCCGCCGACACTCACGTCACCCTGACGCACGGAATCACGAGCCCATGCCTACGGATTCGGGACCGGGGGCGGACATGACGTCGAGGATCCTCCGCTGCACCGGGTGCGGCCTCTGGCGCATCGTGCGCCCCACGCCCTGCCCCGTCTGTCAGGTGACCTCATGGCCGACGAGCTGATCGACCCATGCCCCGGTGCGGCCCGCGTAGGCGGGTCGCACGGGTGGCAGCATCCGACCGCCGTGCGCTGCCAGGCATGCGGGTACGTCATGCGATACGCATGGTGGAACGGCCGCGAGCACCTGTGCGGCCGCTGCCGCTGGCCGAGGGACGACTCGTGACCGCCTGGCCGTCATGGGTGCCCCCGCGTATCGCCGCCCGCCTCCTCGTCACCGAGGAAGGATGCTGGGCCTGGACCGGCGACGTCAGTTCCTACGGCTACGGCCGCGTAGGGCACCCGCGACGTCAGGGCGGCCGCCTCCTGCATCGGATCATGTGGTTCGCCTCGGGCCGCTCGATCCCGCCCGGCCACGTCCTCGATCACCTGTGCCACGATCCCGCGACCTGCCACGGGGGCGACACCTGCCCGCATCGGGCGTGCGCGAACCCGGACCACATGCGCGCCGTGACGCGCGCCGAAAACGTCGCCGCGCACCGTCGCGTCACCCGCTACGCGGCGGCCCGCAACCGATGCGTGCGCGATCACGACGTGAGCGACCCGGCCTCGATCTACACCTACCCGGACGGGAGCCGCGAGTGCCGCGAGTGCCGCCGTGAGGCTAAGCGGCGGGCGAGGAGGGCGGCCCGGTGAGGGCGCCTCGACCTCGGGCCCGAGGGCCGCCGAGGAGCTAGGACAACCGAATAGGCGACAACGTTGGGCGCACTCACGCGCCAGGGCGGGGGAAGCTGCCGCCCTTGGAATGGTGAGGGCGTCTGTTCCGACGCGCGCTAGGGAGACAACCTGCGCGCGCACGTCGGGCCGGGGCAGGCGGGACCGATATCAACCCGTGGGACCGTGGGAGGGATACACGGGACGCGGTCTGTCCAGAGTCAGGCAGAAGGGTCGAGGGGCATGGGAGACGTGAGGCGAGGTACCCGTCAGTGGCGCCGCCTACGGGCAGCGATCCTGGCCCGGGATGGGTACGCCTGCCGCATGGTCGAGGGATGCAGGGCCCGAGCTACCCACGTCGACCACATCGTGCCCGTTGTCCTCGGCGGGTCGAGTCACCCGGACAACCTGCGCGCCGCGTGCGCCGTGCACAACCTCGCGGCAGGTGGGGCCCTCGCGTCGCGTACGGGCCTCGGGTCGCCGTCGAGGGCCTGGGTTCTTTGACGCCGCGCGGGACGGACTCGCCCGGGGATTCCGTCCCTCCCC
>ENA-UOYL01000675-UOYL01000675.1-marine-metagenome-genome-assembly--contig:-NODE-675-length-11973-cov-7.295477_pt1 | contig 11973 bp, 11 predicted proteins | sample MGYA00238173_ERZ767189 | MGnify/ENA primary metagenome ERZ767189 (study PRJEB28943, sample SAMN06267163) | marine metagenome | isolation source: Columbia River Estuary | place: USA:Columbia River Estuary... | reverse complement strand
TGCTCTAACACCCCAATTTCCAAACGAAAGCTGTTGGAGCCCAAATCTATGGCTGCTAATAATTGTCCGTTTTGCATTTGGTTATTTGAGTAAGTACTGATCGTCAAAACCCACTATTTTGTGACTTTTTGATGTCAATTTAATGAACTTTAAAAAATATAAATGTGGCAGTGGCAGCATCAGATGGTTCTAGGCCTGGCGTGCGAATGTTCGAATGTGCAACTAAGTATGTGTTTGCAGATCGGGCGTAGCGATCTGATTGGATATTCGACTTGCTGGGAAAATTAAGTTAAAGGTAGAACCCACACCTAGTTCGCTTTGAATTTGGAGTTCACCCCCATGGCGTTGCATGACGTGTTTTGTGATTGCCAACCCAAGGCCTGTGCCACCTGTTTCTCGAGACCGGCTCTGATCAATTCGATAAAAACGCTCAGTTAAGCGTGGCAAGTGTTCAGAAGCAATGCCAGGACCTGTATCTTTGACGGAAATAGTCAGCTGATCATCTGTTTGTGAAAAAGTTAAATGGACCAACCCACCCAGTGGTGTGTATCTAATTGCATTGCTGACTAAATTGGACAGCGCACTGAACAGTTCTTTTTGGGAGCCCATCACTCTGAGAAGAGGTACTTGGTCAAAAACCAGCGCATGTTTTTGGCCACTTAGTTGGTCTGCCAGCAATGAGGTTAAGGCATTGGCTTCAGATATGACTTGATTGACCAAATCAGGGAGGCTGATGTGATCTTGGTTATTTGGTGATTGGCTGACTTCAAGCTGGGACAAGATAAGTAAATCTGCAACCAATGATTGCATACGGCCTGCTTGACTTGACATCAGTTGAAGGTATTTTTGTGTTTCCTGTGCATTCAGTGGCACGGATTGCAAAGTCTCTACAAAACCACCTAAAACAGTGAGAGGTGTTCGAATTTCGTGAGAAACGTTGGCCACAAAATCTCTTCTCATGGCATCTGCTTTGATCACTTCGGTCACATCGCGCGAAAGCAAAAGCAAACGACCGTCACCGTATTTGTGCAACTGAACTGATAGCTTGCGAAGGCTTGAGACTGAAGCAGATCTGCCGTCTATCAATACTTCACTCGGATGGTTGTCCTGAGAAAAATATCGGGTGAAGAGAGGGTCGCGAACCAAATGAACGATGTGTTGCAAACGATCTTTTTTGACATCTAAGCCCAAATGAGATGCGGCTGTATCGTTGCACCAATCAATCCTTGACTCATCATCTAGCAATATGACGCCATTGGGCGAAGCTTGTATGGCCAGCAGAAAATCTTGCAGGCGTCTTTCATGCAACTGTGTCCTATTTTCAGCCAGTAGCTGCTGACGCTGAATGCGTGTTGCAACATCTAGCCAAGCACCACGCCAAGGCGGGTTGGCTTGAAGGTATGTTGAATTGAGCCACTTCTGAAAACGTCTAAATTTCCAATCTTGAACCAGAATGTGCAGGATCAGATAAATTGATGCTGCCAAAAGTGCAGACACAGCATCGAGCCAAATCCAAACAGGAAGAGCTACTACAGCAAGCCAAAATAACAATTCAAAAACGACATAGGGCATTAAATTTCAGGCTCAAACATTAACTTGCTTTGTCATTCGGTACCCAGCACCTCTGACTGTTTCAATCATTTCTGCGGCTTCTCCCAAAGCTTCGCGCAGGCGTTTGATATGAACGTCAACAGTGCGCTCTTCGATGTAAACATGATCACCCCAGACTTTGTCAAGCAAGGCGCCGCGGCTGTGCACTCGCTCTGGGTGATGCATGAGGTGGTGCAAAAGCTTGAATTCGGTGGGGCCAACTTTAATTTGCTTGCCTGCGAAGCTAACCCTGTGAGTTTCGGCATCAAGTTGCAGTTCACCCATTTTGACGACACCTACGATTGATTCAGGCACGCGTCGACGCAAAACGGCCCGAATTCTAGCCAACAACTCACGCGGCGAAAAGGGCTTCACAATGTAATCGTCTGCGCCAGCATCGAGCCCGGCAACTCGATCGGCTTCGTCGCCTCTTGCCGTGAGCATCAGGATGGGCACGGTTTTGGTTCTTTCGGCGCTTCTCCAGCGCCTTGCTAAAGTTAACCCGCTCTCTCCAGGTAACATCCAGTCGAGCAAAATGACATCTGGCAGGACATCATCAAGTTCGCGTTGTGCCGTTGCGGAGTCGATGGCCCAAATGGGTTGGAAACCGTTATGCCGCAGGTTAACAGCAATCAGCTCTGCAATGGCTGACTCATCTTCAACAATCAGAATGCGTGGCAGTGTTTTCATTGCACAGCTTTTTCAATCTCGGTTAAGGCGGTATGGCGAACATCTGCACCTTTGACAACGTAGATCACAAACTCAGCGATGTTCTTGGCATGATCACCAATTCGCTCAATGGCTTTGGCGACAAACAGCAAATCTAAACTCGCTGAGATGGTGCGTGGATCTTCCATCATGTAAGTGATTAATTTACGAACAAAGCCGTTGAACTCGGCATCGATTAAATCGTCTTCTTTCAAAATGGTAACGGCCATGTTGACATCTAGACGGGCAAATGCATCAAGCGCTTTTCGCAGTAAGCCAGAGGCTAAATCTGCTGCGATGCGCAATTCGGATGAAGGTAAATTGCGCGGTGTGCCTGTTTCTAGGATTTGTTTGACCATGCGCGCAATGCGCTCGGCTTCATCACCTGCACGTTCAAGGTTGCCCGTTATTTTTGAAATGGCCATCAGCAAGCGAAGATCGCGGGCTGTAGGCTGACGGCGGGCAATGATCGATGCCAATTCGCGATCAATTTCTACTTCTAGCAAATTGACTTGTTTTTCAGATGCAATGACTTGATCTGCAACCTCAGAGCTGAACTGTGCCAATGCATAAACAGCATGACGAGTTTGCGACTCCACCAGTCCACCTAACTCAAGAATTCGCGTGGAAACACCCGTAAGTTCGTTGTCGAATTGGGTTGAAATGTGTTTGTCCATGGTGTGCTCCTGATTAGCCGAAACGGCCAGTGATGTAATCTTCGGTTTCTTGACGCGAGGGCTTCAAGAAAATTTGCTCTGTGACGCCAAATTCCATCAATTCGCCAAGGTACATGTAAGCTGTAAAGTCTGAGACCCTAGCGGCTTGCTGCATATTGTGAGTGACTATCGCCACTGTATATTCTTTTTTCAGCTCACTCACCAATTCTTCTACTTTGGCTGTTGAGATGGGGTCTAGCGCTGAGGTGGGTTCATCAAGCAGAATCACTTTCGGTTTGACCGCTACTGTGCGTGCAATACACAGACGCTGTTGTTGTCCGCCAGAGAGGGACAAACCACTTTGCCCCAGTTTGTCTTTCACTTCGTTCCAAATGGCGGCCTTGGTCAAGGCTGACTCAACGCGATCGTCCATATCCGATTTGCTGAGGTTTTCGTACAAACGGACACCAAAAGCAATGTTGTCATAGATGGACATGGGGAAGGGTGTTGGTTTTTGAAACACCATGCCAATTTGTGCGCGAAGTAGATTCAGGTCTTGGCCTTTTTCGAGAATATTTTGGCCATAGAAGTTGATTTCACCTTCTGCGCGCTGCCCTGGATAAAGACTGTACATGCGATTGAGTGTGCGAAGCAAAGTTGACTTGCCGCAGCCCGACGGTCCAATGAAGGCAGTTACTCGATGCTCGGCAATATCGAGGTTGACATTTTTCAGCCCTTTAAAATTGCCGTAATAAAAATCGAGATTACGCACTTCAATGGCGTTTTGTGTTGGCTTGCTATCAGGCATATGGTTTCCTGTGAATTCAAAAAAGTGACAATGAAGAGGGGTAGATTAGCTTGTCGTTTTGTCTCTAAAAAAGACACGAGCCAGAATATTGAGAACCAAGACAGTCAAGGTAATCAGCAGGGCGCCGCCCCAAGCCAGTCGAATCCAGTTTTCATAGGGGCTCATTGCAAACTGGAAAATGACAACAGGCAGGTTAGCCATGGGCTTGCTCATGTCATCATTGAAGAATTGGTTGTTCAAGGCGGTGAACAGCAGGGGGGCAGTCTCGCCACTGATTCGCGCAATGGCCAATAAAACACCCGTGATCACGCCACTTTTGGCTGCACGCAATGTGACTGACAAAGACACCTTCCAGCGAGGCGCACCCAAGGCAAAAGCAGCTTCACGCAGACTACCTGGAACAAGGCGAAGCATATTTTCTGTGGTGCGCATGACCACAGGCACCGCAATGAGTGTCAAGGCCAGACTGCCTGCATACCCAGAAAATCGACCGACTGTGGCAACAGCAATGGCGTATACAAACAAACCAATTGTGATGGAGGGCGCTGACAACATGATGTCAGTGACAAAACGTGTGAGGGCTGCAGTTTTGCTTTGATCGCCAAACTCAGTGAGATAGATGCCAGCCAAAATACCAATTGGTGTAGCAACCAGCACTGAAAGTCCAACCATGAGCAAACTGCCCACGATGGCGTTGCGCAGTCCGCCGCCCTCGGTTCCGGGGGCGGGTGTGTCTTGGCTCACAATGTTCCAGTCGAGTGCTGCAAACCCGTTGGAGAACAAGATAAACAAAATCCAGAGTAATACAGCCAAACCTAAAGTCATGGCCAACATCGAGGTCACCATGCCCCAAAGGTTGGCCAGGCGACGCCGACGGTAAAGTGCGTGATTCATGTTCATGGCCATTTCAGAACCCCTTGGCTTTTTCAGCTCTGCTGATCATGATTTTGGCAAGTGCTAGAACCATGAAAGTGATAACGAACAACAAGAAACCTAGCGCAAACAAGGATGACATGTGAAAGTCTGCGGCCTCGCCAAATTCATTGGCCAATGTTGATGCGATGGAGGTTCCAGGTGAAAAAAGTGAAGTGGGCATGCGATTCGCATTGCCAATCACAAAGGTGACGGCCATGGTCTCGCCAAGCGCGCGACCCAGGCCCAACATGATTCCCCCAATCACACCTTTTTGTGTGTAAGGCAAAACAATCTTTCCGACCACTTCCCAAGTGGTGCAGCCAAGCCCGTAAGCAGACTCTCTCAAAATGGGGGGCGTGATTTCAAATACATCGCGCATGACGGAGGCTACAAAGGGTACCACCATGAAAGCCAGCACAATGCCAGCCGCCAAGATGCCCATGCCGTTGGGCGCGCCACCAAACAAAAATCCAATGAGGGGCATGCCACCTAAAACTTGGCGAAGCGGCACTTGAATAAAATCTGCAAACAAGGGTGCAAACACGAACAAGCCAAACATGCCGTAAATGATGGATGGCACGGCGGCCAACAATTCAATGGCTGTGCCTAAAGGGCGACGTAACCAAACGGGGCATGTCTCCGTTAAAAATACAGCAATTCCGAATGAAAGAGGAACTGCAATCAGCATTGCCAGGCCGGCACTCGCGATCGTGCCAACAATGGCAATGGCGGCGCCAAATTCTTCATTGATGATGTCCCACTCTACATACCAAATGAAGCGAGCGCCAAATTTTGCAAAGGTTGGCCACGCATTAATGAACAAAGAGACAATAATTCCGGCGAGAGCCAGAAGAACCATTAGCGAAAAAACTTGCGTCAGTCGGTGGAATAGCCAATCTTGGGTACGCTGGCGCTCGGCTGTTTTAAGAAAGTGAGCGGCTTGAGCCGAACTGGGCAGAGGGTTTGACATGTCTTGGTTCACTCAGCAAGGAAATCAACTTAAAAATAAAGAATCCGTTGATTGCGCAAGGGCAACCAACGGATAAAACACCAACCTAGAATTACTTCTGAATTTGCGACCAAACTTTGGCGCGAATTTCGTTGGTCAAGCTATCTGGCAATGGCACATAGTCCAAATCGGCAGCCATTTTCTTGCCATTTTTAAAGGACCAGTCAAAGAACTTCAGAGCTTCGTTTGAAGCAGCCTTGTCAGCTGGGTTCTTGTACATCAAGATGAAAGAGGCTGTGCTGATGGGCCAGCTGGTGTCGCCTTTGGCGTTGACCATTGACACACCCATGCCAGGTACGCTGAACCAGTCAGCACCAGCGGCAGCAGCAGCAAATGTCAAATCATCTGGGCTGACGTATTTGCCGTTGGCGTTTTGAACTTGCATGAAATTCATGTTGTTCTTTTTAACGTAGGCGTATTCAACATAACCCAAAGAACCTTTGATGCGGTTGACGTTGGCTGCAACACCTTCATTGCCTTTGCCGCCAACGGATGTGGGTGCGGGCCACTTCACAGCAGCGCCTTTGCCAACTGTGTCGGCAAATTCTTTGCTAATCACTGAGAGATAGTCTGTCCAGTTGAATGTGGTGCCAGAACCGTCGGCGCGGTGAACCACTGTAATGAGTTCGTTAGGCAAATTTTTGCCGGGGTTGAGAGCGGCAAGTTTGGAGTCATTCCACTTGCTGATCTTGCCCAAAAACATTTCGGCCAGAACGGGGCCTGTGACGCGCAATTCACCGGGCTTGAAGCCGTCCAAGTTGATCACGGGTACGGTTCCACCGATGATGGCGGGGAACTGAACCATAGCGTCTTTGTCAAGGTCAGCGCCTGACACGGGTGCATCAGTGGCACCAAATGTGACTGTTTTGGCGCGAATTTGACGGATACCGCCTGATGAACCAATCGATTGATAGTTCATGCCGGTGCCCGTAGCGGCTTTGTAGCCTTCAGCCCACTTGGCGTAGATAGGGAAGGGGAATGTGGCGCCGGCACCAGTGATGTCGGCAGCCCAAGTAGTTGCTGCAATTGCTGTCAAACCGACAGCGGCAACGAGGGATTTAAATTTAAGCATTTCAGCTCCAGTAAGGTATTCGGGGTTGTGTGACTAGAAACTTTAAATTTCCAGCAGGTTCACTTTAATGTTGAATTATGACAAATTCATGTCAATCGGATGATGCTTGCGCTGACGACGATCAAAGTTTGCGCTTTTTTTTACAATGCCTATCAACGACGATCTCATCTTCAACAATTTTTTCAACCGGTGTGTCATGTTTTGGTTTTTTCGCAAAATTCGGTGTTTTGGTCTCCTCTGTGAATCTCAGCGGTTGAGCTTGTGCGCAGCTTGGGTCTTTTTGGGAGCCATCCTTCCAGTTCAAGCACAGCCTGAGCAAGCTTTGGGTGCTTGGCAGCTGAGCACAGGTTGGCAAGATTACAGAGAACCGCAAATGAACTTGAAAGGCCCAGAACTGGGCGTGCATTGGCAAAGCCAAAGATTGGGACCGTACACCTTGGAAGCTGATGCGCATCTGGGCCTGCAAAACTACAGCAGCGTGCAGTCGGGGCGTTTGAACTCGGTGTTGAACCTTGACACCCATTGGCGAGCTCTCAGAGCATCAACAGACCAACCCCAGTGGCAGTACGGTCTGGCTTTGCACAGCCATGCCAATTTTTTCCGAGGCACGACCAGTTTGGGTTTTGGGGGCTATCACCGCCTGTCTACCCAATTGTGGCTGCCTGTGCGCTGGCATTCGGCCAGCGCTCAGCCTTGGGCGGTTGATGCAGGCTGGCTGTTGTGGGGCGAGCATGTTTCCCGATTGTCACAAGTCAACACCAATTTGCAAGATGTGACCAACCAACAGCGCAAAGGCGCCTACCTTCAAATTAGCAAGAAAGTCAAGACAGACCATGGGGAAATGGAACCCTATGCACGCTTGGCTTGGGTCGACGATTCGGATGTTCGTTGGGTAACTGTTGCGCCCGGAGTGGACAGGGGCGACTATGAGCCACGAAACAACAGGCTGCAAGTGGGCTTGAAGTGGCGCATTCGCTGAGCTTGGCGATACCTTAATCGGCAGCCGACAAAATGACCTCGATGGCATAGCGTGTAGGCTGTGAACCGGTTTGTTGAAACCAAAGGGTCATAGCACCCTCGCCGAGTTTTGATTTGGGTAATGTGGCCAGCACATTGCGTGCCAAATCGCCGGGGCCCATGTGACCGTAAACCAGCATGCGCGACACATCGACCCCTGCATCAAACACCCGGTTGGGCTGCAAAGCATAAAAAGAAACAGCATCCTCCGACACGTATTGCACCAACTTGACCGACATCAACTGTTGGCCTTTTGGAATGTCCCAGCGCACATAGTCGGCATCACCGCGCACCACCACCCCATGGATCAGGTAGGTTTGCAGGCCAGGGGCCAAAATGCTGGGCAGCAAAGGGTCGCCTGAAGCTTCATGCGACACAACGCTTGGGTTTTGCAAGTCAAAACCTTGGGCCGCAGAATTGTTACCAGCCATGTCCACTTGGCGTAACCAAACTCGGCTCAAGCCGTTACCCAAAGCACCGAGTGCGCTGCCTTTGCCTGCAGACCATGAGCGTTGCTCGTCCAGTGAATACTCCCAGCGCGCACCCGGCTCAATGCCCGACAGTTTGAAGGTGTTGGTCACGCCTTCGGATTGACCCGAGATGGCCACAGCAGCGGGAGGTGTAGTGTCCAAAACACAGTTGACGCGCACGATTTCCGAGGTGTTGCCCGCACTGTCCCGAGCGCGCACCCAAATCATTTTGGCGCCGTCGCCTTTGACTTCAAACGAGCCGCCGGAACCGCGTGTCCAAGTGATCCCTTGGTCCAGCGAAAACTCCCAGTCGATGCCCTGACTTTCAACACCCCACCTGCCGTTGCTTGTGACGCCATCGGTCACGTCAAGGCCGGTGTCGTTGAACGACAAAACAGGCGCTTTAAGAACGACCGAGCCGGCAGCCGGTGGTGTCTGTGCGCCAGGGACTGTGCTTGCAGTAGGCCCTGACCCTGAACCACCGCAGGCCACTAAACAAAATGCTAAACAGAGCATTGCGCAGGATCGCATTAAAAATGCTTGGGGCGAGAACATGTGAAATGATCCAATTTTTTGAACAAATTTAACGGCATCACCAGAGTGCAAGCAATGACCTGAATCCGTGATCTGAAGGACCAAGACATTTAAAAAAAACCCCCACTAGGACGCATCCAAGTGAGGGTTAGTTTATCGCTCCGTGCGTCGCGCATTGCTGACGCGAGTCATTAGAGTTGGATCAAAGTCCGATCTTTCCACCATCGTCTTTGGTGATGATGATGGTGGCCGAACGTGCCCGGGTGCCTGCACCGTAAGCGCCACCTGCGCCGTTGTTGGCGTTGGTGGGCCAGACGCCTTTTGAGACGTCGTTGTAGGCAGTGGCTTCTTCAGCGGGGTGCTGAATACCCACAAAAATCGCTTTGCCATCGGGGGTCTCGGCGATGCCCGTCACTTCTGCGCCCTTGGGGCCAACCAAGAAGCGGCGCAAGCGTGACTCGCCCAAGATGCCGCCAACAAAGGTGTTTTGGGTCTCTGTCTTTGATGCACCAGACACCGTCATGGTGTTGGTGACGGTGAAAACACCGCCATCGCCCACGGTGCCCGGTACAGCGGCCACCAACATGCAATTGGTTTCGTCTGTGAAGGCGCCGTCGTCGGTTTGGATCCAGCAAATGCCTGTGGACTTGCTGAACCATAGGCCGTCTGGTGAGGAGAAAGAGTTGGCAGCAGTCAGACCAGAAATATTGACATCGACCTTAGGCGCGTCTTCTTCAGCACCGAACAAGAAAATGTCCCAGGTGAAGGTGGTGGCTTCTGCCATGTTGCTGGTTTCTTTGAAACGAATGATGTGACCGTGAGGATTGCCGTCACGAGCAATGCCGTCGTTGTCTTTGTACGCCCGTGGGTTGGCGGCATCGGTAGTGCCTGGCGTTCTGTTCGCGGCACTGTTGTTGGTCAATGCAAAATAGATCTCGCCGTTGGCGTGGTTGACCGCGCCCCACTCTGGCCTGTCCATTTTGGTGGCGCCTGCGGCGTCAGCGGCAATGCGCGTGTGCACCAACACTTCAGCCTGGCTGGTAAAGCCGAAAGCGGCAGCCTTGATCTTGGGGTTGTTGATGCTGAGCTCCAACCACTCACCTTTGCCAGTGACGTCGAACTTGGCGGCGTACAACTTGCCCTCGTTGAGGTACTTGTCGCCTGCTGCGATGCCACCGCCGATGTCGGCTGCGTCCCAGTTTTTGGCGCTGACAAATTTGTAGATGTATTCGTTGCGTGAATCGCAACCCATGTAAAAGGCCAAGGGTTTGCCAACCACGGGGACACCACAAACGGCAGCCTCGTGCGCAAAGCGACCCATGGACATGCGTTTTGCAGGGGCCGACTCGACATTGGCTGGATCGATTTCAACGTTGTAGCCAAAGGTTTGTGGCTCGTTGCGGAAGTCAGCGGCTGCAGTTGCACCCGAAGCGGACACGTTCCAACGGGCGAACCTAGAGGTGGGGTCTGCACCGACCACAGTGTGCCAGCCTTGCGTGCGCGAGGTGGTGGCCGTGGCTGAAGTGGCGGTGGTCTGAACACCATAGCGTGTGCGTGAGGCGATCAACTTGGCGTCGGTGGGCACCGTTGCGCCCGCTGGCATGGTGAAGTAGGTGGCCCAGTTTTCTTCGCAAGTGATCAAAGTGCCCCAAGGCGTGATGCCGGTGCCGCAGTTGTTCAGCGTACCGCGCGTTGTGCTGCCAGTGGTATCAAATTTTGTGACCATCATGGCCTTCAAATTGGCCAGTTCGGCAGCAGGCCCAGTCACAGTCATGACGGTTTCAGGGGTGATTCTGCGGTTCAAAGGCGATGTCGCGTTGTAGCCGGTGGGTTTGCCACTCGAGTCCAAGTTCACTTCAACCAAAGTAACGCCGTGCATCAAGATTTCTTTGATGGCTTCAGACGCGGGACGAGTGCCCAAGGTCCATTGGCCAAACTGATCGAATTTTTTGCCGGTGGCAGCGCCGGAAGTTTGACCCGTTGGGTGGAAGAAGTGCGCTTCTGCAGAGCTTTCATTGTTGACGGCCAGCACGGCCTTGTCGCCAGCTGCGTAGCTGTAGCTGCCTTTGGACTTGCCGTTGGCGCCGATGTAGAAAATCTCAGTGCCGTCGTGCTGGTCACCCACACGGTTGGCCCAGCTTTCAGCGTCGTCGGTGCCGGCATTGGAGTAGGCAGCAACGCCTGTTTTCATGGTGTCGCCAGTGGCGTGCAGCATTTTGACTGTGTAGCCTGCAGGAACCAATATACTGTCGGCCAAGCTCTTAGCGACCGGTGTGAATTTCATCAAGGTGCTGCTTGCGAGTGCGGGCAATGTGTTGCCGGCTGTGGTGATGCCGCCGCAACCGGGCAACATGGGCAATGCAAACATGGAGGCCAGACCCAAACCGCCGCGTAAGATATTTCGGCGTGAAGGGTTGCTCAGGGCTTTGTCAAGAACTTCTTGGAAGTGCTCGTTATTGGATTGGTTGTCGATGGGATCGAATGAGTTAGACACTGTGAGCTCCGTTGTTAAAGAATTTAATTGTGAACAGCTGTTGTGACGTTTATGTGACTAGCAAAGTAGTCGAAAAAAATTAAGGTTTTACGTTGTTTCTTGCCTCCCCCTCAGTGCTGTGGGTTACACACTTTTTAATTGGGGTCAGAGCAGAATTAATTGGTTCCAACAATTAGTTTTCTGGCCCCAAGCTAGGACTTAAAATTTGGACATGCGGTACATGTCCATTTTTTTTGCCTTTCTGATTTGTACCAGCGCAACTGCGTGGAATCCTTTTTCAAATGAGGAGGTCATTGATGTTGCTTTGTCTAAAGTTGAACTACAAAAAGTGAAGTTCAATGCAGGTTGGGCCAAGGGAGAAGATCAGACCCTTATTTTTGAAGTCAGCAATGGACTGCAAGGGCCAATCCAATGTGGCGCAGCCAATGTTGAACTGAAAGATGGGAAGTCACTGGGAAAGGTGTTTGTCCCGAAATTTGCCATTCCGAACCAAGCGACCCGAAACGCCAGCATGCCAGTGGTCAAAGGCACCATGAAGTCCTATGCTCTGACTTGTTCTTGTTTCAAGAAAAAGGGCTCGGACGTTTGTGTCAATCCGCTGAAATAATTGGCCCCAATTATTTTTTAATCTAAATACAGCGATTGCAAACGAAGTTTTGCAGCTGGCGTGATGCCCAATTCATTGCTTAAATAGTTTTGA
>ENA-UOYL01000673-UOYL01000673.1-marine-metagenome-genome-assembly--contig:-NODE-673-length-12009-cov-4.353922_pt1 | contig 12009 bp, 10 predicted proteins | sample MGYA00238173_ERZ767189 | MGnify/ENA primary metagenome ERZ767189 (study PRJEB28943, sample SAMN06267163) | marine metagenome | isolation source: Columbia River Estuary | place: USA:Columbia River Estuary... | reverse complement strand
GTTACCTTCATCGCTATGTCACTTGCAAAACACTTACTGGCTGCTGAAAAGAAGCGAAGATCTTTTTCATTATTTTCGCTTTTGATTGCCGCTGAGTAGGTAAGAAGACGGGCTGCTTCAATATTCATTGCCATATCTGCCAACATAAATTGAATTGCTTGAAAGTCAAAGATTGGCTTTCCAAATTGTTGACGCTCATGGGCATACTTTGTTGCAACATCAAATGCACCTTGTGCAAGTCCGATTGCTTGTGCAGCAATTGTGATGCGTGTGTGATCAAGTGTGTTCATCGCCAAAGCAAAACCTTGTCCTACTTCGCTAATTCGGCGATCATCGGATAGTTGGACATTGTCAAAATAAACTTCTCGGGTTGGAGAACCGCGCATTCCCATTTTCTTTTCTGGTGCACCAAAAGAAACACCAGGATCTGATTTTTCAACTATGAAAGCTGTTATTCCCTTTGTCCCAATGGAAGGATCACTTTGTGCAACAACAGAATATAACTCTGACTCACCAGCGTTTGTTATCCACTTCTTGCTGCCGTTAAGGACCCAGCCATCACCTGTTCGTTCAACTTTGGTGCGCATTGCAGATGCATCTGATCCAGCTTCAGATTCAGAAAGACAGTATGAAAAACCTTCACCTTTTACTAAGCGAGGCAACCAACGCTTCTTTTGCTCTTCATTGCCACCCAAAATCAATGGCATAGAACCTAATTTGTTGACTGCAGGGATTAATGACGATGAGCCACATGCACGCGCTACTTCTTCAATAATTAAGACAGTTGCAAGCGCATCTGCACCATCGCCGCCAAATTCAGTTGGAACATGAGCTGCATATAAACCATTTTTGATGAGAGCGACTTTTGCCTCTTGTGGAAAGCGATGATCTTCATCAACAGCCTGGGCGTGAGGTGCAATCTCTTTTTCCGACAAGGCACGAACGCTCGCACGAAGCTCTTTGTACTCAGACGGTAGATCAAATAGGTTTTCCATTAGGACTCATTCTTATCGCGTTGTGCCAGCTTTTGTAGGTACTGATTATAGTTTGCTAACTCATCCGGCTGCCCCATGGCTGCTTGCCGCACGGTATTGCGATCAATCCGCTTGGCTTCGCGGGCGTCTTCTCTGCGCCAATTGATAAAAGTTGCCACTAATGCCATCAAAATTGGGATTTCGCCCATTGCCCAACCAATCGAAGCGCCAAGCTTTTGGTCTGCTAATAAATCTGTCAGCCAAGGGGTTTGCAGCGAGGCAAAGTAACCCTTGTCAATCAGAGTCGTTGTAGACATCAATGCAATCGAGAAAAATGCATGAATACTCATGGCAGCAAAGAGCACAACGATCTGCACTAAGTATGGAATCTTGCGAGGGTTTGGATCAATTCCAATTACGACAAAGAAGAATAAGAATCCTGCAGCTAAAAAGTGAAGTGTCATGAACAAATGTCCAATGTGGCTTTGCATCATGCTGGCAAACAAATCAGTGAAGTACAAAGCAAATAGCGATCCATCAAAGATTAGTAATGCAACGACGGGGTTTGTATAAAAAACGCCAACCTTTGAATGAAGCCCAGCCAATAATGAGCCACGAACGCCACGTTCAGTTGGCGTTCGCCCTTGGGGAAGTGTTCGGAGTGCCAAAGTCATCGGCGCGCCAAGAACTAAACCGATTGGTGCAACCATTGCTAGAAGCATGTGAGCAAGCATGTGATATGAAAAAGAGAACTGTGCGTAAACGCCTAATCCACCACTTGTTGCAAAATCAATAACTGAGATGCCAAGTGCAAATGAAATTGTGCGACCCACTGGCCACTTGTCACCCCGCTTTGTCAGAACAATGACGCCCTTTACATACAGGGCAACCATGATCACTAATATTCCAATCATCAGTGCATCTGGTTCATAACTTAAGAAAATACGTGACCATGTTGGATTTGGTGGAGTTTCAATACCGACTATTGAAAGGCCCGGATCAAATTCCTGGGTACCTGGGCGATCAGGAGAACTTGTATTTGATAGCCATGCTCCCATTGCAACGGTAACAAGCATAATTATTGCCTCGACAGTTAGTAATTTTGCAAAACCAACCCAATTAATTGATTCCTTACCTTCTAGATTCTTTCGATGCAAATAGCCAAGTCCTACTAAAGCAATAGTTGCAACCGTCTTTGCAATCACAATGTAGGCATAGCTTGAATTCCAAGCCGATTCAAAATTAAGGCGAGTCCATGCATTCACTACTCCGCTGATAACAACCGCTATTGCAGACCACAACGCCAACTGGCTAAAGCGTGGAACAGCAATTGCACGATCAGATGCAGAAAGCATTGCTATCGCAAGGATTCCGCCAACCCACAGAGATAAGGCAATTACGTGAATTACAAGTGACCCAATGACTAGGGAGTGTGAACCGCCAGATGCGGCATGACTTTGAAAGACCGGGGCAATTAATCCAACTATGGAGAGTATTAATAAGGCTATAAGACTCAAAATTTTCTTGGCTTGAAAGGTACAAACAAAAACAATTAGCGCAATTAATGCTTCGAAAGCTAAGTATTGACCTACTGTTATTTGAGTAATAAATGATCTGATGGTTGTTATGTCGAGCGCACCAGATATCGGAGTATCTAATATTTGTGCAAGAGTGAAAAGAATTGAACCAACAACACCCATAAACCAAATAGCTGCCGATGCTTTGAGAAAATTACGAAGCTTTTCAGCCGATGTTGAAACTTTGCCCTCAACATCTAGAAGTAAGAACGCCATAGCCAATAGCGCTCCAATGGTTGCAAAGCCACCTAGCAGATTGAAGTACTTAAAGGTTGTATTTAAAAAATTCATCGATCCGCAAATAATTTACGTGCATATAGTGAAAGTCCAACTGTTACAAGGAGTGCTGCACATAGAAGGACAATCACAAAGACATTTGTGCCCCAACTACTGCTGGCAGGACTCTGTGATTGTGTTGGCTCAGGATTTGGGTTAGCAGTTGAAATCACACTTGGTGATTGATACTTAAATGTAAAACTACCTTCAAGTGGAACGTCACCTTCAGAAAGTAATGAATATGTAACTGTATATGTTCCTGAATCAACAAGTGGTCTAACACCAACGGTTGCACTCATTTCGAAAATTGTGATTGTGCCATCATCAACACGGACTCCATTTGGATCTGTCACCGTGATTGAGTTCGCATCAGGTGCATCAGCTAACAAAGCGACCTGGCCAGTGACTGTCACATTTGTAGGGGAAACTGAAAGAGTTGAGCCACTAATTGGATTAGTGCTTACTAATGTATTTGCAGAGGCGTTTGTGGTCCCTAGAAATACAAGAAGCAGAATCGCTGCGAAACGAATGCGGCTCACTTTTTCCTTCCATAAGGGCTTGGGAAGCTCCTCAATTCGCGCCTATCGTCTCACTTCTTTACACTTACTGCCTAGCCTGATTTACCGAATGGAGACTGTGATGCCTACATATCAATATGCATGCACCGCATGTGACCATGAATTTGAGGCAATTCAATCCTTCTCAGATGACTCTCTGACCGAATGCCCCCAATGCCAAGGTGAGATCCGTAAGGTCTATACCGCGGTTGGTGTTGTATTCAAGGGTTCAGGGTTTTATAAAACGGATTCAGTTAAAAAGAGTGCTACTCCTGAAGTTCCAAAAGTAGCGCCAGCACCCAAGGCTGATTAATCCTCGTGATGCGGTGGTTTGTCTGACTTAATTTCTGCTTCGCGTCGAGCTTGCTCGGCAGCTGCTTCAGGATCGATCTCATCTGAAGTTACGTTAGGAAAGAGATCGCTCATGGAATTGATTCTACATCGATATAGGAAAGAGAAGAACATGTTTGAGAAATTAGGCCACTTCTTAGTCAAGCACCGTAAGGGCGCTGTCGTGCTCTTTGTGGTCGGAATTCTTGTTGCAGGCGGCTTCGGTTCATTGGCATTTAGTCGACTTGATTCAGCTGGTTATTCAGATCCAAAGAGTGATTCTTACAAGGTGTACGAGTACCTAAACGATGAATTGAAGTTGTCTGATCCTGCAGTTGTCATTGTGGTCGATTCAGGTTCAATTGATGTAACTGATCCAAGTATGGTTCAAAAAGGTTTAGCGCTAGAGAAGAAAATAGCTCTAGAAGAAGGTGTGTCAAAGACGCTTTCATATTGGACTAGCGGCGGCGAACCAACTTTAAAATCGAGTGATGGTAAAGCTGCATACATTCTTGTTTATGGTGATGGCGATCCTTTCTCAGCCGAGGGTCAAAATCTTGGTGAACTACTCCAGAAAAATTACGATGGTTCATACGACGGCCTGACTTTATATGCCGGTGGTGCTGCAGTTGTCGGGCATGCAATAACAAAGAAGATCTCAGAAGACCTAAAGATTGCAGAACTGATTTCAATCCCACTCACATTTATTTTGTTAACACTTGTTTTTGGTGCCCTAGCCGCATCAGCGATGCCGCTTATCGTTGGCGTGGCAGCAATCTTGGGTGCATTCTTTATTCTTTATCTATTCACACTCTTTACAAGTGTCAGTATCTACGCACTCAATCTGACGACAGGTATGGGTCTTGGGTTAGGTATCGATTACGCGCTGTTAATGGTCAATAGATTCCGCGAAGAACTCCACCGTGGTAAAACGGTTGAAGATTCAATTGTTGCAACAATGGGTAGTGCCGGAAAGACAGTCTTTTACTCTGGCATGACTGTCCTTGTGACTTTGTTGTCACTGACATTCTTCCCACTACCTTTCTTGAAATCTTTTGGTTATGCAGGTGTCTCAGTTGTTGCACTCGCCGTTGTCGGTGCAATTATTGGTTTGCCACCAATTCTTGCCTTGATGGGATCGAGAATTGATAAGGGCGTGGTTCGCCGTTCTGCAATTACGCCAAAGGAAGATGGTCGTTGGGCTCAAACAGCACGTCTAGTAATGAAGCGTCCTGTGGCCGCAGTTGTTCTCTCCTTAGTAATTCTCGGAGTCATGGCTGCGCCAATTACAAATATTAAATTTTCACAGGGTGACTCTCGAATGTTGCCTGCAGATAACAAAGCTGCAGTTGCAACTGCGCTTCAGGCAGAGAGATTCCCAGGTCAAACAGGAAATCCAATTGAAATAATTATTCGAAACGGTTCAGACAAACTTGACGAGATTAATACATACGCAGCCAAGGTAGCTAAGGTTTCAGGAATAGTTGCAGTTCTACCTCCCGTGACTATCGGTAAAGATGTCCGTGTAGTTGCCTATCAAGAAATGTTGCCAAGAACCCCTGACTCACAAGCATTAATTCATAATGTTCGAGATGTTGAAGCTCCAGTAGGAACATTGGTCGGTGGTGTTGCTGCCGATTACACAGATTCACAAGATGGTATTTCACGCACCTTGCCATGGGCATTGGGCTGGGTCATGCTTTCTGTTCTTGTGTTGATATTTATTTTCACTGGTTCAATCATTTTGCCTATCAAGGCAGTGCTCCTTAACTTCCTTTCCCTTGGCGCGACAATGGGGACGCTAACGTGGGTCTTTATTGATGGCAATCTTCAATGGCTCATTGGTTCATTCACAGTAACTGGAACGCTAGATACATCCATTGTTATTTTGATCGCTGTCGTGGTCTTTGGATTATCAATGGACTACGAACTCTTTTTACTTTCCCGTATTCGCGAAGAGCACTTGGCTGGAAAAACCAACGTGGAATCTGTCGCTGTTGGTCTACAAAGATCAGCTCGCATCATCACAGCGGCAGCCCTGCTACTTGCTGTTGTTTTCGGATCGTTTATTACAAGTGGAGTTACATCAATTAAAACCATGGGATTTGGTGTTGCGCTAGCTGTGTTACTGGATGCAACCATTGTTCGCGGTCTATTAGTGCCTGCACTTATGCGTTTATTGGGTGAGCGCAACTGGTGGGCCCCTCAGTGGATGCAACGATTTACCATTACTCACTAGTTGCCTTTAGGCTTGGCACATGGATCTAATCGCTTCCCTGCAATGTGAGGATCAGCCTGGCATCGTTCACGCGATGACCTCAGCTGTGCTGTCCTGTGGTGGAAACATTATTGAGAATCAGCAGTTCACAGATCCCAGTACAAATGCCTTCGTAATGCGCACGCGCTTTGAAACATCACAAGGACTTGAAGGTGCTGAGAAGAGTTTGAATGAGGGTTTAGCTAAGTTCAACCCTTCATTACATATTCGACCTACTGCACAAAAGCCTCGAGTACTTGTCATGGTTACCAAAGAGAGCCATTGCCTGCGTGATCTTTTGTATTTAGAAGATCTTGGTGAACTTAATATTGAGATCCCTCTTGTGATCTCTAACCAAGAAGATTTGCGCACTTTAGTTGAATCTCATGGAATCAAGTTTCTATATCTACCTGTTACTGCAGTAACTAAAGTCTCTCAAGAGGCTGAAATTCTGAAGCGGATTAGCGACCTGAAAATTGATTTCGTAGTTCTTGCTCGATATATGCAAATCATGTCGAAGGAGTTCTGCAATAAGTTGCCCGGCAAAATTATTAACATTCACCATTCATTCCTACCTGGATTTAAAGGTGCCAAGCCATATCACCAGGCTCATGAACGTGGCGTGAAGATCATTGGCGCATCTGCTCACTTTGTAACCAGTGATTTAGATGAAGGACCAATTATTGAACAAGATGTTGCACATGTGACCCATGTCGCTACTCCTGAAGAATTAATTGCAATTGGCCGCGATATCGAGCGCAGAGTTTTAGCAAAGGCTGTTAAGTTTTATGCAGATGACAAAGTATTTATTGTTGGAAAGCGAACAGTAGTTTTCTCTTAAAACATTGTAAAAATAAATAAAATATGTGGTGTCCCCGGCGGGAGTTGAACCTGCGACCTACCGCTTAGGAGGCGGTTGCTCTATCCACTGAGCTACGGGGACTTAACACCAAAGGTGCTTGGCAAAGGTTAGCGGTATAGATAACCTTCCCTAGAATCCACAATGGGTTCGAAAACTACCCGAAAGGCCAACCATGAGAGCGCTCGTTATCGGCGCAGGCGGAGTTGGCAGTGCAATCGCAAATATCGCATCCCGTAAGTCATTTATCACTGAGTTAGTTATCGCTGATTACGATGCTTCAAAAGCGCACGCTGTCACCCAGAAAATCCAAGACCCACGATTTACATCAGTGGAGGTGGATGCCGGCGATCTGGCGGCTCTTGAAGGATTGATCAAGAAAGTCAATCCTGATGTAGTTATAAACGCTGTTGACCCACGTTTTGTTATGCAAATCTTTACTGCTTCACAAAAAGCTGGCGTGAACTACATAGATATGGCGATGTCTCTTTCGGTCGCTCATCCGACTGATCCATTTCACAAAACTGGAGTCAAGTTGGGTGATGAACAATTTTCACATTCATCTGAGTGGGAGAAAAATAGTAATTACGCACTTATTGGCATGGGCATAGAACCAGGAATGAGTGACATCTTTGCTCGATACGCTCAAGATTTTCTCTTTAGCGAAATTGACGCAATCACAATTTTAGATGGGTCTAATTTAACAGTAGATGGATTTGCCTTTGCTCCTTCATTTTCGATCTGGACAACAATTGAAGAATGTCTAAATGCCCCGTTGATTTGGGAGGATGGGAAGTGGCACACCGCTGAACCGTTTACAGGAGCAGTGACATTTGATTTCCCTGAAGGCATCGGCCCAGTTGAATGCGTCGATGTGGAGCATGAGGAAGTTGCTTTGATCCCACAAAAGATTAAGGCAAAGAAAGTAACTTTCAAGTATGGACTTGGAACTGATTTCATTAACACTCTTAAGACAATTCACTTACTGGGTCTTTCAAAGAAGGAAAAGGTTGATTACCGAGGAATGGAAATTGCGCCAAGAGATTTCCTAGCTTCACTCCTTCCTGATCCAGCAACGATTGGTCCGATTATGCACGGCAAGACTTGTGCAGGTGCACATGTTGCTGGGCTTAATAAAGAGGGAAAGCCATACGCCTGTTACATCTACAACGTAGTAGATAACAAATGGTCGATGGATAATTACGGTGATCAAGCAGTTGTATGGCAGACCGCAATTAATCCAGTTATTGCAATGGAGTTAATTGCCAATGGCACATGGAAACCTGCCGGCGTTGTTGGTCCTGAATGGCTAGAACCAAAACCATTCTTAGATCTCATTGAGTCATATGGAAGCAGTTGGCATATTCGGGATGAGGATCCCGCAGGAATCGGGGTTTAAATGGCATCGTGGGCGCTAGTTACCGGAGCAACATCTGGAATCGGTGAAAGCTTTACTAGATTGTTGGCCGAGAACAACTACAACATTGTGTTGGTCGCCCGCGACATACCCCGTATGCAAGAGCGTGCTCGAGAACTTGAGGCAAAGTTCAGAGTTAAAACCCACATTATTCAGGCCGATCTATCTACTGATGCAGGGTGCGCTGCAGTTGAGCACTACATCGCTAACAATCAGGTTGATGTATTGATCAACAATGCTGGCTTTGGCTTAAACAAGGCTTTCACGATGTCAGATATAGATGCTGAGCAGCAAATGTTTGATGTTTTAGTTCGCACCCCGATGCGCCTGATGCACGTTGCTCTGCCGCTAATGAAGCAGCGCAACAAAGGTGTCATCATCAATGTTTCATCTGTTGCTGGATACATTGCAGGCGGCTCATACAGCGCAGCAAAGTCATATCTGACGGTTTTGTCTGAATCACTTCACACCGAACTTTCAGGAACAAATATCAAGATCAGTGCCCTATGCCCTGGATTTACTCGCACTGAATTCCATCAGCGCGGTCGTATGTCCATGAAGGGTTTACCGAGCTTTATGTGGCTTGATTCCGACAAGTTAGTTGCTAAGGCGTGGAGCGATGCACTGAAAGGTGAGGCGGTTTCGATTCCAGGTTGGCAGTACCAACTCCTCGTCTTCGTCATTCACTCCCTACCGAGATCAATAATTCGAAAAGTTGGCATGAACCTGAGAAAAAAGCAGCGAAAGTAACAGTCATACCCGCCTTCTCTCGGCGCGTTTTCAGTCTTCTTTCAGCACCCGGTCGCTAAGATTGGCATTATTCCAACGAGAGGTTTTTCAATGCTTCGCAAGATTGCATCACTATCAATGGCACTAGTTGTCGCAGGCGGCGTCATGGTGGCTGTTCCAGCCGACGCAGCAGTCAAGATTTCAAATGGTGTTGCATGCAAAAAGTCTGGTGCTACAACCAAGACCAGCCTTGGAACATACAAGTGTGCAAAGAACCCTCTGATGTCAAGCACAAAGTTGACCTGGTTATCAATTGATTGCATAACTGCAGCAAATGATGCAGTTAAAGCACAGAAGGCATCTGTTGTTACAAACGCTAACTTCAAAGCTCAGCTTCCTGTCATCGATCTTGGTATTACAGCTGAAACGGCTAATCGCGCAGAGATTCAGAAAAAATTAGATGATGCCACGCTTCGACAAACTGGGGCTCAAACAAAACTTGCTGCTGCTAAAACTGATGCAGATAAAAAGATTCTCACAACTGCTGTCGCATCATGGACATCAGCAACACGTGCCTATGCAAGCAAGATTCGCAATATTGATCTAACTATCAAAAAGCTTGAGGCTGCAAAACTCGTGGCAACAAACAAGCCTGCAGAGCTTGCAGCAAATATTACTAATGCTCGTGATAGTGCAAAGTTAATCTGCACAAAGGGCTTCTAATTCACTAACTCTTCACGAAAAACCCGCTGCCACACAGGTAGCGGGTTTTTATTACCTATGGATTCCCCTATTACCTTTTGCCTTCGATCTTCTTATCCTCAATATATGCGAGCTGTGAGATTTTCAGGGATCTGCCTACTGGCTTCCTACCTGCTGCTTCATATGCTTTTCCCAACTGTCTTCTCTGAATTAATCACGTACAACATGATTCCAGTAGCCGCTCTTACTGCCATTTCATTTGCCCCGCACATTAGTGATGGGGTTGCTAAACCAGCTGCTGCAATAGCAGTTGCACTATGGACATGTGGATCGGCTTTAGCCAGCACTGGCGCATTCTTTTCGATGTCACATACCTACAGCACCGTGTCCAACATCTTGTATCTACTTTTCTACCCCTTAGCGATGATTGGTTTGCCACGTTTACTTGCAGTCAATCGCAAGCTTTTACTCATAGAAATTGTTGACTCCACGATTTTTGCCTTAGGGCTGACCACCTTGGGTTCTGCCCTGGTTGTTAAGCCGGTACTTCCACATTTTGATGACAATCTGAGCGAAACTTTCTTTGCAATTATGTTTCCGATCGCCGATTTAATACTTGTGTGCGCTGTGATCGCAACTGTTTCAATGCAAGGTTACTCAAAGCGGGGATTAATACTCACTATCGGCGTTCTTATATTTGCCTTTACTGACTTTCTCTATCTGTGGCAACACATCAACGGAAGTTACATCATGGGTTCGATGTTAGATGTGGGCTGGATCTTGGGGCTATTGTTTATTGCAGAAAGTTTTTGGCAGCCAGGAATTGATACCAAAGCACGCGAAGGAATCAATCCAATTCTAATTTCCATTTCAGTCTCTCTTAGTGCAACCTTGTTAGCACTCATTGCTATCCGTCCTAATTATTTTCCTCGTTTTATTTTAGTTCCCGCAGTTGCAACATTGGCACTTGCATTTGCGCGAATGGCACTTGCACTCACCCAAGCAAGAAATATTGGTCAAGAACGTTTGCTTGCCCGCACCGATGAATTAACAGGACTTCCTAACCGCCGCCGTTTGGTTACTGAAATTGATAGCTTTATAGAAAAAGAAGGTGCGTTGTTGCTCCTTGATCTAGATGGCTTCAAGCCCATCAATGATGTCCACGGTCATGAAACTGGAGACAAAATTCTCCAGCAAGTTGCCTTGAGATTTGAACGCGCATTGCCACACGGTGCTTTATTGGCACGACTTGGTGGAGATGAGTTTGGAGTTCTCTATGAGGGTGGTCATGACAGTGCTGTTGAGGTTGCATTGGCTTTGCGTGCAACGCTGTCATATCCATTTCATATCGATAATAAAGAGATTCAACTAGGTGTCAGCATTGGTGTGGCAAAGAACAATGGAGAAAAAGACTTGCTGCTGCGCGCAGATAATGCGATGTATAAAGCTAAGCGTGAGGGCCTAGGGGTTTGTCGGCTTTAATCTCCTGCAAACGTGCAAGGGATTCAAGACGCTCAGTTGCGTGATCAACTACCCGCTCTGGATATCCCTTGCTGTAGCCATCTAGGAATAACCATGGCTCATGAATTTCTGAGGCAGAAAGGTGTGCCAGCTCTGGCACATACCTTCTTATGTAATCTCCATTTTCATCAAAGCGCTTGCCTTGTTCAATGGGATTAAATATTCGGTAATACGGGGAGGCATCGGTGCCGCACCCTGCTGTCCATTGCCAACCGTGGGCATTGGATGCAACATCGTAATCAACTAGATGCTCGGCAAAGAATCGTTCTCCTATTTGCCATTCAAGGTGCAAGTCTTTAACTAAGAATGAGGCCACAACCATGCGGGTGCGATTGTGCATCCAGCCTTCAAGAAGTAGTTGTCGCATAGCAGCATCAACAAATGGATAGCCTGTTTTTCCTTCACACCATGCCTTGAACTGCTTACCAGGCTTGTCATATCGCATCTCTTTAAATTTTGGTGCGTAGTATTCAACATCTGTCATTGGATTGTTAAAGAGAACATCGGCATAGAACTCACGCCATGCAATCTCTTTGCGGAATGTGTCGTGTGCTTTGCTTTCTCCAAGGTTTGCAAGAAGTGTTCGTGGATGAATCTCACCAAACTTCAAGTAGGTACTCATCTTTGAGGTGCCATCGATTGAAGCAAGATTTCGATTTTCATCGTAACTATCTAGGCCATTTTTCGTGAACTCCTTGAAACGCTTTAGTGCGGCTGCCTCACCTGCTTCAATAACATGTACAGTTTCTGGCATAGGAAAATCAGGAAACGCACGATACTTATCTGTTGGTTGCACAACTGCAAACTTCT
>ENA-UOYL01000672-UOYL01000672.1-marine-metagenome-genome-assembly--contig:-NODE-672-length-12045-cov-2.735461_pt1 | contig 12045 bp, 7 predicted proteins | sample MGYA00238173_ERZ767189 | MGnify/ENA primary metagenome ERZ767189 (study PRJEB28943, sample SAMN06267163) | marine metagenome | isolation source: Columbia River Estuary | place: USA:Columbia River Estuary... | reverse complement strand
CGCATGGGTGTGGCGCGCGTGCTTAAAATATGTGCAAACAGGAGGAAATCATGCTCAAAGGTAAAACTGCACTCGTCACCGGCTCCACCAGTGGCATTGGCTTGGGCATTGCCCAGGCTTTGGCCCAGCAAGGTGCGAATCTCATTCTCAACGGATTTGGCGACGCTGACTCGGCCTTGGCGCAGATCCAGGCCTTGGGCGTCAAAGCCGTGCACCACCCGGCCGACATGAGCAAGCCCAGCGAGATTGAGGCCATGATGGCCTTTGCCCAGCAGCACGGCGGCGTGGACATCTTGGTCAACAACGCTGGTATTCAGCACGTGGCCTTGGTGGAAGATTTTCCGGTGGACAAATGGGACGCCATCATTGCCATCAATTTGTCCAGCGCGTTTCACACCACCCGTTTGGCCATGCCGACCATGCGCCAGCGCAACTGGGGCCGGGTGCTCAACATCGCGTCCACCCACGGTTTGGTGGCGTCACCGCAAAAGTCGGCCTATGTGACGGCCAAGCACGGCATCGTGGGTTTCACCAAATCGGTGGCTTTGGAAACCGCCACCACCGGCATCACCGTCAACGCCATTTGCCCGGGCTGGGTGCTGACCCCGCTGGTGCAAAAGCAGGTGGACGCCAAGGCCGCCGCGCTGGGCGTGTCCAACGAAGAGGCCAAGCGGGAGGCCGAGCAGAAGGCCAACCCTCACGGCAGGAAGCGCATGGCACGTCAAGAACTGGATAAGGGAAAGAAATGGCAGTTTTGAAATCAGAAATTAGCAATAAGAATCACGATTGTCTCCGAAGTACGAGAGAGCGTCCACTTACCTTTGAGAGAGGCGATCGGCGAATGAGGCGGCAGTCGCAGCACCAAAGGTACGAACCCGTCGGAACGGGAAAACGTGGTCAACAGCTGCTGAACAACTACTCCTTTTTTACCCCGACAGCAGTTACAATAGGTGGTAACCCCATCAAGTACTCAGGGGTCCACTTTAGGCAAAAATTCAAGCGACCAGTCACAAGTCGCCGTTAAAACGTTTTTTCCAGCTGACACACACATTTTCAAATGGGGAAAGAACCGCGACAACAGCCACATTACCAACATTACTCAACTCGTTACAAACAAAAAAAAGAGGAAAGCTAAAGAAAAACAAAAAAAAAAAACATTATAATAATACAAATACGGAACTACAACGATAACAGAATGAAAACAGAATTTTTTCAAGAAAAAGCTTCGAGTATGTTGGTAACCCCTTTACAAGAACATATCCATCACATCAACGAATCCACAACACGGGAACCCTGACGCGCAACAGAAGCGGGCCGAATCCAGACTACGTTGCAAAACCGGACAGGAAGACTACAGCATCTGGCTGAGACATGCTGCCATTCCGCCGGCGCGAATAAAACAAGAATCAACCCGACCGGTCACAGCAAGCAGCGCAGTGCCAGTAAAGCCTCCGCGAAACTCGAATGAACCCGGCATGTCTCAAGACGACATCTTCGAGGACGCCAAGGACTGCGAGTTCGACAGCGACGATGCCATTCTACACATCGCGCTTTCGCAAAGGCTCGGCGACTCGGATGTGGCAATGAGGGAGTCGTCGCCAGACTCCGAATACATTGTCCACGGACAAGGGAACGACGATGAAGAAACACATCGTCGGAGCAGTACGGAGCGCATCTTCCACGCAGGCGGGCAACGTGACCCTGTCCCAACCAGAAACGAGCACGTACGCGACGAGGAACACCTGCCCATCGCGAGAGGGCAGACGAATCCCGGGCAAAAAATGAGGTTACAAGAAGCGACACCTGAGCGCAGAGCCCGAGCGGGGTCACCTCCAACGAGTCAAGGACTGACTAAGGAGGACACCACCATCGGAGCCGTCTCCTTCGCCATGTGGCACCACACCACTACGGCGCCGTTCGCTACAAGCCTTCTTCAGGCCACGTTCGCGGTGCCAGCTAAGAACGCGAACACCTGGATCCAGAGCTTGGCAGCCAGGTACGACATGTCCAAGGCCATTGCCAACGCGCTCGGCAAAACAATTGTCACGGCGACTGATCAATGCCGCATCTGCGACAAGAAACACCAACCAGCGTACTGCCCCATCCGAAAAATTTTGGGCAAAGCAGGGACACCTATCCCGCAATGTTGTTATTTTCCGCGGTGTAGCGAGAACACGACTCACTCAACACGCTTCTGCCCGCGTCTGAACAACAGGTGTGAGACCTGCCAGTACCGAGGACACGTGAAGGAGGACAACATTTGCACCAAATACAAGACCAACTTCACCGCTTTCGAGGAACACGCTGACGAGGGGTACGTGACCGCGCGTAGACACCGCAAACTAGGATGTCTAGCCGGATTTTTTCCGGTCACCCGGGTCTCCTTGGCGGCACACCTGGACCTCTATGGAGGATACAAATTCCTGAAGGCCTTCCCATGCAAAGAAGCCGCGGAGATCATTCTCAAGTGCCAGCAGATGGAGACGGTACACGTGGGGATGGAGCCACATCTGACGGAAAAGGTGGCCATCGACGCGCGAGAGAGGTTCAGAATCGGCAAAACGTCGCCCACATCATCCACGGCGTCCACCCCACGACTCACGTCAAGCGGGGCGAGCACCGGAGTCGACGAATACGGAGAGCCGACGTTACATCGACTCTCAAGACCGACCTCCTTCTACCAGCGCACGACGGGGCGACCCAGATCGACCTCCTACTACCCGCGCACGACGGAACGGGCAAGATCGACCTCGGCGCCCTCACATCGTCCGAGAACGGGACCTTCCCGACCACACTCGTCTCCGCGCTCCGTCTCAACATCAGGCTCAGATCCATCCCAGCCGATTTACGACCAAAAGCGCCCACGCGGACGTGGACGCACACACCTGGGACAAATCGCACCACCACCGCAACGGGGGCGTCCACGAGGCACATCGCGCGGAGCCACGAGGGGGTCGCCGAAGGGGACAGGAGCCCCCAGGACGAACAAGCGGGCGCATAGCTACCGCTGACAACGACCGGACCCACGGCAGAGAGAAGCCCAAGAAGCAGTGGGGCAACTCAGCTGTGGCACCGCCGAGTGGAATAAGGGACACGAACTAACGGAACGATTCGAGGATAACAATCGTCCGTCGTTGGTGCACCCCGAACCACGAGTTGTCGTAGAACAGCAGTACAGACACGAAGAAGACAATCGTGTGCAGTGTGACGAACAAATCAACGAGTCAAGCGCGAAGAAGGCAGTCGCGCCAAGCATGATCTCGTGCGCCAGAATATATGAATATTTCTGCTTGTAAACCCACATGCACAACCTATGTTCATTCCCTTAACGACCGAACCGTCGCTTACTAACATAATCCCACCAACATAGGAAAACAACGAACCACCTTGAAACTTTCGAATGTTTTTTGCCTGCGGGGGGGGAAAGTTGAGGTTGAGAGATTACATAGAGGCACTTTCCGATTTTAACATTAGAACCAATTTTAACTTTAGAAATCCATCTAGAAGCGTTTTCCAGACTAGTTAGAACCTAATCGAAATTAAAAAACCCATGAGGAGAGTTTCAAATTCCTTTTTTGACGAGGGGGGGAATTTGTAGCGAGGGTTTTATCCCTGCGTCCTAAAAAGCCTCTCTTTTATATTATCGTAACATATTTCCACCTCACCAACTAAAAGACTCGCGCACTCAAAGAGTCCTTCCCTCCCTTTTCGGCTTCGACGATCGATACTAGAACTTTAGCCGCTCGAGATAAGCAAAGGGATAGCTCGAGCGACTAACACTCGTTTTCTGGGGTCAATATACCTTTACGAACGACCTTGTGCCAATATTCGACGCAGGCCAAGTAGCCTACAAGGACGGTTCGGGCCCAATTGGCCCACATGGTCGGCGTCGGCTTCCCGACGCCCGCCGGCTTTTACCCCGACTCGCCAGCCCCCATATAAGCTGGAGAGTCTCGGGCCCCAAAAACAATTGTCATACGACCACCACCGACGAAAGTCCTTACATTACACACTTACGATCTAGTGCAAACCCACGACCGGATTCCCAACGTAACGGGATTGTGCACCAACACTCGTCTACTTTCGCTATAGTGCCACAGTTAGGCCAAGTCCCATCTCAAGAGGGCAGATCCCTGTATAAGCTAAACGGGCTAAACAGGACGAAAGTGAAGTGTAGTGCAACAGAACACGAACCATCAGACACGGTAAGACATACGAGACTGCGCGTTAATATTAGTCGTATATAACTTGTACCGTCGGTTCAGTGTAAATATATCATCCGGTTTACTGAAACAAGGTTTCATCCCGTTCAGTCATTTACGTGAGGTACGCATCTAGCATCGACTCCACTGTTTAACCTACTTTACGACTTTACTTAGATTATAACTTAACGCACCGAAAGAGCGACAAACTTTCCACAGTGGAGCACAAGTGGGGCATGAACTTTAACTAACAACCTGGGATAAGATATCGTGTTCTAAAAACTTGAGCAAAAGAAGTGGTCAAAAGAGAAAACAGTACAACTTCACGATCGGCATTGGTAATTGAGAGAATCGAAAGATTGTGTTCTAAGCAATACAACAGATTTTTTCAACGACTTAAATCTTTTCGTCGAGGCTACTCACAAAAAATTACAAACACTTGGTGAAAATTTTTTCTTCCAACAAACCGGTTAATATATTAAGAACGGACGATACCGTCTAGATAAGAGCCGAACCGTCGATTCATCCAGCCCCAAACCGTTTTAACTACGGAAAAAAGATATCGTAACTAGTCAATCACAATCGAGCATACGCGCAAGTACCGATACAGAGCCGCATAAGGTAAGTCGCGCCAAGGGTACAGATTAAGTCGCATATCGATAACCGCGTTCCGAGAAAACCGTCGCGCTAGGTTTCAGAACTGTCTCAGGAAGCGAGAGAAAATTAACAGTTACGAATAACGAACGCTAAGTAGCGACTCGGGGCATAAGAATCAAATCGACAGGTACAAACAGCAAGGAACAAGGCCAATTATTTAACCGGTAAACAACATATACACACGTAACGAAATACTGTAACACAAATACACCAAGTGTTAAGGGAAATAAAGAAAATATAAAAAGACAAAAAAAAAATAAGGAAAACAAAAAAGCCAACCGACGGCAACCAAACAAATTGCAGCTGAGAACAAAAAATATCAGAGAGAAAAACATAGCAGATTTGAAAACGAAAACAAACTCGCAACGCTCTGAGGACGTTGAAACAATTCCGAAGATAAACAATAAATCTAAAACACTATAACTCTTGCCGTTTTCGGAGGAGGAGAAGTGAGAGCGTACAAACACAAGACACACCGAAGCCACACCGGGACAACGCAAGTTTGTAACAATCGGAATTGTATTGTACTAGGTCAATAAACAGTCACCAAATGGAGGACTTGAATTTGATTGCATCACAGCCGCCATCGCGCGCGTCCTCGCGTAATAGCGTGGCATCTCATTTTCGCCCGATTACGCCGGAAGTTGTCCAAGCGGGTCCTCCAGTATTCGGCGGAGGCATTACCAGCAGAGCACCATCGAGAGTGTCAAGAGCAGCATCATCCCGAACGCAGTCGCCGGACTCAGTCAGGCACTACCAGAGCGCCGGCCTCAATGATCCCTTCAACAAGATTGGATCAGCGCTGCGTTACCTTCTAGAGTCGGGGAGGTACAATGAGAAGAGGAGACTAAGGATGCTGAAGGAGGCGACCCGTTTGACCAGAATGTCAACCAAGGACGTCCTGGGAGTGGACAGAATCCGACTCGGAGGCGAGGCCGACCTCTCAGACGACGAGGATCAACAGTCAAGCGAACAGTTCAGTCCAGCAGTCTACGAACTGGCAAGAAACCCGGGGAAACAGGAACAACCAGGGAGCAAGCTGTTCAACGCCAGGGCGATGCTGCAAGCCACTTTTCCTCAACCCATCGAAGACTTGACGGGGAAGAACGCGCACTTTTGCCACGACCTAATCACCGTCGCAAACGACTTGACCCTGCCCGAGCATTTCATTACACGACTGGTCAAACAATTTCTGCGAGGGAAAGCAGGACAAGTCTACCGAGCGTTCCACCAAAAATACGGGACGCTGAGAGCGATTGAGACACTCGGACGGACTTTCGTTGCCGAACCAGAAGAGGACTCGTTTGATCAGCAGATCAGATCCTGGAGACTGGTGCTCGGAAACAAGGACAAAGAAATCAGCAGACAAATCCAACAACTCCACCAGATGTACTACGCATCAAATGTCCCGAGAACGGACGAGGAGATCTGCACGCTGGTCAAGGACAAGACGCTCCAGAGCACACCACTCCCAATTCAAGCGGCGATGCAACAAGCGGAAGCAAGATACCGGAGCGTTCATTCAATGCGACCCATGCCACTGAAGCGTTTCATTAAGGACGTGACACGTGCAGCTGAAAAGGGGGGACATGCGAAGAGCAACGGGTCGACATCACTGACAATCGGCAGAGTCTCCCAGGAACAAAAGGGGGAAGTAACGGACATCATGGAGAAAGTGGTCGACCGCTTGAACATGCTGCGTATCGACCCAGCAACGGGGCGATATACTGCAAGATCACGTTCACCATCCCCGTGGCCGCAGCATGAACTGGCCCACGAAGACCAGGAGTTCGCCTTTGATCAGCAACTATTCGCTCCAAGGAATCCAGATCCGCGTTACTTTTCGTCTCCAAACCCGGCGGTAAAGGAGTTGAAACTGCAGTCGGTAAATCCGACAACGGGAACGTGGCAGGCGCAAGTCAATGCCTCCACAACAAACGCCGCCTGGCAACCCCAGGAAACACGTGCGGTCGATAACAATAATTGGCAACCGCGCACGACCAGCCCGCCGGCAAATAATACCTGGCAACCACAACCGGTTAACCCACGCGGTAACGAGGCGTGGCAGCCACAAACAACCACCAAGGCATGGATGAAAACGGGGCCAAAGGACACGGAGCAGCGACCGCAATTCCGACAGACGTCGGGACAAACAAATTTCCAGGGCCCACAGAGGCCACTGGGACCCCGAGACGCGCGGCGCCGAGCGCCGTATCCACCCCGAGGAGCCAATAATGGTCCTCCGGACGGAACCCCAATTTTCCAGGGATCACCTGACTTTGAGGTAGCCGCGAGTCAAAACTACATGACGGCTTTTGAATATAACATGCCGCCGGAGGGACCCGAGAGGGATTTGTACACCAAAAATCCGAACGGCATGTATCGACCGATTAGGCCGATTGCAGCTCTCCCCAGATCCATCCCCACCTTCATTTACAAGAATGGCAGACCTCGGATTAATCCACAAGTCCTGCAACACTTCCGCGGCGTGTGCAGTTACTGTTCACTGGAGCATCCCCGAGGGTCAACGGGCTGCCCGTACAAGGGCGAAAGTCCAAGTTGGATCCTCTGCTCCACGTGCAGGAGAGGCTTCCACACCAGGTGCCTGTTGGACCCCAACACCCCTGGCTACTCCATGGAGAAGGAAAGCGAATAGGATTTCGGAGGGGACCGCTGCACTCAAATATTTGATGCCGACAATTTGAGTAAACAGCAGCAAGACACTTCACAACATTCTGCGCCGAATTCAGTTACGTTTACCGCCGTTCAATCGCCTACCATTATACCGCCGCCGCCATACACACATATAAAATCAGCCATAACAAATGGAAAAGATTCGCCGCCGCCAAACAACCGCTCAATAATGTCGCTTACCGAAACGCCGCCCTCGCCGCTACGAACTGAATTCAAGTCGTCAAGCTTTTCACCAAACGAACCAGGCTCAATGAACGTCGCCAGAACAGGGGGAGTGACGGAGTCGGTATTAACCGAACCAAATAACATTCCTCTGGGTAGACGACGAGTCGCGCAAGTCAGGGAAATGGAACCCCTGGACATGGAAATAGATACTAAGGACATCCGCCAAACAAGGGAGGAACAATTGTCGGGAGGAAATGCAAACCCCGAATCAATTCCATTTCACAACGCGCAAATACCGCTGCAGAGCGTGATAATTACTATGCCGGCGGAAGAGGAATTACTGGCCGATTCGCCAAGAGGTGTAGCGGTCATAGAACCGCATATCAGCCTCGAAATCGACGCTACGCCAACCTCAGTGCCGCAGCAAAACGAGGGAATGGCTGCGCACTACGTGAGGAGCGCTGTTCAAAATGCGCGATCGAACAGCAAAGAACCGCTGGGGAGCGAGATAATTACCAAACTACGCGAAAACAAAGAAATGACGGCTTTGTCAATGCCGGTACCGCTGCAGAGCGAGATAATCACTTACGAGGCCGGAACAATCCCAACTCCGCCGGAGAGCGTGGTCCTCCAAATGCCGCTGGAGAGCGAGAAAATTACTCCGCCTGAGAGCGTGGTCATCGAAATGCCGCTGGAGAGCGAGAAAATTACTCGCACAACGGTTTGTGAAATAAGCCCTGTCCAAACGGACCGACGGGAACACGAACTAAACGAAGAAGCAGAACAAGAGGATATTTTCATGCAAGCGCTATACTGGACTTCGAGAAACGACGAGGGTCAGAGTGAAAACGAAACCGACCCTTTGGAGTCCAATCGAAACGAATCGCCGCAGCCGTGTGATGACCAAACCAATGCGTCCGCTATTATATACAACCCACCTATGCAGAAGCAAGAGGGAGAAACCGAGGTCGTTAAAATTGGTCCGATCCTACGAGAATTCCTCAAGCACAGGCAACCCTTTGACGACGACACTGTCACACCAGGAAAGGGAGCCAAAGACGAGGAAGAGTCGAGGGTGTTCTCTCCACTATTTTGGCCTTTCGCGGCAAGACCAAGGCCGAGGTCATGTTCACCGCTGGCCTGGCCATTCCCAGCAAGGCCAGAATCTCCATCCGACAGATGCGAATCGGACGACGATACGGCTACCTTCACCGCCTACCAATTCACCGTTTATGCCGAAGAAGCAGAAAGCTCACCGGCAGAATCAGATGAAGGAGTTAAATCACATGTCGCCAACCAAGCTATGGTTAACGGAGAAAACAAAGCAAATGATCGGGAAAAAGGAATCCGATCAGAAGGAGAGAAAATTAGGTCAATCACAAGCTCAAGGCACCTTTCCCTTGAACGAGGAAGCTCAAGGCCAAATGTAAAATCAATTTATAACCCACTGATAAACACCCCACTAGGAGTGAGACAGCCTGAGGTAGCTTTTCCACCGCGTCGAATCTCCCCGACCCCAAAAAACCTAACATTGTCTGCCGACTCTAGCAACGAATACCCGTCCCAATTCCCTGTAACTGGTCGACCCCGTTTCTCGGACAATCCGCACCCGGTGGTTGTCGGGCGCTCGGGGCTGGGGCTTTCTCGGGGGGGCCGCGTTGCTGACAAGCTGGCTGGTCAAAGGACACACAAACAATAAGCCACCCGGGGAAGCCGACCACCGACTTTCCAATGTCACAGATCCCGGATACGACGTTTCCCACACACCGAAGCAGATGCAACGGGCAACGAATGCGCGAGCCAGCACCGACTACATGATGCTACACCGCACGGAGGACGTTTGTGACAAACAAACGGGCGACCTGGGAAACAATGACTCACCCGAAAAAAGAGAAGGAAATCAACAAGGCTCCACAAAAAGGAAACTAACGGAGACATCAAAACCCACTCCTGCGGGGAATCAAAGATTCACGCGACCGGAAACTCACCGAAAACAAATCCCGCTGTTGGGATACCTGGATTTGGAAGTACGAAATGCTACAGATAGACTGTCAGACTTCACTCGACCAAAAGGAGGCCGCAAGCTACGAAATACCAATCTCCCATCAAAATCCAAACGAGAACACGAGCCGAGGCCCTCAACAAGAAAAGGAGCGACACCCTACGACATTCCATCGCCGATTCCCTCACCAAAAGGAAGGACAGCACACGTCAACACCTCTCACCCAGAGGAGATACCCGAGCAGTCAAAACGGAAAAAAGATGCCACTGAATCAAGGCCAAACCAAAAGGCGCGGCAGCGATTGCCGGCTTTCTCCGGTGAGTGTCGGGCTCGGGCGCGCGACCGCCGGCCGGCGGAGTCTGGCTTGCCCGGGAGACACTGCTGTCGATTGGAAACGAACCCTAACCACCGCCCCCTGATCGATGTTAAGAGAACGCAGACAATGAAACCTGACCAGTCCCTTAATTCGAATGCGGTAAGGAAAGGATATCCTTTCTGCCTTGCAAGTAAAATCATGGCAGGGATAACCTTCGCCCTAGCATTTCCCCTTTTAATAATTTCCTTGCTAATTCTACTCCTGGGAATTGTTGTTGCGAAGCTAAAAGAGACCAAAACCAAAGTAAGCAGAGCGGTCAAAACGGGAATCAAGAAGGCCGTGTGGAAAACCACGAGGGACGAACTAACCCCAAGGTGCCTACAAATCACCCGCGGGAAAAGACCATGGAAACAAAGACTCGCACAAACCCGCAGACAATTGGGAAACTGGCTCAAGCAGCTGCGCGAACGACTGAGACGACAGAAAACCGAATCAAACCGTCGGGGCGAAGAAACAGGAATATCAAATGTGGGCTTGGACCAACAGAACCGCGAGGAAGATCGGTCACGGATATACATTGAGGTCACTATCAAGAACCGGACGTTCACGCTTTTGTACGACACCGGCGCTCAGACAAACCTAATAAGTCGAAACCTGCTCGAAAGCATACAGGATTGGGAAAATTTCCCCTTTCTCAACAGAGAAACGCGTCTGCGCGATCACAGTGGAAACACTATCCCACAGGTGGCAAAGCCACGGCTACTGCCGATTGAAATCGCGGGAATAACGCGTGACACGCCGTTCTACATTACGGGAGATGTTAATATGCTCCTAGGCGGAATGGATCTCATCATCCGTCACCGTTTAAATATGATACATGACCGTGACGCGACTTTCATTCTGGTGGGAGATTTCCAAAACCCCGTCAAAATCATCAGAGCCACTGGAGCAAAACAAGGTTTTCCTTTCCATCAGAAAGAGACCTGGAGGTTCCTGGAACCATGCGTCTCGACGGTATCAGAAAACATACCAAACCCACTGCATGACCGACCCAACAACTGCGCCAGACAACCACTAACATACCCGATACACGTCGACCAAAACGAAACGGAGGCGCCAACACCTCAATACACGGACGACACAGCTGCAAGATTTCAGGATCCGGAAACCATGCCGATCGAACCGGAGGGGTATATATTGCCGTCAGAGGCGGAGCCACACCCCGCGGCGATAACACTCTTGGATAACCCAAAGTTCTTCCCCACAAACTTCAGAGAACCGTTTCTGCGGTTTCTCCAGGAAGAAGTACCAACTGTGCTAAGCACGGGGGAATACGACATGGGGCTCTTGACCTTGGACATCCCGTTCGTGCTGGAACTGACCGACGAGATACCGGTAGTATCTAAACCATTCAAGCTCAATAACGTTCACCAGGACATTGTTGACTCCTACGTGGACCAATTGATTGAAGCGGGAGTTTTTAAGGTCGCTGATTCAGACTACGCCTCCCCTATCTTTGTCGTGGCAAAAGGGGCGAGAACGGATGCCTCACAAAATGACCGCGTCATACAATCAGCGAGAGCGGTAATCGACTACAGATTGGTTAACGCCAAAACGAGACCGCAAAACTACCCGCTACCTTTGATCAGTAATTTGTTGAACGCATTGGCTAACGGGACTTATTACTCATCGATTGACCTGCGGAGTGCGTACAACAGCTGCAGACTAACGGAAGACGTATCCAGAAAGGCCGCTGTGGCGACAGGAAGAAGCGTTATACGACCTCTTCGCCTACCTTTTGGGCTAAGAAATGCAGTTCCCTATTTCAGTAGCGTCATCGACCGCGTGCTGAAAGACATCAAGAACGCATATGGGTATCTAGATGACGTCGTAATCCGCACCAAGGGATCCGCCGAAGAGCATTTCGAGTTAATTAAGACAGTGCTCAGACGGTTTCAGGAGTGTGGCCTGAAGCTGGACTAGCACTAAGCCCAACGCAAACGCCAACC
>ENA-UOYL01000670-UOYL01000670.1-marine-metagenome-genome-assembly--contig:-NODE-670-length-12055-cov-2.125146_pt1 | contig 12055 bp, 11 predicted proteins | sample MGYA00238173_ERZ767189 | MGnify/ENA primary metagenome ERZ767189 (study PRJEB28943, sample SAMN06267163) | marine metagenome | isolation source: Columbia River Estuary | place: USA:Columbia River Estuary... | reverse complement strand
TCAAGGCCGATGCGAGAAGCGAGACGGTGCGGGATTTTCCACCCAGCATCACGAGAACGGCTGCGACCAGCGGAATGAGGATGAGAAAAAGTAACGGGCTGACGGTGCTCATTTGGAAAGCAGGATGTAGAGGAGGCCGACAACGCCCGCGCCAAAGAAGAAGGCGTAGGCTTGGATGCTGCCGATTTGCAGGAACCGCAGGGCGAAGCCGCAGGCCCAAGTGAGCTTGCTCGGAACTTGAACGATAACGAGGTCAACCACCCAGCGGTCGGCCCAGGAGAGCGCGATCGAGCCGCCGCCTTGGATTTTGTTCACGAACCAGAAATAGACATCGTCGATGTAAAGGCGGTTGGCGAAAAGCGGGATCGAGACGGGGTCCTTCTCGGCCTTGAAGTAAAGCAGAGCGGCGAGACCGGCTCCGCCGAAGAACATCGCGTAGAGGAAGGGATGCAGGAGGTGCGGCACAGCGTGGGCGGCAGGATGCGAGAGGGTGAAGAATTGCTCTTGGATCATCGGCAGACCGGCGAAAAGGGCCGGAACAGCGAGGATCAGCATCGGCACCAGCATCGAGACGGGTTGTTCGTGGGCGTGCTCCGCGTGCTCGCTGCGGGCTTTGCCGAAGAACACGACGAAAAACTCGCGGAAGATATAAAAGGCGGTGAGGCCGGCGGCGGCGGCGGCGAGCCAGCCGAGGAACGGAGTTTTCACAACCGCCCACTCAATGATGAGGTCTTTACTGAAATAGCCGCTGGTGAAGGGGCAACCGGAAAGCGCAAGCATGCCGGCTATGAAGCAAATCATCGTGACGGGAGTTTTTTTGCGGAGCCCACCCATGTGCCACATGTCGGTCTCGTGGTGCATGGCAATCATCACGGATCCGGCCGCGAGGAAGAGGAGGCACTTGAAGCAGGCGTGGGTGAAGAGATGGAACATCGCCTCGCTGGAGGTCGGCGCGACACCGATGCCCAAAACCATGTAGCCGAGCTGGGAAATGGTGGAATAGGCGAGGATGCGCTTGATGTCATTCTGCTGCGTGGCCATGAGGGCGGCACAGAAACAGGTGATGCCACCGACCCAAGCAATGATCTCGCGGGCGTCGGAAACGACTTCGAGGATCGGAAAAATCCGGGCAAGCATGTAAACACCAGCCGCGACCATCGTGGCGGCGTGGAGGAGGGAGGAAACAGGCGTCGGGCCTTCCATGGAATTTGGAAGCCAGACATGGAGCGGCATCTGGGCCGATTTGCCCACCGTTCCCATGAAGACCAAAACACAGGCGACCGTGAGATACACCGGCGCGCCTTCGAAGCCTGGGATCGCCGAGAGGAGTCCTGAGAAAGCCACCGTGCCGGTCGCCGACCAGAGCAAGAGGATTCCCAGCATGAAGCCGAAATCGCCGATGCGGTTGACGATGAACGCCTGTTTGCCGGCATCAGCCGCGGAGTCCTTTGAGTAATAATGCCCGATGAGGATATAGGAACTCACGCCGACGAGTTCCCAGAAGATGAACATCATCACGAAATTGTCGGCCAGAACGATGCCGAGCATGGAGAAGAGGAACAGGGAAAGGCCGGCGAAGAACCGCGTGTAGCCTTCCTCGTCGCGCATGTAGCCGGTGGAGTAGATAAAGACGAGCGTGGAGATCGTCGTGACCACGAGGAGCATGACCTTGCTCAGGTGGTCCAGCGTGATGCCGATCGTGATCGTGAGTTCGGGGCCGAAATTCAGCCACTCCAGGGACAGTTGCGGCGCGACTTCGGTTTGGCGGAATAGCCACCAGCTCAGAAAGCAACCTGTTGCCGCCGAGAGGATCGCGAGGCCGGCGCTCAGGGTTTTGGAGAACCTCCCGATGAGGAAAATCAGGACCGCTGCGGCGAGCGGAGAAAAGAGAATGATCCAAGGCGCGGTTTGCGTGCTCATCAAAACTTCAGCGTGTTGAGGTCCTCGACATGAGTGGTCTGCTTGGCGCGGAAGAGCGCCACGATGATGGCTAGACCCACCGCCACCTCCGCCGCGGCCACGGTGATGATAAAAAACACCAGCACCTGGGCATTGTAGTTTGGCAACCCGTTCGGCAGGAGATTAAACCGCGAAAAGGCGACCAAGGAGAGGTTGGCAGCGTTGAGCATCAACTCAAGGCCCATGAAAATGATCAGAATGTTGCGGCGCAGAAGCACCCCGGCGAGGCCGAGGGAGAAAAGCAGTCCGCTGACGAGGAGATAATGCGCTAGCGTAGGCATGAATTTCGGGAAAAAACCGTCTCTGCGGTCACTTGAGCTCCTTTCGGCTCAGGAGAACGACCCCCACCGTGGCAACGAGGAGAAGGACGCCAATGATTTGAAATGGGAGGTTGAAATCGCGGAACAGCGTGAAGCCCACCCCTGCGACATCATTGAAGGAAGGGTCGGAAAGCTCCGGCTTGGTTTGATGAAGAGCGGACCAACCGGCGATGACTTGGGAGATTGCGGCCATGAATCCGCCAACGACCAATCCCCCACCCAGCCAGGCGGACGGGCGGACTTTGCGGTGTTTTTCGGCCCGGAGGTCGAGGAGCATGATGATGAAAAGAAATAACACCATCACCGCGCCGGCGTAGACCAGCACTTGAACGACGGCGATGAAGAAAGCGTCGAGCGTCACAAACACCGCCGCGAGGGCGACAAAGGTCATCACCAGACTCATCGCGGAGGAAACGGGATTCCGAAGGAAAACCACGCCCAAAGCGAAGGCCAGCATGAGAATCGAGAAAATCCAGAAGAGAGCGAGTTGCATGGGCGAGGTCGAAAGAGGCTTCTACTTTTTATCGTTCCACTTGTTTACGAGGCCCTTCATCTCGCCGCCCAACTCCCGGAGCTTATGAATGTCGTGGACCATTTCCGCGCGGGTGAGCCCGGTGATCGAGTAGTCCTTGCGGAGGTAGATCGCTTGTTCCGGGCAGACTTCCTCGCAGAGGCCACAATAAATGCAGCGAATCATATCAATATCGAAAGACTTCGGGCGTTTCTCGACTTTTCCCCAACGCTCATCGGCTGGAATTTCCTCGGGGTGAATCGTAATGGCGCGAGGCGGGCAGATGAATTCGCAAAGTTGGCAACCCACACACTTGTCGCGGCCCTCTTCGTTACTCACGAGCGTCGGCGCGCCACGATACCATGCTGGCAATTGGGCGTCCCACTTCTGCTCGGGATATTGCATCGTCACCTTCGTTTGGCCGGTGATCTGGCGAAAGATGTGTTTCAGCGTGATCAGCAACCCACCGATAATTGAAGGAAGATAGATTTTCTCAGCCAGATTAAGGCGCGGACGCGTGACGGTGATGGCCATTAAAGTGCGTGGTTTCTAGCAAGGTTCTTTGAGCGTGGCAACGCCGGACTCAACTTTTTTGGCGAAGCCTCGCCTGCTCGGCGGCTCCGGGCTCTCCGAGCCCCATTTTGAGCCGCGCCGCCGCCGGGGCCGGGACAAACTTTTCCACATCGCCGCCGAAAAGCGCGACCTCTTTGACGATGCGCGAGCTGAGGTATGTGTAGTCCTCTTTCGGCGTGAGGTAGACCGTTTCCAAGCGCGGCTCGAGCTTGCGATTCATGAGCGCCATTTGGAATTCGAACTCGAAATCCGAGACCGCCCGGAGGCCGCGAATCACGGTGAAAACTTCCTGCTCGCGGGCGAAATCCACAAGCAGACCGTGCAGGGGGAGGATTTGGATAGCGGGGTTATCGCCAAGCGAGTCGCGGAGCATTTGCATGCGGACATCCACGCTGAACAGCGGCCCTTTCGCTTTGCTGGCAGCGACGGCCACGATCACAGATGAAAAAATCTGCGTCGAGCGCCTGATCACATCGAGGTGACCGAGGTGCACAGGATCGAAACTGCCGGGGTAAATCGCACGGTTTTCCTTCATGGGAGAATTCCTCTTTCACCGGATGCCGGGCGGTTTGGAAAGAGGAATCGTCCCGGCGGCTACTCGACCGTCACGCTCTTGGCGAGGTTTCGCGGCTTATCCACATCGCACCCCAATTCGACGCCGATGTGGTAGGCGAGCAATTGGAGTGGCAGGACGGTGAGGATCGGCGTGAGGAAATCCTCACACGCCGGCACGAGCACGACATCATCGCAGAGGTCGGCCAGGACATCGTCGCCTTGCGTTCCCACCGCGATCACCGGGCCTTTGCGAGCTTTCACTTCCTCGATGTTGCTGAGGTTTTTTTCGAACACGGCATCCTGTGGCGCGATGAAAACGGAGGGGGTTTCCTCGGTGACGAGCGCGATGACGCCGTGTTTGAGTTCCGCGCTGGGGTAGCCGGAGGCGGAAATGTAGCTGATTTCCTTGAGCTTCAGCGCGCCTTCGAGGGCGACCGGGTAGTGGGCTTGGCGGCCCATGAAGAGGAAGTTTTGCGCCCGGGCGTATTTCTTTGCGATCGCGGCGACTTGGGTTTCGAGTTCCAGTGTGCGTGCGACGAGGTCGGGGAGTTTTTCCATCTCCGCGATGATGTCGCGGCCGTCGCTGTGCGAGAGGTGGCGGATGCGGCCGAGGAGCAGGCCGAGCAGGGCGAAGATCGTGAGTTGGGAGGTGAAGGATTTCGTGGCGGCAACGCCGATCTCGGGGCCGGCGTGCATGTAGACGCCGCCGTCGCTCTCGCGGGCGATTGTGCTCGCGACATTGTTGCAAATGCCGAGCGTGCGGTGGCCCTTGCGCTGGCTCTCGCGGAGCGCGGCGAGGGTGTCGGCGGTCTCGCCGCTTTGGCTGATGACGAACACCAGCGTGTCGCGATCGAGCGGGATGTTACGGTAGCGAAATTCGCTGGCGAACTCGCATTCCACGGGAATGTGAGAGAGGGATTCGATGAGGTATTCGCCGACGAGCGCTGAGTGGAGTGCGGTGCCGCAGCCTGTAAGAATCACGCGATCGACAGCGCGGAGTTCGGCATTGGTCATGTTGAGGCCGCCGAGTTTCGCGGTGGCTTCCTCGATCGAAAGACGGCCGCGCATGGCGTCGCGAACGCTGTTCGGTTGCTCGTGGATTTCCTTGAGCATGTAGTGCGGGAATTTTCCCTTATCCACCGACTCGGCAGTGAACTCGACCTTGCTGACCTGAAAGTCCGCACCGGTTCCCGAAACCGTCGAGATCTCGAATCCCTCAGCCTGGATGGCGACGATCTCGTAGTCGTTTAAATAAACCACTTCGCGGGTGTGGGCGACGATCGCGCTCACATCGCTGGCCAGGAAATGCTCGTGTTTTCCGATGCCGAGAACGAGTGGACTTCCCCGCCGGGCGCCAACGATTAAACCCGGAACCTCGGCGTGGATGACGGAAATTCCGTAGGTGCCGATCACCTGTCGCAGGGCCTGTCGCAGGGCTTCAATGAGGGCAGCGCCGTCGCGGGAGGTGGAGCGGTCGAATGCCTCGCCGACGAGATGGGCCAAAACCTCGGTGTCTGTTTGCGAGTGGAAAATATGCCCGCGCTCCTGGAGTTGTTCGCGGAGGGTTTGGTGATTCTCGATGACTCCGTTGTGAACGAGATGGAGCTTCCCGGACTGATCCGCGTGCGGGTGGGCATTGTCGCGCGTTACCGCGCCGTGTGTCGCCCACCGGGTGTGGCTGATGCCGGCTTGGCCGCGAATGGGAAAATTTTCGATTTCCGTGGCGAGATTCGCGATGCGGCCGACGGCTTTTCGCACCTCGATGCCGCCGGGGTTCAGGAGTGCCAAACCAGCCGAATCATAGCCTCGGTATTCGAGGCGGCGAAGTCCGTCTAGCAAGACGGGAAGGGCATCCGAGGGGCCGATATAGGCGACGATTCCACACATGAAACGAGCGTGACAATTCCTGCTCCTCCGAGCAAGCTCCGAACCACTATGACTGTTCAGCCCTCCTCCTCATTCAAGTCCGGAACCTTGGCAATCATCATGGGCGGCGGTGCCGGCACTCGCCTCTTTCCCCTCACCAAGGAACGCTCGAAGCCGGCTGTGCCGCTCGGTGGAAAATACCGGCTCGTCGATATCCCGATCAGTAACTGCCTGAACTCCGGCCTGCGCGGAATTTACATCCTCACTCAGTTCAATAGCCAGTCCCTCCACAGCCATGTCAACGAGGCCTACAAGTTCGACCACTTCACGCCGAGCTTCGTGGAAATTCTCGCCGCGCAGCAGACCCCGGAGGGCTCGCGTTGGTATCAAGGCACCGCCGATGCCGTTCGGCAAAATCTCCGCTATTTCCTCGAGCACCCCTGCCAGCATTTCATCATCCTGAGCGGCGATCAGCTTTACAGCATGGACTACCGCGAGATGCTGAAGCAGCACATCGAGAACAAGGCCGACATCACGATCGGCACGATCCCGGTCGAGCGCGAGCCAGCGCGAGGATTTGGGATCATGGTTACCGATTCCGAGCGTCGCATCCGGAAGTTCGTGGAGAAACCCAAGGAGGATGCCGTGCTTGATACGCTCCGGATTCCCTCAGACCTTCTCCGCGCGATCGGCCAGCCAGAGGATGCCGACCTCTACCAAGCCTCGATGGGCATCTACATTTTCAACCGCGATGTCCTCGTCTCCTGCCTCGACAACGACATGGTGGACTTCGGAAAAAACATCATCCCGACCGCGATCAGCCAGCACAAGGTGATGGCGTATATTTTCCAAGGTTACTGGGAGGACATTGGAACGATCGATGCGTTCTTCCACGCCAATCTCGAAATGGCGGATAGCAACCCTCGCTTCAGCTTCTACTCGCCCGGCAGCAATGTTTACACCGTCCCGCTTTGCCTCCCTGCCAGCGTGGTTGGAGCCGTCCGTATGGACCGTGCGATGATCTCCGATGGTTGCATCATCGGCGATGTGGAGTTGGAGCGTTGCGTCGTTGGCACCCGCAGCATCATCCAATCCGGCACCCGCCTCAAAAATGTCGTGATGATGGGAGCCGACCTCTACGAAAAAGAAAACCTCCGCCCCGTCTCCGGAGTCCCGCCAATCGGCGTCGGCCGCGATTGCCACATCGAGGATGCGATCATCGACAAAAACGCCCGCATCGGAAACGGCGTCGTCATTTCCTCCAAGAAAAACTCCCCCAATGCTGATGGCGACGGCTATTACATCCGCGATGGAATCGTCGTGATCCCGAAAAACAGCGTGATCCCCGACGGCACCCGTATCTAAATCCGCCGACATGAAATTCGCATCCCGCCTCGCCTTTTTAATTCTTCCGCTGCTTCTCGCGGGTTGCTGGTTTCAAAATCCGCTGACTCCGAAAGGATCCGAAAATCTCAACACCTGGCTCCTCGGCGAGTGGCAGCACAAAGATAAGAATGGCGCGGTATCCCGTGCGCTGGTGACGCCGATCTCGGGCGATCTTTACCGCGTTCAGGTCTCGATGGCAGCGAAGGGTGGACGCCGGGATTATGAATTCGAGGCGTGGACCTCGCGCGTCGGGAATTCGGTGTTTGTCACATTCCGGAGCATCAAAAATTCCCAAAACCTCCCCGAGGGCGCGCATGTTTTTGCGCACACCCAAATGCTCGATCAAAACACACTCCGCCTCCGCAAAATCCAACTAGGCTCCCCGGCCGACGCCTCCTCGTTCGAGCTCCGCAAGGAAATCCGTGCGCGTCTCAAGGATGGTTCGCTCTATGCGGAAGGCGCCGAAACCGACTGGAAGCGCATCGGCGAGGTTTACTGGAGCCGCGATGGTCAGACCGGTGCCTTCGAACCGCTTCGCTACCAGGTTCCCAAGCCCGGCGAGAAACCCGGCCAACTCGGCCGAGTGCTTCGTTGACCTCCCTCGAGGAACAACATCTCCGCGCACGGCTCGGCGCTGATTTTTTTCAAAAACGCCTGGAGCGCCAAGCCGGCAAGCGCGCGAAACTCCAGCACCAAGGCGAGGGGGTATTCCGGCTGGAGCGACTGGTTCCTTTTGATGCCTTGCTCGGCGGAGTTTTTGGAATTCTCGGAATCCGCGAGCTCCTGAGGCGGCGTTTTCTGGATGTTCAAGTCGTGAGGCAGGAGTGGAGGCTCCGGTCGCTGCCAGCCGCCTTCGAGGGCTTCCGCCTGCTGCAGCTCAGCGATCTCCACTGCGATCTGGATGTCGAATTGACGCCGGCAGTCGAAAACCTCGTGCAGTCCACGCCGCACGATGCAGCGGTTCTCACAGGCGATTTTCGAAATGGGATGGATGGCGACCACGGCCCCTGCCTGCGCGAGATGGCGAGGATTTGTGCCGCGCTCGCACCTGTTCGCTTCGGCATTCTCGGCAACCATGATTTTCTCGAGATGGTTCCCGAACTGGAAAAAATCGGCCTGCCGGTTTTGCTCAACGAATCAGCCGCCCTCGAGCGGGACGGCGCGCGGCTTTGGATCAGCGGGATCGACGATCCGCATTTCTACAAAACCCATGACATCGCGAAGGCTCGCGCCGGCATTCCCTCAAACGAATGCGCGATCCTGCTCTCGCACAGCCCCGAGACTTTCGCCGAAGCCGCGGATGCGGGATTCCAACTCATGCTCAGCGGGCACACCCACGGTGGTCAGATTTGTCTGCCGGGTGGGCACCCGATTGTCGTGCCGTGCCGCGTGCCGCGAAAATTCATCTCCGGCCGCTGGGAGCATTTCGGCCTGCAAGGCTACACCTCGCGGGGAACCGGAGGCTGTGGGATTGCGGCGCGATGGAATTGCCCGCCCGAGATCACGCTCCACATCTTCCGGGCGGCCTGAGCCTCAATTACCGTCCCAGATGAAATTCTCGAGTCGGATTTGATTGATTCGGTTTTTGGCCTCGAGTGCGCGGGGCCCTTCCATCGCGGCCATCAACTCGTAAACGCGGATCGCCTCGGGCCATTCCTTGCGGGATTCGAGAATTAACGCCGCCGCAAAGCCCGCTTTGTAGAACCAAAAATATTCCACAGGAGCCTCGGCGGATGGCTTGAAAACCTCGTAATAACTCGCGAGTGCGGCGTTGAGGTCGCCGGACTTTTCCTGCGCCGTTCCGATGCGCGCCAGGGCTTGATTGCGCCAAGCGGGATCGGGATTTTCCATGGCGATTTGTTTCCACACCTCGATGGCGGATTTGTAGGAAAGAGGATCGGTGTCGCCGATCGAGTAGAGGTTTTTGCCTTTCTCCATAAGGACCGACGCCTTCATGTCGGGGGTGGGATCTGTGGAGAGGATTTTATCCAGAATCACATTCGCCTCGTCTGCCTTGCCGCGTGCGGACTGGATTCCAGCCTGTTCCAGCCGGGCGCGGTGGGCGAGGGGCCCTGGCGTGGAAGCGACCTCCTCGAAAAGAAGCATTGCCGCCTCGGGGGCTTCGGCGCTCGGAATGCGAGCGGCGGCCTTGGCGGCGAGGAAAAGCGCAGGAGCCTCGTTGGTGTTATCTGGAAATTTGCGAGCGAGGGTCTCCAGTTCCACGCGGGCAGCGGCGAAGTCGCCCTTGCGGTAGAGAAGTTCGCCAAGCTTGAGGCGCACCTCGGGCTCGGATTCTGAATCGGGATGTTTGAGAAGAAACGACCGAGCCTCGTCGATGGCGGTTTCCTCGGAGCCGGGATCGCCGGTGTCGGCGAGAAAAACGCGGATCGCTGCCTGGCGGGGGAGGTCGGATTGGGTTGAGATTTTTTCGAGTTCCATTCGCGCTCCGGCGGTGTCGAGTTGTTGGAATTTCCACTCGGCGAGAGCGAGGCGAGCCTTTGTGGCTGTCGCGGAATCCTTCAAAGATGCGAGAGACTCTAAGGCCGCGCCCGCCTCGGGAGATCCAGCACGCAGCTGACGAAAAGCCACCTGGAGTTTCAAAGCGGAGAGATGTTCACTTTTCGGGAAGCGCGCCTCGAGTTGCGTTTGAAAAGGCTTCAACGGGGAATCGGAAAGCATCTCGCACAAGGCCGCATTGTAGAGGGCGGATTCCGCAAAACGGTCAACCTTCGAGGCGTGGTCAAACGAGACGGCAGCCTCGTCAAAACGCGATTTGTTCGCGAGCGCTAGGCCACGAAGAAAATCGGTTTCCGGTGAATGAGCGACGGGCGGAAGAACCGACAGGGTTTCATCCACCAGACCCAGACGAAGCCGGAGCTCGGCCATTTCCAATCGGGTTTCCTCCTCAAAGGGATTGGGGCCCGGCTCAGCGGAAAGTTTTTCGAGGAGAGCAAGTGCGGCTTTCGGATTTTTCTGACGCGCCGAGAGGATGGCCAAGTAGTAGCAGGCCAATTTTCGACGAAGGGAGGGATTCCCATCTTCGGTCCAGCGCTTGAGTTCGCTCGAGGAGGTGCTGGCAGCGCCTGAGTAAATCTGGTCGAGCTCCCAAAAAACACGATTCAGCCCCGGCGCATTCGGATTCGCTGCGATGAATTCCTCCAGCAGATTTTCCGCCTCTTGATAGCGCCCGGATCGGCCAAGGGTCTTCGAGTGCAAGAGGACGGTTTCTGTCGCCATCGCGGAGTCGAGAGGAACCAGGGGCGCGAGAAGTTTGAGGGCCTGATCGTTGTCATTTTGAAGAATCGCCGCACGGGCCAAAAGGAAATCCTGCCTCGTTTTTGCCTGAGGGGAGTCGGGCATGATTTGATCAAGAATCTCCAATGCCGCACCCGGATCCTTGCGGTCGAGTCGGAGAGCCGCGAGTTCTTGCAATGCCATTGTCCGAAGCGGGGAAGACGGCCAACTCACCGCTGGAGCCAAGATTTCCTCGGCCTCGGATTTTCGGTCCAGATTTTGGAGCATCCGAGCCTGTCCGAGAAGTGCTTCGTTGCGGAGAGGGAAGTCCGTTTGGGATGAACCTTCGGAATAGGCTTCGAGCGCGGCGGACCATTCGCCAATCGCCGCCTGAGATTGAGCCATCCAAAAAAGGCCTGCGGGGCCGAGGGGGATTTCAGAGGATTCGAGGAATTGGATCGCGGCCTCGGGTTGGTTCGACTCGAAGAGCGCCTGGGCGTAGAGCAGACATGCGGAAGCCGAACTGCTGATTTTTCCGAGATCCGGTTGGCTCTGCTCCAGTTTAACGAGCGCCACTTGCGGAAACCCATTTTCCAATGCCTCGCGTGATTCCTCCAGTGGGCCGGCTAGGGAGAACGAGGGGGTTCCAAAGACCGCTATTGCGAGAAGCCATTTCATGCCTTGAGGTATTTGGAAAGGTAGCCGCCGGTGTGGCTGGCGGGGGACTTGGCGATTTGCTCGGGCGTTCCCTGCGCAACGATTTGCCCGCCGCCGGAACCGCCCCCGGGGCCGAGATCGAGAATCCAGTCCGCACATTTGATCACCTCGAGATTGTGCTCGATGACGATCAGCGTGTTTCGGGCGTTGCGGAGTTTCATGAGGACTTCGAGGAGTTTGTGGATGTCCGCAAAATGAAGTCCGGTGGTGGGTTCGTCGAGCAGGTAGATCGTCCGGCCAGTGGCGCGTTTGGAGAGTTCGGACGCAAGCTTGAGGCGCTGGGCCTCGCCTCCCGAGAGCGTTGTCGCCGATTGGCCGAGCCTCAAATAGCCGAGGCCCACATCTTGAAGCGTGTCGAGTTTGGACGACAGCCCGGGGATGTTGCGGAAAAACCGCGAGGCGTCATCGACCGTCATCTCCAGCACATCCGCGATGTTTTTTCCTTTGTAGGTGATCTCGAGGGTTTCGCGGTTGTAGCGGCGGCCGTGGCAGACCTCGCACTCGACATACACATCGGCGAGGAAATGCATTTCGATCCGGATCGAGCCGTCGCCCTGACAGTGCTCGCAACGGCCGCCCTTGTTGTTGAAGGAAAACCTCCCCGAATCGTAGCCGCGGACGCGCGAGGCGGGGAGTTCGCTGAACAAGTCGCGGATCGGCCCCAGCGCGCCGCTGTAGGTCGCGGGGTTCGAGCGTGGGGTGCGGCCCACGGGGCTTTGGTCGATCACGACGACTTTGTCGAACTGCTCCATTCCTTGGATCGCGCGGTGCGCGCCGGGACGGAGAACCGGATCATGTCCTGGCAGCAACGCCACAACATTTTGAGTCGGCTTGCGGACTTTATCAACACTCACCACAGCATTCAATTTTGCATCCGTAGCAAACCCGGTTGGTTGGCGAGCGTTGAGAACGCGTCCGAGAATGCGAGGCAACT
>ENA-UOYL01000667-UOYL01000667.1-marine-metagenome-genome-assembly--contig:-NODE-667-length-12102-cov-2.498212_pt1 | contig 12102 bp, 10 predicted proteins | sample MGYA00238173_ERZ767189 | MGnify/ENA primary metagenome ERZ767189 (study PRJEB28943, sample SAMN06267163) | marine metagenome | isolation source: Columbia River Estuary | place: USA:Columbia River Estuary... | reverse complement strand
AAGAGAATTGCATTCTTGCATGGACACGGAGAACTTAACTTAAACCAAACACTTCGAGCTCGAGCACTGATTTCTCCATATTTCTCCATTACTGATGTTAGTTTAAATGATTCAACCGTCAATAATTCCTTGTTCTCAGCACTAAATGATATTGATGGTTTAATTATAGCTGATCCACAATCACCATTTTCATTAGAAGATTTATTTCTAATTGATCAATTTGTTATGAAAGGAGGTAAATTAATGTGTTTTATGAATACGCTTCATTTGGAGGAAGACTCGCTTATGTCGAGGGGCCTAACGAACACTGTTAGAAAAAATTTAAAGCTTGGCGACATGCTAATGGATTACGGGATGAAATTAAATGAAAACTATGTTTATGACGTTCAATGTGCTCCCAAAAAAGTCCCTTTTGCAGACAAATCATTAATGCCATGGTTTTTCCATGTACTTGGAACAACAAGCCCACATCCAATAACGAGAAATGTGGATCCAGTTTCACTTCACTACGTTAATGAAATTAAATTTATTCCTTCTGATAAAATTAAAACTTCATCGCTTATAACCTCGTCAACAAATTCAAATAAAACAGGATTAGCACCATTGGTAAGTTTAGAAATGCCTCTCTCTTTTGGAAACAACCCCAAACTAGTTGATAATCCTTTACTAGAGAAAAATAAAATTTGCCTGGCTGGAATGATAGAAGGTAGATTTTCGTCCTTTTTTGCAAATAGGATTGTTAGCGAATTTGCAGACAATAAAAACTCAAATTATTTAAATCAAAGTAAAGTTGAAGGTAAAATTCTTTTAGTGGGAAATGGGACATTTATTGCCAATAAATATGACTCCATCATCAATGAAAAAACAGGCGAAATAATGTATCGCGCTAAGCCATTTAATGATTTAAAATTCAATCAGACCTTAGCCGAAATGAATAAGGCAATGTATTATGGGAATCAAGAGTTTTTTGAAAATGTTGTCGATTACATGATGGGGGAAATCTCTATACTGGATATTAGAAGTCGCCAAATTGACATTAAAAACATCGATAAAGCTAAATTGCTTACTATGTCGGGGACACTTAAAATCATAAATGTCTTTCTTCCAATAGTATTGATTCTAATTTTTGCTTTTATTTGGAATTTTAGACGGAAAAATAAATATGCGTCAATAAAAAATAGTGGTCAATGAAACTAAAAATAATTATACTATTTCTCTCGGCATTGCTGCTATCATTCTTAATTTGGTTGAGTTTACGATTAATCAAAAATAAAGGGAAGTCAGATGCTGAATTAATTGAGTTTGCAATTAGCGATACTACGAAAATTTCAAAAATTATTATTACAGAATCTTCCTCTGCAAAAATAACCTTAATCAATAAAAATGGCTTGTGGACAGAAAGCAATGGGGATTGTATCAATCAACAAAATGTTCATTTTATTCTCGACGCAGCCAAAAACATTGAATTCAAAGGGTATCTGCCCAAAAATTCCGTAACAAAATTTACTGAACTTATGGCAAGCCAGCATACGAAGGTGGAATTCTTCGTCGATGGAAAATGGGATAAAACATGGTATATAGGTCCATCTGCGCAAGACCATTATGGACAAATCATGTTGTTAGAAACTCAAAACGAAGGAAAAAGTGCGCAGCCTGTCATGATGCGTATTAAAGGACTGAAAGGAATTATAGAACCTAGGTTTTTTGCTGATAAACGAAAATGGATGTGCACTAATATTTTTGCATTATCAACTGAAGAGATTAAAAATGTGACTGTTCAATTCTTAGACGAGCCTAATAGAAGTTTTAATATATCAAAAAATAACGATAAATTCAGTATTAAACAAGGGGATAAACCACTCGCATTTGTCGACACAGCAAACATTTATCGCTATTTGCAGGCATATAAGAAAATCCATTTCGATAAACCTAATTATGAATTAAGTAAACTACAATGTGATAGCCTAAAAAATTCAATGCCCTTTTGTAAATTAACCGTACAACAGACTAATGGTAAATCAACACCGCTTAAATTGTATCGAATAAAAGCCAAAGAAGAGGAGCGCAATGAATTTGGGGAAATGGTTAATATGGACATGAATAGTTTTTGGTGTTTTTTGCCTAATGGTCAATTAGTGAAATGCCAGTACTTTGTCTTTAATCCTTTATTACTTGGGCATATTTATTTTCCAGCAATGGATTTGGAAAAAAAGCAACTAACAAATTAACATTATCTGTTCAATATCCCAAGTGAATTACTATTTTTGTATTAAAACCGATATTTCATGAACTTTATTACCTCTAGTAGTACCTTACTTAAACACCTTCAAAGTATTTCTGGCGTATTAAGCACGAATAGCACATTACCGATATTAGACAATTTCCTTTTCTCGATTGTTGGTAACGAGCTAACCGTTTGCGCTTCTGATCTTGAGACAACGATGATAACGAAACTCCAAGTTCAATCAGAAGAAGATGGTAAAATAGCTATTCCCGCTAAATTAATTTTAGAGGTTCTGAAGAGTATGCCCGATCAACCTTGTACCCTAAAAATAAATCAAGAGAATTTTACAATAGAAATCGCTTATGATAACGGCAAGTCAAAAATGCCTGGTTTTAATGGAGAAGAATTTCCTAAATTACCTAAATCGGATTTCAATAGCTCCATTAACCTTACGGGAGAATTACTTTCAAGAGCAATAAACAAAACAATTTTTGCTACAGGAGTTGATGATATGCGCCCTGTTATGAGTGGAGTATACTGCGAATTTTCTCCAGAAGATATTACCTTTGTTGCGACTGATGCACACAAATTGGTGCGCTACCGTAGAAAAGATATATCAACAACAAGTAAGGCATCGTTTATTCTTCCCAAAAAACCACTTAACCTTTTAAAAACAAATTTGAGGGGAGACGAGGAAGTTATTTTGAAATATAATGAATCTAATGCACACTTCAGCTTCGGAGATATTCTTTTGGTCTGCCGATTGATAGACGGAAAATACCCTAATTATGAAGCGGTTATTCCCAAAGAAAACCCAAATGTTCTTACGATTGATCGCGTACAATTCTTAGGCTCTTTAAAGCGAGTTGCTATATTTTCCAATAAAACAACCCACCAAGTTAAATTAAAACTAATCGGAGCAGAATTGTCCTTATTTGCTGAAGATATTGATTTTTCAAATGAAGCAAGTGAACGATTAACGTGTAATTACGATGGGGATGATTTAGAAATTGGGTTTAACTCACGCTTTCTTGTTGAAATGCTCTCCAGTATAGATACCGAAACAGTGAAACTTGCCATGAGTGAACCAAGCAGGGCTGGATTATTGATGCCAGTGAACAGTGAAAACAATAATGAAGATATACTAATGTTGGTCATGCCAGTCATGATTAATAGATAGTTCCCAAAATAAAATGAAGCTGGAGGATAAAATCAACATTAGAAATTTATCCTTGGCGGAAATAATCTCGCATTTACAGGATGCCAATTTCCCTGCCTTTAGAGCAAAACAAATTTTTGAATGGCTGTGGAAAAAAAATGTTGGTTCATTTCAACACATGGGAAACCTAGGAAAGGAAATCATCCATTTTTTAGAGGATAAATACTATATCGATTTTTTACAGGTAAAAGATCAACAGGTTAGTAAAGACAAAACTGTAAAGTGTGCCTTTTCTATTGCTGAGGACAAAATAGTAGAGGGTGTATTAATTCCAACGAATAAAAGAACAACTGCATGTATTTCTTCACAAATTGGCTGTAGTCTAGCTTGCCAATTTTGCGCAACTGGTCGCTTAAAGCTCATGCGGAATTTATCTGCAGGAGAAATGGTTGATCAAGTTGTCTACCTCAAAGATCAAGCAGCTAGTCTCTATGGAAAATCCTTAAGTAATATCGTCTACATGGGAATGGGAGAACCCTTACTTAACTATGCTAATGTACTTCGATCAATCGAACTCCTAACAGCAGAGGAAGGTCTGGGTATTTCACCTAAAAGAATTACAGTTTCAACAGCGGGGATTGCCAAAATGATCCGGAAATTAGGAGATGATAAAGTCAAATTCAACCTAGCGCTTTCTTTACATGCAGCTAATGATAAAAAAAGAAGCTCAATCATGGATATAAATGATTCAAATAATTTGGAATCGCTTTCCGAGGCCTTGATTTATTTTCATGAAGCGACCGGTACTCGCGTTACATTTGAATACATTATTTTTAAAGATTTCAATGATTCGATAGATGACGCTAGAGAATTAGCAATCTTTGCGCGAGCAGTTCCCTGTAAAATCAACATTATTGAATATAATCCTATTGATGACGGAATTTTTCAGCAAGCCGATACAGAAAAAGTGTCTGCTTTTGCAGCATTTTTAGAAACCAAAAACATCATCGTCAACGTTAGAAGAAGCAGAGGAAAAGATATTGACGCTGCTTGTGGGCAATTAGCAAATAAAAACAAGGCAATAGAAAAAGAAAAAAGGGAATTAAAAAAAATAAGCTCGATCTAATTTTAAGCCTAATTAAATCGCATTAATCAATTCGCTTAAATCTGAGACCCTTTGTTCATCTCCAATATGCTGAAAAGATAGCATTAAATCCTCTATCATCCTTTTAATAATGCTAGAATTAGAACAAGGTTCGAAATGAGATCGATCTGGATTTAAATTTCTAGATGTCAAAAAATCACCAATTTCACGTGCATCCAATATCTCGCCAAATGCTTTGGGATTAATATAAAATAATACACCGAAATCATTTTGTTGATTAATAATAAAATTAGACTGATTGTAATCCATAAATGCCAAGACAAAAGAATTCGGCAAGTTGACACCGTATACTGGCAAGTCTAAGGATTGAGCAATAATGCTGTAAATTAGTCCGATGGTGAAAGGCGCACCTTTTTTACTTTCCAATACTCTGGAAATATCAATTTCATCCGGGCTATAACTATCTTTGTTTAAGCATTCGAAATGAGAAACGCCAAAAAATATCCTGTTAAAAATCTTTATTTGCTCATAGCTGGTTTGATAATCATTAAACTCCAACCAAATAGCTCTGCGAAGTGTCTGTATCGTTTCATGAACATAGGAATCTTCAAGTTCAGTATCGTGGTGTTTTGAAACAATAATTGAACCTAAAAGCAAGTCCTTTTCTTCTGATTTTACCCATTGAATTAATTCATTCTTTAAGGCATTATTATGAATTTTATTTATAACTGAGAAAATTCGGGATTTAAATTCGGGTCCAAAATCATTGGTTTTACTCGCATTTTCTAAAGAATATAGAGCGGGCTCTCCAATTAAAATTAGTTCATTCTTTACTTGATCGTAAACCTGATGGTCTGGATCTTCGATTAAACGAATGAGTGCATTAATTTTAGATATTCGACTGTCCACAATGCAAATTTATTGCTCGTTTAGATTGCCTTATAGAAAAATTAAAATCTTTATCAATGTTCAAATGTTAATTCCGATGTAACATTAATAATTTTATGTCGTTAAAGAATCTCAGTTTCAAATAAACTTTGCTACAGGTTGTTTGGAAGAGAGGCTTTAGGGCCTCTTTTTTTTTATCTTTGAAAAAAAAAAAAATGAAATCATTTGGATACTTATTTGGTCTTGCTTTCTTGCTTTCTTGCAAAACGCCCTGTAAAATTAAACGAGCTGCTTCTAATACTGAAGATAAAACAATAGGCATTGTTCATGTAGCTGAAAATAATTGCCCCTTCTATATCGAAGTAATAAAAGGAAATAAAGATGATTTGAAGAAAAAACTATATCCGATTGATTTTAAAGATAATTATAAGAAAAAAGGATTGAAATTATCTTTCAATTTTACATACAGCAAAGCGATGAGTCCGGAAAACTGTTCCTTAGATGGTGTTATTGTACTTAATAATATTGACGTGATCCCTTAAAAGGCATTAAATAAAATCACGCAATAAATAACTCAAGGCTTTACCTACCCTTTTCTTATCTAAATCACTAATTGGTGCTGCCTCTGTTAAATGGAAATAGGCCACTTTACGTTTTGAATTTGAAACTTTTCTTACCACTCTTCTTATGTCATCAAAACACCACCCAGAGGGTGAGAGAGCAGAACTCGGCATGTCTGCGATACAATCCATATCTATTTCAAGTCCAAAAGCCGAGCCTTCGTCCTGATTATCAATAAATTGATTTATATCCGTTATAAAATCCCGACGACCATCTAAATAATCCTCATAAAAAGTATACTCAACATGATTGTCATTCATAAATTGGTGACTTTCCGAATTGAGATAAGCTCGATGCAATCCAAAAACATGATAGGTATTAATTAATCCTTCCTTGATGGCATAGGAAAAAGAATTGCCACTATGTCGCCCCTCAATGGCTCGACAATCAGCATGCGCATCAATATTAAGCACATTTATTTTATTGAAATGTAAATTTGCCCACCGTATCAATGGAAGAGCATTATTATGCCCTCCGCCAATAACAATTGGAGTTTGATGCTTGTCAACACCCTGTGTTAAACATTGTAATACAAATTCATCTAATTCAGATACGCATATAGATAATTGACTTGCATTCGGAGCTTGGCCAAGCCATTTAATATAGCCCATGCAAGCAGTATTATGATCAAAATCTTGCGTGTTTAAAAACGCTGATAAAAAAGAAAAAAAAGCATTTTCTGCACCAGGCAAACCTGAATTTGCCATTGGTCCCACCGACTCTGAAATCCCTAAGATTATATATTTTGCTTTTGAGGTATCATTAGCAGCGAGGAATGACTGCCCCAAACGCACTTCACCAAGGCGAGTTGAGCTACAGGATATGATTGCTTGTTCGGTAAGCTGAATTAATTCAAAGTTATTGTTCTTGGATAGCATACGATTGAATAATGGAAAGAAGTTCTTTTGGAGGGGAAATGGGTTTTTTAGACATTGAACTGATGAAAACAAGACTGGTTTTAGCAGTAGCCAATAATTTTTGATTATCATTATAAATAAAATATTCAAAATAGATTCTGACACCTCTGATTGCCGATATTTTAGTTTCTATCAAAAGCATATCATCATAATAGGCGGGAGAAATGTATTTAACCTGAAATTCAGATACCGGCAACATAACGCCATTATCTTCTAAAGACTTATATGAAATCCCTAAAGATCGCAACGATTCGACTCTTCCTATTTCTAAAAAAGAAGCATAATTTCCATAATAGCAATAGCCCATCCTATCGGTTTCCGAATACCGTACTCTCAAATAATGTTTATGGGTATAATTAATTTTCATCTTATTTCAAAAATACAATTATAAATGGTCAAAATGTAATATTTATTGCTTATTTTTACAAGCTCTCCCAATTTATTTCATTTATTTATATTAGATTTCAATACATGTAAAAAAAAGATGAAAATCAATAGTAATTCGTTTTTTTTTTAACTTATTTATTCTAATATTTGCTCATTGAAGATTAACCATGTGTTAAGGATTTATTTATTTTTGATTTAACACTAGCTACACACACTATAATAGTTTTTTGCCATAATGAATATAGATCACGTTAAAACCTGGACAAATTGTCTTTCATTAATAAAGGATAATATTACAGCTCAAGCTTTTAAAACTTGGTTTGAACCAATTGTTCCTGTTAAAATTGAAAATAATATATTGACAATACAAGTTCCTTCTCATTTTTTTTATGAGTGGCTTGAAGAACATTATATCACTTTATTAAGCCGCGTCATAAAAAAAGAAATTGGACAAGAGGGCAGTTTAGAATATTCAATATTAATGGAAAGTAATCATAAAAATGCCATTCCATATACGGTAAAACTTCCTACTCAAAACAACAACTCCATTAGGAACATGCCTGTTTCCGTCCCTATTAATAATAACGACAAGCAGATCAGGAATCCTTTTATCATTCCTGGACTAAAAAAGATTAATATAGAGTCTAATTTGATGCCTCAATTCACCTTAGATAATTTTGTTGAAGGTGACTGTAATAGATTGGCACGTGCTTCTGGATATGCCATAGCAAACAAGCCTGGGGGCACTGCATTTAACCCATTATTAATCTATGGGGCTGTAGGCTTAGGGAAAACACATTTGGCAAATGCTATTGGCATTGCTATCAAGGAAAAGCAGCCAACCAAAACTGTATTATACGTTCAGTCTGAAAAATTTGCACATCAATTTATTGATGCAATAAAAAATCAAACCACCAACGATTTTGTTCATTTTTACCAAATGATTGATGTCCTTATAATCGATGATGTTCAATTTTTTGCAGGTAAAGAAAAAACTCAAGATGTCTTCTTTAGTATTTTCAATCACCTACACCAAAATGGCAAACAAATAGTTTTGACGTCAGATAAAGCTCCTGTAGAACTTCAGGGTATGGAACAGCGCTTGTTATCGAGATTTAAATGGGGCCTTTCTGCCGATTTATCAATTCCCGATTTAGAAACAAGAATTGCTGTTCTACACAAAAAAATGCACGGAAGTGGCATAGAACTTCCAAAAGAAGTCGTAGAATATTTAGCCTATTCAATCAACACAAATATTCGTGAAATAGAAGGGGCTCTAAATACATTATTGGCACAAGCATCTCTTAATAAAAAAGCAATTACGCTCGAATTAGCCAAACAAATGGTAGACAAGTTCGTGAAAAATACTGCTCGCGAAGTTTCGATTGAATATATTCAAAAAGTGGTGTGTGACTATTTTGACTTGCCGATAGAAATGCTGAAGTCGAAAACGAGAAAACGAGAAGTTGTTCAAGCTCGCCAAATATCAATGTATTTTTCTAAAAAAATGACGAAGTCGTCACTAGCAAATATTGGCGCTCATTGTGGTGGCAAAGACCACGCAACCGTTTTACATGCCTGTAGAACCGTGGTTAATCTTTCTGAAACAGATAAGCAATTCAAAATATACTTAGAAGATTTAGAGAAGAAACTTACGCTACAATAGTTCTTTAAAAATTATTAAATACACATTGAACGTTTCTTATCATTCCTTTTGTTAATAAAATTACTAAAGTGAGACTTTACCTAAATGCTTAGGTATTATTTTTGCTTTATAAATTCGGCTATGAATAAAGTATTTTTATTTTGTCTATCACTATTATTACTGCTGTCTTCTTGTATTGAATTAATTGATGATATAACAATACATAATGATGGAAGCGGAACCTTCAAATACACCATGAATTTAAGTTCGAGTAAAATAAAGGTGAATTCAATACTAGCCTTGGATAGCATTAATGGGAAAAAGGTTCTTTCAAAGGCTGAGATCAAATCTAAAATAAACCTTTTTGCTAGTCATTTGAAAACACAAACGGGAATCTCAAATGTTTCCGTTTCTATCAATGATCTTGAATTAATTGTAAAGTTCTCGTGTGATTTCACCTCTGTATCAACTTTACAAAACGGTCTTAAAAATGCTTTAATAGCTATTAACAACAATAAAAACACAGAAGATTTAAATCAAAATTGGTTAAGTTATGATGGTGAAGTTCTGAAAAGAAATATACCGTTGTTCTCGATTACCTTATCTGACCACGTAAAAGAATTAGATATAGACTTGTTGAAAACTGGCAATTACACGTCCATTAATCGTTTTGATCGTCCAATTGTAAAGGTTGAAAAAGTGGGAGCCAAAATAAACCCAAGTAGAACGGCATGCATGCTAAAGGTAAACACGTATGATTTACACAAAAATTATTCGTTAATCGATAATTGCATTTACCTAAGCCCAAAAAAAAATAAGTAATTCTGGAGATATGAAAAAATTAATGTTTTTTTTATTGTTGGTTAATTTTTCGAATGTAAAATCTCAATCAGAGTTATTAATTCCTAAAGAGGCAATTACTGTATTCAGTATTAACAACCTAAACTTGTTGCAAAAGATATCGGTGGATGAACTAATCCAATATGAATTTATGGAAGAAGTGCACCAAGAACTATTCGACGGCTCCACTTCTGAAAAAACATTAAAGGATGCTGGTATCGATTTTAACCAACGATTGAATGTCTTTTATGGTAAAAATAATGATTATGAGCTGTCTGGATTTACCTTCGGTGTAAGTGATTTAACTAATCTTTTTGAGGTGTTTGATGATTTTGAAGAGCTCCAATCTAAATACGATAACACAAAATTATATGGTTCTTTTTTTAATAATTTAATCATTAAAAACAATGCGGCTTTGTTGATTAGATTTGAGCCTTCAAATGAATTAGTCAACCGGCAAACAGACTCAATATGGTATTCACGAGGTAATTTACCCCCTTTTGACTTTAATGAGGAAGCGTTTAATGAAGAAGTATTTGAGACGGAAGATAGTACTTACTTAGAGCCAATAATATATAATCAAGAAGAATTGCCTATTGAAATAGACGACCCAAATGAAAAGAATTATAATGAACTTAGAGATAGTGTTCAAATAACATTACAGGAGGCTTTACTTACCAATCTGCTAGATGCATTATTCATAGACAACCTAAATCTCGTAAAAAGTGATGCTAGGTTTTCTGAGCAATTAACTCATCCTTGTGAAGCGACATTTTATTTTGACAATTCAAGAAGTTTTAAAACAGCAAATGGGCTTTGGTATTTCCAAACAATTATGCCTTCTATTTATAAAGATCTTCAAGAACTATATACAGGAAATATCATTTTAGGAGATCTATTTTTAAATGATAAATCAATAGACTTTAAGGTGAAAACCTATTATGGTGAAAAGTTGGGAGATATTTATTCAGAAATGAATGATGCTAAATTTGATAAAAATGTCACCAAATATATTCATAAAGGAAATTCTGCATTTTTTACTTACAACGTTAATATGAAAAAGGCATATGAAAAAGCCTATCAGACTATCATGCCAATTATTTCTGCAGAAAAAAATGCAGATGTTGCAATGAATGTACTCATGCTAGAATTACTCAATGAATTTGTTGATAAAGACGCTGTATTTGACACCTATAAAGGTAGTATGTTCGCAACATTCAATGGTATTAAGAAAATAAATACTAAGAAGATAGAATTTATATATGATGAAATAACTTTCGAATACGAAGAGCAAGAAACTGAAGCTGTTGAAGATATGCCTGTCTTCACATTAGGATTTTCTATGGGCCGGGAGGATATACCAGAAATTATATTAAGAAACTTAGGGAAATTAACCAGTAAATTTGAAAAGCACGATGATTATTGGGTTTTAAATAACGCCATTCTAGAAGCTGCTCCATTGTATATGATCAGTAAAAATAATTTATTCATTTTTACTAATGATGTGGATCTCGCAGTAAACCATTCAGATGGTTACGGAACAAATTCGCTCCCTAAAAAAGTAGTTAGAAAATTAAAGCGTGGAGGTTTTATGAATGGTTATTTGGATATCGCGGGCACACTGAATCGATTCCCGAGCGATTTACTCAACAATCAGCAAAGTGAAATGATAAACTCCTTGAAAGGAAAATCTGGGAAAATGTATCTAAGTTCTTCAAAGACAACTAATAAATTGACAGCATTCGATCTAAAGTATGAATTCAATGGTACTGAATATTCAGGGCAACATTTATTAGACCTAATCAACACGGTTTATATTTTCTCAAAATAATGTCATGATAAAAAAGTCATTGATAATCATTATTTTATCAATATTACTAGGTCTTTTTCTTTACTTTAGAACTTCCTTTGATAGTCAAAATAATGGGGCAAGAATAATAGATCGCCTACCTGACGCTGAATATATAGGAAGCTCTAGTTTATTAGACTTAGCAAAAGAAACAAGCCCACTCTTATATTTTTATAAAATAAAAAATCGAGATCTATCAAGTGTTGAATTTTTGCTGGCTCAAGCAAAAAACTTTGGTTTAAATGCACAAGAAAAGGTGTATTTTTTCTATGATGAATCAGGGGAAGGTGGGTTAATGTTTAATGTGACTGACAGCGCTAAGGTTCTCCTTGCAATTGAAAATTTTAACGCCAAAAACCCTGAAAAAAATAAATCTCAAAATAAAAACACCGTGTTTTTTAATGATCAGCTAAAATTAAATTTTCACTGTGGTGCTGATTATTTATTACTGTATTCTGGGAAAAAAT
>ENA-UOYL01000664-UOYL01000664.1-marine-metagenome-genome-assembly--contig:-NODE-664-length-12198-cov-3.983747_pt1 | contig 12198 bp, 10 predicted proteins | sample MGYA00238173_ERZ767189 | MGnify/ENA primary metagenome ERZ767189 (study PRJEB28943, sample SAMN06267163) | marine metagenome | isolation source: Columbia River Estuary | place: USA:Columbia River Estuary... | reverse complement strand
ACGATAGATCCCAAATAGCAAACCTTGGGGGAAAGATTTAAGCAAGCCTATTGGCGATACATCGCTTGATATCAACTCGTATTTTTTTCCCGTATACACCTCATTATTTACAAAATCTTGTTGAATTATGTTAGCCTCAGAAATAAGATTGGTAAGCGCATCGGATTTGGAAAACATAAAAATGATGAAGAAGCCCCCAATAACGTAAACAAGTCTCAAGCTAAATTTTGCGAGTGGACTGGACTCAAATTTTTTAGTTAATCGAGCACCATAGGCGAAAATAACTGATGCTAAAAAAGCGATTAGAATAAATGAACGCGTATGATAGATAAAATAGGATGCGATTAAAATTACTAAAATGCGTTTAACACTAAGTCTATTTTCACTAATAATTTCAAAGGTATTAATGAGCAAATAAAGTACTAAAACGTAAACGATTCCATCTTTTGATAAACCCGAGCACCAGAAACAAACCGATGGAATAAACATAAATGCAAACAATAAGTTACCCTTAGCGTGGGTCTTGAATTGAGCAATAAGCTCCATTAATCTCCAAGAGCCTGCAAAAGAAAGATAAGTAAGAATCAAGGTCATTGCAAAATAACTTTTAAACGTAATAATGGAGAAGATTGAGGCAATTTTACAGATTATCCATCCTTCTTTTTCACGATAAATCCAGCCTGGCGGGAAGCCCGTATTTGAATTAAAATGTTGGTTAAAAAGGGAAGGAGACGCATCAGACAACATACAATCAATATAATTCATTGGCGAATCGAAGAACAAGTTGTTCAATGTATTTGCACCTTGCCAGTAGGCTAATGTATCCCCACCTTTCAATACGAAAGCATAAAAAACAGCAAAGAATAGGGAAAACACTATTCGGTAACAAAGTGACAAATAGAATGCCCCTTTGAATGCATCAGATGCTATTTTCGATTTTTTAAAATAGGCAGCAACGAAAATAAAAAGTAAAAACAAGAAGGTAACAAGAAATTCAATTATGGAAGCCGATGGTAAAATCAAAATAGTTGAATTGACGTAAAAAATAAATTAGCTAGCAATGGTGGTATTTTTCTCCTTTTAATATTGTAAACGAGCGATATAATTGTTCTAAAAATATCAATCGTATCAGTTGATGTGAAAATGTCATTTTTGATAATGAAACTAATTCATTAGCGCGATCATAAACCTCTGGAGAAAAGCCAAATGCTCCTCCAATTACAAAAATAATCGTCGTTTTGCCATGCATCGCTTTTTTTTCAATAAAGGAAGAAAAATCCATTGAACTCAACGATTTCCCTTTTTCATCCAATAAAATTAAAAAATCTGAGGAATTAACTTTTGAAAGAATTAACTGTCCCTCTTTATTTTTCAATTCATTTTGAGACAAAGAAGCGCCTGTTTTTACATCAGGAATGTCTAATCTCTCAAAATTACAATAATGAATCAAGCGATTCATATACTCTTGTTCTCCCTCTTTGAGAAATGTAAAATTAGTTTTTCCGACACAAAGCAATCTGATTTTCATAATCAAAATTAACCATTTAATACAAGTGTATCGATAAAGGCATTATTTTTGACAAAAGCGTTTGCCCATGAAAACAATCCTATTAATTGTATCAGCTCTAACATTCTTTTTTCTGGATCCTACATTTGAAGTGCCTTATAGTCGCTTAGAAAGTGGTTTTAATTCGAATAATGCAAGTTCAATAATTGCTCTAGGAAAGGAAAAAGTTTTAATTAAAATTGAGGATAAGGAGGGTGCATATAATCACGCTCAGGCAGAGTTAATTCTTCGCGATTTTTTTGTAAAAAAACCTGGGGGCTCATTTTCGTATACGTTTAAAGGAAAAGAGACTGAGGACGGTGTTTTTTCTATGGGCTTGTACTCAACGAAAAATGAGAAATTTATTATTTCTATCCGATTCAAAAAAATGGCAACGTCTTATCAATTTGAATCATTAACAATAAAAAAGTAATTCCTTTACTTACAAATCTAATTTTGTTATTTAACCAATTGCATTTCATCGACCAAGTATTTTGCATTTGAATACAGATCAATTACCCATAAAACATATCGAATATCAACCACTACATTTCTACATCGTGCAGCGTCAAACATATAATCACTCATGGTACTTTCCCAAGTTCTATCAAAATTCAATCCCATCAAATTTCCTTCGGCATCAATAACAGGCGACCCTGAATTTCCACCAGTGGTATGATTAGATCCAGTAAAACAGACCCATAATTCGCCATCCTGGGCATATTCACCATATTTTTTTTCCTTGTGGAGATCCAACATTCTTGGTAATAATTCAAAATCAGGATTTCCAGTATTATACTTTGCAATTATTCCATCCAGGGTGGTATGTTCGGTATACATCATGCCATCGGTAGGTGAAGACCCTTCCAATTGACCATAAGTAATTCTTAAGGTGCTATTCGCATCAGGCCAATGCTTTAGTTCAGGATACATTAATTTTCTTCCTTCAACATATACTTGGAGTAATGCGGTCATACTCGAACTAAAGGCATTGTAGCCGGGAACCACCTCATTACGAAAGGCATTGATTTCCTTGTTGTAATGAAAGAAACCGGGGTCTTTTTGCAATTTCGCCAAGCTCTTTGAATTAAATGAGCTTAAAAAATCTTGGAATCTTTTTTGATTCGTAAAAATAGACTTGCTGTAAATTGTATTTGTCAACTTATCAATTTCCAAATCGCCTTGTTGCGCATTTCCGGGATAAATTGATGTGAAATACGCTTTCGTGAGCAAATTGAAAATTTCTTTGTCTATCTCCGAATTAAAATTTTTAAAAAACCCTTCTCCGCTGGCTTTAAGTTTTGCAATAACCGAAGGGAGCTCCCCACTATCTTTGTATTTTTTATAATTAGTGATTAGGTCATTAAGGGATCGTGCTAGTTTAAAATACTCTGGTCCAACCGAAAGGTATTCAATTCCCATTGCATACTTGAATTCAAAATCACTTTGATTAGCAACAAGATCATTCATTTGTTGAATAATAGTGCCATATTTCCCTGACCATGCTGGATTAGACAGTGCTCTATCCGTATATTCTTTTTCTCGTTGAATTTTTATGCTCACGCCATCCAAATTTTGCAAGCCTTCAATTTGACCGATCCATTTCTTCCATGCATTTGCGATACTAGCTTGTTTGGCCGAATATTGTATTCGGATTAAATCAGAGCTACGCATCCCTTTATCTATTACTCCCAAAGATAGATCCCTCATATGAATCCGAGCTGGACGTTCTTTTTCGATTATAAATTTTAAATACGAAGAAACCACGTGTTGTTCTGTCGTTCCTGGAAAACCATAAACGAGGGTAAAATCGCCCACATGCCTATCTTTCATTGAAATTGGCAAATAATGTAGTGGCGAATAAGGCACATTAGTTTCACTGAATGGGGCAGGCTGGTTATTTGCACCTACATAAATTCGGAAGACAGAAAAATCACCTGTGTGTCTGGGCCACACCCAATTATCTGTGTCCCCACCAAATTTTCCGATTGAATTAGGCGGTGTACCAACAAATCGGACATCCAAGAACTCTTCTTTTACCATCAGATAATAGGCATTGCCGTAATCAAATGCTTTAACCTCTGCGACGTAATGGGTTCCTGCAACTGCAGCAGCTGCAATTTTTTTCATAATTGCTTCCATCGATGCATTGTCCGCTCTGGAACTTACTCCGCTTAATATAGCATTGGTAACGTCTTCTATTCTAACAATTCGCGAGGCAGTTAGACCAGGATTTTTTAACTCTTGACTTTGATTTTGGGCCCAATAACCATTTCTTAAGTAGTCATTTTCAAGTGATGAATGAGATTGAATTTGAGAATAGCCACAATGGTGATTCGTCAAGAGCAGGCCTTTACTAGAAACTAATTCCGCCGTGCACCCGCCTCCAAATTGAAAAATAGCATCCTTTAAACTAGAATGATTAACACTATAAATTTCGTCGGCGCTCAATTTCATTCCTTTCGCCTTCATATCCGACTCAAAGGCGGCAATTAAAGAAGGAATTAGCATGCCCTCATCCGCTAAGGCGACATGAATATTTACGAGAAAGAGTAGCAGAATGGTTGTTAATTTTTGTTTTGACATAAGCTGAAAAGATATCGATTTTAGGTACGAAGATAAACGTAAGTTTTAATCCATGAAATACTAGGTATAATTATCTTTTCATTTGTGTATTTTTGCATGAAAAAAAAGTGAAGGTCTTTAACGGCATAGATAAACCCATAGATTGTCAAAAACCAATTGTTACGATTGGAACATTTGATGGGATGCACCTCGGCCACCAAAAAATAATTAAGCAATTAATTCTAGCAGCGAAAAAAATTAATGGAGAAAGTGTGTTAATCACCTTTTATCCTCATCCGAGAAGCATTATCAATAGTAATGAGCCCCTAAAACTTCTTCAAAACCAAGCGGAGAAAATAAACAAACTCGAAGAACTTGGTCTTGATCATTTAGTGGTTATTCCGTTTACCAGTGAATTCTCTAAATTAACCGCTGTAGAATTCGTGCAAAGTATCATTAAAGATAAATTACACTGTCATACCTTAGTCATTGGGTATGATCATCATTTCGGAAATAACAGAGAGGGAAATCTTGCGTTTTTGCAAGCAAATGCAAAAAAATTCGACTTTGAAGTCATTGAAATCCCAGCGAAGGAAATCGATGCCATTAAAATTAGTTCGACAAAAATTAGAAGTGCCTTACTTGCTGGAACTATTGAAATAGCTAATGCCTATTTAGGCTATCCTTACGAATTGAATGGCGTGGTTGTTTCAGGAAAAAAACTGGGTCGCAAAATCGGATTCCCAACAGCAAATATTTCCCTAACTGACACCAATAAATTGATCCCACAACTCGGCGTTTATGCCGTAAAGGCAGTTTTACATGGACAAACGCTACGCGGGATGCTAAATATTGGAACGAATCCCACGGTTGAAGATTCCGCTAGTATAAAATTAGAAGTGCATCTTTTTGATTTTAATTCCGATATTTACGATAATGAGCTTAGCATACAACTTTATAGTAAAATTCGACCTGAGCTTAAGTTTGACAATTTACAAGCCTTAACCACGCAATTACAGCAAGATGAAATCGTTGTTCGGAATTATTTTTCTTTGCCTTAGTTCATATGGCTTTTCGCAGCAGGAAACTATGCGGATTTACTCCCTTGATGAAGCGCTGCTTGTTAGCCCTGACAGTGTTTACAGCATAGATCTAAGTCGAAAAAAATTAAGTGTTCTTCCTACGGAACTTTTCCGTTTTCGCTCCTTAAAAACACTCAACCTTTCCAAAAACAAACTTTCATCACTCGGCGATAGTTTATCGCTATTCACCCAATTAGAAACCATAAATATTTCATCCAATAAATTTGAAGATTTACCATCTGTTCTTTTCAAATTAGATCAATTACGCTATTTATTTGCCTCAAAAAACGACATAACGAGTATCCAAAATGAAATACAATATTTGTCATTACTGAAGGAAATCGATTTATATGACAATCCCATTGCCGATATTGGGACGGGGCTACAGCAATTAAAGGAACTAGAAAAACTTGACCTACAAGGCGTTATGTATGGTCCGAGCTTTCATAAATTTATTTTAACAAGTTTACCACATGTTCAGGTAAAAATGGATCCTCCCTGCTCCTGCATGGAGTAGTTTTCAACATTCATTTGCTTAAATATAAATCCTATTTTTAAGAAGTAATGTGACATTATTTTCTACTTTTGAGTAGTGTTAAAAAGAGGGCTGATATTACTAATTATATCCTATTCGTGTTGTGTAGGCCACGTCGTTTTGTCGCAAAATTCAATCACCTATTCTACTACTGGTTCCAATTGCAGTGATTCCACTAGTGCATTAATTTCGGTTTATGTACAAGGCGGACAAGCTCCTTATCAATATGTATTGGACAATGGTACTTTTACTGCCAATAACAATTCTGGTGTTTTTTATGGATTAGGAGCAGGCAACTATGATGTTTCAGTAACAGATGCCTTAGGTACGGTTGTTTCAGCGAATGGAATAATTATAGTCCCGGGAACATTCCTGAGCGTTTCCCCAAGTGATACGAGCGTTTGTCCGAATAGTAACCTTCAGATTTCTGTAAGCGGTGGCAATGGAAATTATAATTGGTCAGCCATTCCGGTGGATCCAACCTTAATTGCATTTAACCCTAGTATCATTGTTTCTCCAGTGCTCAATACCATCTATACCGTTGCGACGAACGACCTAAATACTAACTTACTTTATAACGGAACATTTGAAGATGGGAATATCGGTTTTTATTCCGGCTACACATCATTATTTCCAAGCAATACAAACGGGATACAAGCAGCTTACGGTATAACGGTTAATGCTTCCTTTTGGGATTCAATCTTTAGCCCTTGTGTCGACCACACCTATGCTAATGGTATCGGTAAAATGATGGTCCTTGATGGGGCTGTAAGTGGGAATAATCCTTTTTGGAAGCAAACAATTGCCGTTGAAAAAAATAAAAATTATACGTTTTCCTATTTTGCACAAAGTGTAACAGCAAGTAATCCAGCCCAAATTAGTGTCTCATTAAACGGAATTTCAACAGGAATAGATACCTTATCTACTACTACGTGCATTTGGGAAGAATACAGTTATTCTTGGTTTTCTGGAAATGATTCTTCCATCACAATTGTACTTACCGATCTAGAAACCTCCGCTATTGGGAATGATTTTGCCCTCGATGATTTAAGCTTTAGCACCTTAAAATCGTGCAGCATTACTTCATCTGTACAAATGACAACAAACAGTGCTAATTTAGGCTTGTCATACCCAGCAAATGCTTGCGTTGGCGGAAACAATATCGCTGCTGTCCTAAATCCAAACTTCCCTGCAAACGGCACGTTTAATGTTACACCTGCTGGATTAAATGTAGATCCATTAACTGGGAATATTGTTCTTGGCAATGCCACACCTGGCACATATCAAATCATTTATACCAAAATACTTTGCAATCAAAATGTGCAGGATACTGCGCTAATCACTGTTCGTGCACGTCCGAATCTTATTCAATTAACGGGCGGTGATTATTATTGTGCTGGGCAAGAATTCAATCCCTTAGCACTGCTCGTGAGTGGCAGCCCAAACTGGAATGTTTACTATTCATTGAATGGAATTCCACAAAGTGTGCTTGGTGTAAGCTCCTTGCCGATTTCTATTGGAAATTCCATTGGAACATACGTGTTGGATTCTATTCAAGATTTATATTGTTCAAATATAATGGTTGGTAGTCAAACTATTTCAGTCCTAGATGGACCGCAAATGCCCCTGTTTATCGGCGACACCTCTCTTTGCGAAAATGAATCAACGAGTAGCATTCAAGTGAGCAATTTCAACCCATTAGGCGCTGTTAATTGGTATAGCGATGCTGCTTTAAGCAACTATTTATTCAGCGACGACGAGTTTTTTCCATCGAGTGATACATCAGCAGTATTTTATGTAACACAAGAAGTAAATGGCTGCGAGGGACCCTATGCAATATTATCCGTTTCGATAGTACCCTGTGGATTTGTTATCCCAACTGCCTTTACTCCAAACAATGATAACCAGAATGATCGGTGGGAAATTGTCGGTTTGGACAGTAAGTACCCAACAAACAGCGTGAGGATTTTTAACCGATGGGGCGAGTTACTGTTTGAATCACTTGAAGGAAAATACAGCAATAATGAATGGGATGGGACGTACAAAGGGGAAGTTCTTCCCGTTGGATCTTACTACTATATCATAGAATTAGCGAAAGATAAATCAAGTGAACCTATTAATGGTACCGTATCAATAATTCGATTAAAATGAGTCGATTGAAAATGCTCTTAATGTGTTTAACGGTAATGCTAACAAGTATAGCAACGAGCCAACAATTACCTCAATACAGGCAATTTCTTTTAAATAAATCCTTGTACAATCCTGCTGCCATGGCAATAAATAACCAAAGCTTTGTTTCATTGGTGGGGCGTTGGCAAATGCTAGGCTTTGGATTAGAACCAAAAACAATAGCCTTATTTGGACAAACGAAGATTCGAAAAAAACAAAAAATAATTTTTAATCCTGCGAGCCGAATAGGGCAAGAAATTTTGCCCATTGAGAAAAAAAGAAACATCAAATTAGTGCATTTTGTTGGAGGAGAAATCCTGTCAGATCAATACGGTGCTTTCCAAGCAACAAAATTTGCAGCCAATTACGCCTTATCGATACCACTGAATACGAAATGGAAAGCCACTATTGGGCTAAGTTTGGGATTGAACAACCATTCATTTAATCCTGCCAGAGCAGTGGTGTTAAATGTAAATGATCCAATGTTACCTTACCTTGGGGGAGATTTAGAATACGATGCTTTTTCACAAGGAAAAATAAATCAACTCAATATAGATGCCGGAGCAGGCCTAACGCTTAACAACCGTGATTTTTTTATATCGCTTGCAGCAAAACAAGTTCCTAGAAACTTTCTTACCATTGGTAATTCTTCCGTCAATTTTGATCAACGAATTCATTGGAATGCCATGGCAGGTTATAATTTCTCAATTGCCAATGGACTAGACATTCAACCTGCGGTACTGATTAAAAAAATGACGCCGAGCAAATTATCGTATGAATTTAGTGCCTTGGCTACCATTAACTATATTTTTTGGGCAGGGGTGAATTACCATTTGGGAGCGTCAACAGGAATAATGGTAGGAATGGAGGTCAGTGATGAATTAAAAATTGGATACTCGATGGAATTTGCGACAAGTCGAATAAATTATTTTAGCAACGGTGGTCATGAAATAATGATTAGTTATGCCTTTTAAGAACTGGATCTCTTTCTTATTCATTTGTTTTAGCCTTGAAATAATGGCTCAAATCTACGATTTTACTGATCCGATAAGATTGCCTGGCCAGCTTAATAGTTCTGCTGAAGAAACCAATCCGATTTTAGCACCTGATGGACAAACACTTTATTTTGTCAGAACCCTCGACATAAAAAATGTTGGCGGTATATACGATCAAGACATCTGGATGAGTAGACTTGATTTAGGAGCATGGGGAAGTGCAAAACCAATAGGTGGTTTGTTGAATAATAAATTCAACAATGCCCTAGTTGCAGTAGTTAAAGACAGCACTGAATCGCGTTTATATTTGCTCTCAAGCTATACCTCAGAAAAAGATGTACGCAAAGGAATTGCAGTATCAACATGGAAGGATTCAGTAATTGGTAATCCAATAAAAGTTGATATTCCTGACTTAGACATCGATGGGAAATACGTTTCTTATTTTTTATCACAAAAGGAAGATGTTCTCATTTTTTCCTATGAAGGTTCAGACTCGGAGGGAGAAGAGGACTTGTATATTTCGACTCGGTCAAGCGAAGGATGGAATAGCCCAGAGCACATGGGAAATACCATTAATTCGGCTGGATTTGAAATTTCCCCATTTCTATGCCCAAGCAACGACACCTTATATTTTTCCAGCAATGGTTTTAAAGGAGAAGGCGATGCCGACATCTTTTATAGTGTAAAAAAAGGGAAATGGACAAGTTGGACAAAGCCTGTTAATCTTGGAAAAAAAATTAATTCACCAAAATTTGATGCTTATCTCATAAAGATTGGTGAGAAAATCATCTGGTCAAGTAATCGAGATGGCAAAGATTGTGATCTTTATTCTGCTAAAAGCATTGCACCACCTAAATTAGTTATTCGTTCAACAGGTAAAGATGTTAGTGAATTTCAAGGGTATGATGGGGAAATCGATGTGAGTATAACTGGTGGTATTCCGCCATTTATTATTACATGGTCAAATGGTAAAGTAACAGAAGATCTTGTTGGATTAACGAAAGGCAAGTATACTATTACGGTAGTAGATGCTAGTGGGCAAAAAGCAAGCTTGCTACAGGAAATAAATGAGCCCATATTTGAAGACAAAAAAATAATTCATTTCCCTGGTGTTCAATACGAATTTAATAGTTGGAAATTCATCAATGATTCTTTGGTAAATTCATCGGATTCACTTGCTTATGTGGCAAAATTGCTACAAGATTACCCTGCTATTGTCATCGAACTAATTTCTCATACTGACTCAAGAGGCGAACAATCTCAGAATCAAGTGCTTTCCATTAATAGAGCGCGAGCTTGCTACATCTACTTAGTAGAAGCATTAAACGTTGATCCTCGAAGAATCGTCCCTGTTGGAAAAGGAGAACTTGAACCTGCTACATGGATCAACCCAACAACAGGAGAAAAAACCGTGTTAACTGAAGAGTATATTAATACGTTTAGAGGAAATAGCACACTGTTTGAACAGTTAAATCAATTAAACAGAAGAACAGAGGGGCGCATCATTGGAAAAGATTTTGATCCAAAGACCTATCCTGAGGCATCGAAAGAATATTTTAAGTTTATTAAAACCCCGAAATAAGATGGAATTAATAAGCTTACTTTTTAGATTAGGTGTACTTTTCGCGATCTACGGATTTATCTGGTTTTTTATTGACGCTTTTATTCGTTTATTAACATCTGGAAGAAAACGAAATAAAATAGAATATTATCTCATTAAAAGTGCTAAATACTTGTTCTTAGTGAATGTACTAGTCCTATTTTGCCTAAACAAAACAAAGACTGAAATAACTTTTATAAACATTGCGCCTACCCTATCCATTTTTTGCATCTACTTAATTGGTCGCTTACAGAATGATGAACGTAAATCCATGATACAACTATCTTTTTTTGGTAAACAAACAAATAACAGTGATGCAACAAGTAATTTTAACCGCAGGAATGAAATCATCCTTATTATTGGGGCATTAATTGCTTTTGTTATTTTGGCATTCAATGCTGATTATGCTAAAAACAACATTGCTGAATGGTTTTATACGAGCATTATCGATATTGAGGAAACAGCCATTATTGGGTACATCTTTAAGTTTATTGGTGTGCTTTTCTTAATAAGTATGATTTTTAAAATGATTGGAGCTCTTAGTTACATAATTAATGGAGGTCCAATGATTGATGTGAAATCCCGTATAAAAAATAAGAAAGACGACGAATTTGACGATTACGAAGAAGTGTAGGGATTAGATTTAAAAATCAAGAATACCCTTGGATTATTTCAAATACGGATTTACTTTGAGCAAGGAGCCCAGGTCTTTGATGCTAAGGAACACTTCTGGAGCGCCAGCAGCGTAGGGACCGATTTCATAAACTTGGTAAGTAAACGTAATTCCTTTTCGAGTGATGGAAAATACCTCTGGCAATTCAAAAGGTTGGCCGTCTTCTAAAAACCACCCTTCGTCGTTTCCATTTTGCTCCAAAAACTTTCGCTTTCCCAATGCTTTCAATGCAGATTTGTAATTGTCAACCAATACATCTTTCAACTTAAGTTGATTCCCTGTTTTTAGGTCAATGTTGATCACTGAAATGCCATGCTGTCCATGCGCTGCACCGAAACCATAATACTCAGAAAAGATATACATGGATAGGAAGGTGTTGGAGGAATCTGCCAATCTGCAAGTATAAGAATCTTGCATGTAATCTATATCCCCGTCCTCATTGCTTGTGTTTTTAATGTCATCCATAAACTCCTTAAGTGATTTTTCCTTTCCTGTGCCTGGGGCAGACCACATCGGACCTGTAATTACTTTTTCAATCAAAACATTGATTTTCTGTGCTACCTCAGCATCCTTCATGGAAACCTTCAAGCCATCAATTTCACGCGTATTGCACCAATCCTCATCGATTTCCATGTCGTCACGAAAAGGCAGGTCGCAATTTTCGGACTTTAGCGTAAACTTTTTGAAGCTTAAACCCGTGGGCATGGTTGCTTGGGTTTCGATTTGGGTTGAAGTATCCGCCATCTTCGGCGCTTCAACTTGATTTTCTTTTGGCTTATCACTTAAATTACAAGCACTTAAGAAGGAGATTACTCCTATAAAAAATAGCAGGTTTCGCATATAAAAATTTGTTATTCAAAGGTAATGGAAAAGTTGATATCTTGAGTTCGGGAATTGTCTAGCCTGTAATTGTTGCTATTTATTAACCTTATTACTTACCAAGCCAAGCTTTGATTTTATTACTTCGATTCAACGGATCGCTGAATGAATCAAAGCCGAATCTTAATCCCGGTATTAAACACGATTCCATCCA
>ENA-UOYL01000660-UOYL01000660.1-marine-metagenome-genome-assembly--contig:-NODE-660-length-12273-cov-3.158003_pt1 | contig 12273 bp, 14 predicted proteins | sample MGYA00238173_ERZ767189 | MGnify/ENA primary metagenome ERZ767189 (study PRJEB28943, sample SAMN06267163) | marine metagenome | isolation source: Columbia River Estuary | place: USA:Columbia River Estuary... | reverse complement strand
TCTACGAAGCACGCTCTCGCGACACATAAGAACGGCAACTACGCCCGTTACTCGAACCCAACAGTTCGCTCTTTTGAGGAAGCTGTGGCTGCACTTGAAGGCGCAGAAGACGCACTCGCATTTGCTTCTGGAATGGGTGCCGTGAGCAGCGTAATTTTGGCTCTGTGTTCAAGTGGCGATCACATTGTGGCCCACAATCAGTTGTATGGCGGCACGATCTCTTTTCTTAATGGTCCATGCGCACGACTTGGCATTGACGTGACGTATGTAGATGGCTCAAAGCCCGGTGCACTTGCTGCAGCCGTGCGACCAGGCAAGACCATGCTGGTCATTGCGGAGTCACCATCCAACCCGCAGATGGGCCTCGTCGACTTGACCGAACTTGGTGCAATCAAAGGACCATTTACTCTCGTTGACTCCACACTTGCTACCCCATTAGGCCAACAACCACTCTCATGTGGCGTATCGCTCGTGTTGCATTCTGCGACCAAAGGCATCGCTGGACATAACGACGCAATGCTCGGTGTTGTTGCAGGCGAAAAAGATTTGATTGATTCAATTTGGGGTTATTCAGTGATGCATGGAGCAACGGCATCGCCCCATGATGCGCTCAATGGCTTGCGCGGTATTCGCACACTCGGCGTGCGTATTGCGCACCAATGCGAAAGTGCTTTGTCTATTGCGACATTCTTGTCTTCGCATAAGCAAGTAACAGCAGTTCACTACCCCGGCCTGGCTCATCACCCACAACATGCGCTTGCCACTAAGCAGATGCGCAAGTTTGGTTCGGTGCTTTCTTTTGAGATTGCTGGTGGCAAGGACGCAGCACGCAAAGTTCTTGATGAGCTACAGATCGTGCGCCCAGCAGTTTCGTTTGGTGGCCCAGAGACTTTGATTTGTCACCCGGCATCCAGCACACATATCGGTGTAGCCACAGATGCGCAGATAGCGAGTGGAATCACCGATTCGATGCTGCGACTATCAATAGGGCTCGAAGCAACGAGCGACATCATTGCAGATTTGCAAAACGCGCTGAAATAGCGCGCGAGGTTTAACGCTCTTCTTTGAAGATGACGTGCTTGCGTACGACTGGGTCGTACTTCTTGAGCTCGAGACGCTCGCGTGAGTTGACCTTGTTCTTGCGGGTCACGTACACGTAGCCAGTGTCGGCTGTTGAACGAAGCTTGATGATTGGACGCTTGTCCTTAGATTTTGCTGCCATGACCTAAATGCTCAGACTTTCTGACCGGTTGCGCGGATGTCGGCGACGATGCGCTCGATACCCAACTTGTCGATTGTGCGAAGACCCTTGGAGCTCACGTTGAGTGTGATCCAGCGCTTCTCGGATGGAAGCCAGAAACGCTTCTTGTGGGCGTTGACCTTCCACCAGCGATTGGTCTTGATATTTGAGTGGGAGACGGTATGGCCCGTACCCGGACGCTTTCCGAGGACATCACAGCGATTTGGCATTGGACAAGTATAGACGGGGAATATGCCCCGCTACACTGTGAGACTTATGAAAAAGGAAACACATCCCGAGTACCGCTTTGTTGTCTTTGAAGATGCCTCGGCAGAGTATCGATTTTTGACCCGCACCACCATGAATCCAGATCCTTCCAAGACCACGGTCTGGGAAGATGGTCAGACGTACCCATGTGTGCAGTTGGACATTTCCAATGCCAGCCACCCATTCTTTACCGGTCAGATGAAGATCATCGACTCCGCAGGTCGCGTTGAGCGCTTCAACAAGCGTTACGGCACCCGCAAAAAGACTGTTGTCAAGAAAGAACCAGTACAGAAATAGTTTCTGGTTTCAGCGCTCGCTTTACGCGAGCGAGTTAATGATTGATGCAAGCCCCGCAACTGTTGTGCGTGGATTGACTATGCACATGCGCAAAACGGTTTCGCCGTCCCATGTGCTGGGCACAACGAAAGCAAGACCCTCGCCCAGAATGCGGTCGCTCCACATCTGATACTGCTCGGGCGTCCACCCAATTCGTCGAAACACAATGACCGACAACTCGGGCTCAAGCACCAACTCCACATGTTTTGCATCGCGCACCAACTGAGCGCCTTGGCGAGTAACTTCAAGCGTTACTTCCATCGCTTCGGTGTAGGCCTCGGTGCCATGCATCGCAAGGCTGAACCAAAACGGCAAGCCGCGTGCTCGGCGAGATAAATGATGAGCAAGATCGGCTGGGTTCCAGGCCTCGTCGCGTACCTCACCGTCTTGCTGCAACACATCCAAATATTCGGCGTGTTGAGTGTGAGCATGACGAGCCTCGGCTGGGTTGCGGTAAATCAGCGCACACGAGTCGTATGGACCAAATAGCCACTTGTGCGGATCAACAATCATGCTGTCTGCGTGTTCGATGCCATTGAATAAATGCCTCACACTTGGAGCACACAGGGCTGCAGCACCGTATGCACCGTCGATGTGCAACCACGCACCAATTGCACGCGCGACTTTAGAGATTCCTTCGAGGTCATCGACTACACCCACATTGGTTGTGCCAGCGGTGGCAACAATGGCACAGATTCGCTGCAATTCGGATTCATTGAGCGACGACAAGAACCTTTGCATCGCTACCCCGTCGGTGCGACCTCGCTGATCGGCGGGCACCTTCAGAACATCTGCATCCATTACTTTTGCTGCCTGCTCCACAGACGAATGCGAACCACCAGAAGCAATGATCAGTGGCCGTGTGCGATCGAGTGCACCACCCGCACGGTGACGCCAACGCCAGCGAGCAGCAATCAGTGCCGACAAGTTGCCAGCAGTGCCTCCAGCAACAAACACACCACCCGACTCTTCAGGCATGCCCGCCATGTCTGATACCCACTTGATCGCTTGATTTTCGGCATACACCGCACCAGCGCCTTCAAGCCATGAGCCTGCATAAATATTGGATGAGGCAACAACCAAGTCGAACAACACCGAACTCTCGGTAGGGGCGCCTGGCACAAACGACAAAAACAACGGGTGATCGACGCTGATGCACGATGGTGCAAGTTCGTCGACAAACTCACGCAACACATCGAGTCCGTTTCGACCTTCTGGCTTGATTGTTTGCCCAACAATCTGTTGCAATTCGCTCAGCGTGTAGGGCTTGTCGAGCGGGGGCGGATCCATCTTGACCCGCTCCATTGCATATTTGACAATCGCGATCGCCAACTCGGCACTTTCTTCATCATAAAAGTGCATCAATTGCGGTTTTGAAATATCGCTCATTATTTGTTCATCGCGCTGCGCACGGAAGTTTGAGTAGGTAGCGAAGGCACAGCACCATGAACCGTCGTTGAGAGTGCGCCGGCAACTGCACCGACTGCAGCGGCATCGCTGATAGTTGCTCCTCGTGCAAGTTCGGCACTCAATGCACCAATAAATGCGTCTCCAGCGCCAACCGTGTCGACAGCAACAACTTTGTGGGGCGCAATGCTCGTGGCCGATGTATGAGTGTTGATAATTGCACCTCGTTCGCCGAGTGTTGTGAGCACCGTCTTCACTCCAGCGTCGAGCAACGCCTGTGTGCCACCGCAAGCAGCAGACTCAGTTTCGTTCGGCACAATTACATCTACAAGCGATAGCACTCCTGCATCAAGAGCCTTGAAAGGCGCAGGATTGAGCACGGTGAGAGCACCGTTGCGGCGCGCAAGCTGCAATGCGTTGCGTACTGTGGTGAGCGGAATTTCGAGTTGCATCAGCAATACGTGCGATGTTGGAAGAACTAGTGGATTTTGCGCAACGCCAACCTGCGTGTTGGCACCCGACACCACGACTATTTCGTTCTCACCACGACTATCAACGTTGATAAATGCACGACCTGTCGGCATGTCAACAACGCGCAACATCGTCGTATCGATTCCTTCGTTTTCGAGCACGCCGCGCAAAAACACGCCTGCATCGTCGTTGCCCACACAGCCGACAAACGCCGTACGTGCACCCATGCGAGCGCAAGCAACCGCCTGATTGACACCCTTGCCACCAGCATGCTCGGCATAACCGAGCGCGACGATGGTTTCTCCAGGCTTCGGAAGATGATCAAGAGTTGCGACCAAATCAAGATTGGCGCTGCCCACAACTACGACGTCAAATGCAAAATCTTTGGGGGCCGTACTCACCTCTCTACTGTGGCACATCACTGAGCCCAAACAGAAGAACGCGAGCAAACAACTAGAGTCTTGCGGATGACATCTTTAAGTAGCCCAATCCCAATGATCATCGATTGCGACCCAGGCCACGACGATGCAATGGCGCTCGTAGTGGCTGCTCGACATGCCAATGTGCTCGGAGTAACAACGGTTGCCGGCAACGCACCAATCAGCGCGACCACCCGCAATGCGCGCATCGTTCTCGACATGATTGGTTCCTCCGCACCTCTGCATCAGGGTGCGCACCGACCTCTGGTTGCGCCGCCCCGAGACGCTTCGTACGTGCACGGCAAGAGTGGTCTTGATGGCGCAGACTTGCCAGAGCCGTCCGGTCCAGCAGATTCAGAGGACGCAGTGGGTTTCATCATCGACACTTGCCGCACAACCGAAGGCGTGTGGCTGGTGCCGACAGGACCATTAACCAATATTGCTCTTGCGCTTCGTAGCGCACCCGACATTGCGCACCGCATTGCTGGCATCTCGCTCATGGGTGGTGGTTCATTCGGAAATCGAAGTGCGGCCGCCGAGTTCAACATTTGGGCAGACCCAGAAGCAGCAGCAATGGTGTTTGAGTACGGCGGCAAATTGATCATGAGTGGTCTCGATGTGACCCACAAGCTTCAAGCGACTCCAAAGCGCATTGAAAAGGTTCGTGCACTACCCGGTCATCTCGCTTCGGTGCTCGCCGACTTGTTTGTATTTTTCTCTGATGTCTACGTAAGCCGTCACGACAATATGCAAGGTGGTGCAGTACACGATCCGTGCGCAGTGCTTGCTCTTACACATCCACAACTATTCACCACCAAACCTCAACACGTGGTGATCGAATTAAACGGCGAACACACGCGCGGAATGACGATGATTGATCAGCGTGGCCTCATTGAACGCCTCAACCCAAACTGTGAAGTGGTATGGGATGTGCAGGCCGAAGAAGCCTTTGATGTAATTGTTCAGGCCATCGGCCACTATTCGAAGTAGTTACTTGCTCCAGCTGAGCAATTTTTCGAGATCACTGAAATCAAATGGATCTGAGCACGTCAAAATAATGTGCTCTGCACCGACCTCTTTGTATTGAGCGAAAATTTCGGGTGTCACTTCTTTTGGATAGATAGCAACCGTGCGCTCGATCTCGCGAGGGTTACGACCAACTTTTGCACACCATTCATCCAAGATCTTGATCTTGTTGCCGTAGCTCTCTGGCGGACCAAAGTAGTTGTACTGATTGGCATGCTCTGCAACAAGGCGCAATGTAAATTTCTCGCCACCGCCACCAATCATGATTGGAATCGTGCCGTTGACGGGCTGCGGATTGAGCTTTGCCAAACGTGACTTGATGACCGGCAATCCAGCCTCAAGCAACTTCAGTCGTTCGATGGCCGTACCGAAGTGATAGCCGTACTCGGTGTAATCGCGCTCGAACCAACCAGAGCCAAGACCCAAAACAAAACGACCATTACTGATGTGGTCAATAGTGCGCGCCATGTCGGCAAGCAGTTGTGGATTGCGATAGGTGAAGCACGAAACGAGTGCACCAATTTGTGCATGGCACGTGTCGGCAGCCATTGCTGCGAGCAACGAATAACACTCGAAGTGTGTGGCTTCTGGATCGCCGGACAACGGGTAAAAGTGGTCCCATGTCCAGATGCTGTCGACGCCCATTGCATCGGCTGATTTCCATGCCTTGCGCATTTCACTGATTGATGTGGCCTGTGGCCAAAGTTGAACACCGATTTTCATGTGAAACTCTCTCTCTTGATTAAATGAACTTTTTAAGTATTGCAAACTTGCGCTTGGTGTACGGCGGATATGCAAGTGGCGCGTCTACCCGTGTCGAACGCTTGAGCACTGGTTTGAGATGCTGAAACGTATCCACTCCGGCGCGACCGTGATACGCACCCATGCCGCTCTCGCCTACTCCGCCAAATGGCAAGAATGGGCCGGTCATGTGAAAAATCGTTCCGTTGACCGTCACTCCACCAGAGGTGGTGCTGGCAACAACTTTGTCATTGACTTTTTGATCTTCGGCAAAGACGTATAACGCGAGTGGGTGTGGTCGGGCATTGACAAAACTGATGGCCTCATCGATTGAACCAACAGTAAGCATTGGCAAAATTGGTCCAAAGATTTCTTCTTGCATCACCGAGTCGCTCGCCTGCACATCAACCAACACTGTTGGTGCGATATAACGCTGTTGCTCATCGGTTTCGCCACCGATTGCAACCTTTCCAGACGTCAACATTGCTTTCAAACGTGAAAAGTGGCGTGGTGATGAAATACGCGCGAAGTCACCACTGCTTTGAGGATCTGCACCATAGAAATCTTTGACTGACTTACGTATTTCGTCAACCAATTTGTCGGCGATATCTGCGTGTGCAAGAACATAATCAGGAGCAACGCAAGTCTGACCAGCATTTACATACTTGGCCCACGCAATGCGACGACCGGCAATTGCAATATTGGCCGACTTGTCAACGATGGTTGGACTCTTGCCACCCAACTCGAGTGTGACAGGTGTGAGGTTTTCGGCAGCAGCACGCATGACAACACGACCGACTGTGCCGTTGCCCGTATAGAAGATGTGATCAAATTTTTCGGCCAATAACTGAGTTGTCTCTGGCACTGCACCTTCAACAATGGCGATTGCATCGTTATCAAAATATTGAGGCACAAGCTTGCCGAGCAGTGCAGAAGTAGCCGACGAAACCTCAGATGGCTTCATGACAACTGCGTTACCGGCAGCAATTGCGCCAGCGACAGGGATCATGAGGAGCTGAATCGGATAATTCCAGGGAGCAATCACCAACACCACGCCCAATGGCTGCGGAATACGGTGCGAACTACCAGGCAGAGAAACCAGTGGTGTACTTACCTTGCGTGGCTCTGTCCACTTCTTGAGATTCTTGATAATCAATTCGATCTCGGTGATCGAAAAACCGATGTCGTACAACCAGGCCTCTTCCGGTCCTCGTCCGAGATCCTGTTTGAGGGCAGCAGAAAACTCATCTGCATTGTCTTGCAGCATCTTGATCATGGCCACGAGTTGGGCTTTGCGCCAAGCAAGCGGGCGCGTTTTGCCAGACTCAAATGCTGTGCGCGCTGTAGCTACTACTTGAGAAATCATTCGAGCGGACGACGAGATTCGAACTCGCGACCCTCACCTTGGCAAGGTGATGCTCTACCACTGAGCCACGTCCGCAAAACCGGTAATTGCCTTACTTATCTAGAGAGATGAGTTTAGCAGGGGGTCTGTCGTGGTCAACACGTCGCGATTTATTGATTCTTTGGAGCCATATCGCACTACCCCAGCCAACGATGCAAGCACCACTGCGCCGCCGATGAACTGCACCAGGTTGATTCGTTGCTCGAATACCAGCCATGCGCCGATCATCGAGAGCACGGGCATAAGCAGCGAAATTAATGACGAGGTGGAAGCTGGAACAAATTTCTGAGCCCACACCATCAGTGTGTGTCCCACAGTGCCCGTAAAACATGTCATCAATACGATCAGCCCAATGTCGCGGGCTGTTACCTTGCTCAGATCGGTTGAAGTTGCAATAGCCCATGGAGCGACTACCAGAACTTGCGAAACGCTGACTCCGAAGATGAACGCCCAAGCGCCGACGCCATCTGTGCGAACCTTTTTACAAGCCACGAAATAGCCGGCCCACATTATGGCGTTGATGAGTGCATAGACATCTCCGCGAAGCGTTGCACCACCCGAGCCGTTTGCACCAAAAACAATTGCACTAATTCCAAGAAAACTCACAGCCGCCAACACCACTTGAATTAGGCGAATGCGCTCACCCAAAAACTTTGGAGCGGCAAACAGCACCAACACGGTAGATACATCGCCAATAATTGTGGCGTTGGCAACCGACGTCACTTTCATCGCGGTAAACCCGCTGATCGTCGAGAGCCCAAAGAAAATGCCGGGCCAAAATGTAATCTTCATCACATGTTTAGTAATTGGCACTTTGCGCAATTTTGCAATTGCAAATAACAATGGCGGCCAAAAAATGACGCGATAGAAGATTGTTGAGTTGATCGAAACTCCGATACTCAGAGTGATGATCGGACCAACACTCCATACCAGCACTGCTGCAAACACTGCAATAATCGGGAACTTGCGAACTTGACTGGCGATTCTTTGCAACACCTAGATAATCACTTCTGCAAGTTCACGTTTGAGTTTTTGTGAATTCGTGGCGAGAACACTCACACCGGCAAGGGCACCGAGCACAACCGCACCACCAATAATCTGCATTGTGGAAAGTTGTTCGTGATAGATGAGATATGCACCTGTTGCAGAAATCACTGGGCAACCAAGAGTCATGAGAGAAGCAAAAGTTGCGTCAATATGTTTCAGCGACCAAGCATGAAGTCCGTGGGCGGTGATCCCTTGCGCAATGACCATGATGCACATCAAAACCCAATCATTTCTGTCAAAATCTCCAAGTTCAAAACCAACGACAAACGCCCACGGTATGCAGTAAAAAACCGACCATGTAAAATTGCCTGCAAGATACGCCCAGCTATTTACTCCCGCATTTCGGCGCAACTTGGTGATCACGATGTACGTCGACCACATGGCCATAGCGCAGAGTGCCAGCAAGTCACCATACAAACTTGCACCACCTCCATTTGAAGCGCCAAGCACCACGAGCGAAATTCCTCCAAGGCCAACGACTGCAAGCACAACTTGTGATTTCTTCACAGTTTCGTTTAAAAATTTAGGGGCAAGTAGCAGAATCAGAGCCGGCGATAAGGCTCCGATAAGAGTCTGATTTGCGATTGATGTCTGTCGAAGCGACTCGAAGCTCAGAGCCATTGACGAAAAGAAAAATATTCCTGGCAATGCAGTGGCGCGTAACAGCGACCAGTTGAGTCGACCCCCCGTGCGCCACGCGATAGCCGACATGATGGGAATAGAAAGCGCGAGTCTGGTGATTGTGACGGTTGGTGTCGATGCAGAAATGCCACGAATGATTAACGGTCCAGCACCCCACGACAGCACTGAAATACTGACTGCGAAAAGAGGCAACTCACGCCTCACCAACGAGGCAAAACCAGAATTGGTCACGTGCGAGCGTCTGGCGGTCGTAAGTCGATGCGCAACACCAAAATGCCATCTTCCAACGACGCCTCAGAATCACCGATCATTGCAAAGTCCTGAAAGTCGGATTGTGCCTGTTTCAAAAACATCTGTCGCTCTTCACCTGCAACCGGAGGCAGCGGACGACGTTTTACTGCGTCGGCACGTTCTTTGTATCGAGCGATCATTTCAGAGGGTTCAAAAGCGGCCATGTGTCAAAACTACTTCCCCGTTACTTGAGCAACGGATCAATGACGTGTCGTGGAGCGTTGTCAACAGGAGCCTTGTCAACAGGAGCGCCAATTGTTCGCTCGGGACGACTCACCGGCTTACGCAGGGCAGGCGTCTCTGCACCCATGCGCACTGCGTCGAGCATTGCAACACGTTGGGCTTCATCGGCCTTGCCATAGGCGGCATCACTCATGATTTCGAGCGGTGCAAGTGCTGGAGATTCTGGCCTGGCCTCATTCCAGAACCACCAAGTCATGCGCGCGAGTGCAATACCTACAACCACACAAACAAGGGCAATCAATGTGGTCAGTCCAAACATGTTCAATAACCTACCCCAGCCAGCAATACTAAAGAGCATGATTCGGGGGCTGCTCAACGTTGCCAGTAGTGCGTTGTTTATTTCATTGCTCGGGTTTGCAATGTGGTGGTCGCGTCGGGGTGAGCGCCAATGGACTTCGTCAGATGGCATGCGCTGCATTTGTCAAATGCGCATTTCTGGTGACGGCCTTGAGCACCCATGGAGTGAAGTGCGCTTACTGATCCTTCCGGCACTATCGACAATCGCAATCACGGCAAAAGGTCACCGCGGAAAACCATTTCGAGGAACATGGAACTTGCTTGGAATCCCACACGCTTCACTGATCGGAGACGTTGCACCCGATCAACAGACTTTTGCTGTTCACAAGCAAGGCAACAATGAACAAACTGCAATTGTGCGAATGAGTTCAGCGAGCGCAAGCGCTGCGATTATGCGAAGTTGCCTTCCAAAAATTTCTTGACCGGCGGCCCAACCTGATCAAGATTGATCAGAAATGCATCGTGTCCGTGCGGTGAATCGATTTCAACATATTCGGCAGCGGTGCCTTGCGCCACCAAAACATCGCGAATCTGTTTTTGTTGGTATGTGGGGTACAAAATGTCGGATGAGATACCCAGCACGAGCGTGTTCGCCTTGATACGGCTCATTGCCTTATCTAATCCACCACGACCGCGCGCAACATCGTGCAAGTCCATTGCCTTGCCGATAATCAAATAGCTGTTGGTATCAAAGCGTCGAATCAATCGATCACCGTGGTGGTCAAGGTAACTCTCCACTTCAAACCTGTCCCACAAACCCAAACCGTTGTAGTCGGCGTCCATGTCAGCGAGGTCTCGTCCGAAGCGATCACTAAACACATTGTCTGATCTAAACGTGACTTGGGAAACCATACGTGCGATCGACAGACCTTCCCACGGGCCCTCACCAATTGCGGCGTCGTAGTACTCACCGTTATTCCATTTCGGGTCAAGACGAATTGCGCGACGACCGATTGCACCCCATGCGATCTGTTGAGCAGTCGAATGCGTACACGTCGCTATTGGAATAATTGTTTTGACACGATCGGGAAATGTCACGGCCCATTCGAGCACTTGCATTCCGCCCATTGATCCACCAACAATGCTGTGCCACTGCACAATGCCGAGCATGTCAGTGAGGCGCAACTGCGCACGCACCATGTCGCGCACCGTGATCACAGGAAAACGTGAGCCATATGGTTTGCCATCAACCGGATGTGGCGATGCTGGACCAGTCGAACCTTGACATCCGCCGATCACGTTGCTGCACACCACAAACCATTTGTTGGTGTCAATTGCAAGGTCTGGGCCGATCATGCCCTCCCACCAACCAGGCGTGGGATGCCCGTCTTCGGCAGGACCAGTTGCATGGCTGTCACCTGTCCATGCATGACACAACAGAATTGCATTACTTTTTTCGGCGTTTAATGTGCCCCAAGTTTCATACGCAAGAGAAACCGAATTGAGTTGCGTGCCACCATCGAGCGCGAACGGACGATCAACTGGAAAATGCGCGAAATGTCGAGACCCAACGGGTTGCGAAGGATCCCATGCTCCTGTCGCTGGATAATCATGTCGGGTCATAAAAAAATTCCTTCTGGCTCGCCCAACTGAGCCGGCCCGTTGCTTCGTCTAAACGACGAAACCACATCTCCCATCCTTGCGGATGAGATGGCACCGTGGGCGTGACCCCGGTTGCCGGACCAATTGGTCTCTCCTGATGCAACTTGTAGTGCACCACCGGCCCGGTCGAGCAGACCGAGACGATGTTGCCCAATCAACGATACCTGCCGATATCGTGGTTGCACCACAGCGGGCGGAGTTGGTGCTGTGTACTCGGGCGGCCATGCAGGTCGCGACCGGAGGGTCGCATGCGCAATTATCTTTCACCTCTCGCAGAGGCTCGCGAAATCTCACCAAAAGGCTTCGGCAGTTTTGCCGTCACCCCAATTCCAGTGGGCACCATAATCGCCACATTTGGCGGAACAATTGTGAATCGACCCAACTTCGAGACGTACCCGCTCGAGCAACGCAGCCGATCAATCCAAATAGATGTGAATCAATTTGTGCTCGGCCCAGAGTCGCGCGAGTCAGGCGACTCCATCAATCATTCATGCTTGCCCAACTGTGGAATGCGCAATGCAACACAACTCATCACCATGCACGAAATTGCTGTTGGCGAAGAACTTACCTACGACTACGCCATGAGCGACACGTCTGACTACGACGAGTTTGAATGCGCGTGTGGGTCTGATAACTGTCGTGTTCGTATCACTGGCAATGACTGGAAGCTTCCCGATCTGCAAAGTCGATACCAGAAGATATTTTCGCCATATGTGCAACGAAAGATCCAGGCTGCACAGTTGGCGCGCGTCTTAACTAAACGCGATGTTGAAAACTTGATGAACAACTATGACGACAACCCGCAACAAGCGCTGACGTACGCACTGCGCATCGCGACT
>ENA-UOYL01000656-UOYL01000656.1-marine-metagenome-genome-assembly--contig:-NODE-656-length-12288-cov-3.343215_pt1 | contig 12288 bp, 9 predicted proteins | sample MGYA00238173_ERZ767189 | MGnify/ENA primary metagenome ERZ767189 (study PRJEB28943, sample SAMN06267163) | marine metagenome | isolation source: Columbia River Estuary | place: USA:Columbia River Estuary... | reverse complement strand
GGCGTTTTGGTAAGTAGCAACAGTTTTCAAGTGATAGGGCATAGTTAGTATATTTCAAGTAAAAATAAGGATAAATGTTTTATTCACTTGATAGACTAAAATTTAGGATTAAATCTTCTACCTTTACTTCATGAATTGGAAACAAGCGATTCGGACTTATTTTCCCGATATTTGGCAATATTTAGTCATCATATTGATCATGATTCTAGCCTCCATTTTTATACTTTAAGCTTATGAAGACATCTAACTTTTTTTTCTCGATAATTCAAAAATTTCTTTTTGTTGCATTTTTGTTTCTTTTTCTTTGCCTTCCAAACCAAGCGTTGACGCAATTAAATGTAGATTCTTTATCACACATTAATTACCAACAATTACATGCTGCGAACTTAAATGATGTTTGGGGTTATGTGGATGAGCTTGGCAACGAATATGCACTTGTAGGGACTTCTAAAGGTACTTCTATTGTTGATGTGACAGTTCCCACGAATCCTGTTGAGGTATTTTGGCTTCCAGGTTCTACTTCTATTTGGAGAGATCCTTCTTCACATGGAGATTATGCATATGTTACCACAGAGGCGGAAGATGGTCTTTTAATCATTGATTTGAGTCCTTTACCACAAGCTACAAATTTAACGACAACTCTTTATACGGGTCCTGCAAATAATCCTTGGCAATCTGCGCACACCTGTTTTGTAGATGAGAATGGTTATGCGTATGTTTTTGGAGCAAATCGGGGCAATGGAGGTGTAATTATTTTAGATGTTTTCACAAATCCAATGGCTCCAATTGAAGTTGGCGTCTTTGATAATTGGTATTGTCACGATGGATATGTGCGAAATGATACCATGTATTTGGCAAATATTTATGCCGGATTTTTTAGTTTAGTGGATGTCAGCGATAAGGCGAATCCAGTATTATTGGGAACTAAAACAACGCCCAGCAGTTTCACGCATAATATTTGGCCTTCAGAAAACGGGCAATATGTTTTTACGACAGATGAAATTTCTGGGGCTTTTATTGCCGCTTATGATATTTCAGATCCAACAAACATTGTAGAAGTTGACCGCATACAAAATTCCCCTGGCTCTGGAATTATTCCTCACAATACCCATGTTATGGGAGATTATTTAATTACAAGTTATTACTCTGATGGAGTTGTTATTCACGACATTACTTATCCATATAACATGATTAAAGTTGCTGAATACGATACCTATGAAGGACAAACAATTAGTTACGACGGATGTTGGGGCGTTTATCCGTTTTTACCATCTGGAATCACTTTAGCTGCTGATATTACGAATGGCTTGTTTATAGTAGGTCCAACTTATCAAAAGGCGGCTTACCTCGAAGGAATTGTAAGAGATCAACAGACCAACCAACCTTTAGATAATGTAACTGTAAAAATTTTTCAAAATGACCAAACAGATTATACTAATTCAATAGGTTTTTATGCAACAGGGATTTTTTCTCCCGGAATTTATAATGTGACATATGAAAAAGTGGGGTATTTTCCCAAAACAGAAAGTGTTACATTGATTCAAGGTCAAATAGCAATTCAAAATACCGAATTAATTCCTATTCCTCCTTACAATTTAGATATTAAAGTTTATGAATTAGGAACTACAATTCCAATTTCAGGAGCTCAAATAAAATTAATTCACCCCTTGCTTGTTCATGAAGGTATTACCAATGGAATTGGAGAAGAGTCTTTAACTTTATATTACCAAGATGGTGCTTTTTATAACATCCAAGTTGGAAAATGGGGATTTGTTACTTCCTGTTTTGATATGCAACTAGATTCTTCAACGGGTTCAATAATCGTGTATCTTGAAAAAGGATATTATGATGATTTTGAATTTGATTTTTCTTGGACAATCATCGGAAATGCTACAACAGGACTTTGGGAGCGTGGAATTCCTAATCCAACAAATAATACAATGATTGGAACAGATGCTCCTTATGATTGTGGTTCAATTGGTTTTGTAACAGGAAATGATACAAATTTAAATCCAGATTTCGACGATGTTGATGAAGGTTACACGACTTTAATTTCACCTCAAATGGATTTAACTTCACTGAGTAATCCTCACATTAATTTTGCTCGTGCTTTTTACTGTTATCATGGTCCAGGACAAATCGACGATACCCTAAAAGTATTTATTTCCAATGGTTCAACAAGCGTTTTACTCGATCAGATCGGTGGTCCTCAGGGAAATGAAATGAGTTATTCTTTTCAAAGTATTCCAATAAATGGCTTGCTAACGATTAATAATACGATGCAAATTTCTGTTACTATTTCAGATGAGAATCCAAATATCAATATCACTGAAGCTGCTTTTGATCATTTTTGGGTAAGTAATTATAATACTACAGACATTTCAGAAAATACCAAAGAGGAATTTAGTTTGTATCCGAATCCTTCGAATGATAAAATTACAATTGAAAACGCTGAAATAGATAGTTATGTCCATATTCGGGACTTAAATGGAAAAGTTCAAAAGACGATTCAAGTTTCAGCAAATAAAATGGAAATTGATCTACAGTCCTTATCTGCCGGTATTTATATTATTCAAAATTTAGGTCAATCCATTCGTTTTATAAAATTGTAGAAGACAAGCAACTTCAGTAAAACATTCTTCGAACGAAATATAAATCTTATTTTTGAGTTAAATTTGTTCTATGTATAAGTTATCGATTGTAATTCCATTGTTAAACGAAGCTGAATCTCTTCCTGAGTTACATAGCTGGATTTATGATGTTGTTACCAAGAACAACTTGTCATACGAGCTTATTTTAATTGATGATGGAAGCACTGATTCTTCTTGGAATATAATTGAGGAATTAGCTCTAAAAGACAAGAACATCAAAGCTATAAAATTTCAAAAGAATTATGGGAAGTCTGCGGCATTTCAAAAAGGATTTGAACTAGCAACTGGACAGGTTGTAATAACAATGGACGCCGACTTGCAAGATTCTCCCGAAGAAATCCCAGAATTGTATCGAATGATTGTTGAAGATAATTTTGACCTAGTTTCTGGATGGAAAAAAAATAGGCACGACCCTTTATCAAAAACAATACCTACCAAACTATATAATTGGGCAGCACGTAGAATAACAGGCATTCATTTGCACGATTTCAATTGCGGTTTAAAAGCATATAAACTTTCTGTTGTAAAAAGCATTGAACTTTATGGTGATATGCACCGTTATGTTCCCGCTTTAGCAAAATATGCAGGTTTTCAAAACATAGGAGAAAAAATTGTGCAGCATCAAGCGAGAAAATACGGAGTTACAAAATTTGGATTAAATCGGTTTTTAAATGGACCCTTAGATTTAATGACTGTTGCATTTATGGGGAAATTTGGAAAAAAACCCATGCATTTTTTCGGTGGAATGGGAACGCTTATGTTTTTAATAGGTTTTGGACTTCTTTTATACCTTGGTCTTAATAAATTATTTTTTCATCAATCAGCAATTAAATTAGCAGAGCGGACAGAGTTTTATGTTTCCTTAGCAGCAATGATTATTGGAGTCCAATTTTTTCTCGTTGGTTTTGTATCAGAATTAATTGGAAGAAACTCAAGTACACGAAATCAGTACCTTATTGAAAAGCAAATTTCTGAATGAGTTTAGATTGGAATATTGATTCTAGCTGGTCGCTTTTTCTCGATCGCGATGGTGTAATCAATGAAAGACCAATAAATGATTATGTTCTAGAATGGGAAAAATTTCATTTTCGTCCAGATGTACTATCTTCTTTTTCTAGTTTATGCGCTAAATTCAGTCATGTTTTCGTAGTCACAAATCAGCAATGTGTTGCACTGAATAAAATCTCAGAAAGTGATTTAGAGAACATTCATTCCCAAATGCAAAAAGAAATCTCAAAGAATGGTGGATTCATCACTAAAGTTTTTGCAGCCACTGAATTAAAAAATAAATTTAGTAAAATGCGAAAGCCAAATACAATGATGGCCCAGATGGCAAAAAAGGAATTTCCATCTGTAGATTTTAAGAAATCAATTATGGTTGGAGACACAGATTCTGATATTATCTTTGGAAAGAAACTCGGAATGAAAACTGTATTGATTTTAACTTCTGAAAAAACAAGTATAAAACCCGATATTTCATTAAATTCTCTCTCTGATTTAAGTGCTTTACTATGAATAAACTACTTTATATTCTTCTACTTTTCCTTCCATTTTTGAGCGTTTCACAAGTCAATCAAAAAGATGCCAAAGGTCAAAAACAGGGCGTTTGGAATAAAAAATATCCGGGAAGTAATACTTTTATTTACAAAGGTCAATTTAAAGATGATAAGGCAATTGGAGAGTTTACTTATTATTATGAAAGCGGAAAAATAAAATCAATTATTAAACACATCCCAAATTCAAATCTTTCGTTTGCAACTTTTTATTTTGAGAATAATGCTATACTCTCTCGAGGGTTTTATGAAAATAATTTAAAGGATTCTGTTTGGTATTCATATAATCTTTATGGCGCCTTATCAAGTAAGGAAACCTTTGAGAAAAATCAATTAAACGGCGAAGCAATAATATATTATACAGAGGGGCAAATCGATAATAATATTCTGATTCCTTTATCTATTTCAAATTATAAGAAAGACACACTAAATGGACTTTGTACTGAATTTTTTAGCACTGGAAAAATAAAAAAAAAAGGTGTTTTTCAAAATGGACTTAAGGATGGTGAATGGTTAGAATACCATCCCAATGGGCAAATAGCTCAAAAAGCAAAATTTAAGAACGACAAGGTTCATACTTGGGTTTATAGTTACGATAAAAACGGATTAAAAATATCTGAGGTATTCTTTCAAAATGGCACTAGATTGAAAGGAAAAGAATTAGATTTATTTTTTGAAAATTGCACCAAGAATGGGATAGATCCAAATGATTAAAATGAAAAAATCAACACATAAAGTAGTCTTTTTTTCAGCACTTCCTCCTTATCGAGGAGGCATTTCGGATTTCAGTGAATTAGTTGTCAGCGCAATGGAACAGCTCTGCGATTTGAAGGCATTTACCTTTAAAAAACAATACCCTAATTTTTTATTTCCTGGAAAGACACAATTGAGTCTGAATAAGCTTTCAAAAAGTTATCCTAGAATTATTTCTGGTTTTAATCCTTTAAGTTATTTCAGCGCCGTAAGGCAACTCAAGAAATCTTCACCGACTATTTTTATTACAAATTATTGGATGACATTTTTTGCGCCAATGAATGTTTTTTTCTCAAAATCTTTAAAAAAAGATTGTTTAAAAATTGCAATTATTCATAACCTGATACCGCACGAAAAAAGATTTTTTGACACCTTTTTTAATAGAATATTTGTAAAATCTTACGATGGTTTTATTGTCCTTTCTGAGTCTGTAAAAAAGGATTTACTTGCCATTGATCCAGCTGCTAAGCATTGCTTGTTGAAGCATCCTTCTTACAACCAGTTTGGAGATAAAATTGCAAGAGAAGAGGCTGCTGCAGCTTTAGGTTTAGATCCAACGAAAAAAATACTATTATTTTTTGGACTAATAAGAAATTACAAGGGCTTAGATTTATTATTGCAAGCTTTTTCAAATTTAAATAAGGAGTTTATTTTGCTTATTGCTGGTGAGGTTTATGGTGATGAAATTACGTATACTAACTTAATTGCAAAATCAAAAAATAAAAACATTCATTTTGTCAATCAATTTATTGATGAGCAAGATGTCAAGCTTTATTTTAGCGTAGCAGATTTGTGTGTTTTACCTTATAAATCAGCAACTCAGAGTGGTATTCAAGCACTTGCAAACTCTTTTTGTTTGCCGGTTTTAATTTCAAATGTTGGAGGATTAGCAGAAGATATTGTTGATGAAAAAAATGGATTTATCTTGAATGACATAAATCCTTTAGCTATTCAAAAAAAAATAGAGGAGATTTTTAATGAAAATAAATTGATTCAGATTGAAGAAAATTTAAAGATCGAAAATTTACTTTTAAATGACACGTGGACTAAATTTTCAGATTCGCTTATCCAATTTTGCGATACATTAAAAAAGAATAGCTGAGGCAGGTAAATTTTCATATTCAAAACTTCAATTTTATTTGGCTTTCAGCAATGTAAATCCTATATTTGCACCCTTATTGAAATCAAAAATTTAGAAAATATGCGTTTAAAAGGTTTTTTCTTGTTGTTTACACTTGTGTTAACAGCTGTTTGTATTTATCAATTGTCATTTACTTGGGTAGCAAGTGGAGTTGAGAGAAAAGCAGAAAAAGAAGCAATTCTTAAGGTTCAAGCTCTAAGAAAACAAGCCAAAGATAATAACGGCATTGCAATTCTTCCAAACAGCACAACTGTAGATTTTAATTTACCAGAATCTGAAGAATTAGCAAGAGCAGCATTCGTAAATGAGATATTGCGTTCAAAAGGTGAAAAAAAGGTTTATCCATTAATTGGATCTACTTTTTCGGAGGTTAAGAAACGCTCGCTTGCATTTGGTCTTGATTTAGTTGGAGGTATGAGTGTTACGCTTGAAATTTCCATTTCTGATTTAATTAAAAATAATGCTAAGAATCCAAGAGATTTAAAGTTTATTAAACCTTTTGAGGCAGCACAAGCAATCTACAAAAAAAATGGTGGAGATTTCTTGAGTCTTTTTATCGCTCAAAATAAGATTATCAACAAAGGATTAAAGTTAAATTATTTATTGAAAGGCGCTCAACTTGGAATTCGATCTACAGATTCTGAAGTTGAAGCATATTTTAGAACACAAATTGCTTCTTCAATGGATGGCGTTGAGATTATTATGAATCGTCGAATTAACCAGTTCGGTGTAGCACAACCAAACATCCAAAAAGATCCTGCTAAGAATAGATTATATATTGAGTTACCAGGAGTTCAAGATGAATATACTGTAGCAAAAAAGTTACAATCAACTGCAAATCTTGAATTCTTTGAAACGTACATGCCTGAGCAGATTCAAATTCAATGGACAACAGCCAATAACCTTTCTAAGGAAAAAGAGCAAAAAGACTTATCATTGATTAATGATTCTTCTGAGGTATCTGATAGTACTGAAAATTCCGATACTCTAAAAAAGAAGTCTTCGTCTTTGAGTTTAACTGGAACAGATGAGAAGAAAGGTTTAACTGATTTAGTAACATCCGTTGGAGGATTTGCGATGGGTTATGTAGATGTTCAAAATAAAGGAACAGTAGAAACAATGTTGCGTCGTCGTGATATTGCTTCTGTTTTCCCTGAAGATGTAAAGTTTATGTGGTCAGCAGAGCCGGATAAAATTGATGATAAATCTAAGAAAACAGCTTATTTCTTATATGCTTGTAAAATCCCTGAGTCTGGTAAAGCACGCGTAAATGGAGAGCACATTGCTAAAGCTGGTACAGGATACGATCAAAGAGATGGAAAAATTACTGTAGACTTAGAAATGACACCTGAGGGTGCTGATGAATGGGGTAGAATGACCTCAGACAATAAGGATAGAATTATAGCAATAACAATGGATAGTGTTGTTTATAGCGCTCCTCGAGTAATAAACGCTATTACAACTGGTAATACTCAAATTTCTGGAAGCTTTTCCTTTCAAGAGGCGGAAGATCTTGCTGGCTTGTTAAATGGAGGTGCACTTCCTGCTCCTTGTATTATTAAAGAACAGACAAAAGTTGGACCAACAATTGGTGCAGAAAACACCCGAGCAGGTTTAATTTCCTTCGCAGTTGCTTTGATTGTTGTATTTATATACATGTATCTTTATTACGGAAAAGCCGGTATTGTAGCAGATATTGCTTTATTTGCAAACATCATTTTTATTTTCGGAACGCTTGCTTCATTTGGAGCAGTTTTAACACTTGCGGGTATTGCGGGTATTGTTTTGACGATTGGTATGGCCGTCGATGCGAATGTTTTGGTCTATGAAAGAATTCGAGAAGAACAGGCAAAAGGAAAAGATATTGCTGCAGCGATTGAAACAGGTTACGAAAAGGCCCTTTCTTCGATTATTGATGCCAATGTCACGACACTTTTAACAGCCATAGTTTTGAAAATATTTGGTTCTGGACCAATTGAATCTTTTGCTACAACATTGATTATTGGTATTTTCTCATCCGTTTTTGCTGCATTGGTAATTTCAAGATTAATATTTACTTGGATGTTAAATAAAGGACACGGTATTTCCTTTGGAACTAAGCTTACGCAAAACGCATTTAAGAACATCAATATTAACTTTATTTCGAAACGGAATATTTATTATGTGGTTTCTGGATTATTGGTTGCAGGTTCGATTTTTGCTGTTTTAACTATCGGATTAAAGCCATCTGTAGAATTTTCTGGAGGTAGAACATTTGGTGTTAAATTCGCTAAAACTGCGGATAATAACATGGAATTTATAAAAGAGAAATTATCTTCAGTGATGCAAGGCGCTTCAATTGACGTAAAGACAAAATCCAGTAATTTTTACGTTGAAATAACAACAAATTACTTGGTTTCTGATGAAACAGCTACAACTAAGGTAAAAGAGAAATTAGAGAAAGGTCTTGATTTATGTAAATCGAAATTAGGATCTTATAAAATTGAAGCAGATTCAAGATTTGTTTCCTCTTCCGTGTCAAATGAATTGATTTCATCTTCAACTATTGCAATTGTTTTATCCTTGATCATGATTTTCGCCTATATTCTATTGCGTTTTGGTACATGGCAGTATTCATTAAGTGCAATTATTGCCTTGTTTCATGATGTTATGATTGTTTTAGGAGTTTTCGCTGTATTTAATGGAATTCTTCCTTTTAATATGGATGTTGATCAATCCTTTATTGCAGCGATATTAACGGTAATTGGTTATTCGATAAACGATACTGTGGTTGTCTTTGATAGGATTCGTGAAGAGCTATCATGGAAGAAAGATGCTGATTATAAAACTGAAATTAATGGTGCCTTAAATTCAACCTTATCTCGTACGATCAATACTTCCTTAACTACGATTATTGTATTGGTTGTTATTTTCTTATTTGGTGGTGCGGCAATTCAAGGATTTGTTTTTGCTTTATTAGTTGGTATTGTTGTAGGAACTTATTCATCACTTCTTATTGCAACTCCAATGCTTATCGATTTAACTAAGAAATTAAAAAATTAAAAAATTAAAAATTAGTTTTCTTTAATTATAAAGTCGTTTAGTAATAAGCGACTTTTTTTTTAAAATAGCGTCTTCACTTTAGTAATCCCTTTCCGTTTAGATGAAAAATGCAATAAAGATTTTCTTAGCGCCTTCAAAAACATTAAATGAACGAGATGGAGATATCCATTCTCCAACTAGTCCAATTTTTGAAAATGAGGCAAGTTTATTGGTGGCTGCTTTAAGAGAAAAATCAAAAGCAGAACTAGAATCCTTACTATCTATATCGAAAGACCTTGCTGAATCAAGTTATCTGCGTTTTAAAACTTGGGATATTTATAGAGCTAATGATAACAAAGCATTGCAGGCAATTAATGCTTTTTCGGGAGAAGTTTACCGAGGTTTAGATTATAAAAGCTTAAATGTAAGAGAAAAGGAGATTTCAAATGAATGCGTGTATATTTTATCAGGTCTATATGGATTACTTAAGCCAAGTGATATGATTTTTCCTTATCGTTTGGAAATGGGCACGAAATTTTCCCCAAATGCTATTTCTAAGAATTTGTATTTTTTTTGGAAACAGAAAGTAAATCACTTTTTGTTGGATTCACTAAATAAAGAGGAGATTATTTTAAATTTAGCTTCTCATGAATATTTTAAAGTGATTGATACTTCTATTATAAAAAATAGAATTATAAGTCCAGTTTTTAAGGAGTATAAAAATGGAAAATTTACAATCGTAATGATGTATGCAAAACATGCTCGTGGAGCAATGGCTCGTTATCTTATAAAAAATCAATTAAATAATATTGATGATTTAAAGTCATATTCTAATGATTCTTATAGTTTCGACGCAAGGCAATCAAGTGAAAATGAATGGGTGTTTGTACGTTAAAAATCAAATTTCTCGTTTCTTTCTAAAATATCCCATGTGTGGTCTGCTAGCAATTTTACAGTACCAACGAATTCTAAATTTGCCCCTGATTTCCCCCATTGTTTTGGTCCCACGAGTGAGAGCGAAAAAATACCAGTTTCTTTTTGGTATAAATGATAGGTGTGATTAATAAATGGTTCAAAGCGCATTTCTGCAGTGTAAATAAACTCTGAAATCTTCTTGCGCTCATTTATTTTTTTTGCCTGTTCTGCAAGCAATTGCATTTGATCATAAATTTGACCTAATTGCATGTCTGTTTGCTGCTCCATTGAATTGATTGAGCGACTTTTTAATTTTCCTTGATCCTCTGGTTTTATGAGTGCGCTTCCTGCATGGTGACCGTATTCAAGGCTATGCGGATTTTCGCTAATTTTATCCTTATCTATTGGATTAATAAATTCAGCTTGTTTTTTTTTATCTTTCAAGTTAAAATAATTTTGATAAGGATTTCCCAACCTCAGAACCAATTGCTATCCCCATTCCACCCATTCTAACACCAAAGGCTACATTTTTGTTCGTTTTTTTTATAATTGGACTTTTATCTTTTCCAATTCCCATGATCCCCGACCAGGCATAATCAACTTCGAATTTAGTATCTGGAAGAATGACAGTTTGCAATAAATGAAGCAAAGAATCTTGAATATCTTTACTCGTTCCAAATTTGTCTGTCGCTTCTCTTTCAAAATTCAGATTTCTTCCACCGCCAAAAAGCACACGATTTTCTATATTTCTAAAATAGTAGTAACCGGCATCATAGTGAAATGAACCTTTAATTTTTAGATCTGAAATCGGCTTTGTAATAAGTACTTGGGCTCTTGCAGCTTGGATGTCATCGTCTAAAAATTGTTTTGCAAATCCATTTGTACAAATTATACTATTTGCACTTTTAAATTCACCAAAATTAGTTTCTAAAAAAACTTCCTTTCCATTTGATTCAAATGTTTTTACTTCAATCCCAAAAAGAGAAAGAATACCCAGATTAGTGGCTTTTTTGTAGAGTTCAGAAATTAATTTTCCAGTGTTTATTGTTCCTTCTTCACTATTGCTATATGTGCTATAGATGTTTTGGAATCCAAAATTACGGATAGCCATTTTATCCTCTCTATATATATTTTTTACGCCGCATATTTCGAAGGATTTTTCATTTATATACGCTATAAAATCATCTTGTAATAGCTCTTCTTTTTTTGAAATTAAATCCCATGAACCACATTTTTCGTATCCAATTTTTTTTGCGTCGATTAACTCAAATAGTGTTTTTAATCCTTCATAGCGCAGACTAAAAGTATTCCAAACTTTTTCATCACTGATTTTTGAGAGATCGTCATACAATTCTGTTGGGCTGCCAAAACACGCAAATCCCGCATTTTTAGTGCTTGCTCCACTTGGAAGATATCCTCTTTCTAAAATTAGAATTTTTGATCTAGGAAATTTTTCTTTTAAAAAAATCGCCGTGCTAAGTCCCACAATACCAGCACCAATAATTGTAAAATCAAGACCCTCAAAATAAAGTGATTTCTCCCAAAAACTTAAATCTTTGATGTTTAGCATTTTTTTAATTCGTCTTTTTTTAGCAATTTTGTATTAATTCATTAAATATACACTTTTACTTTTTTTTAAAATAAAATAATCGTTAGCTTATGATAAGAAAAATACTTTTTTTCTTCTTACTTTCTTTAAGTTTTACACGTTTTTATTCTCAAAAAGACCTTTCAATTTCTTTACAGGGAAAAGTTCAAAATAAGGAAAACAAGGAAAATCTTTTTGGTGCAACATTGTATTTAATGGATAAGGATGTTTTTATTTCAAAGTCAGTTTCCTTATCCAATGGAACTTTTTTATTAACTGCAGAAATTCCAAGATCTGACACTTATGATTTGATTGTTTTTAAAAATGGATTTATTTTAAAAAAAATCTTGATTGATTTATCTTCTTTAGATTTTGAAAGAGAGTATCAAAATAACATACCATTAAAAAAAGACATGAATATAAATTTATATTCACAGAGTTTATACCCAAACATAAACAATTCTGATTCTATTTATTCTGAGAAATACAAGTGGAATCTTGAAGAGAGGCAACTAATATCAGACGAAAATTATCTTATTCAAGCTGAAGAAAAGTTAAAGCTTTCTAATACATCAATATCAAAAGTAATTATTGATAGTGCAGCCATTAAAATACAAGATGAAACTATAATTTCAAATCTTACAGATATTTTGAAGCAAGCTAAGG
>ENA-UOYL01000650-UOYL01000650.1-marine-metagenome-genome-assembly--contig:-NODE-650-length-12357-cov-2.780782_pt1 | contig 12357 bp, 10 predicted proteins | sample MGYA00238173_ERZ767189 | MGnify/ENA primary metagenome ERZ767189 (study PRJEB28943, sample SAMN06267163) | marine metagenome | isolation source: Columbia River Estuary | place: USA:Columbia River Estuary... | reverse complement strand
CGCCATCGCCGCCATCCCCGGCACGAACATCGACCTGCGCCTCATCGCCGGATCACCGACCTATTCCTATCGCCCGAAAGTCACCGTCGACAACCGCCTCAGCTCCTCCGCCATCGTCGCCGCCCCCGCCTCGTACATCACGCGTTGCAGGCCCTCCCGCGATCGTGTCACGTTCGCCACTGCCTCCCCGTAAGAACACCACCGATAGTCCTTTGGATCGTCCACCATGTCCGCCCGAACGGGGTTCAAATCAATGTAGGCCGCTATCATTGTGAGCAGGTGCGCAGTACTCTGAATCAGGACGCTCCGAAATCGCTCGGCCCAAAGGGTGCCGAAACGCTGGTGGTTCTTGTTATACCAGATACTGAACCGTTGTTTCAGTAGCTTCATTGGGCACTTCAACTACCTCTTCTTCAGACGCTGCAACAACTTCCTTCTTTTCAACAAGAACCTCGTCATCCTTACTTTCTTCTTTCACTTCTGCAACTACTTCTTCTGCAACCGCTTCGTCAGCAACTACTTCTTCAGCAACCGCTTCTTCAGCAACAACTTCTTCAGCAACCGCTTCTTCTGCAACCGCTTCTTCTGAAACTGATTCTTCAGCAACCGCTTCTTCTTCAACAACTGTATTCTTAGCTTCTATCATAGCCGCTTTAGCAATATTTGCTTCTACTTCGGCCTTCATTCTATTTGCCTTTTCTTTACTTGCTGATTTAGAAAGTGAATCTTTTTTACCTTCAATCTTTCCGTCTTTTTCTTGAAGCCATTGGGTAAATTTCGCTTCTGCTTGTTCTAATGTTAAAGCGCCTTTTGCTACTCCTTTTAACAAATGGTTCTTATGAAGAACACCTTTGTAGGATAAAATAGCGCGAGCCGTTTCAGACATTTCAGCTCCTTTTTGAACCCATGCTAATGTGTTATCGAAATTAATTTCAATCACAGCAGGATTGGCTACTGGATTATACGTTCCTAATTTTTCAATGAATCTACCATCTCTTTTCGCTCTGCTATCTGCTGCTACTAAGTGAAAAAAAGCTTTTCCTTTTTTTCCGTGACGTTGAAGTCTAATGCGTGTTGCCATATTTTTTTTTTTACAATTTGAGGTCCGAAACCTCGGTTTATAATTTATTTTAAGGGTGCAAAGATAGGCTTTTTATTTTGGGTTTAAATACATTGAACCCTATTTTTAAGAAAAATAGTTAATTCCGATCTAATTTATAGGTGTATTGCACCATAAGGCATCGAGGCTGTTCTATTTTCAAGGGCCGTAAAGAGTAGCTGCGATTAAATATATTACTAGCAATCACGGCAACTTTATGAGAAGGGCTAAAGGTATATGAAAGTCGCGTATCAAAAATCCAATTACCGAAGCGATGTGCATTAAAATAGTCCATGTAACGAATGTTTTGCTTATCGCCTCCAGAATTGGCGGTGGTTTCCTCAAAATCCTTAATAATCGCATCCATATTCACAATCTTACTAAAATACTTCGCGCTCACACCAAGCGAAAATTTAGAAAAAATCGTTGCTTCAGCATCAAATTTAATATTATGTAAAAAGCGGTATTTTAATATTTGACTTGCCGAATCCATCGATGTTGTATTGTAGCTGTATTGACGATTTATATCATCAACAGCATAAACATAATCAGGATTGAGCGTCTTTGGAACAATATAATTGTAGCCTGTCAAAAAAGTGAGTTCGAAATTTTTTGAAAACTTGGCTGTACCAACAAATGAAAGATCTATTCCAATCACACGAGAAGCTCCTGTATTAAGAAATTTGAATCCTGCAAACGATGCTGGAGCATTAGCGACATCCCAAATGCCAAACATGTATTCAATCGTATTTTGATATTCCTGCCAAAAAACTGCGGCATCTAAATACGCCAACATTTTTCCCAACTTAATCCCTTGCTTGAAACCAACTTCAGCATTCCAACTACTTTCGGGTAATAAATCTGGGTTAGGAAAAACCCCAAAATTACCAACACCTGTTTTTATAAATCGCTCGGTGATGGTAGGAAATCGATATCCTTGTCCAAACGAAGCCCTAAGATATGATTCTTGATAAATTTTTAGGTTGGCACCCGCTCTAAAAATCGGCTTAAAAGCAGTTACATTATTATTGAGCTGAAAATATTCTAAACGAGCACCTGCCGAAAGTGTAAGCAGCTTCTCAACCTTATGTTCAATTTGAGTATAGGCCGATAAATTCAATAATTGATTATTTGGCGATCCAGAACCCACATAAATATTAGCGAACGAATTAGTAAAAGTAGAGGTGATCCCTCCAATGAAATCGATACCTTTTAATTGCGCATACGACTTTTGAAACATATAATCAGCGTAATAAGTGGTGGCTGAATTGGATTGATTGGCTGTGCGCTTATTGTCAGCATGTAATATGCGTGTTCTTAAATAATGACGACCATCGGTTTCAGTTAGAAATTGCACAAATGGATCGAGGTTAAAAATAAATTGATCTTGTAAAAAGACCGCCCCAGGATAGGCTCGGTATAAGCCAGACGAATCATCTAACCAAGCAAATGACATATTACTTCTCGCCACCATCACATTCCCATTGACACCATAATTTAATCCCTTGATTTTTTTGGAACGATACCTCAAATTAAAATTCAAACGTGCGCGCTGAGAAGCCATTTGTTTATCGGTAAAATTAGAGATGGTATCAATGACATATTGCCCCGGTTTTGGAGCTCCAATGTACCCATGATCATAATTTACATTAGCTCCCAAAACAACATCTAGGTTTCCTTTTTTTTCTGAATGCAAGACATTTACGCCTGAAATTAAGGGAACTCCTGTCCACCAAGTTGCTCCATCAATTGAAGGATTGGAATAAAATCCTGAATAAAGATTCACTTTCGTTAATGGCTTTGCCTTAGGATAAGCCGTACGGATATGAATTGAACCAGACAAGGCAGAACTTCCAGACAAAACGGAAGCGGCTCCTTTAATGACCTCTATTTGGCTAATATTCTCAACAGGAATAAATCCCCATTCCGGTCGTCCAGCATCTCCAGAAAGCATCGGCATATCATCAACCATAACTGCTACCTTTGAACCTACGCCAAAAGTAAAGCCACTTCCACCTCTTATCTGTGGTTCACCATCCAAAATATTTAGGCCAGGTGTTTGATCCAAAGCGGTTTCGATACTTCTTGTATTTTTATTTTCAATCAGCTCAGGCTTCAATACTACCATCGTAACAGTTTGTTCTTCTAATGGCTTATCGAATTTTCCAACACTAACCTTTACTTGCTCAAATTCCAACACATAAGGCTCCAAGGTAATGTTGTGCTTAATAACTTGACCTTCAATGAGTAGATGATTTGATGTATCGGATTTCATTCCAGAATACTTACAAAGCAATTTGATATTACCAGCTGGTAAAGACAAGGTGTAATTCCCTTGATCATCGCTTACAGCACCAATCGTAATGTCTTTCTTATAAATGACAGATGCACCAACAATTACATTGCCCTTTGCATCCAACACCCTTCCCTCAATTGTTCCATTTTGTGCGAAACAAGAAAAGGAATAGAGAAAACTAAATAAAATGGAAAGACGAAAAACCATTAAAAATTAATCTACGATAAATTTAAGGGTGCCGGCCTTTCCTGAAAGTAATTGATAACGAGCAAAATGGACACCAGACTGAAGTTTAACAGAAACGTTATTTTTCATAGCCCCTTCAAATTCTACTCCACCTAGCACATTAACGATAGATAGTTGTCCGTCAATAATTTGGTCAGAAAAAAATTGTACACCTGAAGCATCAGAATAATTTACCGTTAATGCTAAGTCAGTATTAGCAGTAATTCCTGCACCCGAATTGTAAATCAATTGGATATCATCGATCAATACTTCATCATTGGCAGCTCCACCGCCTGCCGTTGAATTGGTAGCAAAAGTAACAAGTATATATTCCGCTATCAGGCCAGTATTGGCCGATGCTACAAAAGGAGCAGAAAATCGAGCCCAAGCCCCATTCGTAGGACTGTAGTTAAGTGCGGCATCCGCCAAAACATGCGGTTGAGATAAAGCATCTATTGGATCGCGCGTATCGTAAGCGTCGTGAACAATGGCATGCACTCTGGCCATTTGACTGCCTGAACCTGCTTGGGTATATTTTGCCCAAAATACGATAGAATCAGGAATACTTGCACAAGTCTCAGAAAAGTTAGGATCTGCAATCGAGGAATAGTTATAGTTTGCTGGATTTGATGCCGTTGCACTTCCCATATTAATGCGTCCACAAGTCATGGTGCCATTGGCTGTAATTCCTAAAATGGAAGTCGACCAAATGCGCGCGCAATACATCCCTGAAGCTCCAGCTCTGATGCTAGAAGATTGTTCAAGTTGCTTGTTACCAAAATTAGCAAAGCTACCAGAACCCGTTTTAAATCCGTTCCAATTGTCTGGTTCTTCGGTGGGAGCACCCACGTTCGACCATAACTCGAGGTTACTATTACCAATTTGAGTTTGCCCAAAAAGAAAACCAATAAACAATGTAAACGCTAAGAAAGTAGTAATTTTGGTCATAATTTATAATTTAAGATTAAAACAAATATAAATAAAATACGATAGCTTGATCAAAAAATAAACTAAAAATGAACCTAATCTTATCTCTACTTTAGCAAAGTATTAAAAAATAAAATGATTTCAACCGAAAAATATCCGATAATGGAACACTTTTTCACCATTCAAGGTGAGGGAACCTATTCAGGCAGAGCAGCTTATTTCATTCGTATTGCAGGATGCGATGTTGGCTGCGTTTGGTGCGATGTAAAAGAAAGTTGGGATAAAGACCAACATACAACCATGACCATCAAAGAAATCATTGAAAAAGTTGCTGAAAGCAAAACAGATTTTGTTGTCATTACTGGAGGCGAACCAGCGATGTATGACTTACGTCCTTTGGTTGATCAATTGAAATCGCTGGGAATTACCATAGCGATAGAAACATCTGGTTGTTATCCGCTGCAAGGCGATGTAGACTGGTATTGTTTTTCACCAAAAAAGTTCAAGGCACCCTGTGATGAAGCTTATTTGCGAGCAAATGAATTAAAAGTAATCATTAACCATCCCTCCGATTTAGATTGGGCAAATAAGCATGCAGAAAAAGTGTTAGATAGCTGTCAATTATTTCTTCAACCCGAATGGTCAAAGGCTGAAAAATTACTACCTTTAATTATTAGTTATGTGAAGGGTAACCTGAAGTGGAAAATCTCGTTACAGACTCATAAATACATGAATATTCCATAAAGAAATTAATATGCTGAAAGTTACAATATTCCTTTTTTCGATTCTGTTTATTCATCTATCATCTTCAGCTCAATTTCGATATTCAACAAAGAGTAAAAAAGCGATAAAACTTTTGGTGGCTGCCCAAAAAGCACCGGGAGAGAGCTTAGATCCAAAAACAAGAGGTCCAAATTACAGAGAAGGCCTTTATCTTTTAGAACAATCCTTAAAAAAAGACCCAAACTTTTGGGAAGCGCACATCCTTTCAGCTCAATTTAACGAAAGTTTAAATTTATATACACAAGCTATTTTTCACTACGAAAGTGCCTTAAAAATTAATCCTGAGCATTCGATTTATGGATCAACACACTACCATTTAGCAGCATTATTCTTGGCCGAAGGAGCGTATGATAAGGCGTTGAAATACGCCGATATATTCTTAAAAAACGAAAATGCAGGTGAAGAGTTTGTAAGAAATGCCAAAATAATGCAACAAAATGCCAATTTTGCGATTCAAGCCATAAAAAACCCAAAGAGTTTTTCCCCAATAAACATTGGTGAAGGAATAAATACAGCTGATCCAGAATATTACCCAACCATCACAGTAGACGGAAAAACCTTGTTATTTACAAGAAGAATAGCAGATAATCGTGTGAAAGGCTACCAAGAGCAAGAAGATTTTTTCATTTCCAATTTGGGAAATGATAGTGTATGGAAAAGATCAATTCCCATGACAAATAATGTAAATACAGTAAATAATGAGGGTGCCCCAACGATTTCAGCAGATGGAAAGAGTTTAATCTTTGTCGCTTGCTCTGATGAAACGGGCACATACTATGGGGAAAATAGAATTGGAAAAGGAAGTTGCGATTTATTTTACACCAAAAAGCTTGGCAATAGCTGGATGAATCCGATAAATTTACCGGGCGGTGTAAATTCTTCTCATTGGGAATCCCAACCATCACTTTCGGCTGATGGTCAAACACTCTATTTTATTAGAGGTTTGCGAGGTAAAAATGCGAATGGGAATGCTGATATCTATGTCTCATATTTGCAAACTAATGGTAATTGGGGTAATGCAATTCGCTTATCCGATGTAATTAATACGCCATATGCAGAGGAATCAGTTTGCATACATCCGGATGGGAAGACACTCTATTTTGCCTCTAAGGGGCATGTTGGAATGGGAGGCTCGGATTTGTTTGTAAGCAAAATGGATGCGAACGGTAATTGGGGAAAACCAATGAATCTAGGTTATCCAATCAATACCATGTATGACGAAAATTCATTACTCGTTTCTCCTACCGGTGACATTGCTTTTTTTGCATCCGACAGAACGGGAGGCTATGGTGATTTAGACATTTATTACTTTGTGTTACCATTAGAATATAGACCTACTAAAACCTTATATTTTGACGGGACTGTTTTTGATCAATTAACCCGATTGCCATTGCCAGGCCATTTTCAACTGACCGATATTGAAAGTGGTGAGCTTATCATTATTTCTGATGCCGATAAAGTAGACGGGTCTTTTATGGTTGCCTTACCCGTTAATAGAGAATATGCAATAGAGGTCACTCAAAATGGCTATGCACCCTATTCGCTTAATTTTAATTTAAAAATACCGGATGGATCGGATCATTATCATTTAGATATTCCTATGAACCCCTTAACAAGTTCAACAGAAAATATTCTCGCTAATGTATTTTTCGACTTAGGAAAAGCCACCTTGCGCAAAGAGTCCGCAATAGAATTAAAAAACTTAGGCGCTTTCATGAAGCGCAATCCAATCATAAAAATTGAATTGGGTGGCCATACCGATTCGAGAGGAAATGATGCTGATAATTTGGTGCTTTCTACTGAACGAGCAAAAACAGTCTATAATTACTTAATTACAAATGAAGGAATTTCAGCCAGTCGATTAAGTTTTAAAGGATATGGTGAAACACAAGTCATTATCACGGATAAAACCATTGAATCCATAAAGTCACTAGAGGAAAAGGAAATAGCGCATCAAAAAAACAGACGAACAGTTTATAAAATAATAAATTAATGCATTTAATTAGAGTTCTTCGTCCAATCAATTTAGCCATCATTGTTTTTACCATGCTGGGCGCAGCATATTATATTCATTCAACGAATTCATTTCAATTCGTTCATTTCCATGCATTCGATTTTAGTTTATTAATTTTCTCAACCATATTAATTGCTGCAGCAGGCAATATCATTAACGACTACTTTGATATAAAAGCAGATCGAATAAATAAACCTGATTCATTAATTATTGGAAAATACATTAAAAAAAGGTGGGCGATTTTATTACACTGGATTTTTAATGGCGTAGCAGTGGCCATTTCGATTTATTTAAGTGTAAAGTATAAATCACTTTGGTTTATATTTATTCATGTTGTAAGCGGTAATTTACTTTGGTATTATAGCCTAATATTAAAAAAGAAAATACTTAGTGGAAATATTGTTATTGCCATTATGACCGGAATAATCCCTCTATTAACGGTTCTCTTTTTTAAGGTAAGCAATGAATCAAACAGTGTATTTTCTCCCTATCATGCTGAAACTTGGTCCGTTTTTATAAACTACAATCTGATTTATCTTGTCGCCATTTGCGCCTTTTTTTTAAACCTATCAAGAGAAATTATAAAAGATATTCAAGACGTGAAAGGGGATAAAGAAATACAAGTAAAATCATTACCTATGGTAATCGGCGAACAAAAAGCGTATTGGCTAGCCGCTGTAATAGCTCAATTAAGTTGGATTTGCTGCCTTGTCGCTTTTTTATTTTTTAAGGCTTCATTCACAAATAATCCAATAATATGGTTGATTTTACTCATAAGTGCAGGATTAAATTTATTTTTATTTCTCTTTCCCTTTATTCAAACATTAACTATGAAACATTGTAGCCTTTTGATTAAATTAACGCTTTTTATAGGCATTTGCGCACTCTATTTTTCTTAATGACGTGAAAATTATACTTGGCTCACAATCACCTAGAAGGCAAGAACTTTTAAGTGCTCTCGGATTTGAATTCGAAATAGCGATCCCCAATATCGATGAAGTTTATCCTCCGAACACTCCTATTGACGATGTTGCAGCATACATAGCGAAAAAAAAAGCTGAGGCCTTATCGGGAAGAATAAGTGAAAATAATATATTGATTTGTGCAGATACTGTTGTCGTTTTAGATGGTAAAATAATTGGGAAACCTGAAAATTATGCCGAGGCACAAGAAATGCTTGAAGAGTTATCAGGAAAAACACATAAGGTAATAACATCCTATTGCATCGTGAATAAAAACCAATACCATTGTAATTCAGTTGAAACACTCGTAACATTTAACACATTAAAAGAAGAGGAAATACGCTATTATTTAGAAAATGGTAATCCTTACGATAAAGCGGGAGGCTATGGTATTCAGGATTGGATTGGTTGTATTGCTGTTCACAAAATCGCTGGCTCATATACTAACGTGATGGGCTTTCCAACCGCAGAGATTTTTAATCAACTTAAAAAGTTAGGCGCATAAAAAAAGGTGATTACTCACCTTCTTTTATAAATATGCTTTGGTGCTTATTCAACTACTTCAAACATCACCCTACGATTTTTAGCATCGCGAACTTCGTTATCATCATCACTTTGAATCTCTAGGCTACTTATAGTTGATCCGCTAGAGTCAACATCAATTCGGTCTTCAGTAATGCCTTGCTTAACAAAATAATTTTTAATGGCCTCAGCTCTCTGTCTTGCCATGTTAATTAATTCTTGATTTTGCTCCGCTACTTCGTCTTCTTTTTTATCATTATGACCTGTTATTTTTATACGCATAGAAGAATTTTCGTTCATGGCTGCAATAATATAATTGAAAGCCTCTTTACCTGAGGGAGTATAAGATTTCTTACCAAATCCGAAATAAGCAACTTGCTCCTTAATTTTTTGATCAATAGTCATCTTATCAGTAAGGATAGGTGTTTTATCATAAATTAATGTTGAATAAACCTCAGCTACTTCTGCTGTATCTGCAGCATAACAATTACACTCCTCTTTGCTCTTAACTTCTTTAATTCGAACATTATCAATAAAGTAATATGAATGTGCAATCACCTCATTTTCGCTATCCTTAGGTTTTTTTTGAACTTCAACCTTAGTTTGATCATTCATTTCAAAATTCCCAATAATAACACAAGTCTCATCACCTTTTGCTTCGTACATCGCACATACTTTTTCCCATCCAAAAAATCCAGTATACACTTTATTTTTATAATTAGATAGCGTACGACCTGCCTCTCTAGCTATAATTCCTTCAACTTCTTGATCCATATAATCTTTGGGACTGAACATCATTTGTATATTGTTTGATGCATATTTTGAAGATTCACCTAAGGAAACTGAAAATTCAACACAATACTTCATTCCCTTGGTCATTTTGATTTGGTCTTTACCAACCATAAATGGGATGGTAATATAAGAACGTTCTTTGGATAATTTCCCTGGCTTGTACGTTACTATACCGGCATAGCCATCTCCTCCACCGATTAGGTTTTTATCAAATAAATTCTTGTCTGTTTCTGATAATCGTTCAGTAGATGCAGCAATTGGCTCCTCTTTACCGTAAATATTTTGGCCAGTACAAAAATCACCCGGAGAATTTTTATTAAAAATATCTGCCCCTATTGTTGTTGGGGAACCGACGTTTTTTAACAACGAAATCTGCATTGGTTCAGAAATTGTGGCCTCTTCTTCAAATACTTCAAAAGTAAAATTCAAAAACGCTTTTGTTTTATCACCTTTACCATTACGCTGTTGCGCATTAAGGGAAAAACCTTGTAGGATAATCAAACTCATTACAATAGAAAGTTTGAAAAGTGTGGAACTAAATTTCATAATTTTTAACAGTTTTAATGAATACTTTAACCTTTTCAGGATCAATATCAGGATAAACTCCGTGACCCAAATTTACAATATGTCTTTGACTTTTAAACGATTTTAACAAATTTAATGTCTCTTTTTCAATAATTTCATTTGGAGCATACAAAAGACAAGGGTCTAAATTGCCTTGTAATGTCTTTGATTCCCCTACTAATTCTCTTGCTACTCCTATATCCATGTTCCAATCAAGACCGATTGTAGTGCAGTGAACAGCACTAATTTCAGGCAAAGAAGCTACAGCACCTTTCGAAAAAACAGTAAAGGGAACATTCGGAAATGCTTCAACAATCATTTTAATATAGTTTAAACCAAAAATTTGGTATTGCTCTCTACCCAAAATACCTGCCCAAGAATCAAATAATTGCAAGGCATCAGCACCAGCTTCAAGTTGCAGTTTAAGATAGGCAATTGTTACTTCGGCAATCCGGCTTAACAATTCATGTGCCACAGCTGGCTGAGTATATAAAAACTTTCTAGATTCAGAAAACGTCTTGGATCCTTTTCCTTCTACCATATAACACAGGATTGTCCATGGGGCGCCTGCAAAGCCAATTAAAGGCACTCGTCCATTTAGTTCTCGCTTTGTAATCTTTAATGCTTCAAAAACGTAGGAAAGTCGGTCAGCAACATCTATATTTTTATCCAATAAATCTAATTGCTCTTTTGAGCGAATCGTATTTTCAAACCAAGGTCCTTTTTGTTCCAACATTTGATACGGCAAGCCCATGGCTTCAGGTACAACTAGAATATCAGAAAAAATTATGGCGGCATCTACATCCAAATGATCAATTGGCTGAATAGTAACTTCTGCTGCCAATGCAGGTGTTTCAACTAATTCTTTAAATCCAGATAAGGTGGCTCGAAGCGCCCTATATTCTGGCAAAATACGTCCTGCTTGTCGCATTAACCAAACAGGATAGCGTTCTATCGCTTCTCCCCTAGCAGCACGCAGAAATAAATCATTTTTAAATTCCATTGTCTGCAAAGTTAAGGATTCGATTGAAAGGTTCAATTATTTATACTTAATATTCTTTACCACGAAATTGGCTTCAGCTTATTCAATATGAGGAAATCATTTGCCTTACTAAAATGCTTAGAACCTAGAAAACCTCTATATACCGAAAGAGGTGAAGGATGAGGCGCTGTTAGAATCAAATGATTGGATTGTTCAATCAAGGGTATTTTTTGTTGCGCCTTTGCTCCCCATAACATAAAAACGATTGGATTATTTTGGGAAGCAAGTACTTCAATAATAGCATCAGTAAATTTCTCCCACCCTATCCTTGCATGGCTATCTGGCTTTCCTTTTTCAACAGTAAGGACTGTATTTAGTAACAAAACTCCTTGTTTAGCCCATGCCGATAAATCGCCATTCACTGGACTTGCCTTCCCAACATCATTTTTCAATTCAAGAAAGATATTTTTCAAACTCTTAGGGATACTAGCGGAAGGATGAACAGAAAAGCATAGACCATTTGCGACACTTTCCGTTGGATATGGATCTTGGCCGAGAATGACAACCTTAACATTGTCTTTTGCAGTTAAATTAAATGCCGAAAACACTTGGTTTTTAGGCGGAAAAATTTCGAGTGGATTAGCTTCATATCGTGCCTCAATGGTTTCGCATAAGGCATTAAAGTAGACTTTCATTTCATCATCAAGTGCATCGAACCATTCTTTGTGGAGTAAATTATACACCTTACTTTTTTAAAATCGAATCAATTGAAAGTTTCAGACGATTAGCCGTATCGTGAAAAGATGATAAATCGAGCTTTCGAACTTTTAGATAACGGTAACAATGTATCGCATGATTTTTCCACGCGTAAGCCATTAAGCTATAAAACCAAATGAAAAAGTAATAGGAAAACGCAATTAAATATGCATAAACTGAACCTAGAAATTCAAAATAATGGGCAATTAAAAAAATAAAAGGAATATTTACTAATCCAACTAGAGCCATAAGTATGATTAATTTAGAAGACCCCCAAAAGACTGGCCGCTTGAATACTTTTTCGACAAATCGTTTTACAAGTAAATACCATAAACCAGCATGAATTAGGCCTAGTAAAGCAAAGGGCAAACTAACTAACATTGTTAGCAAGCGTTTAGGGATGCCCCAACTTTTACTTGCGTTAAGGTAACGTTC
>ENA-UOYL01000648-UOYL01000648.1-marine-metagenome-genome-assembly--contig:-NODE-648-length-12369-cov-2.432070_pt1 | contig 12369 bp, 11 predicted proteins | sample MGYA00238173_ERZ767189 | MGnify/ENA primary metagenome ERZ767189 (study PRJEB28943, sample SAMN06267163) | marine metagenome | isolation source: Columbia River Estuary | place: USA:Columbia River Estuary... | reverse complement strand
AGAAATGCTGCGCGACGCCGACATCGCCATGTACCGCGCGAAGAACTCGGGACAGGCCACCTATGCGGTTTTTGACCCCGACATGCACGATCAGGCGATGTTCCAGCACCGCATGGAAACCGACCTGCGCCGCGCGCTGGACCGGGGCGAACTGGAACTTTTCTACCAGCCCATCCTGAATCTCGAAGACGGCCAGCGGGTGCTGGGCTTTGAGGCGCTGTTGCGCTGGCGTCATCCGACCTTGGGGTTACTGACCCCTTCATCGTTCGTTGACTTAGCCGAAGAATCTGGAATGATCGTTCCGATTGGTGAATGGGTCGTGCGACATGCCTGCGCAGATCTGCGTCAATGGCTCAATGAAAAGCGCGTTGACCGTCAATTCGTATTGCACGTCAATGTTTCACCGCGCCAAGTTGGTGATTCACGGTTCGTTGAGAAAACGTTAGCGGCGGTCAAGGATGCCGATCTTCAACCCCAACATATTGCTCTCGAGTTCAACGAAATAATGCTGATTCAGGATTCTGGTTCGACGCTGCGAACATTGCAGTCGATGAAGCGCTTCGGATTTCGTCTGTCGATAGATGATTTCGGTACTGGCTATTCGTCGCTTTCACATTTGCGTGTATGTCCAGCCGATTTCCTCAAACTGGATGGCTCGTTTGTTCGCTCACTAGGCGAGGACGAAAATGATGACCCGATCGTGCGCGGCATTATTCAATTGGCACATAGTTTGAATATGGCGGTCATCGCCGAATGGGTCACGACCGATGCCCAAATCTCTCGTTTGCGACTCTTGGGCTGTGATCTTATGCAGGGTTATCGCATCGGACGGCCCGTTGCTGCCAATGACTTCGGTATCTCAGCCACTACGGTTTGAGATACCACTATGTCTGATTTCGCACCTCCAGTTCTCCCCCGTTGTTATCGCCACTCAAATATGCCGACTGGGCGCTCGTGTACTCGTTGCGCCCGTCCGGCCTGTGGCGACTGCCTCCAGCCTGCAGTAATCGGTAGCCATTGCCCAGATTGCATCAAGGCCTCTCGCCCCGCTCCAACAGTGCGCGCTAAGGATTGGAACGCCACCCAACAGGCTTTAGTGACCCGCGTTCTCATAGCGATTAATGTGGCTGTTTTTCTTTGGGTACTCATTGGAGATAGCAGCACTGCGGGATTCGGCAATCAAGTGTCATCACGCGAAGTTGACCTTGGTCTCAACAAGTTGATTTTGTCGTATAACCATGAGTGGTATCGCCTAGTGACATCGGGCTTTTTGCATTTCGGCATTCTGCATATTGCGATGAACATGTATCTGCTCTACCAATTAGGGAATATTCTTGAGCGCCCGCTAGGACGTCTGCGTTTCGGCCTGCTCTACTTTGCCTGCTTGCTGGGCGGATCACTCGGTGTATTACTGATTGATGCAAACAGCACTGGACTACACGGCGGAGCCTCCGGTGCGGTCTTCGGTCTGATGGGTGCAACAGCAATCAGCATGCACCGTCGTGGTATCAATATTTTTCAGACTGGCATTGGTGCAACCTTGATGATCAACTTGCTCCTGACTTTTACGATTCCAGGAATTTCAATTGGTGGGCACGTTGGAGGCATTGTTGCCGGCATCATCTGCGGCAGTGTGATGCTTGCGCCGCCATCAAAACCACAGCCATGGTGGCTGAGTTATCTCGCCCCACTAGCGGTGATCGTGGGCTCTCTCATTTACAGCGTCATGCTTGTTGGCTAAACCAGCATTGTCCGCCTCACCCCTGCAGTAATTTTTGTTTGCGACTTCCCCTCGTCAATCTCGGCGCATACCCGCCGCGACAGGAAGGTCCCTCATGTCCCCATTCGATAATCAAGCGCATTCCACGATTCCCACATGTGGCGTTGATCCCATTTCATCGGCTCACATCGCTGCTCATCTAGGTCGCGCCTTGCAGTTCGCGTCGATGACCGATGATCTCATCGTCATTCCTCTTGACCCCGCTTATATCGGTCACGGTGTTCTGCTCTTTGAGAGTGGCACCAACTACCTCAGTAACATTCGCGACATGCTTGAGGTTTGCCTTGATGCCGACGAAACTCCTTACGTTGTCTTCTACTCAGTGCGTCAACACGACATCATGGACGAAGATGATCATCTCCAATACCAAATCGCCAACGCTTGGCTAGAGAGCAACGGCGTGCAACTTGTTGACTGGTTCGTGTTGACCAGCCGCAGTATTCGCAGTATCCCTGTCGAGTTCGGTGACCCTTGTGAATGGCCCGATTGATCTCCTCAGGCGCCACACTTTGTGATCTTCTTTAACGCTGTCGACCTTTACGAACCTTGAGGGCAATGGGCTTAGCTTTGGAAGCCTCGCCAATCAACTGAGTGCCGATCGCTCCGATTCCGATCGCTGTGCCAGCGACGATCAAGTTCACAATCCAAGAAGCCATGCCGAAAACCTACCTCACACGCGCAACGCGTACCCCGTCAGGTAGTGAAATCAGTGTGCGCAGCCACAACCCGAGCCACAGCCTCCGCCAGAACGAGGGGCGGGAGCAGGAGTCACGGATCCCGTCGCCGCACCTACCGAGGCAAAGACCGACAACAGACGGACGGCATTCTCGTGACCATCTGGGCATGTGGCTGGGTCACCAGCCTGGGCCATGGGGCGACGAACTTCAAAAGTGGTTTCACATGTTCGGCAACGGAAGTCGTATGCAGGCATACCACTGAGTGTAGGCATCTGCTTGACTTATGTCATGGTTCAAAGTTCAGCCACTCCCAGCCTCTCGTCCACCCACCCCTCATCGTCCACCGACCTAGACACGCGTCTTGATGAAACAACACAAACTGGTGAACCCATCAGCGCGCATATCGTCAAAGTTGAACCTGGAGAGAGCGCCCAAGCCAAGGTCATGGAAGCGCGCATTTATGGATCCCCATTAGAAGCCCTCTGTGGCCATGTTTGGGTTCCATCGCGCGATCCAAAGAAGTTGCCGATGTGCGAAGACTGCAAGTCCATTTACGAGATGTACCGCATGATGAATGATGGACTTAATGACCAACCCACCGAGTGAACTACGGATTCGTCAAGCAGTTCGCGCTCTCATCATCACCCCCGGGACGCAAGTTCTTTTAGTGCGCTTTGAGTTTCCCACTGGTACACGCTGGGCCTTGCCAGGTGGCGGTCTTGATCCCGGCGAAGAGCATGTCGCAGCATTACGCCGCGAACTCGTTGAGGAAGTCGGTTTACACCACGCCAATATCGGTCCCCATATTTGGACTCGAGAGCACCAAATCCCGTTTATCAATGGTCAGTGGGATGGACAGCGTGAGCACATTCATCTTGTCAAGGTGCCATCAACTTTCGCACCCCAACCAACATTGGATTGGCCGACTCTCAACGCCGAATATGTTTTTGAACTGCGTTGGTGGAAGATCAACGAAATCGCCCAAGCATCTGAGACAACTTTCGCTCCCGCAAATCTCTTGCAACACATACAAAACATTGTTGAGCGAGGCGTACCTACTCATCCCATCGACGTTGGGGTCTAGAGTTAAATCGTGCCCGATCTTCAGTCCATCATCGCTTTTGCTATTGCCTCGGTTGCTCTCTTACTGATTCCTGGGCCAGCGGTTATCTATGTTCTCAATCGCAGCGTGTCGGATGGTCGAGAAGTTGGGCTTGCGGCGGTTGCAGGTCTTGAACTCGGAAACTTCGTTCACGTCATAGCAGCAACAGTTGGTCTGTCAGCCATCCTCGCAACATCAGCAACGGCATTCAATATCGTCAAACTTTTAGGTGCAAGTTATTTGATCTTTGTTGGTATTCGAACATTGCTACGTCAGCCACAGCAGATCGCCAGTGATTCAACATCTGTTTCCCTGCGTCGCTCATTTACCCAAGGAATCATTGTTAATACCTTGAACCCCAAAGTCGCTTTGTTCTTTTTGTCGTATCTTCCGCAATTCATTGATGCTGATAAGGGAGCTGCCTGGTCCCAAGCCCTGGTCTTAGGGAGCACTTTTGTTTTCATTGGCTGTCTCACCGATGGTATGTACGCCCTCACAGCAAGTGCTTTACGGGGAGTGTTACTGAAAGGACGCACACTGCCCTTCGTTCAGCGCTATGTGGCTGGCACAGTGTTCATCGCCCTTGGCATAGTTGCTGCTACTACTTCTTCTTCAGCATCAAAATAGTTTTATCTAAAGTTTCGACTACCCATTGTCGCTGGAACCGTTAACGGGGCGATCACTTCGGCGATGATATTGACCACTCCTTCTACACGTTCTAAACGTCCGCGAATAAGTAGTGCTCCAGCCCCACGAGCCACAGCGCGAAATCTCTTCCAACATCCAACAGAAACAATGACATTCATCAATCCAGTCTCATCTTCAAGACTGATAAAGGTAACGCCTTGGGCCGTACCTGGTCGTTGGCGATGGGTCACTAGACCAGCAACCCACACCTTGGTTTGCTCAACGATTAGTAATTGGTCTGCGGGTGTCACTCCCATCTCGTGAAGTTGCTCGCGCAAAAACTTTGTGGGATGCCCAGTCGGCGAAACACCCGTGGCCCAAATATCAGCTATCGCTATCTCAATTGGCTCCATACCTGGCAACGTTGGGGCCTGCGTGCCGGTCGCTAGACCCGGCAAACGATCACGACGTGATTGAGTGGCGGCACCTACAGCCCATAATGCGGAGCGTCTCTCAAGACCGAAACATTCGCCGAATAAACCACCAGTGGCCATCGCTTCAAGTTGCGACAATGTCAGATCATCAACCCGCCGCACCAAATCTTCGACATCCACATAATTGCCATTCGATAAACACTCATTTTCAATCTCTTGCGCCAACTCGACGCCAAGACCGCGTACCGAACTCATACCCAATCGCACTGCAAAACCTCCATGGCTTTGAGCACATTCTTCTAATCTCGCGTCTGCACCAGAAGCTAGAAGATCGGGAGTACGCACTACTACTCCGTGTCGACGCGCATCTTGGGCGAGAGAATGTGGACTCCAAAAACCCATTGGCTGAGCATTCAGTAAGCCAGCGTAAAAAGATGCTGGCTCATGCAACTTCAACCACGCCGATGAGTAGACCAAATAAGCAAAGGAGACCGAATGACTTTCTGGAAATCCATAACTTGCAAAGGCCGCCATCTTGTCAAAGATCTCATCTGCAATAGCGCCAATAATCCCCCGTTGCGCCATACCATCGTAAAGTTGCTGGCGTAACATCGCCATGCGTTTCTGACTGCGCTTTGAACCCATTGCCTGACGTAACTGATCGGCTTGAGAAGGTGTGAAGCCAGCAACATCAATGGCCATCTGCATCAGTTGTTCTTGAAACAACGGGATACCTAAAGTTTTACCGAGACTATTTTCTAATAACGGATGTAGATACGTTATTGCTTCTTGCCCGTTGCGACGACGAATATATGGATGCACCGAGCCACCCTGAATCGGTCCCGGACGAATCAGTGCCACTTCTACGACGAGGTCATAAAAGCGCCTCGGTTTTAGTCGTGGCAAAGTCGCCATTTGGGCGCGTGACTCAATTTGAAAAACTCCGACCGTGTCGGCGCGACACAACATGGTGTACACATCATCGTCTTGGGGCAAAGTTGCCAAATCAATCGTCACCCCTTTGTGTTCTTGTACTAGATCAACAGCACCATGTAATGCCGACAACATTCCCAGCCCAAGTAAATCAAACTTCACTAAACCAGCTGCCGCACAGTCCTCTTTATCCCATTGCAAAACACTGCGATCTTTCATTCGTCCCCATTCCACTGGACATACTTCAATCACTGGACGATCACAAATCACCATTCCTCCGGAGTGGATGCCCAAATGTCGTGGTGCATCTTCAATTTCAGCGGCAAGTTCCAGAACGAGGGGCGGGATATTGTGATCTGGACGACCATCTGGACCCGTGCCGGCAGCATCTGTCTGAATAGTGCGCCACATATCAATCTGTTTCGCCCATGCATCTTGTTGGCCTGGGGCATATCCAAGTGCACGTGCCATATCGCGCACCGCTGAGCGCGCCCGATAAGTAATCACATTGGCTACCTGTGCAGTGTGATGGCGACCGTAACGTTGAAAGACATATTGAATGACTTCTTCGCGACGACCACTCTCAATATCAAGATCAATATCTGGTGGACCATCACGGTCGGGCGAAAGAAACCGCTCAAATAGTAAGCCCAACGACACCGCATCAGCCTTAGTGATACCCAGCGAATAACACACTGCACTATTGGCAGCACTTCCGCGGCCTTGACAATAGATATCGGCTTGCAAACAAAACTGCACGATGTCCCAAACGACTAGAAAATAACCAGCAAAGCCGAGTTGTTCAACAACTGCAAGTTCATGATCAATAGTGCGCCAGGCGCGCGCTCTGATGCTCAAATCTTCACCCGCGTGAGGACGCTCTCCGTAACGGCGAGTTGCGCCAACTTGAGTGAGTTGGCGAAGAAACTGCATCTCATTAAGACCATCGGGGCATGGATAAGGCGGCAACTTGGGTGCCACCAATGCGAGATCGAAAGCCGCTGCCGAGGCAATCTCTGCGGTCAATTCAACGGCACCGGGATAACGCGCGAAGTGTCGTGATTGTTCGGCTCCACTACGTAAATGAGCAGTCGCTGCGGCCGGTAAATGGATATCGACCTCACTGAGGCTGCATCGCTTATTGACGGCTGCCATTGCAGTGGCAAGACGACGTGCTGATGGAGTTGCGTAATACACATTGTTCGTCGCCACACAGGACACATCACAGCGGGCGGCCAACTCAACAAGGGCGTCATTGCGCGCTGAGTCCAGTGGATCACCGTGATTCCATAGCTCAACTAACACCCGATCTCGTCCGAAGGCAGCGACCAGTCGTTGCAACTCACGCAATGCTGCATTCGGACCAAGTTGCATCAGCGTCGCTGGTACGACACCTTGTTGACAACCGGTGAGCACCCACCAATGGCCGCTTGCACTATCGCTCAAGTCATCGAGCGTGCAACGTGGGTCACCTTTACTGCCCGCTAACTGCGCCAGGCTCAAGGCCCGCGATAAACGAGCGTAGCCAGGCTGTCCATCTGCCAAAATCACCAAACTGTGGGTTGTATCCGCTGACTGAACTGTCACTTCGCTACCGAACACGGTCGGCAAACCAATACTGCGCGCTGCTTCAGAAAAACGCACAACGCCGTATAGGCCATTGAAATCTGTAAGGGCTAAAGCCGTCAGTCCCAGGCGTTGGGCCTCATCAGCGAGTTCTTCAGGGTGCGACGAGCCGGCCAGAAAGGAGAAATTGGAGTGGCAATGGAGTTCGGCATAGGCAACCATGTCTGCAGACTACCGAACATATGTTCGTAATTGCAAACGCCCTCTCTGGAGCGTTTGCGGCCTAATCGCAGGACATGACCGCGGTTAGGTCATCAAACTTCACCCGTAGAGATTCACCTAAATCATCCGCAGCGAGACTGATCACATAAGACCCCGGCTCCAAAATCTCCTTAAATAAAGGCGTCCATGAATTCAGGTCAGAGAAGCGCGCCATGTAGATGGCGGTCGTCCTACTGACATGGATCTCCACATGCGAACCAGGCGACACGACTAATGGTTGATTATCGAGCGCCCGTCTGAGGCAATCACCATTTCTTTGCAGAGGACCGTCAATGGCGGCGAAGCCAAATTCAAACAACATCGAATCAGCACCCCCACGAACTGCCGCGCCAGTTTTGGCTAGATCGCGAAACTGTGCAACTGGGGAAGACTTATAATAATCAATCGCATGAAAATAACTTTTCGCAGTAACGGTTACGCCAACGAAAGATAACAAGACATCTTCACCATCGATGTCATCTCGGTGCGATTCGGCCACGACCAGACGCCCAGCCTCCTGCAGACTCAAAGCACTATGAAATTCTTTATAGTCGGTGATGGAGGAATGCGTACCCCAAATTGAAAGAGCAGCCAATAGCAAGACGAAAAGTTTGGCCGCCTGACTTCTTAACGTGCCTCCCTCTGGCTGTGATTTGATATTCTCTGAAATCAACAGCACCAATGAAATAGCCCCAAAGTAGACGTAGCGACTCGAAGAAGCTGGCGCTATAGCAGCCATCCCAGCACGGCCGTACGCTATGGCTCCCCAGTAGGCACAGAGATAGATCAAAAAAATCGATGATCGCAAAGTGACTTCTCCTCGTCTCCCGTGAACAATCAGATAGAGGCAAATTCCCACGAAAGCAACTCCGCCAAAAATGCCCCTAGTGCCGAATAATCCAGCAGCTCCTTCGCAAGCCAGACTCCACGCATAACGCATTATTGAGGTTGATTCCAGTTTCCCCGAGTTTGAGGCGACCGTTGATAGATACCAAATAATGAAAGTGAAAGTTGGAAGCAGACTAACCCACCACCTGCGTTTCACATTCCCACCGAATAAAGTCAGCACACACAGCACGAACAAAGCTCCTGTACCTTGAGCAGCGCTAAAGGCGGAAATACTCAATGCAATGCAACTCGCCAAAGCCCAACCAATTCGCTGAGAAGACTCAGCTTTTTCAAAACAACGTAGCGAAACAAGAAAAAACAAAAATGAGCCAATGGGACCGATCGTTGATGGCCAAATTAACATTTGCGCGCCAGTGCCTAGCAGCGCTAGAGCAATAGCGACAGATGTTCCAATGATCCATCCGTGCCGACGACGAATAAAACCGAAGACGAGAAAGATAGTACCCAAGTGGAAAATGACAAGAACCAGTCGAAAAATTATGTAACTGTCTAAACCAAATACGCGAAATATCCCAAGATAGATCGTCGAAGGCAACAGAGTCGGATGTCCGGAATACCCACTGAAAAATCGTTTAATTGGAAAAGGAGTTGACTCAGCAAGAGCCTTCCATTCTTCCATAAAAAAAGTCTGATTCGCAGTTAGCGTAAACAAGTACCAAGCTAAGAACAAGCCGACCAGAGTGACACATGCATAAGTACCAAATTTTGGATATTTTTTCAGCACACTCAGACTGTAGCAAAGGCAGCCATATTTCTTCAGGGACGCCTGATCATGGCCCCACGCATCCCATCAAACTCAATAGTTTGATTGGATGCGGCATTGCCTTCGACGATTGAGATTTTTGACTTCCGATAGGATGCCGTCGTGGTATTAAAAATCGCTGTTGTTGGAACTGGCTATGTTGGACTCACGACTGGTGCCTGTCTTGCACATCTCGGTCATAAGGTCGTATGTGCCGACATTGATCCGCAGAAAATTGCCTCATTGCGAAATGGACACATTCCCATTGTTGAAGATGGTCTCACGGAGTTGGTCAGCAAGGGGCTGGCCTCAGGAAACCTGAGCTTCGTTGTTGGCTCGGCTGGCGCCGTTCAAGATTGTGAGATCGCCTTTCTTTGCGTCCCCACCCCACAAGGTGATGACGGCGCTGCTGATCTCTCCTATGTTCAAGCCGCTTCAGAAGAAATTTCAGCCGCTCTCCCCTTCGGTGCCATCGTCGTCAACAAATCCACAGTGCCGGTCGGTTCAACAAAAGTCGTTGAACACTCACTTCAGCGACCTGACATCAGCGTCGTGTCGAATCCCGAGTTTTTGCGCGAAGGTTCAGCAGTCCACGATTTTCTACATCCAGATCGCGTTGTCATCGGCAGCGACGATCGTCAAGCCGCCTTAAAAGTGGCTTCGATTTATGATGCCTTGTCAGCAAAAATCATCATCACTGATCCCGCCTCAGCTGAGACCATTAAATATGCTGCGAATGCATTTCTCGCCACCAAGTTGTCCTTTATCAACGCCATCGCTGCGATTTGTGAAGGAGTGGGAGCCGATATCAACGATGTCGTCTTGGGTATTGGATCCGATACCAGAATTGGCGCAAATTTCTTGCAACCTGGCCCAGGCTGGGGTGGCTCATGTTTCCCCAAGGACTCACGCGCCTTAATCAAGATCGCTGAAGACGCCGATTACAACTTCGATCTCTTGAAGGGTGTCATTACTGTCAATGATCAACAGTTTGACCGAGTCACCGAAAAAATTCGCCGTGCCGCAGGTGGGTCGGTCAGCGGAAAAGTTGTCGCTGTCTGGGGACTCACTTTCAAAGCCGGCACAGACGATCTACGCGACTCGCCCTCTCTTCAAATCATCCACCGACTACTGCATTTGGGAGCAACCATCCAGGCTTTTGATCCAACAGTCACCTCTCACCGAATTGGCCTCAACCAAGAAATTCAAATCGCAGAGACTGCCGTTAAGTGTGCCCAAAACGCTGAGGTTCTTGTCGTTCTCACAGAATGGTCAGAATTCACTAAAATTGATCCCTCTGAAATTCGTGCGGTCATGAGCGGACGAATCGTGGTTGATGGGCGCAATGTTCTTGACCGATCTACATGGCAAGAGGCCGGTTTCACCCATCTAGGAATTGGTCGCTAGGGATGCGCGTTTTACTCGCTGGTGGTTCAGGATTTATTGGGTCACATATGGTCGATGCACTTCTCGCTCGTGGCGACGAAGTAGTTGTGGTCGATAATTTTTGCACTGGTCGCGCCAGCAACGTCGCGCACCTAAGTGAGCACCAACTTTTTCACCTTATTGAACATGACATCACTCTCCCTTGGCCTGAGCATCACGCACTAACAGAAAAATTTGATGCGATTCTCGATTTTGCGAGCCCAGCTTCGCCCAATGACTTCGCCACAATGCCACTCGAAATTTTGGCTGTTGGTAGTACTGGAACGCGCAATCTGCTTGACCGCTCCGTAAAAGATCAAGCTATCTTTTTCCTGACGTCCACCAGTGAGGTCTACGGTGATCCCTTGGTGCACCCACAACCCGAGTCCTACGGCGGAAATGTAGACCCGATTGGGCCACGCAGTTGTTACGACGAAGCAAAACGCTTTAGTGAAGCACTCACAATGGCCTATCACCGAGTTCATCATCTTGATATACGCATCGTGCGTATTTTCAATACCTATGGCGAACGGATGCGACCGAGTGATGGACGAGTTGTCAACACCTTCGTCGAACAAGCGTTGCTCAATCAGCCTCTGACGCTGCATGGTGATGGGCAACAAACGCGGTCGTTTTGTCATATCAGTGACGAAGTTCGCGGTCTGATGGCTTTACTCAACAGTGATTATAATTTACCTGTCAATATTGGAAACCCTGAGGAGTTCACTATGCGTGAACTCGCCGAAGTGGTGATCAATCTCACAGGCTCTTCAAGTGAAATTCTCTCCGTTTCACTTCCACCCGAACGACAAGGTGATCCGCTACAACGAAGACCCGATATCGCCTTGGCTCAAAGTCTCTTGAATTGGCGACCAGAAGTAACACTGCATAATGGTCTTCAAAAAATGATTGATCATTTTATAAATGTTGAAGGCATCTCGTGACCATTCTCGTCACTGGCGGTGCTGGATATATCGGCTCTCACACTTCGCGTCTTTTGACATCGCTGGGACACAATGTCGTTGTTTTTGATTCTCTCGAACGTGGCAATGCGGACTCAGTCTTGGGTACCCCACTGGTCATTGGCGATATTGCTGACACTGCCCTCGTCACCAAGATCTGTCTGAAACATAAAGTCACAACTGTTGTCCATTTTGCAGCCTATAAAAGTGCTGGGGAATCCATGAGTCAGCCAGAAATGTATTGGCGAAACAATGTTCAAGGAACTGTCAATTTGGTTGAAGGAATGCTGGCCGCCAACGTCCAACACATTGTTTTTTCTTCTTCTGCTGCGGTGTATGGCAATCCGCAATCTTCACCGATTAAAGAGTCGTCTGTAATTTCTCCAGTCAATGTTTACGCCGAAACCAAAGCAATGATGGAACGAGTCATTCGCTGGTATGGCGAAACTCATGGCTTGCGTTGGACAAGTTTGAGATATTTCAACGCCGCGGGAGCCAGTAGTGATGGCGTATTAGGTGAGAATTGGGATGTCACCACGAACCTCATTCCACTGGTGATGAAAGCCGCCCTCAACATCAGTGGTCCCCTCCAAGTTTTAGGTAATGATTACCCAACAAAAGACGGAACAGGAATTCGCGATTATGTTCATGTCGAAGATCTAGCCGATGCCCATGCTAAAGCAATCGACTATCTGCAATCCGGTGGGGCCAATTTGACGGTTAATCTCGGCACTGGGGCCGGCACCTCTGTGCTGGAGATTTTATCCGCCACCGAAAAAGTATTGGGTCACACAGTTCCCCATGAATTTGCTCCTCGCCGATTAGGAGACCCTGCGGCCGTATATGCCGATGCGACACTCGCCAAGACAGTGCTCGGCTGGACTGCTCAAAAGAGTCTCCAGCAAATCATTGACAGTGCTTTTCACTGGCATTATGGTCAAATCTCTTAAG
>ENA-UOYL01000642-UOYL01000642.1-marine-metagenome-genome-assembly--contig:-NODE-642-length-12405-cov-5.121755_pt1 | contig 12405 bp, 10 predicted proteins | sample MGYA00238173_ERZ767189 | MGnify/ENA primary metagenome ERZ767189 (study PRJEB28943, sample SAMN06267163) | marine metagenome | isolation source: Columbia River Estuary | place: USA:Columbia River Estuary... | reverse complement strand
TACTCGCGGACGCATAACACTAGAGGTGTTTGCTGCTTGTAGCGACGCGATGCGTCACGCAATTTTGCCTGATCGCTCAACACTTCTTGGCTAGCCAAACTCTCTTCAAGTGCCCTGTAATCGGCATCAATTTGAACGAGTCTGTCTAACACGCCTCTTAGGCTACGACTTTTTTAGCGAACAACGGGTGCGACTTCAACGAAACGTGCAGGAATACGCAGTGATTTTGCCAACTTTGCCAACGATGGCGTGACGTTGTTGGTGTGGGTTGCGATGACAAGTTGTGCATCGGGAGCAATGCGAGCACGCGCGTCAGCCGCAAAAGAAACGACATCTACATCAACAGATGCTGTGCACACAACAACAATTTGTCGACCATCATCGGTCGTGCCCACTGCACAACAAGGCACCGCATCCTTCACATTGAGACGCATGGCTGGTGGCTCGGTTGCTTGTAGCGACGAAGCACCAACCAATTGTGGCTCAACGATCACACGATGCCTCAGCAAACGTTCGGCGGCAAGCCTGTTGAGTGGGTGATGCTCCGCCCCGCTTTGACGATGGCCGCGCACGATGTTGACAACCTTGATCAACGACTCGAGTGTGGCAACTTTGCCATGCAGCATTTGGAATGTCTCGCGGTCGTGAGCGCCAACACCAATCTCGAGACGAGGTTCGTTGTCATTTTCGTCAACAACGACTCTGCACACTTCAAGTCCCATCACTTCGCCGCTCAACACACCGTGTTCGCGAACAATATCGGCACCAGACTCGCCAATAATCGAAGCAAATTGTTCGTGCGTGTTGGGTACTGCTGATGACGGCATCACAGGATCGGATTCGGCACGAGCGACTTGTTTGTCGGCAACAAGCCACACACGAATGTCTCGATCAAACAACTGTGCGCGCCGCGACACAAGTCCCGCATCAGACGTAACGAAGATGTCGAGAGACGTGGCATCAAACTTTTGTGCCCACAACAACACCGGGCCAAGTGAGCGCTCACATTGTTCGAGCACCACAACCCATGCATGATTTGCGCTTACGGCACCTGCGCCAAGAGCAAACTCGACAAACTCTGGCTGCTCGACAGCACCGATGCTTGACATTGCACTACGCAGAGCAAGCTGCGCCACACGGCTTTTCTGATTGTTGTTCTCACTCATGCGAGAAAGGCCAATGACGTGTTGCTGATTTAGGCGTTTGGTTGCTTGGCGATTTCGGACAAGAACTCATCGTTGTTCTTAAATGTCTTCAATCGATCGATCAACAACTCGAGACCAGGAGCAGCGTTGCCACCCTCGGCCAAACCGCTCAACACTCGGCGCAGTTTCCAGACCATTTGCAATTGCTTGCGATCAAACAACAACTCTTCGTGTCGAGTTGATGATGCATCAACGTCGATGGCTGGGTAAATACGGCGCTCCGAGATCTTGCGATCGAGACGAAGCTCCATGTTGCCCGTGCCCTTGAACTCTTCGAAAATTGCATCGTCCATACGGCTGTTTGTCTCGACCAATGCTGTTGCAAGGATCGTGAGACTGCCGCCTTCTTCAACGTTGCGAGCCGAACCAAAGAATTTCTTTGGTGGATACAAAGCACCCGCGTCGATACCACCGGACATGATGCGTCCGGTTGCAGGAGCCGACAAGTTGTATGCACGAGACAAACGAGTTATGCCGTCGAGAATAATGACGACGTCTTCGCCCATCTCGACCATGCGCTTTGCTTTTTCAAGCACGAGCTCGGCCACCTGAGTGTGCTCTTCGGACGGACGATCGAAAGTTGAAGCAATAACTTCACCCTTCACCGTGCGTTTCATGTCGGTCACTTCTTCGGGACGCTCGTCGATCAACAACACAATCAATTTCACTTCTGGGTGATTGCGTTCGATCGACGTTGCGATCGTTTTCATGATCGTCGTTTTACCGGCCTTTGGAGGCGACACGATCATTCCACGTTGACCCTTGCCGATTGGCGAGATCAAGTCGATGATGCGTGCGGTCATGTTGTTTGGGTCTGCAGAGTTTTCGAGTCCAAGTTTGGAGTCAGGAAACAATGCAGTGAGGTCTTCGAAACGAGGGCGTGCCTTGACTTTGTCGGCAGCAACACCATTGATCGTTGCCACATCGAGCATTGCTGGGTTCTTTTCATTGCGTCCGGCTGGCTTGCACATACCGGTGACGTGATCGCCCTTGCGCAGACCATATTGACGTGTCAAACGAACGGCCACATATGCGTCGCCTGCGCTTGCCAGATATCCATTGACGCGCAAGAAGCCGTAGCCCTCGTCGCGCAGGTCTAGGTAACCCGATACTGAAACTGGTTCAGTTGAAATTGGCTCATTCGAAACTTCTGACTCGAACGACTCGTAGCGATCACTACCCTGTGGGCCTTCATCGCGTGGACCTTTTCCACGTCGACGACGATTGCGGTTGCGATTGCGGTTTGGACCACCCTCGGCTCCATTTTCTTGAAAACTATTTTGGCGATCTTGATTGCGATTGTTGTTTGGATTGCGGTTTGGACCACGATCATTGTTTCGATCATGATTGCGATCGTTGTTTTGATTGCGGTTTGGACCGCGATCATTGCCACGATCCGAACCAGCCGGACGCTCGCTTGCACGACGTGCATCTGGAGCAACTGGCGTTCCTTCGTGTTCGGCTAATTCAATTTCCCAATCGGCAAGTGGTTCGCCGTCAGCACCGAGTGCTGCTTGCGCAGCGGCCGGAGATGAGGTCTTTGCAGCAACTCGCGATGTTGGCTTGGCAGCAACCGGTGTTGGTGCTGCAGGCTTTGTTTGCTCAAGGATCATGTCGATGAGTTCTGACTTTTTTGCACGCGATGCCGACTTGACGCCGAGTGCTGACGCAATTGCTGTCAGTTGCTCGCGGTCTTTGGCTTCTAATGCTGATTTTTCAAGGGCTCCACTGGCCATTGGTCCTACTTTCAAGGGCGTTCACACAAATGTGAGTTGCCCATCTGACCGCAGATGCGTCACGCGAAAATCAACGTCGCAGGTTTGCGGGGGCTTCACTCGGGAATCCGAGCCATATTCAGAGTAGCCCCCCTGCCTCACTAATTACAACATGAAATGTTGATGTGGCTAAACAATCAATTTTTAGCTGCGCTGGCGTGCGGCAACAAACGCTTCTACGGCCTGTAGATCATTCGGTAGATCAACAATTCGCTCGGCTCTTTCCATGAGGTCTGACAGGTGCTCTGGCAACGGTGGCTCTACGCCTGTTGCCTTCTTCACTGCGTCAGGAAACTTGGCCGGGTGTGCAGTTGCCAAGGTAATTGTGGGTACACCAGGCTCGGCGCAATGCTCTGCTGACGCAATACCAACTGCAGTGTGCGGATCAACAAACATGCCGTGGTCGTGGTGCATGCGCTTCATCACCGACAATGTTTCGGCATCATCACTTCGGTGCGCACGGAACATCGGCGCAATCCATGATGCGTATTGATCTGGTTCAACCGACAACTTGCCCTTGGCACGAAACGCATCGAGTTGTTGCGCAGTTGCTCCCCCATCACGATCGTTCATCTCGAACAACAAACGCTCAAAGTTGGAAGACACCTGAATGTCCATGCTTGGGCTCAGTGTTGGCACAACAGATGTCATTTGCATCGCATGCGTATCAAAAAAACGGGTGAGAATATCGTTGCTGTTTGATCCAACAATCAATTTTTCGATCGGTGCACCCATCTGTTTTGCAATCCAACCGGCAAGCACGTTGCCAAAGTTGCCTGTAGGCACGCTAAATGATGCGCTGCGATCTAACGCTTGAAGCGCAGTGAAGTAATAGACGGTCTGAGCCATGACGCGTGCCCAGTTGATGGAGTTGACTGCGGACAAATTGTTGGCTTCGCGAAATGGCGCGTCATTAAACATGGCCTTGACCAAATCTTGGCAATCATCAAACGTGCCGTCGATGGCAACTGTGTGCACATTTGGTGCGTCAACTGTGGTCATTTGCCTACGTTGCACATCGCTCACCCGACCACGCGGATACAAAATCACAATGTCGACGTTGTTGCACGACTTGACGCCATCAATTGCTGCGCTTCCAGTGTCTCCACTGGTTGCACCAACGATCATCACTCGCTGATTACGTTGGCTGAGTACGTGATCAAATAGTTTGCCAATAAGTTGCAACGCCACATCTTTAAACGCAAGTGTTGGACCGTGAAACAGCTCGAGTAAATAATGTTCTGGCGCAATTTGCACCAGTGGCACTACATCTGGATGCCTAAATGACGAATATGCCTCGCGGCTGAGGCGCATCATGGTTGGCGCATCAATCTCGGTACCAATAAACGGCTGCATGATTGCTGCTGCACGGTCGGCATAACTGCCACTAGTTGGTGCGTTTACGGTTGGCCATGTTTGAGGCACATACAAACCGCCATCTGTGGCTAGGCCAGCCAAGAGCGCGTCACAAAAACCCAACTCTGGGGCACGACCGCGTGTGGAGATGTAACGCATACGAAAAATATTTTAGTCGGCGATGACCCGCAGGAGGCCACCCACATGCGTGACCACATCAAGTTTTTTCAATTCGGTGATGCATGCTTGCATTGCGGCCTCACCTGCATTGTGCGTCAGAAACACGAGTCGTGCACCGTGGCCAATTCCGTCTTGCTCAGCCGCACGGATGCTCACATCGTGACGAGCAAAAACTCCAGTAACTGCGTGCAATACGCCTGGCTTGTCGGCAACCTCGAGTGGCAACAAATACTCACACGATGTGTCAGACATTGGTTGCAACTTTGGCGCACTCAACACGCCAAGCGTTGCATGCGCGCCTTTATTGAGATTGATTGATGCATCGATCACGTCGCCGAGTATCGAAGATGCAGTTGGGTCTCCGCCCGCACCGCGACCATAAAACATGAGTGAGCCCGATGCTTCGCCGTCAACTACAACCGCGTTAAAAGCTTCGCGCACCGATGCGAGTGGATGCTGCATCGAGACCATTGCAGGGTGCACGCGCACCGACACTGCACCAGATGCTTTGTCAAACTCGGTGACGCCCAACAACTTGACTGCATAACCCAAGCGCTTTGCAATTGCGATGTCGGCTGCCGTGATCTTGGTGATGCCTTCGCTATACACGTCGCTCGCAACAACATTGCAACCAAATGCGATACTCGCGATGATCGAAATCTTTGCCGCAGCATCTAGGCCCTCGACATCGGCTGTCGGGTCACTTTCTGCATAACCAAGTTGTTGTGCGCCGGCTAGTGCGTCTTCATAACTCGCGCCGTCTTCGCTCATCTTGGTGAGAATGTAATTTGTTGTTCCATTGACAATGCCGAGCACTCGCCTGATTGGCTCGCCACGCAAACTTTCGCGCAATGGACGAATAAGTGGAATACCTCCGCACACTGCAGCCTCAAACAACAAGTCGATGCCTGCATTGTCGGCTGCCGCAAATAACTCTGCGCCATGAGTCGCGATCAACGCCTTGTTGGCGGTCACGACTGGTTTGCCACTTGCTAAAGCCTTCAAGATCAAGCCACGGGCTTGGTCGATACCACCCATTACTTCGACAACGAGGTCGACTGTTGGGTCGTTGACTACAAACTCTGCATCGGTTGTCAGCACATCGGCAGCCAGCGAATTTTTGTGCGCGTCAATGTTGCGAACCGCTACGCGTGCAATAACGAGTTGCACGCCACTGCGGGCGGCAATTGCGGAAGCTTGTTGCTTCACGAGCTGTACAAACGCGGCACCAACCGTGCCATGGCCAATTACTCCGATACGAACTTGAATTGCAGCCATGCCTTCACGCTATTGGCTCTACGGCCCTGATTTCTAGCGAATATCGAGTCTGGTCAGATCTTCATTGGTTTCACGGCGCACAACAAGGCGTGCATTGCCATTACTCACAAACACCACCGGCGGCCGAGTCACTTTGTTGTAGTTGGAGCCCATCGAATGACCATATGCACCCGTTACCGGAGTCGCGAGCACATCACCGATAGCAAGGCCAGAAGGCACAAGTGCCTCATTGATCAACACATCGCCGCTCTCGCAATGCTTGCCAACAAGTCGCACAACTTCAGTGCGATCGGCATTGGCTCGTGCTGGCAAAAATGCTTCGTAGCCACTGCCATACAACACGGGTCGTGGATTGTCGCTCATGCCGCCATCGACTGCAACGTACGTGCGCACACCAGGAATGTTCTTAATTGTGCCAACTGAATACAACGTGACAGCAGCAGATGCAACGATTGATCTGCCTGGTTCGACAAACACCGTGATGCCTTTGTTGAGATGAGCCGTTGCGCTGTGCAAGTGACCAGCCCACTCGGTAATCGTTGGTGCGTGTTCGGATGCAACGTATGCGACACCAAGGCCACCGCCAAGAGTGACCTCGTCTACGGCAAGTTCATTTGCAAGGTCAACCATGATTTTTGCGGCGAGCGTAAAGTTTTCGGCAGCAAACACATTTGACCCGATGTGGCAATGAATGCCCACGAGTTGCACCGACGAAGAATCTTTCGCACGTTGTGCAGCCTTGCGAGCATCGCCATTGCCAAGATTGAAACCAAACTTCGAGTCGTCTTGCCCTGTCGACACAAACTCGTGCGTGTGCACATACACGCCAGGCGTTACGCGCAACTGCACGCGCGGTGCTGGCAGGCCTTGAGCATGCAGCGCATCCAGACGATCGAGTTCGTCGAAATTGTCTACAACGATGTGTCTCACACCCGCAGTAATGGCGGCACGTAATTCATCTTCGCTCTTGTTGTTGCCGTGCATCACACAGTGACTTGCAGGAACGCCAGCATTGAGTGCCACAAACAACTCGCCACCAGTGGCTACATCAAGCAACAAACCTTCTTCGTGTGCAAGGCGCGCCATTGCAGTGCACAAAAATGCCTTCGTTGCGTACACCACTCGTTCACGACCAAATGATGCAACTGCTTCGCGACAACGCGCGCGCAAATGCTCTTCGTCATACACAAACACTGGCGTACCAAACTCGGCAGCAACATCGGACAGCATGCGCCCACCAATACTCATCTGACCATCGGGAGCAATGGCGGCATTGTCTGGCAACAAGTGCTTGGCAATTGCGGTCACATCTGCTCCGGAGTCTCGATGCCCAACAACGCAAGACCTTGCGACATTACGCGCGCCGTAAAATCGCACAGTGCAAGGCGGCTCGTGCGCTGCGCATCATTTTCTGCGCGCATCACTGGGCAATGCTCGTAAAAGGCGCTGAATTCACTGGCCAAATCATACAAATAGGTGCACAACCTGTGCGGGCTGTATTTGTCGAGCGTGTCCAACACCGCGGTGTCAAACTGCAACAACCGCAGCACGAGTGCGCGCTCGGCTTCGTGTTCAACAAGCGGTGTTACGCCCCGAACGCTCGCGCGATCCACCCCAGCCTTGCGGAAAATGCTGCAGATTCGAGCATGCGCATACTGCAAATACGGCGACGTGTTGCCATCAAACGAGAGCATGCGCTCCCAATCAAACACGTAATCCTTAATCCGATCCGTCGACAAGTCGGCATACTTAATCGCTCCTATGCCCACCTGCTTCGCAATCGCATTGTGTTGAGCATCTGACCAATCTGGATTCTTTTCGCGCACTGCATCTTTTGCGCGCTCAACAGCTTCTGTCAAGAGTGCATCAAGCTTGACAACTTCTCCACTGCGACTCTTCAAAATCTTGCGATCACTACCAAGCACATTTCCAAACGCAACGTGCACCATCTGTGTATCTTCGGGGACCCAACCGGCCTTGCGCGAGACAACACCAACCATCTCGAGATGCTGGGCTTGTGGTGCGCCAACGATGTACAAAATAACCGTTGCACCAAGTCGTTCGACACGATCAATCACGCATGCCAAATCGCTTGTCGCATAGTTGTAGCCACCATCCGTTTTGCGAATGATAAGCGGCAATGGCTCGTTGTCGCGATTGACGAATCCATCAACAAACACAACCTCTGCGCCGTCACTTGTCTCGAGCATCTTTGCTGCGTCAAGTCGTTCGACCACTTGGGCCAACAAGTGGTTGTACGCGCTCTCGCCCATGATGTCATCGGATGTGAGCAAAACGTCAAGTGATCTGTACACGCGATCGAAATAGCGAGTGCTCTCGCCCACCAACAACTTCCACATGCGCAATGTTTCTGCGTCGCCACCCTGCAACAGCACTACACGCGCACGCGCGCGTTCTTTAAAACTTTCATCTGCATCAAACTTTGTGCGTGCTTGTTTATAAAACGAATCGAGGTCGCCAACCGAAAGTTCATTGGCCGCTTCGGTTTCGCCAAGATCAATTAAATGTTCGATAAGCATTCCAAATGGCGTGCCCCAGTCGCCAATGTGATTCTCACGAATAACTTTGTGACCAACAAACTCGAGCATGCGCACAATTGCGTCACCGATCACTGTTGATCGCAAGTGCCCAACATGCATTTCTTTGGCAACGTTTGGTGCCGAATAATCGATCACGACAGTTTGTGTTTTGGTCGCGCTCGATACACCGAGTCGTGGATCGGCTGCTGCGCGGGCAAGTTCGGCTGCTAAAAACTCTGGTGCAAAAGTGATGTTGATAAAGCCTGGCCCTGCAATCTCGACACTGCTGCACACACTCGACAAATCTGCTTCGTCGAGTACGAGTTGCGCGACCTCACGCGGGGTCTTGCCAAGCTGCTTTGCAAGCGCCAACGACCCGTTGACCTGAGCATCTGCGCGATCACTTCTGCGAACGACCGCATCAGCATCGGCTTCCGAAATGCCACCGATGCGCGCAAACGTCGGCTTCAGCCGTTGCGCGATGGTAATAATCGGATCGGCCATAGTCCTTCTATTGTTGCCGACCGCCACCCACTACAACGACTACTTAACGTAAAAGTGCACAACTGCTCACCGCTAACCTTCACTGTGAGGCCCTCGTAGCTCAGTGGATAGAGCGTCGGTTTCCGGAACCGCAGGTCGCATGTTCGATTCATGCCGAGGGCACTGGGTCATGCCGAGGGCACTGGATCAACTTGTAGTTCATGGGTGATTTTTCCTCTATACAACTGAAACCCAAGCGATGCATAGAGCCCATATGCCCCGGTGGGATTTTCGGTATCAACTGTCAATGCAGCATGCGTGAAGCCATCTTTCGCGTACGAATGCCATGCATGAGTAATGAGATTTTTTGCAATGGATTGTTTTCGGTGTTCAGCCAACGTCGCCAGCTTGTCGATCCAACCGATTCTTTTACCCAATAATTCGTCATCTGACTCGTACCGATGCGTAAGCAACAGTCCAACTATTTCTTGTTGCTGGTTTACAGCAAAAAACGAATGATCTAGTCGAGCAGTTGAACCATTGACCATCTGAAGCCAATGTTCACTGCTAGTTGGAGTTGAGCCCCAATGATCTTGAAACGCAAGGTTTTTTACATTTCGAGCTTCTTCATTACGAGCTAGATCCCAAGGCGCAATCACATATTTCTGATTCATATTTACTTCTGGAAGGTTGTTGAGTTCTCGAATCATGTCTTCTTCAAACCGGACTGGCTTCATGCCAAACTTTGCAAACAGTCGCGCAGCAGATTCGTTTTGCTGACTTACATCTGTGCGCAAATATTTAGGAAGCGTGCGACCTGTTGCACGCAACAACGATTCACCGTGCTGCATTGCCCACGTCATTAATTCTGTGCCAACACCTTGTTGGCGAAACTCCGGCAACACTCCTCCAAAGACGTAGCAACGCTCTTCTTTGGATTCCGAAGGAAGAAAGTAGGTGTAGGCAACACCAATAAGTTTTTCGTCAAGTTGCACCACCATTACATCGTTTTCAATGGTGCAGCATGGTGCAACAAATTCTTCTTCAAGTTCTGTCGCGGTCTGCACAATTGGGATGCCGTCATATCCAAAGACTGCCGTTAACAGACCAGCGATACTTTCCAGGTCTTCAATCCGCGCAGCGCGCAAAAATGGCTTCGACAAATTTCTAGCCAAGCGCTGATTTAACAAGCGCCGCGATTTTTTGGCCGTCGGCACCAGACCCAACTCGTTCGCGCACCGCTTTCACCACTGCACCCATGGCTTTGCCACCAGTGGCACCAGCGGCTGCAGCATTGGCAACTTCCTCGGCAACGATCTTTGCAACATCGTCATCAGACATTGCTGCCGGTAGATATGCCTCGATCACTGCGCATTCTGCACGCTCTTTTGTTGCTGCATCCGCACGACCAGCGTCTGCATAGATCTGCGCACTTTCAGCACGCTTTTTTGCTTCAGCGCGTAAAACCGCAATTGCTTGATCATCGCTCAACACAATTGCCTCGTCACCAGCCACCTCAGCATTTTGAATTGCCGACAACACCATGCGCAGTGTCGAAAGTCTCAATTCGTCGCGCGCCTTCATTGCCTCGCTGATATCGGTCTTAATCCGTTCTTTAAATGTTGTCACCCTTCTATTCTGCCCGATCTCTAGACTGGTACCAGCCATGAATAACGAGACATTTGAACTGTTTTTTGCCATGCTCAGCGTGGCGCTACTCGCGGGAACAGTTGTCGTGCTCGTCACTCGGTTGTTAGCCGGTTCACAGTCGTGGGCACAAAACACTCTCACGGCCTTTTTCCCATTTGCCCGACCACTCGCCGCCGCTGTTGCAACCACGTGCATGCTCGGCAGTCTGTACTTTTCGGAAATCGTCAACTACAAGCCCTGTCGCTTGTGCTGGTTTCAGCGCTTCATGATGTATCCACTCGCAATCGTTCTGATCATCACATTGATCAGCCGCACCAAAAGCATCTGGAAAATTACTGTTCCACTTGCCACAATCGGCTGCGGGATTTCGGCCTACCACTGGTTTTTGGAACGATTCCCCAATCTGGACGCCGGCGTGTGTGACGTCGAAGTGCCATGCGAGTTTGTTTGGTTCGAACTCTTTGGTTTTGTAACGTTGCCATTCATGGCTTTCACGGGTTTTCTTGCAGTCATTGTCTTTACTACCCTTCCAACCCCACAGCAAACGGAGCAATAATGAACACGTCAAAGAAAAATTCAACCTCGGGTAATCGCAACGCATGGATCGTTGGTGGTGTGATCGCCGCTGTCATTGCAATTGCGGCAATTGTTGCAATTAGTGCGTCCAGCAAAAAAGACTCAACCGCCGTTGGATCATTACAAGAATTTAGCGAAGTCACGGTGACCGGCGATGTGCTTCCAGCATTTGACTCGGCCGCCAATCCAGACCCTGCTGTTGGAATGCTCGCACCAGTGTTGACGGGCAAAGGTTTCACTGGCAACGTTGTAACAACCGAATCAACTGGCACGCCGACGTTGCTCGTGTTTCTTGCACATTGGTGTCCTCACTGCCAACGTGAAGTGCCATTGCTTGTTGAGTGGGAAAAATCGGGCAAGATGCCAGGAAACATCGACGTACTCGCTGTAACTACTGGCACCGACTCCGCCAACCCCAACTATCCGCCATCCGAGTGGTTGGCTCGCGAAAACTTTCCAGCCACGTGGCCAGTCTTGGCTGACTCAGCCGACAAGGTTGGCGGCGACGCTTTTGGTCTTGCCGGATACCCATACTTCGTACTTGTTGGCGGCGACGGCAAAGTGCTTTGGCGTTCGAGCGGCGAAGTGCCGATGGACGAACTGACCGCCACAATTCTCGCGCTCACAGGAGCCTAAAACCCAAGTTGGGAATCATTCTCAATAGTGATACATTCACATTATGAGAATGATTCCCAAAATACTAATTGGAATTTGTTCAGCCCTGTTTGCTCTTTCCGCATGCACGTCCAGCGATACCACGACTGAGGCAGGCTCCGAACGGCCGACCGTTGTAGTCACCTACTCCGTGCTTGGAAGCATCGTGGAACAACTTGTTGGCGACGCCGCAACAGTGACCGTGCTTATCCCCGACGGTCAGGACCCCCACGAATTTGAGCCATCGGCGAAAGACATCGAGTCATTAAACAACGCGAACATTGTTGTGTCGAACGGTCTCGACTTCGAGGAAGGTTTGGAAGAGACGCTCGAAAATGCAAAGACTGCCGGAGTCAACGTCTTCATGGCTGGTGACCACATCACCGTTCGCGAACTAAACGACGAGGGACATGATCACGGATCATTCGACCCGCACCTGTGGCTTTCGCCTGCAGCGATGTTGGAAATGTTGCCAGAGCTTTCCGAAACAATTGGTGTCGCAATTGGTGTGGACCTCTCGGTACAGCTTGAGACACTTGTTGCCGAACTGACCGCGTTAGACACCGAGATTCAAGAAATAATCGGTGGTATCAAGTGCGAGCTGGTGAGTGGACATGACGAAATGGGTTACTTCGCCGATCGTTACGGTTGCGAAGTTATTGGTACCGTCATCCCATCACTCTCAACAACATCAGAAACAAGTGCTGG
>ENA-UOYL01000641-UOYL01000641.1-marine-metagenome-genome-assembly--contig:-NODE-641-length-12406-cov-2.628761_pt1 | contig 12406 bp, 5 predicted proteins | sample MGYA00238173_ERZ767189 | MGnify/ENA primary metagenome ERZ767189 (study PRJEB28943, sample SAMN06267163) | marine metagenome | isolation source: Columbia River Estuary | place: USA:Columbia River Estuary... | reverse complement strand
GGAGGCTCTAACTCCCCTCCTAGGGAAAATGCAAGCTTACAGAGCGGAGCTGGATAAGATATCCCAATCCTTTAAAACAGGGTTGGCTCGACTTGCAGGGACTGTAGGGGGCATAGCGGGAAGTTTTTATGGAGCTGATATTGGTGCCCAATTGGCAGATAGCCAGCAGTGGACTGGAGTAGGTAAAGCCATATCAGTCGCTATAGGAGCTTCTCTGGGTAATGCTATAGCCGGCGCAGGAGCCGCTCTGGCTGTTAGATTTACTACTGCTCTAGCAGGTTGGATATTAGGCAAATTTGGTCAGCTACTTGTTTGGTCTGGGGCTAGGTTTGTTGCATACATAGCCGCTACCTGGTTAGGTTCTCAAGCGGTTGCCGCCGTTTCCTTTGTTTCTTTTATAGTCACCCCCTGGTTGCTTGCTCAAGCTGCCGCTGCTACAGCTTATGTAGTCGGTTTAGTTGCGGCAGTCCCTGCGCTAGGTGTCGCACTTGCCGTAGTGGTGATAGGTCTTATCATAGCAGGTATGTCTAAGGTTTATGCCTGGTTTATGGGCAAAGACTGGTCTCAGATGATTCTCGGCTGGAAAGACTCATTTGTTCTAATGGTCTCTGATGCTGGAGAGTATATAGCTAAGAGCTTTTTAGAAGCAGTTAGACCATTACAAGATTGGTTTAATAACCTGTCCTTGGTAAAGCTTATCAAAGGTGACTTTGACCCTGCTAAATCGGTAGCGACAGGAGGTGGTTTCGCTGACGGAGGGGTGATAAGAGGTCCAGGCTCCTCTAAATCAGACAGTATACACGCCAGACTATCTAATGGCGAGTTTGTGGTTAATGCCAGAGACTCTGCTAGAAACCGAGGATTACTTACCGCTATTAACAGCGGAGCATCCCCCAAGAGGTTTGCCAATGGTTCTGCTACTGAGGGTGGTGGTAAAGCGCCAGTAGACTACTTAAAAACTATAGCCGATATACTAAGAGACATCTGGGATTGGGTAAGCAATGCCCTGGGCACCTTTGTAGATAACTTTGAGAAGGGTGGTCTAGCAGGGGCTTTTGGAGGTCTTACCGGGGGAGGGATGCCAGGAAGTGATGAGGGCACTCCTACCGGAGAGCCTCTAACCTTTAAAGTTCTCCAGCCCCTGGAAGAGATGTCAGAGAACTTTAAGAAGATGGCTGCTTCTGATATTCTAGCTACTAAGGCTTCAATAAATCAGGCGGCACTTGCTAAACTCGATTCAGACAAGCAATTAGATATTCTAACCTTCCAAGAGCAAATCTTGGATATCCAAAAAGCAGCTGCATATAACGCTGAGAGAGGGGTTGATATATCCGCTAAGGCGAATATCCAAATACAGAAAATTCTCAGAGATATTCATAACGTAGTAGGAACTACCGCTGAAGTATTAACAGAGTTTTTAGAAGAGGTAAAGGTCAGTGATAAGGTAGCTCTTGGTCCGTTGAGGGTTGGTGCTAACGTTAACACAGGTCTGGATGAAGATCAGTATGCTTACGGTCAGCAGGTAGCTAGAAACATAGGAAGTGCTATGTCTAGTACTATCTCTGAAGTTATTCGTGGAGGAGACCTCCGAGAGGCTATTGCTGGGTTGGGTAACAATGTTCTTGACGCTATGGCTACTACTGTAGCAGAGGGTCTGGTTAATGGAGTTATGGGTGCTGGACTGGAAGAGCAGCTCTCTGTACTGTTTGGAGACTTATTCAAGACCTCCCAGTCCGTTGGAGGGGGTTTTGGTGAGATGGCAGGTTTAGGTAAGAGTATAACAGGTCCTGGAGGAGGTAGGCTGTTTGGAACAGGTGGTCAAACCGATTCGGGAGACCCCCGGTTAGGCTTTGTGGAAGTGACTGCTGAGATGAAGAATCTCAATACTACTTTTGTTCAGGATATGGGTAGCATATTTGATTCTGGAGTAGAAGGCTTTGGCGGTGTTATGGGTCAGTTAGGCAGCATTCTGGGAGGTTCTGGTGATCTTCTTATGAGTGGCCTTAAGGCTGCCAGTGGTTACTTTGGGTTCCCGATGTTTGCCAATGGTGGTACCCTGGGCCCTAACAGATTTGGTATAGCTGGAGAGAGGGGAGCAGAGCTTATCAAAGGTCCTGCCAAAGTCTACAGTAACAGTAAGTCTAAGCAGATGACCAGTGGCTCTACTAATAACCACTTCTCCTTCTCGGTAGAGGGAGACTTTGATGCTAAGGCGCAAAGGGCTATCAGACATATGGTAAACTCTGGTCAGCTTCAAAGCAGTTTGAACTCTGCTGAGATTGAGAACGGTGGCAGTAAGCCTTTATTTAGGACACCCTAAGGGAGCATTGAGATGGCCTTCTTACCAATTTACATAAGTGATATAGTGACCCCTTACAATATAGGTGTTAATGAAGCAGCAGACCTGGTGATAGCTGCTAATAACAAATCTTCTATCGTCCGTAGGGCTGGTTATTACTACTCAGCGGTTATAGGTATAAAAGATAGAAATATGAGAGCTAACGCTGATAGCTTCTGGAGGATAGTTTCCTTTATAGCTGCTAACCCTAAGTTCAGTGTTCCTCTCCACAATATGCAAGCAAGCAATGTAAGGCCTGAGCAGGTTGTGAATGTCACTGTGTTAGCCCCTGTGAATGCTAAATCATTGACTATAAGCTCTATCTCTGAAAGGTTTAATCCCGGGCAATACATTAAGTTTGCTAACAAGCCAAAGCTTTATCAAGTCCTAAGCCACGTAGGTAATATCCTTTCTCTTATGCAACCCCTGTCAGCCGCTGTACCCGCTTCTACCAGGATTATCTTTAACGAAACAGGGTACGATGGAGAGGTCTTTAACGGTATTATGGGGGAGTTTCTGAATGAAGACTTTGGTATCCCAAACTACAAGATAGAAGATGGTCTCATTGGCTCCATAGGCCCATTGACTCTCAGGGAAGTATTGTAATGGCTCACAACTTTACTGACTTAGACATATATGCAGCACTGGCAGGTAATAAGGATTTCACTATGTATGTCTTCATAGACATTATGGTGAAGACCCCTATCTACCTTACTACCTTCCCCTCAGACGTTACTATAGCCAACGCCAGTACTGGTGCTGCTTCTCTCTATTACAGCCAGTGGATTCAGGGGGTTAACCCTCCTGCCAGGACTGGTAACGTTAGTCAGGAAATACAAAGGTTTACAGTGGCTCAGGGTTTAGGGGCTAACTTTGGGGACGCCTCTCTCGACTTTATAAGACTGCTGGGAGACGACTTTCACAACTCAATGTGCTACGTCAGGACTCTAATATCTACAGATGAAAAAGGCCTCATTGTGAACTCTCCTATCTCCAGGACTGAAGGTCTTTTAAAAGGTATCACTCGTTCTGTAAACAGCAATAACGTTACTATAGAGTTTAGTAATAGCTTTGGTAAACTGAATCAAGTTAACGAATTGAGAACTACCTCAGGCTCTATAAAACGTAGGAATTCTGAAGACACCTGCTTTGATAGGTGTCACATAGAAACTGAAAAGCATTTAGTAGACTGGGGTATTCGTCCTGGCGGGAGTAACAGCTAATGGGTGGTATTAGTGGGTGGACAATTGCCCAGATAGTTTTAGCGTTAGTTAGCGTTGCTGCTACACTACTCAATAAGCCTAAGGCTCCTAAGCAGTCTAATAACGTTCAGAGGCAGGGAGTAGATAACGGTTTACAGAGGCTGTATGGAACTCGTAGACTGTTTATGGTAGTCACGGATATTACTGCCAATGGTAGACAGTTTGGCATGAATGGGAGTAACCTTACTAAGTCTCCTGATGTCTGGTCTCCTCTTAGAAAGCTGGAAGGGTTGCGGGAAACTAACAAACCCTATTGTTTGCATTTCCAGGGAGCTATCTGTGTCAGTGGTAGACTTAATGCGGCTATCAATCAAAACACAAGAGACAGAAAAGATTTAAAGTGTGAAGTAGATGGAAGACCTTACGATGATATCGCCTTAGTATCACACGGAGAGAACTTTTATCCAGGTAACTGTTGGGCTCTCTACCTACAAGGGGGTGCTACAGGGTTAGAGCCTAATATCCCAGCTCACGACTCCAGGGATTACTATGCAGAGCTGGTAGGTGTTAAGCAGACTGAGGATAAGAGGGTCTATCCAAAGATGGGAGCCCCCTCTGACGCCTGGACAGGACTTGTCCACGGCTCTATGACGGCTTACCTGCGTATTGAAAAGAATGTAACCTATGCAGGGATTCCAGAGATATCCTGGTTGCTAACTTCTAACCCTCTTTGGGACCCGAGAGAAGACCCTACAGCTGAAAACGTATACAAGCCTGACACCTGGACTCACAACACCTCTACCGGGACGGGAAGACCGGATAACCCTGTATTACAGCTCTTAGACTATATGCTGGATAAGCAGTATGGAGCGGGTATAGATATAAAGGAGTTTGAGTTAGAAAGCTGGAAAGCTATGGCAGACATAGCAGATATCCCTGTAGGGGTTACTACTATAAATGAGATACAAACAGACTCAACCTACAGTTACAACTATAAAGACTTTGATGACAATATCCAGGAAGTAGTAGATAGCACTATTGATATACAAAATAGAGCAAACGTTAGACCTCTCTTAGTCTCCAATCTCCTTATAGAGACTGAGGATGATTTAGCCTCAAATATAGAAGAGCTGCTGGCTGCCTGTAGGGGTGCTAGACTCTTTAAAAACAGAGATGGTAAGTGGAAAATACAGGCCGCCTGGCTTCTTGAGAAAGACTGTGAGTTTGTAGTTCCAGCACAGGGTAACAACAACGCTTACTCTTTACCCTTTGTCTCTGACCAGGTAGCTATTTATAGGAACAATGCTGGTAACCCTGAGGGTCCCTGGACACTTATTCCTGCTAATCAGTATACCCTCTACTTAGACTCCTCCTCTTCAGAGGTAGGCGCTAAGATACTTCCCTTTAAAACAGCAACGTATACCAGGACCCCTGATAGAAGGCTTACTATCAACTTTGCAAACGGTGCTGCTCCAGAAGTAGAAATTGACAAGATGTATACCTTGCAGAAGGTTAAAAACTCTAATGTCAAGAGTCTTGTTACTTTTGTAGGTGGGGAAGCCACTATTGATAACAATGGCACCCGTTGGCTTGTAACTGGCATTTTCAGGCAAGAGCCCGGTGATGACGTCTCTTACAATGATTCTGGAAGTGATTTAAAAGAGTCTGACCCCTACGATGCGGCTCAAATAGGGGTTACCTTTAACTCCCCTATTTACTCCCCTACTCTTATCAAGTTTGATTACCCTACCTCGGTTTCTCACGGTCTTACCATTGCAGCTCATATTGTAAGAACCCAGACTGATATAGGGCTTGATTATGATACCTATGTAGACCCAGATGGTATTCTCATAATTCCTCTTAATTTCTCAGAAGTAGAATACCTATCGGTAACTACGGATGAGAAGCTAAATCAATGTATAGTCAAGTATCCTGACGAATTTTTAAAGTACAAGGTTAACGAGATAGAGTGGCCTGAGACAGATTCTCAACAACACATTGATTTACTGGAGGCTGATAACTACAGACCTCTCACCAAAAATGTCTCCATTAACTCTATTACTGATAAAGCTACTGCCTTGGACTATGCAGAGTTTACAGTTCGCCAGTCCAGGAGCATAGATACTATACAGATGGTCCTAGGCTCTTTAGCATTGGTATTAGAGCCAAACGATATTGTAAAGATTTCTGACCCAGGTATCAACGTAGGTAATCCAGAAACTCCTGAGGACTACTCCTACTACTGGAGGGTTATCAGTCTTAAAGTCAATCCGGATTTAACTGTTCAGGTATCCCTCGTCAGGTATGAGGCAGAAGACTATACATTTATCAGTAAGTATCTGGCTGACAAAAAGTATACGGCAGTTTTGGCTCCTATCCCTGTAGTCACCTTTGGACAAGACCCTGTAAAGGTATTTACCAACCAAATGGCGGGATTTGGTACGCTTACCTGGATACCCCCAGAGTGGAACTCAGAAGCACTAAACTACTACGTTAGCTACTCCAGACAGGACATATGGGAGCCCGAGCCCACCTATGTTGTTAACAGTATAGTTCTGAACCCAACGGATTACATACATTACAGGTGTATAACAGCTAATACAGGAGTTCCTCCTCACACTAATAGTTCTCTCTGGGCTTCCTTAGACAACACTGATGGTATCTTCTGGGAGTTCATAGGGGATACTACAGCAGATACGATAGTTATTCCTAATATGCCTGAAAGTAGGTCTTATACCTTTCAGGTGCAAGTCTCAATCCCTGTCAGGGGTCTGGGAAGCGGGGCTTACTACTCTTACTATGTAGAGTCTTTTAATCCAGCCTTCGCAGCTAATCTCAGGATAGACATACTATTCCCTTACCAAGCACTCCCTCAGGACCCTCAGGTCCCTGGGATACCCGGGGTAGACCTTAGCAACTCTGAGAACGCTGTAGTACTCTACGCGGGGAATGAAAGGTTACCTATCAGTGGAGGACCAGCACCTCCTCCAGACTTTGATAGTTGTCCTCCTGGGACCTGGTATGTTGAGTCCTATGAGGTATCACCAGAGAACGCTGTAGTTCTGAAAGACCCTCCCTTTAGACAGATACCTAATACTGGTGGGACTACTGTAGACCATGCCTTTATAGAAGAGTTGCAAGAGCTTCTCTTATTGAGTGGAACTTACAATGGTACAATCCACCTTGTTTATAAGTCTGTTGGTGGTGTCCGCTACGATATTTTCGGTGGTATTCAGTATGTAGTATCTACCCAAGGAGCTGATGGGATAGACGGTGGTACAGTAGCACAGCTATCTATCTTTAGGCAGTTTGGAGAGAACTATGATGGTAATGGAAATATTATCCCTCCACCCCCTCCGGGTAATGGTAGCTTTAACTGGGCAACTAATACTCTCACAGCCCCTACTGGTTGGTACCCCTTTCAAAACACGTTATGGGGGGATGGCACTGTATGGACCTCCTCAGTAATCAAGTCTAAAACTCAAGGTTCAGATACCAGTGTAATTGCTGCTAATGAGTGGTCTACTCCAGACCTTATAGCGACCTTTGGGGGAAGTACAGTAAGGATGACACTGTATCGTCGCTCTAATGACCCTCTCGATGATGGTGATAAACCCCCTAATAATGACCTCTGGTTTGATTTTGCCAGTTCTCAAATACTACTCAATGGGATAGCTTTACCCCCTGATTACCCCTGGCAACCTGTTCTACAGGCAGGTACCGAAGAGATATGGGTAATACAGTGTACTTTTACTATTCCAGCAGCGCTGGGTATAGATAAGACCTCTGAGTGGACTGACCCCACTATCTTGGGGATATCTGGTAGGTCTATCTACAACGGTATAATGTTCCAGAGGGTTGCTAAGGGAGCTAACCCTACTAATAAGCCTCCTAATAACATCATAGGCTATAACTTCGGGGATGAGTGGTATGAGCTTACAGCCAATCCCGGAGTACCTATTACTCAATACAATGGTTGGTCTGTTGAAGCCCCTCCTCAAGGAGATGGGGCAGTACTGTGGGCTATAAGAGAAACCTTCTCTGTCCAAGGGGGTTATGGGACAGATAACACCTCTACTTGGTCTAATCCAGAGGTCTACGTAGCTGATGGTGAAGATGGGCTATCCTCTTACCAGTGGATGGTCTATAAGAAGCTCTCTGATGGTAACGTTCCTGGGACCCCTGTAGGGGGTTCTTGGAACTTTGATGACCCTGAAGATTATGTTCTACCTACTGGGGGTTGGTCTATTAGGCCTCCAAGTATGCTGGATGCTACGGATGTTATTTGGGTTAGTATCACTTTAGCCACCTCTCCAGACCCTAAGGGCGTAGACAATACTCTGACTTGGTCTGCTCCCAGTATTCTTACCCTCAATGGTAAAGATGGTAGAAGCACTGAGATAGTTTTTAAGAGAAGCGTATCAGAGCCCTCTAAGCCAGGGGATAGTGCTGGTATACCTGTAGGATGGTACGATTTAGTCTCTCAAGTACCTCCTCCCACTTCTGCTAATGATGTTATATGGCAGTCTACTGGTACGAGAGAAACTGCTAACGCTAACTGGATATGGAACAAGCCAGTACAGCTGGAAGCGGGGGCTATAGCTGCTGAAGTAGCTCTTTATAAGCGCTTTACAGGTACTCCTACATTGCCTGGTACAGTATCTTATGATTTCTCCACTAACTCCTTTGGGGGAAGTATACCTAACAATGGCTGGTACTCTAACGTACCCGCTAGCGATGGTAACCCCGCTTGGATGATAAAGACTACGGTGGTAGGTAAAAACGCTAGTAGTATTGTATCAGTAGCCCCTGCCAAGTGGACAGCTCCCTCCTTGGTATTTACGGATGGTGACCCGGGAGAAGATGGCCTCCCTGGAGATCCCGGAGCAGATGGTAATTCTATAAATATCATTTACAGGTTAGATGTTGACAGACCTGCTACACCTCCTCCTAGCGCCACGGTGCCTAATGGTTGGTACGATGATACAGCCAATGTTCCACCCCCCAATTCAGCTAGTCAGGTTCTATGGGCCTCTAACGGTATTCAACAATCGGGCCCAGGCTCTAACTATGTTTGGAAAAAGCCCTATCAGCTGGGTTCTGGTCAGGTTTATGCAGAGGTATCCGTATGGCAAAGAAAGTCTACTGCACCTACCGCTAAGCCTGCTACTGATGGCTTTAAGTATAACTTCGTAACTAAGGCATTAGAAACAGGTTCAGGCTCTCAGAATGGTTGGTCTTCTACTATTCCCGGTGGGACTGACCCTATGTATACCTGTAGGGCAACTGCCATAGGTACCAATGAGTTCTCGTTGTACTCTCTATTGAATACTGATTGGTCTGCCATTGCTAAGGCTTGGCAGGATGGAGCCACTGGCTCTCCTGGAGGACCTGGAGTCCCCGGGACAGGGGGTGTAGTAGGTAACATTAAGACTTCCTCGGCTAACGTATTAGTGAAGTGGGATGGGACCTTTGTAGATTCTGTCTACGGAGGAACCAGCAATGAAATAACAGTTAACCAGGGAGGTACCTCTCTTCTCTTTGGGACTAACTCTACTGCTACTCCAACTACGCTTAATCGTTTCAATATATCTAAAACTACTACTAGTACTTTGACAGTACCATCTTTTACAGGGGCTAATACAGCTACAGCTTCCCATGCTGCTTGCTCTAATATGACCTCGAACAATTCGATTACTTCTGTAACAGTTGATTATGTAGTTCGTTATAGGACTAACGACAATATCACTGGGTTCTTTAACTTCCAGATGACCTTAACTAAAGTGGCTCAAGGTACCTCTGGGTTTGTTTACCTCTTCAGACAGACTTTTGAAGCTCCCTCTGCGGCTGAGATACCGTTCCCAGCGGATGGTCAAGTGGCTATCATTGAAAACACAGCTAGAACTCAAGCAGCTTTCATTTGGAAGGGTGGCATCTGGGTAAGTCAAGAATTGTTCAACACCGGCGTCATAATGGCTGATGCTATTAAGGCTTCTCAATTGGAGATATCATCTAATCCGGGGGTTAACAACGGGGCTAGGATATACTTCAATAGTTCGGCAGGGTCGGATGCTCAAAATAGGATTAGTATCTTCGACCTCAGTAATGTTGAACGTGTCAAAATAGGGAAGCTTAATTAATGGCTGCTAGAAATATGACAGTCACCCTCAGCTCGGGGAGGGTCTTCTCTAGTAATTTAGGCTGCTTAGATATAGAACTCCCAAATAATAATGATAGCCCTCTGATACTAAGATTTGGAGATACTATAACTTCCTATATTAACCCTGAGCTTATTACCAACAATGGTCTATGGACAAAGGGTAATATACATTACTGGCAGGGGGCTGTCTTTTCTAATGCTGTTGAGTCTGATAAGGATGTAGGAGGGACTCCTCCTGTCCCAGGTTTTGGTAACACCTGGAATGCCCCTACGGCAAATATGCCTACTGATTCAACAGCCACTACAGTCTTGCAGATAGAGATACTCGGCACTAACACTGGATTGTACAACTTCCTAACCGTAAAGAATATGTCACAGGCTAATACTTTAGCAACTCCGATTACCCCTATAAGGTACGATGTTAACTGGCAAGGAAGCCCTGTAGCTAAACCCGATAATCGTTATTCGATTGACTTCTTTGGTTTTGGACAAGCTGCGGGAAATGCCAGGGGTAGGTTTAATGATGGAAGGTATGGTTCAAGCTTTCCTATAGACACTAACCCTCAGACGGTGTCCTCTGTAAATATGGTTGCCTACGTATGGCCCAATACTAACATCAGTGATATCACAGCTAATGACCCTAGTGCTCAGTACGCCTCTGGTCAAAGAGTATTCTTCTCTTGGTCAATTACTGGAGTTCCCTCTGGCTTTACTACACAAGTCACAGTAAAGTTTGGCGTAGCAGATAACCCAAGTTCATCCACGGGCTCCTGGGTCACAATGGATAATGTAACTCAGGCTTCTGAGGGTTTTGTAAATGTTGATATTACTTATGGCGGCTATAAAGCTTCTATTGATAGTCCTGTCAGAAATAAGTCGTTTCAGTTTACTGTATTCCCCAAAGGAGGGGCATCTACTCAGCCTGATATAGAAATTCCTGAAGGGACTTATGGAATAATCACTAGGGATGCTTCGAACAGGCAGGGGATGACAACTGCTACAGAGGTTATCACCAGGCTTAGAGCTTATAAGAATACTTCTGGAGACGGTCAGCAAGAGAGTGATGGAAGCGGACCAGAAAATTCTTACCCCACTCCCAGCGGTTCTAACGGTAATAACAGCTTCTTAGTTTGGCAGGGAAGAGGGGGTGGTAGTTCTCAGGCAGACGCTATACCCCCTGCTTGCTGGGTAGATGGTACTACTCAGAAGACTGCTAAATCCAATGGCAACCGAGACGGTTTGGTATCCCTTTTGCAAATAAGGGATGATGCTGGCGTTGGTAAAGCAGATTATGGTATTGTCATAAAGAACACTACCTACGGCGAATTCATGCTGGACAGTGCCTCAGTAGCCTATGGAGTTACAAAGATGTACAACTGTGAGAGCTTAGGAGGGGCTTGGTTAGATGGTAACTACAGCAATAAGACTGCTAACTACCTCTATAAAGAAATAACGTTGACCGAGCCTATACCTAGGCAGGAGGGAGCACCACTGCTTGCTGTCAACAGCTCTAAGAATGACTTCTTATTTGCTCCCCAAGCGATTCACAACCCCAATAACAATACCTATGAGAAGTTCAGGGTATTCAAACTAAAGGGTACTACAGGTAATATTACTGTGGCCCAATTGACTTCTTCTCAAGAGGTTCTCCCTCCTTTGGACCAGGGGAGTTACGGTATAGAGATTTACACTGACGAATCTAAGATTGTATGGACCTCTCGCTGGCGCTGTGTAATGGTCTCTGATGTTGTCCCCTGTCGGTTTGAAACACCGGGAGGTCCAACAACTAAGGGTCAATACGACCTGAGAACTGGTTATGACGGGGTTATACCTCCTTCTAAATCTTCTGGTACTATAGAAGAAGTAACCCCAGTAGGAGTAGAAGAGCCTGTAAACACCAGGCCATTAAACCCTGCAAAGACTTATCTTCTTGGTGGGGCTCACTCGGGAGAGGTCTGGTATAACCCGGGCTCTTCAGGGGGTAGTAAAGCAGGGGGAGGTTATTTTAGACCCTGTATAAGAATAAACAGCACTACTAATGTTACAAGAGCTATGATTAGGATAGAGAATACTACCGGGGATGCTAACGCTACCAGGCAAGGTCAATCTTTTCACCCTGAAGGCAACTTCGTATTACTTAAAATAGATTAGAGGATGATATGCCAGACCTATCAACTACAATGATTGAGTTCACTCCCTGGGATGCTGAGATACCTACAGTACCAGCAGACCAAGCAACCGTAGAGGCTATGTTAGTTCTTCATAGACTTTGGGTAGATGAACAACCAGGAGGGGTTCAAGCTAACTTCTCCCATATGAATATCAGCGGGCTAGAACTCCAGAATAGGATGTTAGACTACGCTATTTTCTATGGGACTAATGCTTCTAACACTAACTTCAAAGCTAGCTCCTTGATAGGGGATAATGACAATGCCCAGCCTGAACTGTATTGGCTGGGCACTATCTATATTACCAAAGTGTTACGAGTACTAGCTACATCACATGCTAGAAAGCTTGAAAACTAATGATTCTATGTCAAAATCTTGCCCTCTAGCAGGGAAAATGTCTAGTGTGACATGTTTCCTAACTACAACAGAAGCCTCTCTACACTTGGGGCATCTACATCCTGAACGATACATTTCAAGAGATCCATGGTGCATTCTTGCTGTACCGCGTCTTTCTTGAGGTGTCAAGCCACCCCACAAA
>ENA-UOYL01000639-UOYL01000639.1-marine-metagenome-genome-assembly--contig:-NODE-639-length-12428-cov-4.926646_pt1 | contig 12428 bp, 10 predicted proteins | sample MGYA00238173_ERZ767189 | MGnify/ENA primary metagenome ERZ767189 (study PRJEB28943, sample SAMN06267163) | marine metagenome | isolation source: Columbia River Estuary | place: USA:Columbia River Estuary... | reverse complement strand
ACCTAAGAACCAGAATAAGTGTTGGAATAAAATTGCAGATCCACCTTCGTTAGATAATGCTCCAACGCCATTTACATAAATATCAGATAAGTAGAAACTAGTACCAAAGTTTCTATCAAAAATTAATAAGATTAAACCAGACAATAATACAGGGAATGATAATACCCCTAATACTGCGGTGAAAAATAGTGCCCAGATCGATAAAGGCAAACGCGTCATGCTCATTCCCTTGGTACGCATGTTTAAAATAGTAGTGATATAATTTAAACCGCCTAGTAAAGAAGAAACAACGAATAAAGCCATCGCGATAATCCATAAGTCCATACCCGTTTTAGAACCAGGTGAAGCGTCGTGTAAAGCAGATAATGGAGGATACGCTGTCCAACCACCACTAAATGGTCCTGTTTCAACAAACATAGATGACAACATAACAATGCTCGCTATAAAAAAGAACCAATACGATAACATGTTCATGAATGGGGAAGCCATATCACGCGCACCTACTTGTAATGGAATTAAGAAGTTAGCAAAAGTACCACTCAATCCAGCAGTTAATACAAAGAATACTAGTACAGTACCGTGAGTAGTTACTAAAGCATAATAAGCTTCAGGTGTAATTTGACCACCTTTTGCCCATTTACCTAAGATAGATTCTAACCAAGGAAAACTAGCATCAGGGTAACCTAACTGCAAACGGAAAAGTACACTCATTAAACCACCTAGTACTGCCCAAACCATACCCGTGATCAAGAATTGCTTCGCGATCATTTTATGGTCTTGACTAAATACATATTTAGTTAAGAATGTATCATGGTGTTCGTGATGACCATGATCATCATGTCCGTGTCCTTCATGATTATGTAATGCTGCTTCGTGACTCATACCTTTTATTTAAATATTTTTAATCTTTCTATTATTGTTATTACATTTTTGCTGTGCTTGCTTTAGCAGTTGTATCTGCTGCTGCTACCGGCACTGCAGTGGGATCCTTTTCAGGAAATGCAGTGAAGTATTGTGGCTTTTGTTTTGCCATCCACATATCATACTCTTCTTGATCTACCACTTCTATAATTCCTTTCATAGAGTAGTGACCATTACCGCACATTTGATCACAAGAAATTTCATAACTGAAATTGGGGTTACCTGTTTTCTCACGCATTTCTTTAGTAGTATAAAGAGGCGTAAACCACATAGTGGTAGGAATACCAGGCACGGCGTCCATCTTTAAACGGAAATGCGTTAATCCCACATCATGTATTACATCTCTTGAACCAAGTATTAATTTAATAGGAGTGCCTTTCACCACATACATTGTTTGCTCTGTTAAAATATCATCTTTAGAATAAGTATCGTCCCATACAATACCCACAGAGTTCGTAGCAGGGTCAATATTCTTATAATATTTTTTCCCAAACACAGCATCTTTGCCTGGATAACGGAATATCCATCCAAATTGTTTTCCAGTCACTTCTACGACCAATGCATTCTTAGGTGCTTCCGATGTGAAGAAAAACCAGTTGCGTAAACCAAACACTACAAGAATTGTTAATGCAATAGCAGGAATAGCTGTCCAAAGTAATTCTAATTTAGTGCTATGCGTAAAGAAGAATATTTTACGATTTTTATCTTCTTGGTATTTATACGCAAACCAAAATAATAAAAATTGGGTAATGACAAACACAATACCAGTCACAATTAAGGTTATAAAAAGCATTTCATCTACTTTCTCTCCTTGAACACTTGCTGCACCTTGTGCTAATTGCGTTTTACCGTAATAGGCTTTATTACAAACATAAATACCTACAAAGCCTAGGACCAAAAAAGCAACCATCAAAAATCCGTTGATTTTGTTGTTTTGTTGACGACTGGCTTCTTCGCCTTTTAAAATAGATACGTACTCACTTGCTTTGGCAATTTGAAAAATTACCACAAAAATAAAGACGATGATTGTAACAGATAATATTAAACTCATAATTTGTTTTTTCTAAATCAAAAATTATACTTGATGAATGATACTCTCTTTAAGGAAAGGATGGTATTTAGGTATTAGTGGCTTGCTTGCTAAAGAACGCGCTACCATTAATATCATCACACCCACGAAGAAAGATAAAATACCAAAATCTAACCAACCTAATGAAACGTGCTCTTTCATTAAAGAACCCATTACCATTTGATAAAAATCAATCCAGTGTCCAAATAAAATAAGTACCGCCATGAAGGCTACTAAAGTAAAATTACGTTTAGCAGAACGCTTCATTAATATAATTAATGGGCAAAGGAAATTGATAAATAAGTTTAAGAAGAAAATAGGTTTGTAAGCTCCTTGCACACGGTGCTTGAAGTAAACGGTTTCTTCAGGAATATTTGCATACCAAATAAGCATGTATTGAGAGAACCATAAATAAGTCCAGAATATAGAGAAGGCAAACATGAATTTACCTACGTCATGTAAATGCTCGCTATTCGATAATTCCATATAGCCTTTGTTTTTCATGTACACTAACCATAAAGCGATTAAGGCCATACCTGCTACAAATGAACTTGCAAAAGTATACCAGCTATACATAGTAGAATACCAATGAGCGTCAAGGCTCATTAACCATAACCAAGGAATAGTAGAGGCTACTGTTAAACCAAACCACACTAAGAAAAATCCAGAGCGGGTCATGCTTCTAATATTAAACTTATGCGCAGTTTCGTGATCCATTGGAGCGATATCTGCTTCTAAACTAATTTGACGCATTCTATATCCGAAATAACTCCATAATATAATAGTAAGTGAAGTCCAAATAATAAAGAAAGTAGGATTCAAGAAACCCACTTTACCTTTTAAGATAGGATCCTTGGCCACTGCTTCCGCATCTAACCAATGATAGATATGATGATTGTGACTTAATATAACATAGAATAATACTAATAATGTGATACCACCAAAAATGGGTACTAAGGTAGAAATAGCTTCTGCAATTCTTCTAAAAGATTGGATCCATGCAGCTTGTGCCATGGTGTTAAAACATATAAAGAACATTGCAGCATTGGTTACTAAAGTCCAAAAAATAGTATTGTACATTAAGGTTCCCCAAAAATGTACTTGCTCATGTTCGTCCGAACTAAATCCTTTGGTAAACATACCGTATAATAAAGCAGCGGCGCCTATGCCTATTAATGCATAAGACCATGTTTTAAGTTTACCAGGAATTTCGAATTGCTCTTTAATAGATGCCATCTTACTTCTTTTGTTTATTCTTAATATATTTTATAATCATCCAGCGTTGACGCTTATTCAATTGAGATGCGTATGAACCCATCAAGTTTTTTCCGTAAGCAACAGAATAAAACATTTGACCAGCTGGCATGTTCTCATATTTAGCATCGCCTACTAATGTAGCAGGTTTTGCAGCATAAGGGCCATTACCATCTTTATACAAAGGACCATTACCATCTAATTTTGCTCCATGACAAATTCCACAGTTCACTAAATACAAACGCTCTGCTTCTGCAATATCTCTTCCCACTAAAGAATCAATGGGGTTTGGAACTAATTTAGAAGCATTGTAATTCGTTGTATCGCCTGGCTTATCTATTGCATAAGGGAAAGGCATTTCCTTGCCACGCGCAATGGTACCAGCCACTGGCCTTGCATCAAAATGAATGCCTTGGTCTTTTAAGTAAGTCAAATCGGTGTAAGATTCGATGGCACGGCTATAGGCCATATCGGGCATATAGACAGTACCAGGTGTGCGCTTCACTTCTTCACAGCTTACCAATGTAATCGCTGCGATAGCAATAGTTAAAAGCAGATTCTTATTAATGTTATTTTTATTCATCGTTCTGGTTAGATTATACTTGATCTAATTATTTCGTTCTCTAATTATTTATAGTACTTAAAGGGCTACTTGTTTAGTGTTATATAAATCGTCCTCTTTATCATAAGTACCAAACCACCACTCTTCTTCTGCTACTTGTACATCCGTTTCAATAGCGCCATTGGTTTTTAAGAAGGCTAGTAAATCATCTGTATTGGTTTTATCAGTACACTCAATAACCATTACAAATAAATCGTCGGTAGCACGCTTATGAAAATGATGTTTTTTAACACCAGGTGCTAATTGACATAACCAGCAAAAAGTCATCACCATACCCACGGCTGCAAATAAAACGGTTAACTCAAATATAATAGGTACCCAGGCTGGTAAAGCAAAATGGGGTTTACCTCCAATATTTAAAGGCCAGTCTTTTGTGAAAATCCAACTGATGGTACTTACAGCAGTAGCTGTACCTGTGATACCATAGATAAATCCAGCAGTGTGTAAGCTTGTTTCGCGCATACCTAATGCGTGGTCTAAACCATGCACAGCGAAGGGAGTGTATACGTCCTTGATTTTATAACCAGCAGTACGCACTTGCTTTACCGCAGGGAATAAAACTTTTTCTTCATCAAAACAACCAACTACAAATTTCTTTTGTGCCATAATTTTTTTCTTAATCGATATTATAATTAATGTGCATGCGCATTATCGTGAACAAATTTATCCAAGGGTTCTGCTTCCAATTTTTCAAACGCAGGTTTGAAAGATTCTCCACTTCTTTTCAATACATATTTAATTTCTGCTACCGCAATAACAGGGAAATATTTAGCGAATAAGAAGAAGCAAGTAAAGAATAGACCGAAGGTTCCTAAGTAGAAACCTACTTCCCAAATAGAAGGGCTATAGTAAACAGACCAGCTAGAAGGTAAATAGTCACGGTATAAAGAAGTAACAATAATTACGAAACGCTCAAACCACATACCAATATTTACAATGATACTCATGAAAAAAGTAACGAAAACATTTCTTCTCATTTTTCTAGACCAGAAAATTTGTGGAGACAATACGTTACAAGCCATCATACCCCAGTAGCTCCAACCATAAGGGCTAAATAAATAAGCACGGCTATACCAGAAAGTATATCCTTCATATTTATTTTGAGAATACCAACCCATAAATAATTCTGTTAAGTAAGCAATACCTACAATAGATCCTGTAAGTACAATTACTTTATTCATTAAGTCGATGTGTCCAATAGTGATATAGTCAGTTAATCCGAAAACCTTACGTACTACAATTAATAAAGATTGTACCATCGCAAAGCCAGAGAAAATGGCACCCGCTACGAAGTAAGGAGGGAAGATAGTTGTATGCCAACCAGGAATTACTGAAGTAGCAAAGTCAAAAGATACAATAGTGTGTACCGACAATACTAATGGAGTACTTAAACCCGCTAATACTAAAGATAAACTCTCATGACGTTGCCAATGCTTAGTAGAACCTGTCCAACCAAATGCAGCAATACCGTATAATTTTTGTCTTAGTTTAGTAAAAGCACGATCACGCACTGTAGCTAGATCGGGTAATAAACCAGAGTACCAGAATAATAATGAAACAGTGAAATAAGTAGAGATGGCAAATACGTCCCATAATAAAGGTGAGTTAAAGTTCACCCATAATGGACCACGTGAGTTAGGATAAGGCATAATGAAAAACGCTAACCAAACACGACCCATGTGGAAGATAGGGAATTGACCAGCACACATAACGGCGAAAATAGTCATCGCCTCAGCAGCACGGTTCACCCCTGTTCTCCAACCTTGACGGAATAATAATAATACAGCAGAAATTAAAGTACCCGCGTGACCAATACCTACCCACCAAACGAAGTTGGTAATATCCCAACCCCATCCAATTGTTTTATTTAAGTTCCACTGGCCAATACCGTAAGTTACCTCACGATATAAACTGAATACTCCAAATAATAATAGAGTAACAGCAATGAAAAAACCAATGTACCATAAACGAGATGGCTTCACTTCAATAGGGCGCAAGATATCTTCGGTAACTTGATGAAAATTTTTCTCACCATATACCAATGGTTCGCGCAACTGTGATTCGTATTTAATATGCATCTTTTACTATTTCTAATTTTTTAATCTGTACTTATTATTAATGAGCCGCTTCTGTTTTGTGTTCCGCTTTAGTATCATGTGCTGCTTTTGTATCATGAGCTGCTTCAGCATGTTCTTCTTCCTCAGTGTTTCTTACTTTGGCTAAATAAGTCACATTCGGTAAAACGTGTAATTGCTCTAATACATAAAACTGACGATTTGGATTCTCTACGCGTACTTTAGTAATGGCGCTATGTTTATCATTTGCGTTACCAAAGTTAATGGCGTTAGTAGGACATGATTGTTGACAAGCTACTTTCACATCTGAGTCTACCATTGGACGAGATTCTTTTTTCGCATCTAATTTAGCCGCTTGTAAACGTTGAACGCAGAAAGAACATTTTTCAATCACACCACGAGAACGCACAGTCACATCTGGGTTTAATACCATTCTTGTTAAGTCGTCGTTCATATCTAATACTACATCGTTCAATACATCTCTTTGATTGTCTGGGAAGCTATCTGCTCCAGAATAATCGGCCCAGTTAAAGCGACGTACTTTGAAAGGACAGTTGTTCGCGCAATAACGAGTACCAATACAACGGTTATAAGTCATTTGGTTTAAACCTTCAGAGCTATGGTTCGTAGCAGCCACCGGACAAACGTTCTCACAAGGAGCATTATCGCAATGTTGACACATTAATGGTTGGAATACCACTTTAGGATTATCCATATCACCACTAAAATATTTATCGATACGTAACCAATGCATTTCATGGCCACGTAATACTTCTGGTTTACCTACCACTGCAACGTTGTTCTCTGCATTACATGCTACCACGCAAGCACCACAACCATTACAGCTATTTAAATCTACACTCATGCCCCACTTAATACCTGGACGAGCATAGACTGGATAAATAGTTCCTTGCGCTTCATAGTTTTCTAATCCACCATAAGGTTTCAATTCTGCTTCACGCTCTTCTAAAATTTCTGTTGGATGCTTAATATATTCAGCTAAAGTAATTTCTTTCATTACTTCAGTACGATTGCCTTGTGCTGTATCGTAACGGAAATGTGTTTGTGTTAATGCCACAGGATAAGTTTCACCTGTTGCAGTTAATGTAACATTGCTAGAAGCGAATTGAACTAATCCATTTTCAATGCTAGCTAAAGGATAGGCATTTTTACCTGTACCAATAACCGATTTACCTACTGCTTCTGCACGACCATATCCCACTGCAATACCCACTGTTTGTGGATGTGTACCAGGTATAATTAATACAGGAAGTTCAATTGATTTTCCGTCCACCGTTAATTTAACTACTTGCTTTGGAGGCTTTACTTCATAAGCATCGGCCTGACCTGGATTATTTAAATCAATGTTTAATAAAGTTCTTGCCATAGAAGGAGATACTATAATATAGTTATCCCAAGTAGCACGTGTTACTGGATCAGGTAATTCTTGTAACCATGGGTTAGAAGCTCCTTGACCCGCACCAATACCTACTTTTTGATATAAGGCTAATTCTATTTTATTGCTTGGCTTATTTGCTGTAACTGCAGCCACCGCAGTAGCTACCGCGCTGCTATTAATACTTGCACCAATATTATTAACGTCAGCAGGAATTAATACACCCGCTTGTAATGTTTTATTCCAAGCAGTCTCGCCACCTAATTTAGCAGACCAATAGTTTTTTAAATAAGTGGTATAATCAGTGGCGTCTCCAGACCATTTTAATAATGAGTCTTCGAAGGCACGTGTTTTAAATAAAGGAGAGATAGTTGGTTGAATGAAAGAGATATGACCAGATACTGGTTCAGCATCTCCCCAACTTTCTAAGAAGTGTGGAGCAGGAATTGAATATTTACAAAGCGCTGTTGTTTCATCTAATTTAGCATTGAAAGAAATAGTTGTTTTCACTTTCGCTAAACCCGATTTTACTTTATCAGCTGCAGGCCATGTGTAAACAGGGTTCGCACCATAAAATAAAACAGCGTTTACTTTACCTGCGTTCATCTCTTCAACGAAGCTTGCAAAATTGCTATCAATACCTTGACGATAATTTAAAGTCTCTGCAAAATTAATGGTGGAACCATTTGCGCCAATCGCATTATTAATAGCGTTTACAATAATTTGCTCATTCACATTATTGCTACCAGATACTACTAAGGCAGCACCTTTGTGTGCAGTTAATGTTTTAGCAGCTGCTTGAATACCTGCTTTTAATTTAGCATCTGTGATGCCCGTAATTTCACCACCATTCACTGCGCTTAATAAAGCAGCAGCAATCATTGGTAATTCAGAAGGACGACATAAATATTTTTCATCTGCATTAGAACCAGTCATACTTGCCACTGTTTCAAAGTGGATATGTCTACTCATTGCAGGATTTTTTTCATCTAATTTTTTACCTACTGCATATTGTCTTGCAAATTCCACAGGGCTTAACCAAGTACCTAAGAAATCGGCACTTAAAGAAACAATGGCTTTTGCATTTTCAAAATGATAAGTAGGAATAATTGTTTTACCATAAGAAGCTTGGTTCGCAAGTAACATGGCACTATGTGAAACCGCATCGTAAGTAATATGTTTGCTACCAGCATGCTTTGCTAAAAATTGTGCAATAACTTGTTTGGTAGAAGGAGAAGTAATTGAACTTGTTACAATAACTGCAGCGCCATTTAATTCAGCTGCAATGGCTTTATCAATTGCTTCAAAGCTTGCTTCTTTTCCAGAGGTGCTTGGAAAACGTAAACGAGCTGTATCATATAAATCTAAAACAGAAGCCTGTACTCTAGCAGAGGTACCGCCAGCAGTGATTGGGCTTAATTCATTTCCTTCTAATTTAATAGGACGACCATCGCGTACTTTAGCAAGTACAGATACTACATCACCATCTTGCACATAAGTAGTTGCATAATATTCTGCAATACCCGGAACGATATCTTCAGGTTTGTTTGCAAAAGGAATGGCTTTTTTAATAGGCATTTCGCAACTTGCTGCCACAGCTGCAGCGGCAGTGCTAAATCCTACATATTTTAAAAAATCACGACGAGGTGCTTTTGTTTGTAAAAAACTTTCTCCTTTTTCCAAAGTAGATTCGTCTTCAACAAATGGAAGTTCTTCTTTAAATTCATTTTGAACTTCTTTATTAAAAGCTTCAGAATTATTTAATTCTCCAAAACTTTGCCAGTGCTTTTTTTGCTCCATAGTAATGTATATAAAATATTACGCTTCTTTATTAATTCAATTAGATACTAGTAGTGACATTTTTGACACTCTGTACCACCAATTTTTTCAACAGTAATTCCTTTCGTGCTATCAATTTTTCCACTCTTTAAGTCGGCATGGAATTTTTCATAGATGCTGTAAAATCCATTGTCCTTAAATTGAACTTCTGTGTTTCTGTGACAGTTCACACACCAGCCCATACTTAAATCTGAAAATTGTTTTACTTCACCCATTTTTTGAATCTCACCATGACATTGCTGACAAGCTACTTGACCCGCGTTCACGTGTTGTGCGTGGTTAAAGTAAACGTGATCAGGTAAGTTATGTATACGCACCCACTCGATAGGTTTTGCATTCGCTGGATCCCAAGGTTGCCCTTCCGTAAATCCTGCGTATTTGTATAATTTTTTAATTTCTGCAGTACCATCAACTACATCTCCGTTCTCTCTTACTAGTGGTGCGCCATTGTATTCGTTAATAGCCATGTGACAGTTCATACAAACATTCACACTTGGAAGTGTTGCTTGTTTACCTTGGTAAGTTCCCGTATGACAGTACTGGCAGTTAATTTGATTCACACCCGCGTGCACTGTATGAGAATAGTAAATAGGTTGTTCTGGTTGATAATCTTTAGAGCGGCCTAAGTTCATTGCTCCTTTTGTAGTCATATAACCTCCGATAATAAATAAAATAATAGCGATAAAAGCGATGTAAGCTTTGTTTCTATAAAAAGGCACAGGGTTTGAACCTGGAATATTTGATTTATCGTCAGATAATTTTTTTAAGTTGCTATTAACTTGTAATAAGATTATAGAAACGACTGCTAATATTAAAGTAAGTAAACCGAAAATTAAAGTACTGTCTGAATCTTCTTTAGGGGCTTCAGCAGCTGCACCTGCTACTGGGGCTGCACCTACTGCAGGAACTGTTTTAATGTAAGCTAGTATAGCATCGATATCTTGATCGGTTAAACTAGGAAACAAGTTCATTGCAGTTTTATTGTAATCGTTGTACAATTTTGTTGCGTAAGGATCTCCTGTTTTTAAATAGGCTGCAGAGTTTTTAATCCATGCATACAAATTCTTTTTTTCAGACCAACGATCTTCTACACCTGCAAGTGCAGGACCTGTTAAATTTTTATTAACCGCGTGACATGATGCACAATTTTGTGAGAAAAGTGCTTTTCCGTCTTGCGCATTTAATTGATTTCCGATAGATGAACTAAGGGTGATAAATAGGAAGATCGAAACGATCTTGGCTAGGCTTCTTAACATTGTCATATATAGAGAAAGTGTCTAGGGTGTAAAAATGTCCTTTAACGGATGCAAAACTACTTAAGAATAGGATTCAATACTAAGAATTGTGTAAGTTTTTTTTATTGAATTTGTTGAGTTTCAGGGAACTGAGTAAAGAAAGACTGACGAATGTCATAATAATGTAAACGTTCGTTTTAGTTTGTGGAATTTATTTCGATTTACAGGGGCTGTTTTGAAAAAAAATGGCACCTTTGAGGGCCTTGAGAGGGTAAAAAAACTGGTTGCGGCGCTTCGCGCCGCCTAAAACTTAGGTTAAGCAAGAAAAACAGCATGAAAGCATTTAAAAGATTACAAGAAAAGTGGAAACTGGGGACGGGCCAATTTTGGCTGGTTATCCTCACTTTTGCCCTAGGTGGTAGCCTCAGCGGAAGGCTTTGTAGCTTTTTGCTAAAATTGGTGTTTTTGGAGAAAAATTGGGCATTTTGGCTCGTTTATCCCCTATTTTTGACCATTTTATGGCCTTTTTCGGTGATTTTCGTAAGTTTCTTTACTGGGCAATTTGCCTTTTTTAAGGGCTATTTAACCAGGGTTGGAAGCAGGCTCTTGGGTAGTGGTTCGGCTGGGGATTCTGTTGCGGCGCCTTCGACTTTGTCTGCGGCGCCCATCCATATCGCCATTTTCGCTTCAGGTGCTGGGAGCAATGCTAGAAAAATTATAGAATATTTTGAAAATAAGGGCTTGCGCATCAAGGTTTCTTTAATTGTATGCAATGTTCCGGGGGCTGGGGTTTTGGAGATAGCTGAAGAAAAGGGCATTCCTAGTTTAATGATTAATAAGTCAGATTTTGCTGCTAATGGTTATGTAGAGAGTTTAAAAAATGCAGGCATTGATTTTATAGTACTAGCTGGTTTTTTATGGAAAGTGCCTGAAGTATTGGTGAGGGCTTATCCAAAAGCTATTATAAATATTCATCCGGCACTACTTCCAAAATATGGAGGTAAGGGCATGTATGGGGCGCGAGTGCATGAAGCCGTTATTGCTGCAGGAGAAAAAGAGTCAGGCATAACTATACATTGGGTGAACGAGCATTACGACGAAGGTGCTATTATATTTCAAGCAAAATGTTCTATTGACGCTACTGATACACCCACAAGCTTAGCGAATAAAATTCATGCACTCGAACATGCACATTTCGCACCAACGATTGAGAAGTTGTTGAGTTAGAGTTTATTTCCAAAGATCTTTTAATTTTACTTTAATTGTTTTTCCATCTTTAAGTTGTTGTAAACTTTCTAAAATACGTTCTCTATTTTTCTTGCTTGATAATAAATATAAAGTCTCCTGCATTGAATTGAATTCGGCTTCAGAGATTAGCACAATATTACCCTTGCCTTTTGGTCTTTTAATGATGAGTTGATTGACTTTATCTTCACTAATTAGATCAAGCTCACGAAGTAAGTTGCTTTCAAATTTAGCAATTGTAAGTTTCTTAATCATAATTAGCGGTTAAGCAATGTGATAGTAACAATTATTGCAGATATAATAATAGCAGTTATAGTAGATGACTTATTTATCAGATTATATTTATATCCAACATAAAACACATCCCCAATAATTACAATTATTGAAATGTTTAATAAATACCTATACTTTGGAGCAATCAAAGTATAAAAATCAACAATAAAACTTACAGAAATAGTAAAGGCTAATATACCATAAAGGATATTTCTAATTGTATTCTGTTCTTTGGTTAAAACTTTATTAGACATATTAATATGTTATTGATTAAGTAAGATAAAATAATTATTTAAGAAAACTATAAACCAAGTATTTATACTTTTAGTTCTTAGAAAATTTTCTAAACAAAAAACCCACTCGAATGAAGTGGGCTTAATAATATAATCAGGTAAAAAGTAAATCAAAAATTATCCAGGCATACGAGAAATGTATTTCTCTATTTCTTTAATTTGATCTACTACTTGTTTAGTAGTGGGTTTGCAAGCCTTGGCTTTGC
>ENA-UOYL01000638-UOYL01000638.1-marine-metagenome-genome-assembly--contig:-NODE-638-length-12444-cov-3.176922_pt1 | contig 12444 bp, 14 predicted proteins | sample MGYA00238173_ERZ767189 | MGnify/ENA primary metagenome ERZ767189 (study PRJEB28943, sample SAMN06267163) | marine metagenome | isolation source: Columbia River Estuary | place: USA:Columbia River Estuary... | reverse complement strand
AGCGCTTTGATGAGTCAATGCTCATTTCTGGAGCTTGTGAAAATTTCTTTTGATTTGGTGCCATGGCGCAAAACCCTAGCCCGATAAACGCTCAATCGCATATGCTGGAGTCCATGAGTGACGCCCTCGACCTCGACGCAATCGATCAAGACCTCACCGATGTCGAGACAGCATTACAGCGCCTCGACGCAGGCACGTATTTTGTTGATGAAATTACGGGAGCGCCATTGAGCCAAGAAATGCTCAACGCCAACCCAACTGCACGCCGCGCTTAGCGGTCGCGCATTTTTGCGAGCAAGCGCAATATTTCGAGGTACAACCACACGAGTGTGACCATGATGCCGAATGCGGCAAACCACTCCATGTGTTTTGGTGCGCCCGCTGCTTCTGCTTTATCAATGAAGTCGAAGTCGAGCGCCAAGTTCATTGCGGCAAGACCAGCAACCAACACGCTGAAGCCAATGCTCATCGTGCTTGATCCAGATGGAATCAAGTTTGCGCCAAAGAAACCCGCGACAAATGAAAATAGGTAAAACACCATCAGGCCGAGCGTTGCACCCACAATGATGCGACGGAACTTGTCGGTCACTCGCAAGATGCCAGTGCGATAGAGCACGAGCATGACTACGAAAACGCCGATGGTTGCGCCCACCGCTTGCAACACAATGCCGGGGTATTGCAGGTTGAACACTTTGGAAATCGCACCAACTACTGCGCCTTGGGCAAGCGCATATATCGGAGCCAAAATGCGTGCTGCTTGTGGCTTAAACATGACACCAAATGCACAACCAAGGCCAACGAGCAGTGCAATCATTGCCCAGCTTGGGAATGAAACCGCGCCGCCAACGGTAAGTGGTTGCACCGTTGTCCAGCCGTAGGTGGCTGATGCAACGAGCAGCACCATCAAAAACAAGGTTGCCGACATCGCGCCATTGGCGGTCATGGTCTGGCCAGGTGCTTTGGCAGAAATATATGGAGAAACTTGACCATCCGAAATCGGTGGATTCCAGGTCGATTTGCCCTCGGCAGAGCCCCAACCGGCTTGGTCTGGGGTGCGCTCAACGGCTTTGGTAAATGCTTTTTCGTTTAACAGTGGGTTTGCCATACCCCGATATTACGACATTGTTACAGGATCTCAATGCCAAACAGGTCACACCCAAAAACCCAAATCAGGCAAGAGTTTTGCGGTTTTTGAGGTGGTGGGGCTTGACCCTGTCGGTATCGTTACCCCGTTCCCGCCTATAAGGAGTCGTAGTGGCCAAAGACCGTATCGATCGTGACGAAGAAGACCTAGTCCGTCTCTATCTCACCGACATCGGTCAGTACGCCCTCCTCACAAAAGACGACGAAGTTCGTTTGGCCAAGGCCATTGAGACAGGCAAAGAAGCAACTGCCGAACTCGACAAGAGCGATAAGAATCTCACTCCAAACCGTCGCCGCGAGTTGCGCAAAGATCAGCGCGATGGCACAAAGGCCGAGCGTCAGTTCGTGCAATCCAACTTGCGTCTCGTTGTTTCGATCGCCAAAAAATATCAGGCATCAGGTTTGCCACTTCTTGACTTGATTCAAGAAGGCAACTTGGGTTTGATGCACGCCGTCGAAAAGTTTGACTGGCGCAAGGGTTTCAAATTCTCTACATACGCAACGTGGTGGATCCGTCAGGCCATTACTCGCGGCATCGCAAACACGGGTCGCACCATTCGCCTCCCGGTCCATGCCGGCGACACGCTTGCACGTTTGCAAAAAGCACGCTCGCGCCTCGAGCTCAAGTTTGGTCGTCCTGCAACTCTTGCCGAGTTGTCAAAAGAAGTCGAGATGCCAGAAGACAAAGTGACCGAGGCTTTGCGTTTTGCTGCCGAGCCACTTTCGTTGTCAGAGCCATTGCGTGAAGACGGCGATGCCGAATTGGGCGACGTTGTAGAAGACCGCGCAGCAGAATCTCCGTTTGAAGTTGCTGCAACTGCTTTGTTGCCAGAAGAAATCTCGCGACTGCTTGCACCTCTCGATCAGCGCGAGCGCGAAATTCTTGCACTGCGCTTCGGTCTCGATCGTGGTGAGCCACGCACACTCGAAGAAGTTGGCGAAGCATTCAACCTCACACGCGAGCGCATTCGCCAGATCGAAGCACGCGCAATGAGCAAGTTGCGCCACCCGTCGAGCGACACCGGCGCGCGCGACCTTCTCTCGGTCTAAAGCCGCAACTGGTTCGCCCGTGCTGTGCACGATCGGTGACCTCATTGAAGATGTTGTTGTCTGGCTCAATGATGAGCTCAATATTGGCAGTGATACCGACTCGATAATTGTGCGCACCCGTGGTGGAAGCGCAGCCAATGTTGCAATGTTTGGCGCACTGACAGGCACACCATCACGATTTATCGGTCAGGTTGGCAACGACAATCTTGGTGAGCAATTGTGCGCATCGTTGCGAGGGTCTGGTGTCGATGTGTGCACAGTTGCCGAGGGTCGCACCGGAAGCATCGTTGTTGTTGTTCAACCCAATGGCGAGCGCACGTTTCTCACCGACCGCGGTGTTGCATCAGACCTTTCAGTTTTTGATGCATCACATCTTGCTGGTGTTTCAATCGTGCACGTGCCTACGTATTCACTCGCCCTCGACCCACTTGCAACAACTGCTGTCCAATACATACGTGCAGCGCGTGCCGCTGGTGCACTCATTTCGGTTGATGCATCGTCAACCTCGGTGTTGCGCGATTACGGCATTGATCGCTATTCCGAACTCATTACCTCTATTGCGCCAGACGTATTTCTGTGCAACAACGACGAAGCCGCATTACTCAATATCGATTCTGCGCATCCGATGCCAGGCGCTGCGCTCACCGTGATCAAGCGTGGCGCACTGCCAGTCACTGTGGTTACTGCTGCAGGTGTTGTTACCGAAGTGGCGACACCACCAGTTGCCAACATTGTCGACACCACTGGCGCGGGCGATGCATTTGCTGCAGGATTTCTACCCGCATATGCAACGTCGCGCGATATTGCTCATGCAATTGAACACGGCCATGCACTTGCGTCGCGAGTATTGCGCTCGCCTGGTGCCACACTGGATGCCAGATGAAAACGAATTCTTCAATTATCCAAGTCAGCGAAGAAGTCCGCGATGCACTCGCATCCAATCGCGCTGTCGTTGCACTTGAGTCGACTATTTTTTCGCACCTCGGTTTGCCGTCGCCAGCAAATGCACAGGCGCTCACCAATTGCATCGCAGCCATTCGCGAAGCCGGCGCAGTTCCAGCAATCACTGCCGTCATCGACGGTGTTGCACGCGTTGGCATCAACGAGTCAGAACACGAGCGCATCCTTGGCCCTGCCAAAAAAGTTGGCGAACGCGAGATCGCTCTTGCCGTTGCTCAGCGTTGGTCGGTTGGCGCCACAACGGTTTCTGCATCGCTGTTGCTTGCCAGCCGCGCAGGTATTGGCGTGTTTGCCACGGGTGGCATTGGCGGTGTGCACCGCGACTCACATCTACATGGCGACATCTCAGCCGACTTAGGCGCACTTGCTGCACACCCAGTGGTCACGGTGTGTGCAGGTGCAAAATCATTTCTCGATTTGCCACGCACGCTCGAATATCTAGAAACACTCGGCGTGCCTGTCGTGGGTGTTGGTTGCAACGACTTCCCCGCGTTCACTGTGCACTCGAGTGGCTTGCCCATCCCTGCTCGCGTTGAAAACGTTGAAGAGTTGTGCGCATACACGCAAGCCCACTTGGCACTTGGTCGCACGAGCGGCATTCTTGCGTGCGTACCTGTGCCGCTTGCCGACTCGCTCGACAAAAACATGATCGACGCTGTGATCGAGACCGCACTTAGGGCAACTGCCGAAGCAGGCATTGTTGGGCCCGGTGTTACTCCACACGTGTTGGGTGCAATTGCTTCTGCCACAGGTGGAGCAAGTGTGGTTGCCAACTTGTCGCTGGCTCGCAACAACGCCAGTGTCGCGGCGCAACTCGCAGTCGCACTTACGCGCTAATTCGCGCAACGTTTTTGGCGGAGGCGGACGGGAATCGAACCCGCCGAACGAGGATTACTCGTCCCAACCGCTTTGAAGGCGGCGGAGTCCACCAGGCACCCGGACACCTCCGTTTATCACCGTATCTAAACACTTGTAACTAAATCAACGTCACTTGGCGACATCTCGCGTACACATCGTGTCCAAACCGATTCGGTGTATTCGCACCGAGCGCAGAGTTGGAGGTTGTGATGATTGTTTGTTGGTCTGTCAAAGGTGGAAGTGGCACCACGGTTGTTGCCGCAGCATTGGCTTTAGTTTTGGCGCAGCGTCACGAAGCAGGAGCACGCCTCATCGACATGTCGGGCGATACTCCCTCCGCTCTCGGCATGTCAGAGCCCTCATCTGAAGGCATCGCCGAATGGTTGAGCGCAACTGACCATCCAGGTGCTGACGCACTCAACAATTTGATGTTGCCGGTCACTGCGCACCTCGGAGTAATTCCTCGTGGTCGCAACATCATCGTGCCATCACAGTTGAACCCAGATCGTTTGCGCGATCTCGCACTTGCCGTTGCTCAGTCGCCCATGCCAACTGTTGTCGACGCTGGCAGTGGTCTTGCAACAATTCCCATCCTCCTACACGCCACTCGTTCACTCTTAATTATTCGTCCGTGTTACTTGGCTCTGCGCCGTGCATCGCTGCTCACCACCCCGCCGCACGGTGTCATCGTCATTACCGAGCCAGGGCGTGCGCTTGGTGTGCACGATGTCGAATCTGTTGTCGGTGCACCGGTGCTTGCCGAGATTCCGTTTGATCCTGCAATTGCTCGTGCGGTTGATGCAGGACTACTCGCAGGCCGAGTGCCAACTCTGCTTGCCAAACATCTTGTCGATGTGTGCTGAGCACTGCAACATCTTGCAATCATGACCACTGCATTTGATCTTCCGCTCGACACCCACACACGTGCACTTGTCGACACACTGCAACAACACTTGCGCAACGAGCGCGGCGACTTGCTCACTGCCGCACACATTCATTTGCGCAGTATTGCACCGCTCATGTCGCAGACCACACAACATGCAGTGGCATCGCGAGCGGTGTCGGGCATCTCTGGCCTTGGCGCACTCGATCACTATTTGGCTCGCACCGATGTGCGCGAAGTCATGGTCAACGCCGGAACAGACGTATATATAGAAGATTCAACTGGAGTGCATTTGGTCGACACCCTTCCCGTTGGCGAGGTCGACGCAATCATCGAACGGATCTTGTTGCCACTTGGCAAACGGCTCGACAGGTCTTCGCCCATTGTCGATGCGCGGCTTGCCGATGGCTCTCGAGTGTGTGCTGTCATTGCACCAATTGCAGTTGACGGATCATGTCTTTCTATCCGCCGATTTTCTGTGCGACCTATTTCGCTCAACGATTTTGGCGGCGATGCAACTGTTGCATTGCTCACCCAACTCGTGCACCGTCATTGCAACGTGCTTGTCACCGGTGCGGCTTCCACCGGCAAGACCACATTGCTCAATGCGTTATGCGCGCATATTCCTACACATGAACGCGTCATCACTGTGGAAGACACAGCCGAGTTGCAGTTGCAGGCAAGTCATGTCGTGCGGCTCGAGGCCCGACCACCCACCGCAGAGGGCGTTGCGGGCATCTCGATTTCAGAACTCTTGCGCACAGCATTGCGCATGCGACCAGACAGATTTGTGGTTGGAGAGGTACGCGGCGCCGAAGTTGTCGACATGTTGGCGGCAATGAACACAGGTCACCACGGATCATTTGCCACCTGCCACGCCAACTCTGCCGACGATGCACTGCTGCGACTTGAGTCGTTGATGTTGCAGCACTGCGGGCAATGGCCGCGAGAAGCCATTGCCCAACACATTTGCGCGGCGATCGACGTTGTGGTTTCCGTCGGTCGCCACGCAGATGGTTCGCGGTCGGTGATCGAGATCAGCGAAGTGTCAACAACACCTGGTGCTCCATGTCGTCCACTACTCCGCCAAGACATCTGTAGTGGCGTGCGCAGCGAACTGCGCATTGGTCAACTCACTCGCGGGCGCTCATGAGCGCTGCAGTTCTTGATGTTGCGGTGTCAATAATCGGCACGCTTTCGTTTGCTGGGGCATGTGCCTTGCTGATTACACCGCATCTCACCAAGCATTGGTTGCGCCGATGGTTGCGTGTGCGGCTCGGTGCAACTTCACACAAAGCCACAGCTATGACATCACCCACAACCTCGACTACGACACCAGTTCCGCAAACCCCACTGGCCATTACCGATTTCCTCGACGCGATTGCTCGCGATGTGCGCTCGGGTTTTTCTCTCGCATCGTCGTTTGTGCAATGCAGTGATCAACAATCAGATGACAACCATTGGAGTCAACCCGTTGCTCAACAATGTTTGCGTGGTGTCGTGCTTGCCGATGCACTTGTTGAGTGCGCGTTGCCCACGTGGACACCCGAGATTCGTTTTGCAAGTCGCACCCTGGCGGTTGCAAGTGCGGGCGGCGCAGGCGTGGCGCCTGCTCTCGAGCACAGCGCATCGGTGTTGCGCGAGCAACAGGCCCTGATGCTCGACCGAGATGTGCAGGCTGCTCAGGCGCAGTTGTCTACCAAAGTGCTCACGTGGTTGCCCATCGCGGTGTTTGCATGGATTGCAATCACTGATCCCATTGCTCGAATGTTTCTGCTCAGTACTCCGCTTGGCATGTGTTGTGTTGCCACCGGCATCACGCTCAACGTTTCTGGCCGCAAATGGATGTCGCATGTAGTCGACAACATTTCTGTATGACATTCAGTTTCATCGTCGTGGTTGTTGGGGCAATCGCAATCGGGTTGTTTAGGCGACGCAATCGCAACCTGCTGCCTGCCCAACTTGCACGCCAGCTTCCAGAATTCATTGATGCCGTTGTGTTGTTGATGTTTTCTGGCAGCACACCTGCTCAATCACTGATCGCGGCGCCCACGTGGCTCGAGCCGCCGTTGCGTGAGATTGTTGCAGATGTATCCCAACAGTTGTTGCGCGGCAATCGGTTGAGTGACTGTGTTGCATCATTGCGACAACTCATTGGTAGCCCTGCATTTGCGCTGGTCGACGCACTACTTTCGGCCGACAGAGATGGACAGTCGATTGCCAACACACTCGATCGTCTTTCCAATGAATCGCGCATGCAACGCAGGCGCCAACTCGATGCCGACATCCGCAGGCTTCCTGTGCGACTCACGTTTCCGCTTGTGTGCTGCATCCTTCCCTCGTTTGTGATGCTCGGTGTTGTGCCGATGATCGCAACCGCACTTGTTCATCTCAATCAATAATGAAAGAAGAATTATGAATCACATCTACGTCTATTTCATACATCTACTGCATCGTGTTCGCTCGGTGTACACAAAACAAAACGAAGTACACGATGCTGGTCAAGCAACAACCGAATACGCGCTCGTGCTTCTCGGCGCAGCAATCATTGCGCTTTTAGTCGTGGCATGGGCCACCGATGGTGGCGGTGCGGGGCGTATAGGCGAACTCTTCGACAGTGTGATCGGCAATATTTTGGGCCGAGCCGACGCAGTCCAGCCGTAGTCACCGGCATGCGCGCCTGCCGGAGCGAACCCGACTCGGGTCAAGCAACGGTTGAACTCGCGCTAGTCATGCCGCTGATCATCGGACTATTGCTCATCATTCTCAACGTTGGTCTTATTGTTCGCGATCAATTGGCTGTGTGGCACGCGGCAAGTGCCGGTGCGCGTGCTGCGTCAATTTCACCAGACTCTCCCGATGTGGTGCAACAAGCAGTAGAGGATGAAGTTGGGTTGCGGCCGTTGCACCTCCAGATTGTTCGTGATGAGCAACTCATCACCGTCGAGGTGCAATATCCGCGCACGATCAACCTGTGGTTGATCAAACACATCGTTCCACCACTGACTTTGTCGGCGTCTGTCACCATGCATGTGCAAGATGTTGGGTAGCGTGATGCACATGCAGTTGTCGTCATCAACTATTCGTGATGGCTCACAATCGATACTTGTCTTTGCTGGTGAAATCGACTTGGCAACAGTGCCAGAATGCTCCGACATGCTCACCAAATTTGTGGATGATCACGCAGGTTCAGATATCGCCGTAGATATGCGTCAAGTAACCGCACTCGACGACACAGGAGTTGGGGTCATCTTGGGTGCAGTTGCTCGTGCTCGTACATCGGGCTCACATCTTGCGCTCGTCATTGACGACCAACACATGCGCGCTCGTTTCGGTATCTAACACTCAAGGTAATGGCGCAACCATCACACTGCTGTTTGCTTAAATTTTAGGTTTCTTGCGCGCACCTTTGCGATCGTAAGCACGGTCGTGCACAGCCTGTTGTTCTTCCAGTTCAAGTTCTTCGGCTACCAACATCTTCATATTGCCAAGTCGCTCGGGCGACACATCGCCTCGTTCTACCGCTGCTTGCACAGCGCAACTCGGTTCGTCTTCATGCTTGCAATCACGAAACTTGCACGACTCGGTCAACGTAAAAATATCGCTGAACGCCAATTCAATTCCGTGATTACTCATCCACAAGCTCACCGCGCGCAAGCCCGGCGTATCAATGAGCCAGCCACCGTTTACGAGGCGCACGAGTTCGGCTGCCGTTGTGGTGTGGCGACCACGCTGGTCGCCTTCGCGCACCGCCCCGGTTGCTTGGCCGTCATGGCCGGAAAGGGCATTGATCAGCGTTGACTTGCCAACGCCGCTGGCTCCCAATAACGCAATTGTTTGCGGCGCACTTGCAACGCTCTTTTGGGTGTCATTTAAATGCGATATATACGTATAGGCACGCAAGCCGTCGAGTCCAGCCCCAGTTTTGGCGCTCGCAAACAGCAGTGGCACACCAGCAAGTACGGGCTCTACGCGGCGCACCATCAGCGACAATCCGTCGGCATCCATTTCGTCAATCTTGTTAAATACCAAAACTGGTTGTGCACCACTATCAAAAGCCAACACAAGTTCTCTTTCGATGCGTCGCAAGTTTGGGTCTGGAGTTGCGGCTTGCACTACAAGCACGGTGTCAATATTTGTTGCAACGGTGTGTGACTCTGCGCGCACGGTGTCCGACGATGCACGTCGAGTAAGTGCCGAACTGCGCGACAACACGTGATCAATCTTCTCTAAGTCATCAGAAATAATGACCCAATCGCCAACGGCAACGTCGGCGCCGATGTTGCGCACGCGCTCGACGCCGTCAACTGCGTCATGCACTCCACTGGTAAGAATTGTGCTCCATCCGCGATCGATTCTGCTCACTCGACCGAGTCTTCGACCGCGTTGCAACGACGTCATGTCGTATTTTTTTTCAATCAACTCTGTTGCGAGTCGCTCATTCCATCCAAGCGAAAGAGCATTCGCCGCATCGTCACGAGTGGTGGCATTTGCCAAACCTTCATGTGCGTCATTGGTCATTTCATGACTCACGCTAGCGAAATTAAACCCTTACTGCATTTGGCTTTACGTGGATAGCCTTGACAAGACAGTGCAAAACAACGTAACGATGAAAAGTCATGTCTAAGCCCCTTGTCATAGTCGAGTCCCCCGCCAAGGCCAAAACGATCGCCAAATTTCTTGGTGATGGCTTTGACGTACGCGCTTCTGTCGGCCACATCGCCGACCTTCCGAGCAAGGGCTTGTCTGTAGACGTCGATAACGGATTCAAGCCGACCTACGAACTCACCGAGCGCGGCAGCACCATTATTAAGGAACTCAAAAGCGTTCTTAAAACAGCCAGCGCCCTCTATCTTGCAACCGACGAAGACCGTGAGGGCGAGGCAATCGCTGCGCACTTGTTTGAGTACCTCAAGCCAAAAAACATCGAGACCAAGCGCATGGTGTTTCACGAAATCACCAAAGCCGCAATCGACGAAGCAATTGCCAACCCGCGTGACATCGATTACAAACTTGTTGACGCTGCAGAGGCACGACGCATTCTCGATCGGTTGTACGGATATTCGGTGTCGCCAATTTTGTGGCGCAAAGTCAACCGAGGTTTATCTGCAGGTCGTGTGCAAAGCCCATCCATTCGTTTGGTGGTCGAGCGCGAACAAGAACGCATGGCTCATATCTCGGCTGCGTACTGGGATCTCGAGGCAGTTACAGCAACCTCGCCACAGTTCACTGCCACGCTGCAATCGGTCGATGGAGTGCGCATTGCAACAGGCAAAGATTTCAATGAAAAAGGCATCGCCAAAGAAGCGGTAGTCGTTATTAATGAGGCGCGAGCCCAAGAGCTTTCGGCAGGCCTGCAAGGCGCCACGCTTGAGGTGCGCAGTGTGGAAGAAAAGCCTTACCGCAAGTCGCCAAAGGCTCCGTTTATGACGAGCACTTTGCAGCAAGAGGGCGGCAACAAGTTGCGCATCACAGCAAGCGAAGTAATGCGTGTTGCTCAGGGTTTGTACGAAGCCGGTTACATCACGTACATGCGTACCGATGCGGTAACACTTGGCGCAGAAGCGCTGTACGAAGTGCGCACCGCCATTGCAACTACATATGGTGACGAGTTTTTGTCTGCCACACCGCGCGAATACAAATCAAAAGTCAAGAATGCGCAAGAGGCTCACGAAGCAATTCGTCCGGCGTTGCCGTTGCGCAGTCCAGAAGAACTCGCCCCAGAGTTGCGCGCCAACGAGCTTGCGCTCTATCGATTGATTTGGCAGCGCACACTTGCATCACAAATGAACGACACGTTGGGCACCACGCTCACTGTGCGGTTGGGTGCAATCACGCCAGGCACCAGCCCAGCCAACTGCGAATTTTCTGCGAGCGGCACCACCATCACGTTTGCTGGTTATCGCCAGGCTTATCAAGAAGTTGTTGAAGAGTCGGCAGATGACGCTGAAGAAAAAGAAGCGTTGTTGCCAGTGCTCAAGGTTGGCGACGGTGTTGAAGTTGAAACCATCAACGCACTTGGTCACAACACTTCACCACCATCACGTTTTACTGAGCCAACGCTCGTCAAGCGACTCGAAGAAGAAGGCATCGGCCGACCTTCGACATACGCATCCATTCTCGGCACGATCATTAACCGCGGCTATGTATGGAAAAAGGGTCAGGCTCTTGTTCCATCGTGGACAGCGTTTGCTGTGGTGCGTTTGTTGAAGGATCACTTCACCACATTGGTTGATTACAAGTTCACTGCAATTGTTGAAGAAGAACTAGACGAAATTGCCGAAGGCACGCGAGTGCGTGATGCCTGGCTTCACGAGTTCTATTTTGGCAACGGCAAAGAACTGCCTGGCCTCAAGCCACTTGTCGAACACAACATCGAAAACATCGACGCTGCCACACTCAATGCGTTTCATGTTGGTCCACACCCAGTGAGTGGTGACATGATCGAAGCCCGTCCTGGCAAATTTGGTCCTTATATAAGGTGTGGCGAGCAGACTGCTGGTATTCCCGACAGCATGGCGCCAGACGAACTCACGGTTGCAGTTGCACTCGAGATTTTGGCGCGACCAAAGTTTGAAGAACCGATTGGCGAAAAAGACGGTCTTCCTGTTTATAAAAAAACTGGCAAGTATGGCCCGTATGTCATGTGGGGCACGCTCGATACTCCTCCACCAAACATGGAAAAAGCAAAGATGGTTTCGCTATTTAAAGACATGACCATCGAGGCGCTCACGATCGATGATGCGCTTCTGTTGTTGTCGCTGCCGCGCACTGTTGGCTTCGACCCAGCAGATGGCGAGATCATTACTGCGCAAAACGGTCGCTACGGCCCATACATCAATAAAGGCAAAGAGAGCCGCACGCTCGACACCGAGCAAGAGTTGTTTACGTTCACACTCGAGCAGTCCCTGGCAAAGCTTGCAGAGCCGCGCGTGTATGGCCGACGCGGGCCGGCAAAGCCGCCATTGCGCGAGTTTGGTGTCGACCCAGTGAGCGGCAAACCAGTTGTTGCTAAAGATGGCAAGTTTGGTGTGTACGTCACTGACGGCGAGACAAATGCGAGTCTTACTCGCGGTGACCGTTTGGAATATGTGACGCCAGAGCGAGCATTCGAGTTGTTGGCTGTGCGCCGCGATGCAGACCCATCGCTCAAGCGCAAGAAGTCTGCCAAGCCAGCCAAAAAGGCAGCGGCAAAGAAAGTCGCCAAAAAAGTTGCAAAGAAAACAGTTAAGAAGACAGCCAAGAAAGTCGCCAAGAAAAAAGCCTCATGACTCTCGGCCGCTACATCGCCTTTGAAGGCCTTGAGGGCTGCGGCAAATCAACGCACGTAACGCGTCTTGCCGAAGCAATAGGTGGCGTTGCAACTCGCGAGCCTGGCGGCACTGAAATTGGTGCGTCTCTTCGCACAGCAATGTTGGATGCATCCAACACCATGCTCTCGCCACGCGCCGAAGCGCTCATGATGTCGGCAGATCGCGCGCAACACCTTGACGAAATCGTGTTGCCGACGCTGCGTGCCGGCAAACATGTGGTCAGTGATCGCAGTGCAT
>ENA-UOYL01000637-UOYL01000637.1-marine-metagenome-genome-assembly--contig:-NODE-637-length-12459-cov-2.617025_pt1 | contig 12459 bp, 8 predicted proteins | sample MGYA00238173_ERZ767189 | MGnify/ENA primary metagenome ERZ767189 (study PRJEB28943, sample SAMN06267163) | marine metagenome | isolation source: Columbia River Estuary | place: USA:Columbia River Estuary... | reverse complement strand
TATAGACGATCAAAATCAAAAGACCTTTAATCTTAAACTTGAAGAACACAAAGTATATATTTCTGAAAATATTGCTGCACTGGAAGCTAAGGTGGCACAAAGTCCAAATTATACCATTGGCATACTTCTAACATTTCTGTGCTGTAATCCTATATATTATAAAGCTGGCTTAGCAAGAATAGTCAGTACATTTATGCTGGTTTTAATTATATTATTTTTCGGATATTGGGCTTATTTTTGTTTTGTGAATGCCGAAATAATTGCACAACCAGTTACTGCTGAAGGAATAAGGGCGATGAAGTTCTTAGCATTTTTATTTTTTAGTTTAAGTTTTCTGCTTTACATAGGGATCGTTTATCGATCAGTAAAGCGAGCGAATGAGGCTAGGCTTGACGCACTGAGTAATCAAAATATATTAAGCAAGCTCAAACATTATTTAGAAACAATTCGAACCTCAGATCATACCTTATAAGTAAGAATTGACCCAGTCATTTCTGCGGGGATATTCACACCCATTCTCGCAAGAAGGGTGGGCGCAACATCTGCCAATCGTCCATTTTTTATTCTTGATGTTTTTTCTTTGGTAATCCAAATGATCGGGACAGGATTCAGACTATGAGCTGTGTTAGGAGAACCATCGGGATTTATTGCTAAATCAGCATTTCCGTGGTCAGCAATTACGATGAATTCATAATTGGATTGAATACCAGCCTCAACGAGATTTTTCAAGCACGTATCGACCGTTTCCACCGCTTTCACTATGGCACTGTATACACCAGTATGACCTAACATGTCCGGATTGGCAAAATTTAAGCAAATAAAATCTGGGCTCATACTTTTGATGTATTCAATACTCTTGTCGCATAATTCATAGGCACTCATTTCGGGTTTTAGGTCATAGGTGGCAACTTTAGGCGAGTTCACGAGGATTCTACTTTCTTTGTCAAATGGAGCTTCTCTTCCACCATTAAAGAAAAAAGTAACGTGGGGGTATTTTTCAGTTTCAGCCGCCCTTAGCTGGCATAAACCTGCATTCGAAATCACTTGACCGATGGTATTGGTGAGATTATCCTTTTCGAAAACGACAAAAATATTCCTAAACCCCTCGTCATAATTGGTCATGGTGCAATAATAGAGCGATAGAGGCAATAATTCCAAGGACGGCATGCTTTGTTGCGTTAAAACATGAGTGATCTGTCGTGGTCTATCGGTGCGAAAATTAAACGAAATAACCACATCGCCGTCTTCTATTAGTCCTCCATTATCTAATAGAATAGGATTAATAAATTCATCCGTTATACCAGCATCATATTGATCTTGCATAGCAAGTACAGGGTCTTTAGCCAAACTGCCAATTCCTTTTACCATTAAATCGTAGGCGATTTTAGTTCTTTCCCAGCGTTTATCTCGGTCCATTGCAAAATACCGCCCGACTATACTAGCGAATTTAGCGCCATACGGCGAACAAATACGCGCTGTTTCTTCAAGAAATCCAATGCCACTCATTGGGTCACAATCTCTTCCATCTGTAAAAGCGTGAATATAAGAATGATCAATTCCTTGTTGTTTGGCAAAGGCACAAAGCGCATGAAGATGTTTATCCGAGCTATGGACTCCTCCATTCGACAATAAGCCGATGAAATGCAACTTACATTTTCTTTTTTTTACCGTTTCGAAGGCATCAATTAGCACCTTGTTCGAAAAGAACTCCCCTTCTTTAATGGACTTATTAATTCGGGTTAGTTCTTGGTATACAATCCTCCCTGCACCAAGATTTAGATGGCCAACTTCTGAGTTTCCCATTTGTCCTTCTGGTAATCCGACATCTTCTCCACAGGCACTTAATAAGGCGTTGGGGTAAGTTGCCACCAAGTGATCCATAAATGGCGTATTTGCTTGTGCTACAGCATCCGCTTTTGAACCATCGCCAATGCCCCAGCCGTCTAAAATAATCAATCCTATTTTCTTCATATTTTTAAGGTAATCCGAAAATCAGTTCCTTTTGGTTCATTCTCAAGGCAAAGAACTTTACCTTGGTGCAATTCTACAAATTGTTGCACTAAATACAAGCCTAAGCCACTCCCTTTTTGAGTCCTTGTTTCTTCATTGCCAATTCGATAGAACTTTTCGAAAATTTGCTCCCTTTGGTCTTTTGGAATTCCAGGTCCTAGGTCCTTAACGCCAAATACAAAAGAGTTGTTTTCTTGGAAAAAATAAACAACAATTGATGACTGAATGCCGGCATACTTGATGGCATTTTCCAATAAATTAATTAGAATAGCTTCTAGCATAAATGGATCTGCATTTATTTCTACATCAGCAGCGGATTGTAATTCAATAAAATTCGCACCATTAATTTTATGATAACGATCAATTATTGGCATACAAAAAGCTAAAAAACCAAGGGTTGATTTTTCCGGCTTAATAGCTTTGTTTTCTAGACGAGCTGCATGCAGTATATTTTCAATCATTAATTCTAAGCGCTGATTTTCATTAAGCGTTTTTTTTAGTAATTCAATTCTTTTAGTTTCATCGAGTGGATGTTTGAGAAGTGTTTGCAGTAGAATTTTTTTCGTTGCTAAGGGCGTTTTCAATTCATGAGTAACAGATAAAATAAAATTAGTTTGTCTAAAGGATAATTGAAGATCGTTTTGAATTGATTTTCTAATTCTCCAGATGCCAAAGAGGAGCAATAGGAAGAAGACTGATCCCTCACCAATTATCATTAAAACGCGCCGATTAGCAGTTGATTTAACGGGGTCAACTTGTTGGCTTAAATCAATTAAGTGATAGCCCCACCATAAAAACTGAAGGATAACATAGCTACTTAGTAATATAAAAAATAAATTAGTCCCTTTTTTCATGCTTATTCGCCAATGTCTTTACTCTTTTTAAAGATACTTCCAACCTCTTTTCCAATTTTCTGAATGGTTTCTACGCCTATGCCAATGGCATTTCCTGATACGTCTTCATAATTAGAAAATAAATTTTCTTTTTCTTGTCCTGGATAAATGATAACAGTATCATTTTCAGGATACGCTTTTTCTACCCGCGACAGGAAACCATCTAATTCCGAGGTGAATGATACGGCACCAAAACGAGCGGCACAAATGACGATTAAATCATGACTGTTTTTAGAGGATTTCAAAAAGAGATCGTCAAGTTCCTCGATTTCCTCATGTTGCATCGTGGTTTCTAATTTATTTGCTTCCCCAACTTTAAGAAGTCGCTCATAAGTAGCCAGTGACCCATATAATTTAATGTCTATCTTCAACTCTTTAGCTACGCGGAGAATTCTTACTGCCCAGAGATTAAATGCAGGATCTAACTCCGCCAATTTTGGGCTTACCAAAACCAATTTTCTGTAATTAATAGATGTTTTATCTAATTGACAAAAGAAGATGGTTTTTTCACACACGTCTAATAAGTGCTGCCGATCGTCTCCGATTAAACGATTTAACAACGTTAATTTTTTACTATCGTTTAACATTACTAAATCGGCAACGAGTTCTTTTGACACCCGAGAAATACCAGAAGATAAATTCAGATCAATCGTCGCGATCGTATTAATTTTCATTTCATGACCAGCAAAGTGCTTCATTATTTCTTCTAATGACTTTCTCGATTTGCGAATTAAGCGTTCCGCATCTTCATTATTTGGCTGTACACTAACGACCGATATGGGATTAATCACCCTTAAATCACTAATGAGGGCGGCAAAATCTAATAAGGTTTCATTTCCTTTCAATTCCGTCATAGAGACTAAAACGTGTTGATTTCTTAAGCGAGATTCATTTTGTTCATCTTCATTATTTTCCGCCATTTCTTGCAACAATTTCTTTCCTGCCATTTCGGTAACAAACGAGGCAACCATGCAAGTGATCAAAATCAATAAAATAGTTCCGTTTAAGACATTTTTATCAAGTAATCTAATTGGTTCCACTACTATGTTTTTCAATGCAGCGGCATCAATGTCAGCTTGATTAAGCACCGTATTGAATCCAACCATTATAATAGCTAGTGTGGCAGCGGCGTGGGATGTACTCAAGCCGTAAATAACACTACGTTCCGATTTTCTAAGTTTAAAAATGAACGAGGTTACAAATGCCGCTAACCACTTACTAAAAATAGCGAAGGTTGTTAACACGCCAGCAATAATTAATGGCCAACTTCCTTGAAAAAAGGCCCGGTAATCAACCACCATTCCTACAGAAATCAAGAAGAATGGAATGAACAAAGAGTTTCCAATAAAGTCAATTCGATTCATTAAAATGGAATTGTGAGGAATCAACTTATTAAGGACTAGCCCAGCGACAAATGCGCCAATTATGTGTTCTACTCCTGCCATTTCAGCTAGAAACGCCGAAAAGAAAATAATGGATAACACGAAAATATATTGAGAAGTTTTCTCACTATCTAATTTACTAAAAAACCAACGAGCAATTTTAGGAATGAAATAAAACATTATGAAGGAAAATATAGTAAGTGAGGTAATCAGCCTTACCCAAAAGGAGATATCCAAACTACCTTTTGTTGAACTAGAGATGATAGCTAGAATTATCAAAACAGCCGTGTCTGTTAATATCGTTCCTCCGACAGCAATAGCCACAGCGGGGTGTTTTGACAATCCATATTTACTTATGATTGGGTAAGCAACCAAGGTGTGGGTTGCAAACATACTTGCCGTCAACAAACTGGCAGTAGGACTTAAATGTAGTACCCAATAACAAATCGGGTACCCAAGTGTAATGGGAATGATAAAGGTAAGTATGCCAAAAGTTAAGCTTTTTGACCAATACCGTTTAAATTGGGTGAAATCTAATTCTAAGCCCGCCATGAACATAATATAAAGCAGTCCAATGGTTGCAAACAATTTAATAGACCCCTCTGGATCCATAGTGTTTTTTCCGAGCAAGCCTAGCCCCAGCGGCCCAATTAAAACACCAGAAAGAATAAGGCCTATAATTGCGGGAATTTTTATCTTTCTTAAAACAATAGGAGAAAGTAAGATAATAAAAAGCATCAGCGAAAAAATCAGCACAGGGTTTTGAAGAGGCAACCCAAACTCTTTCAACAAGTGTTCAAAAAAGTAATTCATTACGCTAAGGTTTTAAAGTTCAATCCCCGACCAAGAAGATCATTGATAATTTGGGGCAAGAGTTCTTTCGTTTTTTCTATATCATGTGCATTGTCATGGAAAACTAAAATATCCCCGCCTTTAATTTTTTTAGCTTTAGACACAATTTTCTGGGCACTAACTTGCGGATCAAAATCATAAGAAAGCCACGTCCACATAATGATGTTAAATCCATTATTTCTCAGTTTTTTAGATTGCGCCAAGGTGATTTTTCCGTATGGCGGCCGAAACAAACGACTATTTATAAACTCACCACTTTGTTTTACAGCCCCCACGTAATCATTAAGGGCAGTTTTCCAACCGTTTTCGTGATGCATGGTGTGATGCCCAATAGCATGTCCATCCTTTATTATTTCTTCTAAGATTTCAGGTGATTGAGCGGCCATTTCCCCGACGCAAAAAAAAGTTGCTTTAATGTTTTTAGATTTTAAAAATGATAAAATCCAGGGTGTTATTTTTTTATTTGGCCCATCATCAAAGGTTAAGTAAATGGAATTGATACCGGTCCCCTTCCAATTCCATTTCGGAAATAGAAACTGAATTAGTTTTGGAGTGGTAAAAAACCTCACGCTACTTTTTATTTGTATCCATAGGTATATTGCTAACCCCCTTTATATCGTTAATAGCTGGGGTTTTTAGAGCTGCTTTTTTCTTTGGCAAATACCCATAATGTTCTCCAATCGCTGTAGAAAGGATTGCTAAATTATTATTTAATCTCACATATAATCCACTCTCACCCATAGCGGATTCATTATTATCACTTGCTAACTGTTCTAACTCATTCATCAATTTAGGTATTATTTTTTTATAAATGGAGTTTATAACTTGGTTTAAACGCAATGAAAGCGGTCCTGATTTATCTACGGTACTTTTAATTTTAAAGCAAGCGTCAAGTGTTGCAAATAAATCTTCGATATTATCCTCCTTGGCAGCAATACGAGCATTGGTATGTGCAAAATAACTAATAATACTTTCATAATTATTCATCAGTTTTAGACCAAGTTTTTCTGCTTTTTTCTTGTCGCCGGCTAAGTAATATAGCTGAACATATTCATGCAAGGTTCCGCTGCACATAGGTGGTATTTCTTTTCCTTCAAATTCAAAACTCTGATGCGGGGCATTAATGGTTAAGGAAGACATGCGGTCAAAGCCATTTACCTCGCCAACATCTATCACATTCTCCATTGGCATTTTAGCGAGTGAAAAATCAAGTAATTCAATAGCTCTTTCTTTATTTCCTATGTTTAGATATTGTTCGGCTAACAACAAAAAGTTAACTCGGTATTGAATGGTATGACGACGCGCATAGTAATCGGTTAAGATTCCTTTAGCATTCATTTTTCCATAATGGTATGTTTTTGTTAGGTTTTTATACATTTTATCAAGATTGTAAAACGTTGGCTCTTGCCTTACAGGGCTCAGTTCATAGGCCATTCCAACTTGCTTTATATACCCACTGCTTAGAAGAGCAATAGCGACAGAAGACCCCCTGTTACTCGAAAAATATATACCTCTTTTCCAATCGTTATTAGCAACTATATCTAGCATCATAATTTCCTCTCGGGTTAAATACTTATCTTTTTCAGTATTGAATTCAAACTCAATATTTTGAGGGCAGCTATCCTTTTCCATTGTTGTCTTTAGGGTTCCAGCGGCAATCGCATTTTTTTTATTCACCTTCAGTATAAACTTAGACGATGGAAAAAAACTTGTTTTGCCACCTCCTTGCTCTGTAATAAAGTTTGCATCATCTCTAACAAAAGCCATCGCCTCAGTTAAGTCGCAAGACATCCAAGGCTTCTCGAAGTCCGTTAAGAGCTTTCCTAATTCTGTTGTAACACTTTCTGGGATTACAAGGTCGCCTTTTTGTGCGCCCTTTAATAAGGCAATTAACCCCTCGTATTTTTGATTAATATTATTTCCTAGATTACTTATATCACTAGATAAAAGGGAGCTTTTAATCTTTTCAAATTCGGGGGTATTCACCGGATTTTTAACCGTAATATTAGGTAACATTTGGGCGATTATGGAATTGAAAACATCAATTGCCTCTGTGCCTTCAGCTTGATTGTTTTTCAAGCGCATTTTAATAACTTTTAGAATAGTTTCTTTTGAGGCGCCGAACTCGTAAAGAGAAGGTAGCGGGGCAAAATACATTATCTCCGTATTCCCGGAATACTCCAAAATTTGATCTTCTCTAAATTTTATAGGAAGCGGGTCTGATTCATAGGCCTTCATTTTCATTTGATTGCTATACCAATCGCTACTCATTAGGGATAAATTACAAACCCTAACATCGGTTCGGCGGCCTTCTACTTCTTGCAGATACCACAAAGGAAAGGTGTCATTGTCTCCTTGTGTAAATAGAATTCCATTTTTTTCGCATGACATCAAATAATTATAGGCTAAGTCGTGAGCTGAGGTCTTTCCATTTCGATTGTGGTCGTCCCAACCTTGAACCCCCATAATTAACGGCACGAAAAGACCAACTAAAGCAGCAGCAATTGCCGTATTTTTTTCAGAATTTAATAGTTTGCGAAGGGCCACTAGCCCCACGATACTTACCCCCCCAATTAGGCAAATAAATAGCCAAATTAATGAATTAGCAAATGCTGCATCTGATGAATAATCAAGCATTATCATAATGATCAAGCCTCCTGCTACAACATATCCTATTCGTTTAAAATCTTCTTTTCTAAATCGCATGACAATATCATAAAGCGCATAAACCCCGACACCAATCCACATGGCAAAAAAGTAAAAAGACCCAGCATACGCATAGTCTCGCTCTCTAGGCTCTAATGGTTTTTGATTTAAATAAATTAGAATAGCTACTCCGGTAAATAAAAATGCTAAAAAGAGAACTAGGGCATCTTTTGGGGCCCTATAAAAGTGGAAAAACAAGCCAATAAGAGCAAGAATCAGCGGAAGCAGAAAAAAACGATTGTGTGAAGGGTTGTTTTTGGTATAATGAGGTGCAAATTCTTGGCTTCCTAGTCGAATATCATCAATCATATTTATACCTGACAGCCAATTGCCGCGCATATTATCTCCGTGGCCTTGAATATCGTTTTGTCTTCCTGAGAAATTCCACATAAAATACCGCAGGTACATCCAATTTACTTGATAACGAAAGAAAAAATTAAGGTTTTCCGAAAAATTAGGTAGGCGTTTCCCATCACGCCCAATCTCGGTTCCTTTATCAATATTAGCATCGTAGCCGGACCAATTTTCATATCCTTTCTGGTGGGCTCCATTACCTTCAGAGTGCATTCTAGGGAAAAACGTTTCTTGCTCATACGCTGGTACCGCTCCAATTCTCATTGACGCATTACTTTCGTAGTATTTTTCTTTTATTTCATAGGCCCCTTTATTTGTTGCCACATAGTTTTTGGCATCTTTTTCTTTTTCAAAGCCCTTAATATCAATACCATCCTCTTGCACAACAAATCGTCGAATATAATTTGGAGCATCGTCTCCCGCCTCGCTTTGGTATGAATTCCAATATTGTCCTTCTAAAAGAGGAACGCTGCCATATTGCTTTCTACTTAAATAAGAGCCTAGATTAACAAGGTTTTCAGGGTTGTTTTCGTCTAGTGGCGTATTTGCATTTGATCGAATTACAATGACAGCAAATGAACCATAGCCAATTAACAAAAACAATAAGCCCATAGTAGCATTATACAAAAGAACTTTCCCTTTTTTCTTGGCGTAATAAATGAAAAAAGAAAACGCTAAAATCAATAGAAGAAAAAAGAAAATGGTTCCTGAAAAAAATGGAGCTCCCATGCTATTTACGAAAGAAACTTCAAAGGCTGATGCGATAGAAACCGTTCCGGGGATAACTCCAACCTGTATAAAACCTAGTATAACAATAGAAATCACACCTGTTAAAAAGACACCCAAACGACTTGTTTTTTCATTTACTCTAAAATATACAATGTAACAAATAGCTGGAATTACCAAGATACATAGCAAGTGAACTCCGATAGCTAAACCCAACAAGAACATAATAAGGAGTAGCCAACGGTTTGGGGAATGATGATCACCGAGACCCAATGTATTTTCCATCATTTCCTCATCCCACTTTAATGCCGCCCAAAACACAATTGCCGTAAACAAGGAGGCCATTGCATAGACTTCACCTTCCACAGCAGAAAACCAAAAAGAATCAGAAAAAGTATACGATAGCGCCCCGATAGCAGCAGCAGAAAATACCGCAATTTGATCGCCAGAACTAAGGCTGGTCTTATGTTTTAAAACTAGCTTTTTAAGCAATAAAGTTAGAGACCAAAACATGAATAGAATAGTTAAGGAGGAAGAAATAGCCGAGAGGGAGTTAATCCAAACAGCTACGTTTTCAGGCGCGGCAAAAAACGAAAAAAGTCTCCCTAAAAGCATAAACAAAGGCGCCCCCGGAGGGTGCCCAACTTCCAATTTATATGCTGCCGTAATGTATTCTCCGCAATCCCACAAACTAACTGTGTCTTCAATAGTCAATAAGTATACTAGCGTTGCAATTCCGAAAACCACCCAGCCTAAATAAGTGTTCCACTTTGAATATGTCATAATCCTAATAATTAACGTTACTTTTAAATCTCAATGACTGCGAATTTAGGAATATTAATGCATCGCATTATAGTTTTCGGTAATAATAATTTTAACAAAACATTATGCTTTTTTTCTAAGTTACTTTAAAATTTAAATTAAGTTATTAAATTTGCCACCTTGAATGACCCATGGTGTAACTGGCAACACAACTGATTTTGGTTCAGTAGAGTCTAGGTTCGAGCCCTAGTGGGTCAACACTTAAAAACAATAAAACCTTTGAAGATATTATGTTTCAAGGGTTTTTTGTTTTATAAGGACTGCATAAAACTTAGGGTTTTAGGCCATCTACTTATAATCTTAGTGTTTCTAAACCTTGGTTGTTTAATCTTATCATGAAACAATAATTCTTTCATTTATTAACAAAGTGATGCTCACTTCCAAATGATTGTTTATTTTTTTTCTGACATTTTTAAAAATGTCTTTTTCAACATCGCGCAAATTTGATCTGGCGTGATTATTTCTGAATTCTGAACAGAAACACCTCCCAATGAATATTGAACACTTTCAAGTTTCTCGAAATCATATAGTCGTATTTTCTTAGAGTACACCTTTTTTCTAGTTTCGTCAAATGCCTTTAGACGAATGAAAACGTATGGCCGAACTTTTGAGTAATTGAGGTTTGCCCCTCCTACTTGAGCCCCTCGAAATGCATTGATACGAATCCTTAAACAGACGTAAAGATCTTTTTCGAAGGCAAAAATCGCCTTTTTCTTACACCCTTTCGGCAAGCCGCCAACGTATTGCCCGGAGTTATAGGTGGCTTTTAGCTTACCATTTTCCTTCTTTAAATACTGACACTCTGCCACTGCATATAGTTCCTTACTGACACCTTGTTCCACAATTTGTTTTATGGAATCAATGTAATTTAAGGGCATTCGAAACAGACTTCCTGAAAAGTTGTTTTGACTACCACTTGTTGAAACGAGCACTTTATTAGTTAGTGTCTTATCAATAAAAAATCGCGCTCGATATATGCCAGCACTTGAGGATTGTTGCGCAAAGAGCGACTGATTCACTATTAAAAAAAATAAAAAGAGATGTTTCATGTTTTTGTTTCAAAGATAAAGATATTCAGCAATAGTCATTAATTAAAAATAACTTCCCCATTTTTACTCGCCTAATTTAAAGCGTTATTAAGCGATTTAATTATGTTAATTTTGTTTTTTTTAGCATATTTAATAACTATAACCGCAGGTCTAATGCCATCTAGTAAAACGAGCAACATTGATTCTCTTGGGGAATTTGGTTTAATTGAAAGATTAACGTCCGATTTTAATATAAAAAACAGCACGTCTTTGTTGGGAGTTGGTGACGATTGTGCCATTATTGAATTAAACGAAAAGGAATCATTATTAATGACAACCGATTTGTTAGTTGAAGGTGTTCATTTTAATCTGATGTATGTTCCATTAAAACATTTAGGATACAAAGCTGTCGCGATTAATGTCTCTGATATTTGCGCTATGAACGGTAGGGCAGAGCAGATAACTGTTTCTATTGCCGTTTCAAGCAAATTTCCGGTGGAAGCACTTGAAGAATTATATGCGGGGATTAATTTAGCTTGTGACGCTTTTCATGTTGATTTAGTTGGGGGCGACATGAGCGCTGCTTATGCCGGCTTAACGATATCAATAACGGCTATTGGACGTGTAGACAACACTAAAATAACGCGGCGTTCTGGCGCAAATTCCAAAGACATAATTATGGTAACAGGCAGTTTGGGTGGGTCTTATATGGGCCTACAAGTTTTGGAACGAGAAAATGAGGTGTTCAAAGTGAACTCGGCCGTTCAGCCAGAACTTGACGGTTTTGACGCCTTGATTCAACGCCAACTGAAGCCTGAGGCAAGGCATGACATGGTAGAGTTGTTTGAGCAACTAGGCCTTATTCCAACATCGATGATAGATGTGTCGGATGGCTTAGCATCAGATATTTTTCACTTATGCGAAAAAAGTAATTTGGGGTGCCAACTCTTTGAAGAGAAATTCCCAATGGACGACCTAACAAAAATTACAGCGATCGATTTTAATATTTCGCCGACAACATGTGCATTGAATGGTGGAGAAGATTATGAGTTGCTATTCACAGTAAAGCAAGAGGATTTTGATAAGGTTGCAGGGAATCCGAATCTCACACCTATTGGTTACATGACAAGTAAAGAGGAGGGTAAGAACTTGGTTGATGCGAATAACGAATTAATCCCTCTTAAAGCGCAGGGATGGATTAGTTCTAATCATTGATAGACCTTGTCCAACAATCCTTTTCAGGAGGCGCAACCGTGCATAGCTTAAATTGCCCCCGCATTTTGTCTGCTTGAGCCTTTGCTTTTGCCGGTGACCCAAACTTTCCAACTTTAACTACATAGTTAGGTGGTTTAGACTCAATTTGAACGTCTGTTGAATTGGGATAAAGCCGAAGAAACTTTTCTCTTTCTATATTTGCCTCGTTACTAGAACCACCGCTGTATATAACGATCCAATAACATACCGAGCCAGTGGCTATTGCGCCTACCCTAGAACGAATATTTTCATCTCCCGTAATAATTATCTGTCCGAAAGAGAAATTAATAACAAATAAACTTACCAAAATAAAATACGTTTTCATCAGATTTTTTTAAAGTAAAGGTAGTTTAAATATCAAATAAAAAAAACATTGGGACTTTCTGTTATTTAGAATAATTCTAAATTATTATTTTTTCCACATTATTTGTC
>ENA-UOYL01000634-UOYL01000634.1-marine-metagenome-genome-assembly--contig:-NODE-634-length-12508-cov-2.638082_pt1 | contig 12508 bp, 7 predicted proteins | sample MGYA00238173_ERZ767189 | MGnify/ENA primary metagenome ERZ767189 (study PRJEB28943, sample SAMN06267163) | marine metagenome | isolation source: Columbia River Estuary | place: USA:Columbia River Estuary... | reverse complement strand
TTAATTGAGTCCAAAGAAGAAATTAATTCTACGCCAGATTTTCGCTTCGCTTCATTGTATGATTTTTCAATCGCTTTGGTATGAAAAGTTACTTAATCATCCTTATTATTTTCCCCTTTTTTTGCTTTAGTCAAACAAATACCATTGATAAAAAAGGCCTGAAACAAGGTGCTTGGGCGAAGTATTATCCAGATAATAAAACCCCGATCTATACTGGGCAATTTAAAGATAATATGCCAATAGGTGAATTTCGATATTTTTTTTCGTCAGGCAAAGTGAAAGCCATTATTCAACATCAGGCTAAAAACAACCTATCTTATGCTTGGTTGTATTATGAAAACGAACAACTTATGGCTGAAGGTCGCTATAAGTACATGAAAAAGGATTCATTGTGGATAAATTATAATTCACAGGGGTATGTATTAAGCAGGGAAGAATTTCAAGCGGATAAGCTAAATGGTCTAAGGGTTACGTATTATTTAGAAGGACAGGGGGAAGGTGAGGAAAAGATGCTCACGATTGAAAATTACAAGGATAGTTTATTGGAGGGTTCTTATGAATCTTTTTATTCCAAAGGGCTTGTTAAGGAAAAAGGGAATTATGTTAAAAATAAAAAAGAGGGTGAGTGGCAAACTTTTCATCCCAATGGAGTCATGGAATCAAGAATGACTTTTAAAAATAATTTAGCTCATGGTTGGGCGTATGGATTTGATCCTAAGGGAAAATTGTATGGTAAAAAAATGCATAGAAATGGTGTCCTTCTAGAAGGAGAAGAGTTGGATAATTATCTAAAGAATTGTGAAAAGAATGGCATCGATCCAAACAATTAGTTTTGTATCTTTGAACTAAATGAAAATGATAAAAAATAGTATTTTAATCAGTTTGCTTGCCCTTTTGTTTTTTGCCTTGTCGAGCTGCAAAAAAGATACGTCAAGTCCATTGCCTTTGCCCTTGAACCAACATTATTTTGGTCTCGATGCAGAAAGATATATTGTTTATAATGTGCTTGAAATTACCCATGATGAAAATGCTGTCATAAAACATGATACCCTATACTATCAATTAAAAACCTTTATCGGTGATACCGTTGTCGACAATGAAGGGCGAATTGCACGAAAATTTTACCGATCCAAGCGACCGGATATCTTTAGTCCATGGGTGATTACTGATTTATGGACCGCTATTATTGAAAATAATAAAGCAGAATTAGTAGAAGAAAACCAGCGAATGGTTAAGTTGGTATTCCCAATATCTTCCTCAAAACTATGGAATATCAATCAATTTAATTCCTTTCAGCAAGCGGATGCCTATTATGATTTTATCTTTAGCGGAAAAACCATAAACGGATTATTCTTCGATAGCACTGTTCGTGTGGAGCAAGAAAAAGAGCGTAACTTGATTGCTTATAAGCGTAAATATGAAGAATATGCTGCTAATGTAGGTTTGATTCGAAAAGTATATAAAGACTTAACGATTATGAATTTTGATACACTAAACGTAAAATCAGGGAAAGAAATCTTTATGGATATTGTCGAATACGGCAATTAATGCTTGGCAATTGCCAGCAATCGTTTATTTTTGCCCTAAGCTATAACGAATGAACCACCACGAAACCAAATTTGATTGTATACATTTTAGAGGGAGTATTCCATGCAAACCCAATAAAACAGATGGATCAATTTGTACAAGCTGTTCGCATTATCAAGCCATTCAAAAACGGATATTAATCATTAAGCTTGGTGCATTAGGTGATGTGATTCGCACGACACCACTTATAGAAAAATTGCGAGCAAGCTATAGTGGCGCTCATATTACTTGGCTCACGCTTAGTCCTTCGATTCTTCCTAAACACAGCATTGATGAATTGCTTAGTTTGAATGAAGTATCGCTTTTTAATTTGCAGTATTCTGCATTTGATATCGTCATTAACTTGGATAAAGACAAGGAAGCTTGCCTGCTAACATCCTTAATTACTGCTGAAGAAAAATTTGGTTTTACTTGGAAGGATGGCCATATAGCAGCTTGTACACCAGCGGCGGAACGCAAACTGTTAACCGGATATTTTGATTCATTATCCAAGGAAAATACAAAAAGTTACCTTGAGGAGATTTTTGAAATATGTCACTTTACGTTTAATAAAGAACAATATATCATTCATTTAAATGAGGAAATAGCTGATTCATGGAAAGTGAAATTGACAGAATTATCAGAAGGAAAAATAGTTATTGGTCTAAATACGGGTTGTGGTCCTCGATGGAATACACGCTTATGGTCAGATGAAAGATGGCAGCAAACGGCAGTGGCATTAAAAGAATTAGGTTATTTCCCAATTTTTTTAGGCGGAGAACTGGAGGATGTTAAAAATCAAAAATTAAGTAAGGCTACCAATTGTTATTATCCAGGTCATTTTTCTTTAGAAGAATTTATTGCGCTTACAAATAATTGTGAGGTCATAATTACGCAAGTCACTATGATGATGCATATTGCCACTGCACTGAAGAAAAAAATGGTGCTAATGAATACGATTTTTAATTCCCATGAGTTTGAATTGTATGGGCGTGGCGTGTTGGTAGGACCACCTACACCTTGCCAATGTTACTTCGGAAATACGTGTCAGTTTGACAAACCTTGCATGCTTGCGATTGAATCGGAAATCGTTGTTAATGCCTTAAAGCAGTTGCTATAACTTAAAGTATGAGAATTATATTCCTTTCTACGTTTTATCCATTCCGGGGAGGGATTGCTCAGTTTAACGCTTTGGTTTATCGTGAGATGGAGAAGCAACACGAAGTCGAAGCACTAACGTTTTCGCGACAATATCCAACTATATTATTTCCTGGAAAAACACAGTTGGTCGCAGAAAATGATGCCGCTGATCCCATTCCGTCCACTAGATGCTTGGATACCATCAATCCTTTCACCTATTTTTTGACGGCAAGGCGTGTTAGAAAAATGAATCCAGATTTAATCATAACGAAATATTGGATGACTTTTTTCGCACCAAGTTTGGGTTTTGTTTTGGGTCGACAGTCGAAAAATACCGTTCGGATTTCTATTTTAGATAATGTTATTCCGCACGAAAAAAGATTTTTTGATAATTGGTGTAATCGTTATTTCCTGAAGCGCAACGATGGATTTATCGTGATGTCCGAAAAAGTATTAAAAGACCTGTTGCACTACCTGCCAAATGCAAAATATCTACACATACCACATCCCGTTTACAACCATTTTGGTGAAAAATTAACGCGCATTAAAGCCTTAGAAAATTTAGGCTTAGAACACATTGAAAGAAAAAATATCATCTTGTTTTTTGGGATCATCCGAGATTACAAGGGCTTAGATATTTTACTAGAAGCCATGGCGCTGCTTTCCGATGATTATCACCTTATCGTAGCAGGAGAAGTTTATGGTAGTTTTGCCAAGTATGAAGAAATAATTGAGCGCTTAGGCTTGATTAATCGAATAAGCTTGCATAACAATTACATTAGTGATGATAGCGTAAAAGATTATTTTTCTGCTGCTGATGTTTGCGTTTTACCGTATAAAACGGCGACTCAAAGTGGTATAACGAGTATTTCTCACCATTTCGAATTGCCTCTAATTGCTACTAATGTTGGAGGTTTAGCTGAAACAATTTTGCATAATGAAACAGGTTTAGTTGTAGATGAGGTAAGTGATCAGGCACTATTCCTTTCTATACAGCATTACTTTGATGCAAAGGTAAAAGAAGCATTTTCTGCTACTATTAAATTACATAATGCAGAAAACAACTGGGTGAATTTTAGTGATAAAATTATTCGTTTTTCTAATGATTTAAGGTAATTGCGGTCTATTTGGCATAAATTCCTTCATGTACATTCAAATAGTCATAGGGATAGTTGATTTTACCAATCGTAAATCTTATATTTGCACCCTTAAAAAATGGTTAAAAATTTAATTCAATGAGAAATAAAGGATTTTTTTGGTTTATAAGTATAACACTTATTGCAGTATGTTTGTATCAACTATCTTTTACGTGGGTAGCTAGTAATATTGAAGCTGATGCTGAAAAAAAAGCGAATCAAAAAGTAAAGGCGCTGCGCTTAGAGGCCCAAAAGAATAATGGAATTGCCTATTTATCCAATAATACTAAAATAGATTTCAATCAGTCTGATGCTGGCGATTTAGCGAAAGCGGCTTTTCTTAATGAGATTCTTCGTGAAAAAGCGGACAAAGAAGTTTATCCTGTTTTTGGCTCTACTTTTTCCCAAGTTAAAAAGCGTTCATTAGCCTTTGGATTGGATTTAGTAGGTGGAATGAGTGTTACTCTAGAGATTTCCCTTCCAGAACTAATTAAGAATTACGCAAAAAATCCTAGGGATTTAAAATTTCGTAAGCCATATGAAGCAGCCTTAAAACAAAATAGTAAGGATTTTTTAGATGCATTTATAGCTGAATACAAGAAATCAAACCCAGGTATTGCCTTAAATTATGTGTTTAAAGCAGAAGGGATCGGCATACGTTCAACAGATGCTCAAGTAGAAGATTACTTCCGGAAATTAATCTCCTCATCAATGGACGGAGTGGAGCAAATAATGAGTCGTAGAATTAATCAATTCGGTGTTGCACAACCAAATATCCAAAAAGATGGCGCAAACAATCGACTTTATATTGAGCTTCCTGGTGTTCAAGATGAAACGACGGTCGCTCAAAAATTACAATCTACCGCTAATTTGGAATTTTTTGAAACATATACGCCTCAAGAAATTAAATTAGAAATGGATGCTGCCAATGTGATATCTAAAACAGAAGAGGTAGTTGAATCTGATGATACATCTAAGGTTAATGATTCACTTCCAAAAGAAAGTTTAGGCTCCCTGAAAGATAACGGTAAAAAAGGATTAAGTGATTTAATTCAACCCATCGGTGACAATGCTATTGGTATTGTTGCGGTAAATGATAAGATATTGGTTGAAAAACTTTTGCGTCGAAATGATGTGATGGCTGCTTTTCCTCCCAATACCCGATTTATGTGGGGTGCTGAGCAAGAAGAGTTAGATAAGAAGTCTAAAAAGAAAGGTTACATGCTTTATGCATGCAAAGTGCCAGAGTCAGGAAAAGCAAAAGTGAATGGAGCTCATATTTTAAAAGCTTCTACAGGATTTGATCAGCGGGATGGTAAGATTACAGTAGACCTTCAAATGACGTCAGATGGTTCTGATGCTTGGGGAAAAATGACTACTGAAAATGTTAAGCGAATCATCGCTATCTCGATGGATAATTTGGTGTTTAGTGCTCCAACTGTTATTAATCCTATTACTTCAGGGAATACCCAGATTTCTGGAAGCTTCACATTTGAAGAAGCAGAAGATTTATCAGGTTTGTTAAATGGAGGTGCATTACCCGCACCTTGCATTATCAAAGAACAAATGAAGGTTGGACCAACCATCGGAAAAGAAAACTCTAAAGCGGGATTGATTTCCTTCGCATTTGCATTTATTGCCGTATTATTTTACATGTATTTCTATTACGGAAAATCAGGCTTAGCAGCGAATATTGCGCTAACAATCAATGTGATTTTTATATTCGGATTTTTAGCTTCTTTTGGTGCGGTATTAACCTTAGCTGGTATAGCAGGTATTGTTCTTACGATCGGAACAGCAGTCGATGCCAATATATTGATATTTGAACGAATACGAGAAGAACAATATAAAGGCATGGATTTAGCCGGATCGGTAGATGTTGGTTTTAAGAAAGCATTGCCTTCCATCATCGATGCAAATGTCACCCACTTGCTAGTTGCTATTATCTTGAAAATATTTGGTACTGGTGAGATTGAATCCTTTGCAACCACTTTAATCATCGGTATTTTCACCTCCATGTTTTCTGCTATTATCATTTCAAAATTGATAATTTATTCATGGATGAAAAAAGGACAAGGAATTACCTTTTTCACTAGATTTTCTAAAGGATTATTCCAAAACATAAAGTTTGATTGGATTGGAAAACGAAAGTATTTTTATATTTTTTCGATTTCTGTTACCATTTTAGGGGTAATCGGAATGTTTACTCGCGGCTTAAAACAAAGTGTAGAATTTACAGGCGGTAGAACATGCGTTGTGAAGTTTGAGAAAAAAGCAGATATTGAATACATGCGTACTAATCTTTCTAAATTTTTGGTTGAAAATGGCGAAGTCGCTTCAATTGACCTTAAAACCAAAGGGACGGATTATAAGGTTGAAATTATTACGAATTACAAATTGAAAGAGGATGCAGCCACTGTTGATGCAAATAACAAAATAAAGCAAGGTTTAGATGCTTGTAAAGGAAAAATGGGGAAATACACCGTTGATGAATCTAGGACTGTTTCTGCTTCTGTTTCGAGTGAATTATGGACGTCTTCTGCTTGGGCTATCGGTCTTGCTTTAGTCGCAATCTTCGCGTATATCTTCCTTCGATTCGGGCATTGGCAATATTCATTAGGTGCAATTGTTGGTTTAGCTCATGATGCATTCTTTGTAATATCTATATTTTCGCTTTTACATGGTTATTTACCATTTAGTTTGGATGTTAATCAGGCCTTTATTGCTGCAATTTTGACGGTCATTGGCTATTCCATGAACGATACGGTTATTGTATTTGATAGAATTCGTGAGAATCTCCGAAATAGTAAGGAAGAGGATCATCATTACGATATTATCAATAAGTCATTAAATACTACCTTGAGTAGAACCTTTAATACTTCAATGATCTTATTTGTCGTGGTTCTAATCATGTTTATTTTCGGTGGCCCTGCTATTAAAGGATTCTTATTTGCCTTGCTTGTTGGAGTTGTTATTGGAACGTATTCGTCACTTTGTGTTGCAACACCGATTTTGATCGATTTCTCTAAGCGATTGAAAGCGTAAATCGTTCCCATTGTATTACTTTTAAAAGCCGCTTCTTGCGGCTTTTTTTTTACTCTGTCACTTCTTTTTTGTCATGAACTTGTTCTTCACTTCGTGATTTTAATTATCACGCTTGTTTTCAACCAAAATAAGTGTATAACTACTGATTATCAGTGTAAAATTTGTAGGATATCTTGTTAAATTTGTTAGTTCACAAATTACAATGGCTGAAAATCAATATACGGAAGATAATATTCGCTCGCTCGATTGGAAAGAGCATATTCGCTTGCGTCCAGGTATGTATATCGGAAAGCTAGGAGATGGTGCCGCTGCTGATGATGGCATTTATATTTTAGCCAAAGAAATTGTTGATAATTGTATTGACGAATACGTAATGGGTAACGGCAAGAAGGTGGAGATTAAAGTGAAAGATGGCCTGGTGAGTATTCGTGATTTTGGGCGAGGTATTCCGCTAGGGAAACTTATTGAAGTGGTGTCAAAAATGAATACTGGCGGAAAATACGATTCCAAAGCATTTAAAAAGTCTGTTGGTTTGAACGGTGTAGGATCCAAAGCTGTGAATGCGCTATCCTCTCATTTCATGCTGTACGCTGTTCGCGATGGCGAAAAGAAACAAGCAACTTTTATGCGAGGTGAATTAGTCAATGAATTGCCAATAGAAAAAACTGACGAACCCAATGGGACCTATGTAGAATTTATTCCAGACGAAAGTATTTTTAAAAAATATGCCTTTAAAACGGCCTATTTGGAGAAAATGATTTGGAATTACTGTTATCTTAATCGAGGACTTTCGCTTCATTTTAATGGGGAAAAGTTTCAGTCAAAAGATGGACTAAAAGATCTCTTGGAAAACAATATGGATGGTGATCCACTTTATCCAATTATTCATATTGAAGATGAAGACATTGAAGTGGCTTTTACGCACGGTAAAACCTATGGTGAGGATTATTATTCATTTGTAAATGGACAACATACCACGCAAGGAGGAACGCACCAAAGCGCTTTTAGGGAATCAGTGGCTAAAGTGATTCGAGATTTCTACAATAAAAATTATGAGTCATCTGATATTCGACAGTCCATTGTTGCAGCGATTGCTGTAAAAGTAATTGAGCCTGTATTTGAATCTCAAACTAAAACTAAACTTGGCTCGCAAGAAATCGAACCTAACGGAAAGTCGATGAGGGCTTTTGTTAATGATTTTTTAAAGGATAAATTAGATAACTACCTTCATCGTAATCCGGATGTTGCAGAAACGATTGAGAAAAAAATAAAGCAGTCGGAAAGGGAACGAAAAGAGTTGGCCGGTATTCGAAAGATTGCACGTGATCGTTCCAAAAAATCTAGTGTTCACAACAAAAAATTACGTGATTGCCGCTTGCATTTAACGGATTTAAAAGACGAAAGAAGGGAGGAAACAACACTTTTTATTACCGAGGGTGATTCGGCAAGTGGATCCATTACAAAGTCGCGGGATGTGAATACACAAGCAGTGTTTTCGTTGAGGGGAAAGCCACTTAATTGTTATGGATTAACCAAAAAAGTGGTGTATGAAAATGAGGAATTTAACTTAATTCAGGCAGCACTCGATATCGAAGACGATATGGATAATTTGCGCTATGGTCGCATTGTTATCGCAACTGATGCTGATGTGGATGGTATGCACATTCGTATGTTACTGCTTACTTTCTTTTTGCAGTTTTTCCCAGATTTAGTGAAAAGAAATCATGTCTATGTGCTGCAAACGCCATTGTTTAGGGTCAGAAATAAGAAGAAAACACTGTATTGCTACTCTGAAGATGAACGACGAAAAGCCATTGAAGAAATTGGAAAAAGTGCTGAAATAACTCGCTTTAAAGGATTGGGTGAAATTTCTCCTGACGAATTCATTCATTTTATTGGTGAGGATATTCGCTTGGAACCTGTGCTCTTAACAAAAGATGCCTCGATTGATTCCATTCTTTCGTATTTTATGGGTAAAAATACCCCGGAGCGTCAAGAGTTTATTATCGACAACCTTCGTGTCGAAAAAGATCCTGCTGAGGCTTTAGCCCTTGAGAATTTAACCGATGACATTGAATTAATAGCATAATATGGCAGAGGACGAAATAGAGGACATTAACGGCACACCAAACGAAGAACATCATCCTTTTGAAAGTAAAAAAGTAGATGAGAAAATTGTTCCCGTTGGTGGCTTGTATGAGAATTGGTTTTTGGATTATGCTAGTTATGTAATTCTTGAAAGAGCCGTTCCTGCTTTGATGGATGGATTGAAACCTGTTCAGCGAAGGATTTTGCACTCCATGCGCGAATTAGAAGATGGGCGCTATAATAAGGTCGCAAACATCATTGGTAACACCATGAAGTATCATCCGCATGGGGATGCTTCTATCGGTGATGCACTTGTGCAGTTAGGTCAAAAAGATTTATTGATAGACTGTCAAGGAAACTGGGGAAATACACTGACCGGTGATGGTGCAGCTGCCCCGCGTTATATTGAGGCACGCCTCTCTAAATTTGCACTCCATGTTGCATTTAATCCTAAAACAACAACTTGGTTAACTTCCTACGATGGAAGAAATCGTGAGCCGGAGCAACTGCCAATGAAATTTCCGCTTCTTTTGGCTCAAGGTGCTGAAGGAATTGCAGTTGGTATGGCATGTAAGTTTTTACCGCATAATTTCGTGGAACTAATAGAACAATCGATTAATCATTTAAGAGGAAAGAAAATTGAGCTCTTACCAGATTTCCCAAATGGTGGAATGGCTGATTTTAGTGGCTACAATGATGGTTTGCGTGGGGGTAGGGTGCGTGTACGAGCGAAAATTAAAAAGCTAGACAATAAGACCTTAACGATTCATGAAATTCCTCTTGGAACGACAACCGGTTCCTTGATTGAATCGGTATTAAAAGCAAACGATAAGGGAAAAATTAAGATTAAAAAAATTGAAGATAATACTTCTTCGATTGCTGAAATTATCGTGCATCTTTTTCCAGGTGTATCTCCGGATAAAACGATTGATGCGCTCTATGCTTTTACTGATTGTGAAATTTCCATTGCTCCAAATTCATCGATTATTGATGGCGATAAGCCACGTTTTATTGGTGTTACTGAAATACTTCGGATCAATACCGATAATACGGTCCGTTTGCTAAAACTGGAACTTGAAATTCGATTGGATGAATTAGAACAACAATGGCATTTCTTGAGTTTAGAAAAATTGTTCATCAACAATGAAATGTATATTGACTTTAAGCTATATGCAGATCGTGAAGCCCTTTATGTGTATTTATATGAACGTTTTAAACCGTTTAAAAAACAACTCATTCGGGAAATAACTAATGATGATTTATTAAAGCTTACGCAAATTCCCATGATTCGAATTACCCGATTCGATTCAACAAAAGCGGATGATGCCTTATTGAAAATTGAGGCGGAAATTGAAATCGTTAAAGCGCATCTCGCATCGCTTGTGGAGTATGCCATTGAGTATTTTAAGGATTTGAAAAAACGCTTCGGAACTGGTCGTGAACGTAAAACGGAAATCAAAGCCTTTGATACCATTAGTGCCTCTAAAGTGATCATTGCCAATAAAAAATTGTATGTTGATTATGAAGAGGGATTCATAGGACATGGACTTCGGAAAAATGAACCTGTTGGTGATTGTTCTGATATTGATGATATTATTTGCTTCTTTTCTAGTGGTAAAATGATGATTACCAAAGTGACGGATAAAAAATTCGTCGGAAAAGATTTGGTCTTTGCAAGCGTATGGAAAAAAGGTGATACTAGGACAATTTATCATCTTTTCTACCAGGATGGTGCAGGTGGATCAACGATGATGAAGCGCTTTTATGTGAATTCCATCACCCGCGATACCGAATACGATTTAACGAAAGGAACAAAGGGATCAAAGATGCTCTATTTCACCGTTCACCCAAATGGTGAACGTGAAGTTGTATCAATACTTTTACGACCTCGTCCGCATCTTAAACGCTTGCGTTTTGATATAGATCTGGGTGAATTGTTGATCAAAGGTAGGAACTCAGCAGGAAATAGAGTGACCAAAGAAATTGTGCAGAAAATCGTTCAGAAAGAGTTAGGTGGTTCCACCTTAGCCGCACGTAAAATTTGGTATGATGCTATCGTCGGGCGTTTAAATGACGAATCGAGAGGGAAATTTATTGGTTCTTTTAAAGGAAGTGATAAAATCTTAACGCTCTATAAAAATGGCGAATATCGCTTAAGTTCTTTTGATTTATCTACGCATTTTGATGAAGATATGCTGCACATTGAAAAGTGGGAGCAAGATCGAGCGGTTTCTACGGTTTATTACGATGGAGCAAAAGAGCTGCATTTTGTTAAACGCTTTCTTTGTGAAGTAACCACCGATAAACGGATTTTATTTATAAGTGAAGGCCAAGGTTCGTACATGGATACTGTTTCTACTGCTTATCGCCCGGAAATAAGAATTGTGTATAATAAATTATTGAAAGAAACCAAAAACGTTGCCGATACAGTGCTTAATCTTGCTGATTTAATAGAAATTAAAGGAATGAAAGCGCAAGGTAATCAGGTGACAAAGCTAAAAGTGAAAGAAATTGTTCTCACGCATCCCATCGATGAAAGCCCTGAACCGTGGCCAGCAGATGAAGCGGTTAGTCCTTCGTTTGATGATAAAGATAGCGATTCCGATGAAAGTGACGATGATGTTGGCAGTGATGGTATCGCTGCCTTGGGTGCTTTATCAGGCTTGGGCGTTTATCGCGCCCGGCTTATATCTGCACGAAAAACGACTGGTCGCGCCGTTGGTCATTTCTTCTTCAGTGCTGTTTTTAGTCGGTGTCGCGTTCTGCTATTTCTTTGTCTTTAGCTTCAAATAACTCAGCAATATATTCTGAGGCATGAAGTATAGCTTCATTACTTCCTTTAAATTCATTTCACTTTTTCGTTTAGTTCCCATCTTTAAAACAAAAATAATTCTATAACGAGGTTTATTTTAGAGATTATTCTATAATTCTCAACAAAATCTATGTTTATTCATTTTAACAATCGTATATTAATAAATAAAGTTATTTAAATCATCTAAGATTCCTTTAAGCTAAACAATCTTTTGTTTAGCCTGTTTATTTGCTAAATTTGTACTTTATTTTATTTGATTATGGCAAGCGATAATTTTCAAGCTCACGATTACTATTTAATGGATGAGTTATTAAGCGACGAACATAAATTAATTCGTGAAACAGCCCGAGCTTGGGTAAAAAAAGAGGTAACCCCTATAGTAGAAGAGGCTTGCCAAAACAAAACTTTTCCTAAACAATGGATAAAAGGTCTCGCTGAAATCGGTGCATTTGGTCCATATATTCCTACTGAATATGGTGGAGCTGGTTTAGATCAGATTTCTTATGGTTTGATTATGCAAGAATTAGAACGAGGCGATAGTGGTCTTCGATCTACAGCATCAGTTCAAAGTTCGCTAGTTATGTTTCCTATTTATACCTATGGTAGCGAGGAACAAAAACATAAATATTTACCAAAATTAGCCTCGGGCGATTTAATGGGTTGCTTCGGATTAACAGAACCTGACCACGGAAGTAATCCATCAGGCATGATTACTAATTAT
>ENA-UOYL01000632-UOYL01000632.1-marine-metagenome-genome-assembly--contig:-NODE-632-length-12534-cov-1.820663_pt1 | contig 12534 bp, 13 predicted proteins | sample MGYA00238173_ERZ767189 | MGnify/ENA primary metagenome ERZ767189 (study PRJEB28943, sample SAMN06267163) | marine metagenome | isolation source: Columbia River Estuary | place: USA:Columbia River Estuary... | reverse complement strand
CGATGAACACCGCTCCGAGCAACAGATTGAGGACGAGCGCCGCAAAGGTGTCGCCTCCCGGCAAAAGCCAACTGACGAAGCGCACAAGGTGCGGGTAAGTCGGGAAGAAGGCCACCCGGGCCTGTGGGTCGTCATAGGTGATATTAGGTGGGACAAAACTCGGATAGCCGTAGCGCACGATGCGCATGTACCAGGCTCCATCCCAGGATGTCAGGACGTCGAGAATCATTGAGCCCGCAGAGCGCGGCAGTACCCCGCTGCGTGTTTGTGGATCGACTTTGCCAACAAATCCCCAGACCAGTCGCTCTCTGATTTTATTATCGTCGGCACGCAGTTCAGCGGCGACGATAGCGGCCCCGACCATGACACATAGACGCGAAATGAGATACGCCACTCCGGCATGCCGTAGGGCAGTTGCCCAAAGTGATCTCTGATTGAGTACGGCGGGGGTATCGGGGGAAGCGGAATCAGGCATCAGATAAACAGATCAATGTGGGGGTCAGGAGAACAATAAAAAGACGCTAACACGGGTGAGAGCCACTCCTTCGGACTACTGAGTTGACTACTTGGGCGGTCAGAATGAGAGGATGTCGACCTTGCGCACCTTTACTCCGCCAACTGAACTGTTAATCGAGTATCCCCAGCCTGGAGTGACAGTTCTACGACTCAATCGACCACAAAAACTCAATGCGATGACTACCGAACTTGTGGAAGGGCTGCATCAGGCTTTAGATCACATTGCGGTCGATCCTGTATGCCGAGTTGTCATTTTGACTGGGTCAGGACGAGGGTTTTGTGCGGGACTAGATCTGAGTGGCTATGGCTCAGCGCCCCACACCGAGCATCTCGGTACGACGCAACGCTCATTTGCCGTACAAAAACATATTGCGAGTTTGATTTCACATATGCGCGCCATCCCACAGCCGATCATCGCTGCTGTGAACGGACCTGCGGCTGGTGGAGGCTTGGCCCTTGTGTTGGGGAGCGATATTCGCATTGCCTGTGAATCAGCGAAATTTAATGTGGCATTTATTCGAGTGGGTTTTTCGGGTTGCGACATTGGCACTTCTTGGCTCTTGCCGCGAATCGTCGGAGTGGCGCGTTCTCAAGAAATGATGCTGACTGGACGTGTGATTGATGCGCAGGAGGCCTACCGCATTGGTTTGGTTGTCGATCTTGTGCAAGACGCCGAACTTGAAAAAACGGCCATGGCAGCCGCTCAGCGAGTCATGTTGAATACGCCGTTTGGAGTGGCTCTCACCAAAGAAGCAATGTGGACTGCACTAGAGATTCCGGCAATGCAATCGGCGATTGATCTTGAAAACCGTCAGCAAATTCTTTCCAGTCACACTCAAGATGCGCGCGAGTCAATGCTCGCCTTCCTAGAAAAGCGTGCGCCTAACTACACCAACGAATAACTGCTTCTGCACCGTTCAGTAGGTCAATGGGTTGTGACAAGCAACAAAGTGAGCAGGAGCGATTTCGCGCATCTCGGGCTCTTCAACGCGGCAACGGTCCTGGACATTTGGACAACGTGGATTGAAACGGCAACCAGCGGGAGGATTGATAGGCGAAGGTGGTTCACCCATCACGGCGGTCGGTGCATAAATGACCTCAGGGTCTGGCTCAGGGATTGAATCGACCAAGATATTCGTGTATGGGTGACGAGGTCGGGCATACAAATCGTCACTTGAGGCAAGTTCACACATTTTGCCTAGATACATCACGAGTACTCGATCGCTAATGCTCTTGACTACGGCAAGATCATGAGCGATGAAGATCAAAGTGAGACCATATTTGGCTTTTAAGTCTTCCAATAAGTTGATGACTTGAGCCTGCACGCTGACATCAAGAGCCGAAACGGGTTCATCACAGATAATCATCTGTGGATCAAGTACGAGTGAGCGAGCGATTGAAATCCTTTGGCATTGCCCGCCAGAAAATTGATGGGGGTAACTCTCGGCAGCTCGTTGAGGATCAATGCCGACATCCTCGAGAATCTTGTTCACCAAAATGTCTCGCTCTTCTTGGGTCCCACGCTTCCAGACGAGAAGTGGTTCTAAAACGATGTCGCGTACTTTTCGTCGCGGGTTCAGCGATGAAATCGGATCTTGAAAGATCATCTGTATCTTGGTTCGCGCGTCGCGCATGTCGTCTTTGGACAGTGTGGTCAGTTCTTGACCGTTGAAATCAATGGATCCACTAGTGGGTGCTGGTAACTGCATGATGGCGCGACCGGTAGTGCTTTTACCGCAGCCAGATTCGCCCACGATACCGAGCGTTTCTCCTTTGATCACATCAAATGAAATGCCGCTCACTGCATTCACTTTGAGCCCAGTTCTTGCAACAGGAAATTCAACCACGAGGTCGTTAACACTCAATAGAACATCGGGGGAGTTGCGCAAATGGGCTTTGCCAGTACCAGCCATCAGTTCTGACCTCCTGTTGATAACGAATCGACACGTTGGGATAACTCGAGCTTTCGCTCGTGGTATTCGGGTGATCCGACTGGATAAAAGCAGGCGTAAACATGCTCAGGATTTTCTGTAACCGTGAGTTCTGGTTCTTCAACTAAGCATTTAGGCCGTGCATAAGCGCAACGAGGTGCAAAATTGCATCCTAAAGGTGGATTCACCATATCTGGAGGTCGACCGGGGATCGTCGCTAACCGTGTGTGAGAAGCCTGTCGCAATTTCGGAATACTGCGCATCAGCGCTTCCGTGTAGGGCATCTTGTAAGAGGAAAAAAGTGTTTTCGTCGGGGCTTTCTCCACAATTTTTCCACCGTACATCACGGCAATGACATCAGTATTTCCAGCCACAACACCGATGTTGTGGGTGACTAAAATGAGCGACATGTTTCGGTCAACGCGCTGTTCGTTGATGAGATGCAATATCTCTGCTTGAACTGTCACGTCAAGCGCTGTCGTTGGTTCATCAGCAAAGAGCAAAGTGGGGCCACATGCCAAGGCGATAGCGATCATCACTCGTTGACGCATTCCACCGGAAAGTTCATGTGGATACTGATTGAGTCGGCGCTGAGGTTCGGGGATTCGCACATCAGTGAGCAACTTCTCCGCCGTCAATCGTGCTTCAGATTTATTCATCCCGAGATGCAGCATCAATGGTTCGGCAATCTGGCGTCCAATTTTCATCACTGGGTTTAACGAGGTCATCGGATCTTGAAAAATCATCGACATTTCTTGACCCCAAATTGAACGCATCTCTTTCACAGAAAGTCCCATGAGTTCTTGCCCATTGAATTTGATTGAACCTTCACGTATCAGATTGTTCCGCCCGAGAAGGCCCATAATTGAGCGTGAAAGAACCGTTTTCCCTGAACCAGATTCACCGACAATGCCGAGCGATTGACCTCGTTGTAAGGAAAATGAGACCCCGTCAACGGCCTTGACCGTGCCACGTTCGGTACGGAAGTAGGTTTTGAGGTCACTAACTTCGAGTAATGGGGTGGGTGAGCTGGATTCAGAATCGTTCACAGCGATGACTCCTTGACGTCAAGGTGTGAACGAAGTCGGTCACCAGCGAAATTGAGAGAAAGCACTGTCAGGAATAATAAGAGAATGGGAAAGAATGCTATCCACGGTGCATTTTCAAGTGTCGTAGCGCTATCAGAACCAATTTGGATCAGTGAACCCCACGTGATGCCTTGCGAAACTGAGAGCCCCAAGAACGCTAAACCCCCTTCGGCGACGATGGCCACGGCCATGCCTAAAAGCGCCAAGGCGCTCATCGGTATCACGACATTGGGTAATAACTCACGCAGGATGATCCTTGAGTCCGAGGCACCAATTTGGCGTGCGGCAAGGACGAATTCACGATCTGAGAATTGCAACGTGCTCGCTCGTGCCAAACGTCCCACTGGAGCGATGGAGAGAATGCCAAGAATCATAGAGATGGTGAACAGGGAACGATTCAGGAGTGCTGTGAGCATGATGGCTAGCACGAGAGAAGGGAAAGACAGGAGAATAATGAAAGTAAAGGAAATAACTTTGTCCAGCCAACCACGGAAATAACCGGCGATAATCCCAAGACTTCCTCCGACAATGAAGCCAAATGAAATCGCACTAAATCCGACAATGAGAGAAATGCGGGCCCCGTGTAACGAGCGCGAAAAGATATCGCGGGCATCTTTATCGGTCCCGAACCAATGTTCAAAAGATGGGCTATAAGGCGGTCGACCGTTTCCATCTATGTCAATGAAGTATCCCCGTGGATCTTTGAGGTTTAGGTAGGGGGCCAGGATGGCTAGCAGAGTGATGAAAATCACCCAACTGATGGCGAGCCAAAAGCCCCATCCGATTTTTTTCTGTATTGCGGCATTGATCTCAGTGTCTGCTGAGTCAGAGACAGTAACGGTTTCTTCGCTCATCGTCGCACCCTCGGATCAATGATCGAGTAAAGAACATCAACCAGCACGTTGATGATTACGAAGGCCAATGCGATCAACATCACTATTGCCAAAACTACTGGGAAGTCTTCGCGTAGAACCGATTCAACAAGGCTTGAACCGATCCCTGGAATTCTGAAAACGGTCTCCACAACTATTGACCCCCCGATCAGCCCACCGGTATTGAGCCCCACCACAGTGATGAATGAGAACATGGAGGGACGAATGGCATGACGAAATATGACACGAGACCGTGAGAGACCTTTAGCGCGTGCCATCAAAATGAAGTCTTGTTGCAAAGTCGTAATCAGATCAGTGCGCAAAAGCCGTTGATAGACGGCAGCCGCCGGGAGGGCGATCGTCACAGCAGCCAGAAACATCTGTCGCATTTGCTGGAAGAAGGGATCTATCGCTTTATAAGTGAGAGGGAACCAACCAAGTTTCAAAGAGAAGATGTATTTCAGGAGAATCGCTAGGGCAAAGTTTGGCATGGCTAAAAGGAAGAAACTGTTCATCGTTGAAATTTTGTCTGAGCGTTTACCAGCGCGTGCTGCAGTGATCGCCGCCCACGGAATGGAAATCATCACTGCCAGAAGTTGAGCCATGACCAGCAAGGAAATAGTGCGCGGAATGCGCTCTTTGATTAACCCCGAAACGGGTGGTTGTCCGTCCGTACTGAATTGGACTCCCATATCTCCGGTGGCAAAATCGCCCAACCATTTCACATAGCGAACAGGCAGTGGCTTATCAAGGTCATATTTAACCTTGACCTCTTCGATCAATGCAGCACTCTTGGGATTATTGACATCTCCAGCTAGCGGACCCAAGATATTGAAGAGCGGGTCGCCAAGCACATTCATTGCCCCGAAGGTGAGAGCACTCACCGACAAGAGCAACAAAATCGCCATGGCGACCCGCTGCATCCAAAACTTCATAACGAACTAACTACTGTCACGAAGTTCACTTTAACTAACTTTTCTCAGCTCATCCAAGTTGAGGTGAACGCAGTTGTACCGTTGATGGCACAAGCTAACGCAACACCTTCAGGGGACTTGACATCACATGTACCGTTGACGGCACTCGTAAACGAGTTAGCCCAAACTGTGTGCTGCAAGAAGATGTAGGTGTAAGCGTCATGAATGTTCTGACTGATTTTCTTCTGGATAGGAGCTTCATCGGCCTGAGTCGGCGCTACTTGAGCCTCGAGTATCAAACTGTCTCGGGTTTCATCGCAATAACGTGGCCAGTTCAATGAAATGCCACCAATTGTGCGGCATAGCAACCAAACATTGTCATTAGACGGTTGGTAAGCACCAAATTGGCGCCAACCGATGACATTGTATTGGCCGAGGGCAGCTTGTTGAATGTGATCATCCTGAGCGAGCTCATCGTTCGTCACATTGAAACCAGCGGCACCCCAACTTGCGTTGAAGAGGTCCGTGATGCGTTGTCCAACAACGGAAGGACCGGTGTACTGCCATTCCATATTGACTTTGCCATCGGTGCAGGTTGGTGAGCCATCTGCTGTCAAAAGGCCTTCGGCGCAGTATTCGGCAACAAGTGCCAACGCAGCTTCTGGATCATCGGCTTCTTGCTTGATCATCTCATCGTAATATGGACTCTCTGGCGTGAATCTCTGATCAGCCAAGCGAGCTTCGCCATTGCCAAACAAGGTGTTGTATTCCATGCGTGGCGTGGCGAGGGTGATTGCTTTGCGAACACGAATGTCGTCAAAAGGTGCATTCGCTGAGTTGATCATCAGGAAACTCTCTTCACCATTGTCATCAATGATGTTGAAAATACTCTCATCTTCACGAAGTGGGGCTAATGACTCGGTCTCAGTGGTGTGCATGGCATCAAGTTCGCCGTTCTGGAGAAGCTCAAGGCGCGTTGCGGGATCAACCACAGGAATGATTTCAATTGCGTCAAGCCAAACGTCTCCACCCCACCACTCCTCGTTACGAATGAAGCGTGTGACTGAGTCCTGGGTGCGGCTGTCGAACTTGAAAGGGCCAGTTCCGACTGGTGCCTGATTCAAAGTGGGATCTAGGAGTGCCGCAGCCAACCATGTGGGTGAGGCGACATATCCCAACTGCGAACGCAATGCGTGTGGGAACTGCAAGTTGGCATCCGAGAGGTGATAAATCAGAGTCAGATCGTCAACGATCTCGACAGCGTTTTCAGCCGGGTAAAACGGGCGAACTGCAAGTCCAACGAGAGGAGCTGCGTAGGCGGCGTCAAAGTTGGCTTTAACAGCTGCCGAATTGAGAGGGGTGCCGTCATGGAACAGGATGTCAGGACGCAAGACGAGAGTCCAGTCCTTGAGGTCTTCTGAAGGTGTCAGCGATTCTGCCAAGTTTGGAACCCAACTGCCGTCAGCGGCAAGTGCGGTCAAAGTATCAAAGACAGCATTTCCCATGACGTAGGCAGAGACAGCGAATGCTGAACTGGTTGGGTTCAAGCCGTCAGTTTCGGCTTCAACGCCGTAGCGAAGAGTGCCACCAGCAACGGGACCAGCGGGTGCGTCGGTGCTTGGTGCTTCGCTTGTGGGTGCTTCGGTGGTGGGCTCTTCAGTTCCGTCGCTATCGCCACCGCATGAAGCGGCAAGGAAAGCAAAAGTTAGGCCGACTGCTATTGCAGCGCGATAGCGCCGTGATTTTGTTATCTGCATAAATTCCCCCTTATTCGTCGTGGAAATCCCTGTTGAGACGCCCGTCACTTGCGAGGCTACCACGACCCTGCCGATCTGTGAAGTTCGGCGCTAGCAAGTTTGGGTGTTCGATTGGCTTGAGCAAACAATGTCTCGCAATTGCTTTTTCGGCGGGGGATACACGAAACTGCATGGATGGTCAAAGGACATCGGCGCAGACTTGACGGACTGACAAGGGCTTTACCTCAACGCTTAAACGCCAATAATCCGTATTTCCTTGCCATTTCCCAATTGCACGATGAAGCGGTTTCCCAGAATCGACCCTGTTATCGCGATCCAGCGAGCGGATACAGCGTGTTCACAGCGGTGTTCTTGAGCGACAGGGGTTATTGCTGCGAAAGCGGTTGTCGCCATTGTCCGTTCGAACCTCTACAGTAATCAGTGAGTTGTTTTACGGTTTTATCGGAGAAATCTATGACCAATAGCATGATGGCAAAATTTCGAGTCTCTGCGACAAGACCTCTGCATTTGAGCGCGATCGCAACTGACGACGACCTGGGGTGGGATAAAAGCTCACAAAAAGGCGAGTTGGAGAAAGTCGTCGGAGAGATGGCCTTTGAGCAGCACCGTTTAATGGCCGAGGCCAAGCAGAGTCTGCTGATTGTTCTTCAAGGGCGAGATGCCTCTGGCAAAGATGGGCTGGTTCGGCACGTGATGACCGGCATGAACCCTGCCGGGGTGCGGGTCACAAGTTTTAAAGTGCCAGCGGGCATTGAAAAACAGCACGATTATTTATGGCGTTGCCATGACTCGTGTCCTGCGCGGGGCGAGGTTGGCGTCTGGAACCGTAGCCATTACGAAGACATTTTGGTACCGCGGGTCAAAAACCTTGTGGGTGAGGAAGTGTGGAAGAAGCGTTATCGGCACATTCGCGATTTTGAGCAGATGCTGGTTGACGAGGGAACGCGAGTGCTCAAATTTTATTTGCATGTCTCGCATGACGTTCAGCGGCAAAGACTGCAAAAGCGGATCGATAATCCGGAGCGGAGTTGGAAGCATGATCCCAGCGATCTTTCCGACCGAGAGATCTGGCCAAAGTATGAGGCGGCCTATGAGGATGTTCTACGGGAGACGTCGCGCCCACATGCCCCTTGGTATGTCATACCCGCTGACGTGAAGTGGGTACGGGATTTAGCTGTAGCGAAAATCATCTTGAAGACGTTGCAGGAAATGGATCCCAAGGTTCCAGTTCCTAGTAAGGACCTCAAAAAAATCGTCGTTCCGGAGTGAGCGAAGGTTTTCTACGGTTATCTGACTAATAGGGCGTGGCAAGGGTTGAGCGTCTACATTTGAACACGAAGGGGCCAATTGGGCTCCTAACGCTCTGAAAGGCCGACGTGTCGAACCAACGTGAGATTATGACTTGGGAGATTTTCGGCGAGGCTTCGCGAGCGTTGGCGCAGATGGTTGCCGAAGACGGTTATGACCCAGACATGATTTTGTCGATTGCCAGAGGCGGTCTCTTGATCGGTGGGGCTTTGGGATATTCGCTAGCAGTTAAAAATGTGTACACCATGAATGTGGAGTTCTATACGGGTGTCGATGAGCGACTAGAAGTTCCCCGCATTCTTCCACCCGCTCCCGACTTCGTGGACCTGGGTGATGCGAAGATTCTGATTGCTGACGATGTGGCCGATACTGGTCACACTTTGCGCAGCGTGCAGAAATTCTGTGAAGGCAAAGTCGGTGAAGTGCGCACAGCGGTTCTCTATGAAAAGTCACACTCTGTCGTGCAAGCAGATTATGCATGGAAGAAAACAGATCTGTGGATCAACTTCCCGTGGAGCGATAAAGATCCTTTCATCGTCCGCGAAGGTCATGTGCGCGACGCCTGAGTAAAAATCTTTGGGACGTTTGATTCTACTGAATATGAAACTTCAGCGCCCAGGTGCACCTTGGCAGTATTCGTTGGTGTAGACAGCCGAAACATCGTCCGTAATCTCCACGCCTTGAGATGCATATATCGGTTGCAAAATATCGTAGAGATTTTGAACCTTCGTCTCATCGAAAGAGCAATACGTTCCATCTGGGCTATTTGCCCCAATATTCTTTTCGTCTAATAACTGCAAGCCGGCCGAATTAAGTTCTGCACTGAGGCTCCAAAAGCCGTCGTACTCTTCGTTGATCTCAATCATCCTGTCGGTAATGGGAGTCGGATTGTTATAGAAGTCCACCCAAGCCTGCTGCATTTTTGGAACCAACAACTTGAGGCAAGCATCAAGTTCTGTGGCTCGGCTCTTGAGCATCGTGATTGCTGCTGGATAGTTGTCAAAACCAAGTTCAGAGACAGTGAAAAACGAGACATCGGCTGGACCTCCGTCTTTCCAGAGAATGTCGTTTTCGTATTTGTAGATTTCGTTGGTGGCAAAACCTTGTTGCAAAATGGATCCACCTTTACTCACCCATGTGGCGTCGGAACCGTTGTAACTTGGGTCGCTTTGTTCAGGAGTCAGATAACCCTTGTCGATCATGAAGTCGATGTAGGACAGACCTGGAAAGTGCACGAAGGAGGCACCACTGGCAGCGATGTCAGTTGGAGTTTTGATTGCGAACTGAGTTGGATCCCACATCAGCATTTGAGGATCTTGATCAAGAGTCTTGGCGATAGCAATTAGCGGAAGAGCAGCAGAGTCTTTAATCAGGTCAGCAATTCCGATGTAAGCCATATCGGCTTGCCCGTCAACGAGAACAGAACTGTTCTGCTTATCGAAGTTCTTTGTCAAGATTTCCACTTCTTGTAATCCGCCGACTGCGTATTGCTGCTGCACTGGACCGGAATAGGAGACACTGTTCTTGTCAGCGGTGCCAGAGGGTCCGATCAACTGGTAAGTGCCACCGTGTTCAAGTTCTGGAAACCAATCTGTCTGAATGGTCAATTTGGCGGGGCAGACTTCCGTCGTCGGGTCTGTCTTCTCGCTTGTATCCGAACTACATGCCACAAAGATTGAACTAAGGCTGAAGAGTGAAACTAATGCGGTGACACGTCGGGGGGACATGATTCTCCTTTGGTTACAGGGGACTTTAGCGGAGAGCATGAAAGTCGGCTAATCCTTGTCATGCCAATCCCTGATCGCGCGAGTAGTGACCCACCCGACAAGGAGAAACATCAGGACGCCGAAGATCGAAGCTGTAATCGTGCCTGCGAACATCTCTGGTCGTTCGATTGATTTTTGTTGTCGGGTGCGGATGTAATACCCGATTCCTTTTTCCCCTTTAACAAAAAAGAAATCTGCGACGACTGAACCAATGACCGCACTGCCCGATGCGATACGGATGCCTGTCATGAGTGATGGTAAAGCGCTAGGAAGTTCAAGGCGCCAGAGTCGGGTCCGACGAGAGACATGACTGAGCGTGAAGAGGTCGTGATGCATTTGGTCGGTTGATTGCAGACCGAACAAAGTGTTGGTGATCACAGGAAAGATGGCGATCAAAACTGTGACGACTAAACGCACACCCAGTTCCTCGCCGAATAATTGGGTGAGAAGAGGTGTGATCGCCAGGATGGGAACCGTCTGCAGGACGACGGCGTAGGGGAACAGAGCTCGTTCAACACTTCTTGAAAGATTCATCAGCACGGCTAGTGCTATGCCGAGAGTTACTGCGATGGACAGTCCCAAGATCGTGACCTTGACTGTTGGCCACATGTAGCCAAGAATCGGTCGCAGTCCGTTGACTTTGTCTGTCACTGGCATGAAACCATCGGTGATAATTTCGTGCGGGTAGGGCAAAGCATTGCGCCGTTGCACAGGATTGTCATAGTTGAATTTGGCGTAGAGATACCACAGCGCGATGAAACTGGCGAATGTCGCCACCGGGAGCAAGGTATTGACCCGTAGCGATGGTCGGCGGATCGTGCTCATGAATGAGCGACCTTCAGATCAGCACTGATTTTTCCACAGATCTCAGCAAAATCACTTTGATAACGAATGTCTGGATGGCGCGGGTATGGGAAGTCAATTGCATGTTCAGCGATAATGCGTCCGGGACGCGCTGACATGACGAGTACCCGAGTTGATAAAAAGACCGCTTCTTGAATGCTGTGGGTAATAAATAATGAAGCAAAGTTTTGATTTTGAAAGAGATGTAATAACTCATCGTTGAGGTGTTCGCGAGTGATTTCATCTAGAGCGGCGAAGGGCTCATCAAAAAGGAAAAGGTTTGGTTGCAGAACTAAGGATCGGGCCAGAGAACAGCGCATTTTCATTCCGCCAGAAAGTTGTTTCGGGTACTTGTCTTCGTTTCCCGTGAGGTTGACAAGTTCAATAGCCGCATTGGCTGCTTTTTGCCGGGAAGGTTTGTCCATCCCAGCAAGTTCGGCGTTTAACTCAACATTTCGTCGCACCGTGCGCCAAGGCAACAAAGTTGGATCCTGAAACACATAGCCAAGGCTTGTGCGATCTACTTCGCAGCGCCCTTGTGTCTGAGCCAGTAGTCCAGATGCGAGTCGCAAAAGCGTGCTCTTGCCACAACCTGATGGTCCCACAATGGTCACGAATTCGCCGGATTGAATATTGAGATTGAGATTGTCCAAGGCCTGAGTGCCGTCCCCAAAGGTCAACGAGATATTCGTCATTCTCAATGCTGAATCTGATATCTCGTCAGCGATGGCGGGCATGCCTTAAACCTTAGTTTGAGTGGCAACGATTATTTGATCTACCAAACTATTTGCTCTCAACATCGGCAGATCGACTCAGGCAGTGGGCGACTATCTCCACACATTGCGTTTCTGCAGCACTTCTCGAAGAACCAGTGATTGGTCAGTCATGATGCCTTGGACGCCGAGGCTAATCAACTCCTCCATCGTGGCAACATCGTCGATCGTCCAGACGTGCACAGGTTGGCCGTTCTTGGTTGCCTTAGTCAAGGTTCGTTCGTTCACGACTGTCAGTGGACCCTGACGTACTGGTACCTGAAAGCATGAGGGTTCCTTCGGCGGCAAACCCGTCACCCAGAGGGCAACTTCGCGCGGACTTGCACCGGTGCAGACATCGCTCCCAAAACTGTCGCGGATATTTTTGATTCGTTGATGGCTGAAAGATCCGACACAGACTCGGGGGAGGGCATGAGTGTCTTTGAGCACTGCGATCAGGGGGTTGACGCATGCGTCGCTTTTGGCATCAATGTTGAATTTGGTTTCGGGAAACTCTTCCAGTAGTTCTGCGAGTAGGGGAATCGGTTCCTTGCCATCGACTCGCATCTGAGAAACCTCTTGCCAACTGACATCACTGATACGGATGTGGTGACCGCAGGTACGCAGCAGATCGTTGTCATGAAAGGCCACAAGTACGCCATCTGCCGTCAGTTGTACATCGGTCTCCAGATAGTCGTATCCGAGACTGACGGCATGACGAAAACTCGCCAGAGTATTTTCGGGAAGGGAATCGGTTCCGCCACGATGAGCGAAAGCGATGAACTGA
>ENA-UOYL01000631-UOYL01000631.1-marine-metagenome-genome-assembly--contig:-NODE-631-length-12554-cov-3.313056_pt1 | contig 12554 bp, 11 predicted proteins | sample MGYA00238173_ERZ767189 | MGnify/ENA primary metagenome ERZ767189 (study PRJEB28943, sample SAMN06267163) | marine metagenome | isolation source: Columbia River Estuary | place: USA:Columbia River Estuary... | reverse complement strand
ATCTTTGTGCTTCTGGATTTGACCATTTAACATTACCTCTAATGTTTACTGCTTCGTTCTCTTCTTTTAAATGTTTTTTTGTTATTAAGTGATTGTTTATTTTTTGAAATCTATTCTTTAATATCATATAATCGTCCCAAAAATCACTTAACATTTTCTTTTCTGCTGCTGGTAGATTTGACCTTTCATAATCTCTTAAATACTTAACACCTTTACCCAGTGCTACATCCATACCACGAGTGATAGCTCTTGATACTTTTCTCCACTCTTTTGCACTAATAGTGGTATCTTGTTCATTTAGTATGTTTTTCAACTTAATCATTAGTATCCAAATTGCCCTTTCATAATATAATTGTAATATTGTTGAATTACCTGGGGCTTCTTCATCTAATTGATATATTACACTTTTAGTTATATAATCATTTAATGTAAACATATTTTGAGGAATACCAGTATAAGATTTAATAGTTTCTACTAAAACTGAATTATCTGTATTTAATGGAGATACATTTTGTATTACTAAAACTGTTGAATTATCTTGCCCTGGAATAACTATTCCTTGGTTAGTTGTTTGATATTGAAAATTTATATTATTTGTATATACTTTTATTTGTATCATTTTAATTATATTTTTTTATTATAAAGTAGGAATTATTGTAGGTTGTAAATTTGGAGCCCATCCTGAAAAAATTACAAAGTTATCATCGTAAGAAAATGGTTTATTTAATACTCCAGGATTAGTTTGTAAGGTTACACTAGAATCTTTTACAAAATAATTTGGTCTACCTGTAAAAGGAAAGGCAGGATCTGCTACCCAACCATAACTTAATTGACCAACATACCCATTAACACCATATGCTACATCTACAAATACATTTCCAAAAAGAGAAATAATTCCATTTCTATTTATACTAATAGGTCTGACAAAATTTTCAAAATAACATTCTGTAGCTACTATTTTACTATTACTATTTGCTCCCAAACAAATATTGCTAGACCAGTTAATTACATTTCCTGTTGTATCTGCTATATATAAATTATTTGGAATTGCAGTTAAGTTTGAATTTTTAACTCTTAAATTATTTACAACAATAGAAGAATTTGCATCTGCATCAAAAACAGTTAAACCACTAAGAGGCAAGTAATCTACTGTATTTTCATATCCTGTAGGAACATATTCTCCAGTAAAATCATTATCTCCTGATACATAAAGACTAGAATTATTTGCTGTGAAAAAAGCAATATTATAAATATTATCAAATTCGATATTTCCAAAATAACTAGAAGATCCTACATCATTTATACAGATTGTTGAAAAATTATTAAATTTACAATCATCTGCCCTTAAAGATGCAAAAGTAGAAACATAAAATGGAACTTTAACTTTAGTATTATCTAATGAGGTATTAAATTCTAAATTATATAATTGAAGTTCTGCTTTTTCATTTATAGAAATGTAATAATAATTATTACTTGTAGTTTGAGTTGGTAAAATTACAGTACAATTATTTATAAAAACTTTTGAAAGATTACTAACTTGTAAGCCTGATAAATTATCTACTGCAGAAGTTAATGTTAAGTTACGCATTGTAAATGCTGCTTGATCTGTAACTATTATAGCAGATAAACCAGTATTTATTGTAACATCTGCTTTATTTCCTGTTTGACTTTGAAATATTAAATTATATTGAAATTTATTTGTAATTAACAAATTGGTACTTAAAGTATATGTACCAGTTTGTAATGAAATAATAACTTCTTCTTTAGCAAAATGATATTTAGCTATTTCATCTAAAGCAGTTGGTAAAGTATTAAAAGGAGCAGGTTGAGAACTTCCTACTAATATTGTATTACTTACCTGCCATACAGGTTGTCTATCATTAATTAAATCTTCTAAATCAGTATACCAACACTTAATATAATTCCATATATTAGTTAAAGTTACAGTTAAAGAAGACCCTGTAGCAACAACTGTTGCGGTATCATCACAGTTTCTTAAATTTGGCCCTACATAATCTACTATATCTGTATCTGGAGTTACAGCACATTTAACTGTATCCCATAATAGAGCTAAAAAAGTATTAAAATTAGTACCTCTAAAGAGATAATCATCTCCTTCACAATCTTGTAGATTATCTCCTGTATAAATTAAACAATTTGTAGATTGTAATCCACAAGGACATTCTTCTGTAAATTGTTCAGTAGTACAAGTACAAGTAGTTGTACAATTACAAGTAGGAGTTACTTGAGTACAACTTTGACATTGTGAACAACTAGAACAGTTACAATTTGGGTAATTATTACACATATTATATATTTTTATTTATTATTATTTATTTATGAACAAACTCCTAAAAATTGAATAGGAATCCCTGCAATATACAATGGTTCTATATTTATTGGTGTAGGATTAGGATTTCCTATAGTTGAAGTAAAAGTTCCTGTTACAGTAGAATCTACAGTAAATGTATGGGAATGCTCTCCTGAAGGACCTACCATTGATGCTGAATAATTATTACCTGCAGTATTTTCTCCTGTTTCAAAGTTAGCACAAGCATTTTGATCTCCTGGGGGAGTTGGATCTGCAGGATTTACAGGGCACCCTGAATCATTATCAATTTTAACCCAATGCCTATGTTTACCATCTAATTCTGTTTCTCCTGTAAAATTTAAAGTAAATTCTGCATCTACATCTAAAGGTACTTCAGGAATATTAGGTTCAGCTAATGTTATTGTATTAGAACCCCCTGTTGTACAACATCCTGCACAATTATATTTTAAATATCTTCCACAAGCATTTATTGTAGGATAAGAAATACCATTAATAATATGAACATATCCATTAGCTATAGCCCATCCACTTAATCCTGCAGAAGCTAATCCTAATCCATTAGAATCAAAATCATTACCAATATCTCCAAAATAAGGAAGTATAGTTTTTTTAGGAACAAATGCTCCTAATTGAAATGTTTTACTAGTAGGAGTTTCATTAACTGTAACTCCATTACAAGCTGTAACATTAATAATTTTATTTGTAGGAGAATTATTTACTTGATTTTGTAAAGCAGTTAATTGAGTATTTAATGTTTGTAGTTGAGTACAAAAGGCAGACTCAGTATCTAAAATACTTTGTAGTACTGTTAATAAAGAAGTTTTAATTAAATTAATACAAGGACTGTTTTCTACTAAACTTGACATGTCTAATTGACTTTGGAGTATTCCAATACAATTATCAAACTTAGCAATTACAGATGTAAGTAATTCACCATTAGTAATAGTGTTACCATTACATATAACTAAATCAGGTCCAGAGTAATGAATTAATCCAGTATTGCTTTCTAAAGGGTTACAGTCTACACACATATTTTTTATTTAATTACTTTACAAACTTATGAATAAATTTTAAGTTTTTAATTAGTTTTTTCTATTAAATGAGTAATTGGTTTTAAGTCTAAACATTGAAGAGTAGTGAACACATCAAATTGAATATATTCATATTCAAATGTTTCAGTATATAAATAAGATTCATTAGAAAAAATTTCATTAGTAATAGAATCATATTGAAAATTAAAAAATCCTAAGTAATTTGCGTTTTCTAATATTTCTAATACTTTTGCTACATCTGCTACAGTATTTATTTGACAATTTATCCATAAAGAATAAATATAAAAACCATCTATATTAGGTATTGCAGGTAATTGAAATCTAAATTCTCTTGAAGTATCAATAGTTTTAGTAATTGTCTTCACTATTAATTCTACTTTATTTCCTACAATTCTATTAAATCTTTTAATAGTTTTAACAGAACCATCTTCATTACTAGTACAACTAAAAAATAACTTACTCATTTCTGGTAAGTTAAAATTATTTTCTAATAATTGTTTTGTATGAATTAATTTTTGTAATTTATCTTTACAAGTCCTATATCCATAAGTTTCTGATCTACAAAAAGATTGTACTAAGTTTGAAATTTCAGTATCTAATTTACACAATAAATCTTTATAAGTACTTAACCTCATATATTTAGTTATTTACAACCACAATCAATATTTAATACTCCTAATTTATATTGAAGACATGCATTTATTTCTGTAGCAGTTTCTTTTTTACAAAGGCTAGCAGAAGACTTTAGTCCTTCTCTATAAAGTTTTAATGTTTCAATATCTCTAGTTTGTTGAGTTAATTTACCTGTACAATCATTTTCATTACAACAATTATTTTGTAATAATTCTAAAGTTTTTCTATCTATAGTACAATCTAATTGACAAGTATTATAATAACAAAAAGTTTCACTATTAGTTATTATAGGACTATTAGGGTCTACTTGTTGCTCTACAACTAATTCTAAAGTATAATATCCTTCTGCTATATCTTGTAGAGGTGCACTTATATTAGTTTGTTGGCCTAAATTCTTAGCATTTAAAGTAAGTTGTCCTTCAAATGGAATTAATAGTTGTATAGTTGTAGTTTGACCTGGATTTAATACATTAATATAAGTTGTTTTAATTGCACCTAATGTTAAATCATACTCAGAGGTATTATTTACATAAATATATTTGCAACTATGTTGACTAAATTCTAAATTTAAATTCATTTTATTGTGCTTTAAAGCTTTCGTATAAGTTTAATATTTCCTCTACAATAGGATCTCTATGGTTAGTTTTTAAAACTATTTTAGTGTAATTCTTTAATTCTTTTTCTTGTAAAAAATCTAAAAATTTAATACCAGTAGTAATTCCTTTACCCAAATCTATTTGGTTAATATCTCCACATAGCATCATCTTACTTCCTTTACCTAATCTTTCCAATACCATTTTTACCTGACTCTCAGTAGTATTTTGTACTTCATCCACTATAATTACAGCTTCACAAAATGTACTACCTCTCATATAAGCAAAAGGTTTTATTTGTATAGATCCTTCCTTTATCATGCTATCTATTTTATCTTTCTTATATAAAGAATAAAAATTTTGATAGATAGCTTGTACATAAGGATCTAATTTTTCTTCTAATCCCCCAGGTAAAAACCCTAATTTTTCTCCAGCTTCTACAGCAGGTCTTGTTATTATAATATGCTTTACTTGTTTTTTAAAAAACAAATCTAAAGCTACTTGACAAGATACTAGTGTTTTACCTGAACCAGCTTTCCCTGCAATATAAGTTATACTATTTTGAAGTATAACTGATTTTGCTTGTTTTTGTTCCTCATTTAAAGTAATTTGGAATCTTATATTTTTTTCTCTTTCATTTGCAAATTCTGGCATAAAATAATTTTAAATTAATTTAAAATTAATTAAAATGTTACAGAAGTTACGTCAGCTGTTAAATCTGCTTGAACACTTAGACTTGGTTGGTCAGTAGTTGTTTGAGTTGAACTATCCCAAAGAGCTTTTGGTAAAGTTCCAGCACCTAAGAATAACCCAGCTAATGAATCTAAATCTGCTTCTACAAAAGATTGAGATGCAATATTTAAAGTATCTACTGATGCAGGTAAAGCTGTTATAGAATATAAATCTGGCCCTCCAAATACTCCTGTATTAAACACAATTAAGTTATTTACAGTTGCACCTATATAAGGTCCTTGAATAGTAAAGTTTGAAATAGTAGTTCCTGCATTACTGCCACTCATACCTATTAAAGATGCAAGGAAACTTGCTTTATCAGTAATTGCAGAAATAGCCCAATCAGTTGAATATAACTTAAAATTTAAAGGTAGACATACATTGATAATTCCACAACAGTCTAATACTTTTTCTATGATTGGTGTAAAGTTAATAGTCTCAACAGTTTTTGCAGGTCTAATAACATCTGTAGTTATCCACCATTGTTCAGATAATCTAGAAGGACATAATGTAGTTCCTGTAAAACAGTTATAAACATCTAAAACTAATTTGTTTAGAGATTGCCAATTAGCTCCTGGTTTTTTTCTACCATAAATTAAAGCAGATTTTCTTATAAAGTAATCTGATTTGCTAGCAAGTAACCCATTACAACAAGTTATTCCAAAACAAGAGAATATGTCTCCCACTAAGTCTGACATATTAATAAAGGCACCTTGATTAACAAGTTTATGTTGCCCTTTGTAAATTGTCTCTGAAATAATATTTATTCTTTTCATGTTTTTATTTTTTTATTGAATTTTTTATTTTAATTATTTAATATTAAGGAATTATTGTACAATTTTTTGTAAGTAAAATAGTTTCTAAATTAGTTCCTGTAATTGAATTAGAGTTTCCTGGAAAAAATGTAGTACAAGTAGGAGAAAAAGCAGTTTGAGCATTTGCCCAAGGTTCACTAGATGTATATCCTGCAGTTGTCATTTGGTTATTACTTAAACCTAAATTAATTAAACCTGTTGGCAATATAATTGAAGGATTAAATATTACTATATTATTATTATCTAATCTTAACTCTAACAAATTAGTCGGCAAGGCAATTGTTGGATTAAATGTTATAATTTGATTATTAATTAAATTTAAAAATGTTAAACTATTTGGTAAAGCAATTGAAGGATTAAATGTTACTATATTATTATTATCTAAATTTAAAAATGTTAAACTATTTGGTAATGCAATTGTTGGATTAAAAGTTGTTATATTATTATTAGTTAATAATATTACTAGTAATCCTGAAGGCAATGCAACTAGAGGGTTAAAAGTTACAATTTGATTATTATCTAATCTCAATTCAGTTAAACTACTTGGCAAAGCAATACTAGGGCTAAATGTTACAATTTGATTGTTATTTAATCTTATTTGAGTTACAGTAGATGGTAAAGGAATTAATGGGTTAAATGTTACAATTTGATTATTATCTAATCTTATTTGGGTTAAACTACTATTAAACCCTCCAATCTTTTCTACTAAAGTAACATTTTTATTAGTTAAATTAAGAACTGTTACTCCATTTACTATTATATCAGCTTTTAATCTATTACCCGTTAAATCAAAAGAACTTATTACTACAGACGTAGCCCCTAAATCATTAGTTAACCAATCTTCAAAAGTAGCTTGGTCACTTACAGGTACTGTTCCTACTAAACGCCAATCTGCTGTTATATCAAAATTATAAAGAGGTCCTGGTGGCACTACAGGTCCACAACAATCTAATAGTTCACAACAAGTGAGAACTTTAATTATTATATTTGTAAAGTTGATAGTTTCAATAGTTTGTTTTGGCCTGATTACATCAGTAGTAATCCACCACTGTTCTTGAGTACTAGAACACAAAGTTGTATTTGCACAACAATTATAAACATCTAAAATTAACTCATTTAAAGACCTCCAATTGGGTCCAGGTTTTTTCCTTCCTCTTAGTAAATAAGTTTTTCTAATAAAAAAATCTGCCTTGTTTTCACAACAAGGAATACTAAAACAAGTAAAAATGTCATTGACAATGTTTGTTAAATTTACAAAGGAACCTTGATTAACTTGTTTTATTTGACCTTTATAAATTGCCTCTGAAATAATATTTATTTTTTTCAAGTATTTATATTTTATATAGTTATTTAAAATAACATGTAAATTTAAAAAATAATTTTAAATTTATTGTTTTTAATTTTTATTTTTTTTTATTTATAAAAAAATAGGTGGCAAAGAAATCTCTACCACCTACCCACACAAAACAACAGATATATTAATTTAAATTAATATATTTTATTAGTATAATTTATCCAATACAATCAAGACTAATTGTTTTTCCGCAAGGTCCTGTAGTAACAAATGCATTTAGTACTCCTTCTACAGATGTTTGAGTTGTAGTATCTCCCTCAGGAACTAAAATTGTAGTTATAAACTTAGGTGCCCATTTTTGACTGTTAGCATCTTCATTAGTAGATGTTGAATGGTGTCCTAGTGAATACTGGCAATATGATTCTTCACAATCTACTAGCAAATTTTTAGTTCTTGAAACTTCTAGTTGAGCATAGTAAGGAGCTCCTGTAGTTTCAACTTCATTGTTCAAACCATCAAAACCTGTACCACCTGGCATTTCCATATACTCTTCCCACTGCAAATCTGCACCTACTCCTTTAGGCATTGCTAAAGCTGTTAAATCTTGAGCTACAAGTGTACTATTTGGTGCCCAACCTGAATTTAGAATAGTTTGGATAGAACCAATAGTGTATCTCTGCATAATGCTTTCAGCTTTAGGAAAACAACCACACTCTTGAGTATTAACTTTGAAAGTTATTTCAAAACCTGCAGCGTAAGTAATTCCATTAACTGTAAGACCTGCACCTGTAATAGTAGAAACTGAATCTACATATGTTTTTAATAATTCATTTTCTTCAATTTCTGTAATAAATTTATCTCTCAAATCATCTACATCTGGAGTATAATCACAATCACCATCACATGAAGGACAAACTTCTGATTGTACAGAAATTAGTTCTACATGGAATCTATTTTCTGGATAGAAAAAGTTCAATGTTGGATCACGTAATTGAACACCAATTGCATAATTAGTAGAGCAATCAATACAAGAGAAATAAAATGAAGCAGTATTTGAGCTACCTTCTTGTGGAGCATCTACATTAGCATAATCAATAAGACATGAAGAAATATTTTCTCCATTACTTAGTCTTACTTTTTTAGACTTTGTAGCTTGACCAGTAACAGTACCTACACCTATTGCAATAAAAATTTCTTTTACTCCTACAATAGTAGAAGCATTTACTGCAGTATTAGTTGCAGTGTTAAAAAATCCAATTTGACCTGGAGCCAAATTGTACCATTTGTTTACTGCATCGTACAAAGCTGTACCAGTTGTAACAATAGCAGTATTTCCTTTGGTTGGAAGGAAAATAGTTTTTTGAATTCTAGTTGACATAATTTATTTATTTAAAGTTTTTTAATATTATATTTTTGATATGTTTAAAATTTTATTTAATTGAGATTCAAAATCTATAGTGTTTCCGACATCTCTCATTGCAATTAATACTGCAATATCTATTATTTTGTTTGCTTGGAATGTAGAGTCAATTTCTATATCTCTTTGAACTGCTGGAGTTCCATTAGGTAAGTTATAAGTTCCACCTCCATTTAAGAAATCTTGTGGGTTACCTGGCCTTAAAGGCTTTCTGATATAAGTTAGAAATACTTTTTCTATATCAAAATCTTCGTAATAAAGATATAATTTGTTTCCTGAAAGATCTAAATTTACTCGTTCAAAAGTAAATGAAGAATTAAACATAGGATCATTTACATATATATCATCTTTCTGAATAATGTAATTTTTTATTTTCTTTTTATTCTCACATTTTTCATTTTTACACAAAGAATATGATTCTAAATATCTATAATAATCATCAGGCAAATTTGCAGTATAATACTCATCAGTTACTTTAATGACAGGTATTTCTAGGTCTTTAATTTCTAACTGCCTAATGTCATCTCTGCGCTTTTGATTTAACTCTAATTGCTCACAAATATTTTCAACATAAATTATATAGGCCTCAAATATGTACTCATCAATCTGAGGTATAAGAAAATTTGCATTTCTTAATCCATCTACTTTATTAGCGTGTTGTTTAAATTTATAGTGGGCTTCTTTTATAGAATACATTACTTCATCTTAGCTTTTAAAGCCTCCTCTAAAGTCAACAATAATGCAGAATTTTCTGGTTTAGATAAGAAGTCTACAATATGTATTGTGTCAGTAGCAAGAGTCTCTCCATTAAATAATACTTTTGTACTTTCTTTTCTTAATATTGCATATTGAAACAACTGCTCTGTTAAAACTGTTAATTCTAATTTTGCTTTATTTTTAGGGTCTGATAATTCTAAGAATAAATCTTGTATAGCTGTTAGTGTTTCTCTAGAAGAATTTTCTGTAATTTTAGAGTAAAGTAAATCTTCTACAATAACTTCTTTTTCTTCACCTGTTAATTTTATTCCTAACGCTGTAGACATATTTTTCTTTTGAGTCTTAGTAAGTCCTTCAAATCTAGCATGTAGTTTACTAACTCTTTCTCTCTTGGTTTCTCTAACTATAGCATCTGCCTCTTCATCTGCAATAATCCATTCTGCTGTTGGGTGTTTTGACAAATTATTTTCTCCAACAATTGTCATAGGGTCTGCAGTCATAATAGCATAAACTAATTCATCTAAAGGATTCTTTAAGTCTAATATACTTATATCTCTTCCTAGTTTTGCTTTGCAATTTTTATTAGTAAAAAATGGATCTAATCTATTTGATGAATCTGCTTCTGAGATTTTTAATCCAGTTATTTCATCATTAAATCCTAATTTTTTTACTAAAGTATTTATTTCTTCTTTAGTATATCTAGCATTAATAGGTCCTAAATTATATTGATAAGTTGCTTTATCAAATCTAGGTCTAATAGTATTACTATTAGCTAAGAAGGCATAGGTTTCTCCAATTTGTTTATAGGAGGGATCAATATTTACCTGCCAATGTTTATTTTTTAAAATATTAGGGTAAATTTTTACTTTCTGTGGTCTTGTTGTGTTTGACATATTGTTTGTTTTTTTGTGTGTTTATGTTTAGTGTGAAGAATGGAGTTGAACCATTTCGAGTTAGATTCCTGTAATCTACTTCACTATAAAAAGGGGTGATTAATGGGTTCACCCCTTGAAACCCTAAAGGAATTTATTTTCCTCTCAACGCTGCAGGGATTAATTCCCCACACTTAGTAACATCTTTTACAAGGATACCAGCATCTTCCATTCTGTGTACAGTCCAGAAGTCACCAGCATGAGACATTAATGCTCCTTGACTATTTCCATAAGGGTTAGATAAACCACCTGTGTAACCATAAGCAACATCTCTTGAAGATTTCAAATAAGCAATGTTTTTACCAAAGCCATCACCTAAACCATAGTTTATAAATGTAAATCTTGAAGATTCTGCTGGATAACCATTCTCATCTAGGATAGTGTTGAAAGTTACGTCATCATAAGCTTTCATGTGCATAACTGTCAATGAACCACCAAATTTCAATTTGTATTGAGTGTATGGAGTTTCAGTATAAGACAATCCTGTTGGACCACCTGGTACCAATGAAGCACCATCAGTTTTGATGAAATAATCTTTCATATCTTTGAAGAAACCTTGAGTTATTTGATTGATAGCCTCATCAAACAATCTTAGTCCTATTTCACCTGTCCACATTACAACATTACGTTGGTCATAAGCTACTCTACCAAAGAATATATCTTGCAAAAAGTCTTTAACTAGACCTATTGTGAAAGTGTTATAAAATTCTCTATAACCATCTTCTAGTATTTCTTGAAGACCTGGACCTTGATTAACATAGTAACCTGTAGACTCATCAACTACTGTAGAACTACTTCTTTGATACATCAAGTGAAGTTCTTTTTCCATTTCAAATTCTTTGTTGAATTTAATTTCAGCAACTGAAGTAATATACATATTACCTTTATTCTTAGAATTCATAGCAATTGCAATTCTTTTTTGGAATGCATCTGTAGACTCTCCTGCTTTTCTTCCTGCAAGAATCAACAAATCTGCTTCAGTCAAGTTGCCATTCAATTTTCTTTGAGCAGCATCTCCTGTCATTTGATATTGTTTTCTGAATCTAGAAAGACCAGAACGGAATTTAATTTTTCCAATTGAATCTACACTCATTGAACCACCTTTTACAGAGCCTTCAGAATAAGTAGAAGCAAGTTTCATAATTCTTGATCCAATAACAAATAGATCAGTTGGTACAAATAATGTAGGATCATCTGTCATCAATTTAACTGTGTAAATTGTTGCAGAACCATCTTTTTGACCAGCAGCCATAACACGCATGTTATATTTTTTGCTGTCAGTAAATACTAAAGTATCTCCTTCAACATAAGTACCTAGGTCAATTTTAATTTTAAATGGTCTTTGAGCAATACCTTTAGTAGTATTACTAGGTTCAACATCCTCTACAATAAGAGATGGTCTGTAACCTGATACCATAAATTCCCACTCTACTTTGTTTCCATCTACAGTAATAGTATCTGCACCTTGAGCTAGTTCAAGCAAAGGAGCTGTACCATCAAATAAAGATTTCATTGAAGCTAGTTGGCCCATACCACCTAATGCCTCTGTATCTGTTTTAATCAAACCTGCTTGGTAAAGATTATTTAGGTTGGTATAATTCATACCCCAGTTACGATCTCCCGTAAGCATTGGAGCTTTGATAATACCAAATTTACTTTGTGATAATTTCATATTAATTTATTTTATTTTTAAATAGTTAGTTTATAAATTCTAGTTTAATTTTTTCTGTTTTAACTTTTCCTGCATTTCTTTTTAAAATCTCAGCTAGTTTGCTTTTTTCTCTGCTAGCTATTTCAACTTTATCAGATTTGTCAGAAAACCCCTCATAGAGTTTGTATGCAAGGGCAACCACCCTGAGCTATGCCACGATCGTTTTTTGCCAGTTTGTGAATATTCTGTCGAGGCGTTACAACTATGCGTCCTTTTTTAACCGAAATATTTTGAGCAACAGCAAAATGCTATGGTCCATCGTTATCTCAATCGTATTTACCCTGACGGCGATATACACGCCTTTTGTAAATGTTTTTTTTGGGTTT
>ENA-UOYL01000630-UOYL01000630.1-marine-metagenome-genome-assembly--contig:-NODE-630-length-12558-cov-3.336992_pt1 | contig 12558 bp, 14 predicted proteins | sample MGYA00238173_ERZ767189 | MGnify/ENA primary metagenome ERZ767189 (study PRJEB28943, sample SAMN06267163) | marine metagenome | isolation source: Columbia River Estuary | place: USA:Columbia River Estuary... | reverse complement strand
GCTCATCGAGCTACTCAAATCACGCGGCTAATTACTTACGCTTTTTAGCTGGCTTCGATTTTTTTCGAGCTGGCTCAGGTATTCCGAGTGTCATACATATAGAGCGTTTTGCAATGATGTCCCACTCATCGCTCAATGGGTGGGTGCCATTCATCTCAATCAGGCGACGTGAATTGACCACACCGTTGAGCCAAGCGGCAAACATCTCGGCATTGAAATCGTTTCGAACCCAACCTTTGGTCTGCGCATAACCCAAAGACTCACCGACTATTTTGTTTGAAACATCTTGAGCAAGAGCCAATTCCTTTGACAGTGCCGGCCGATTGATCGCGTTGCCAAGCACGTTGAGGCGCGAATTGCGGATTACTCGCCGGTCGGGAGCAAACATGATCTCCAAAAACCGATGCGCAAGCTCTACGAACTGGGTCTTGTTTTTACACGTGTGGACTGCAGAGGTAAAGGCTTCACCCAATTGTCGTTGCCCGCGCGAAAAACGAAACGCTTGGGCCGCATCAATGAGGCCTTCACGGCTGCCAAAGAAGTGATAAATCGATGGGGCAGTGATGTTGCACGACTTCGTGAGATCCCGTATGCGTACGGCACCCTCACCGCCTTTATCGATGGCTGCTGCGGTTGCCTTGAGCAATCGCTCACGAGTGTTGTTTATCTCAGTCACAAATAAATCCTATTTGAGATTGTCGTTCGCAATCATCCAACCGAGTCGCGGGCATTGATCGCCCAAGTTGAACCGCGTTGCTCGTCAACGATCACAAGTTGCAATTGCCAGCCCGTTGGGCTCTGGTCTGCGTCAAACCACCACCAAGTCAATGAATGCAGTACGTCGCCAATCTCGTCGTTCTTGAGAGGCCATTGATCTGAGCGCCCTGAGAGTGCGCCAAGCAACCACCATGCGCTGTCACGCCCTGCAGCAGCACCACGACGCCGACCAAATGCGCCACCGCTTGCACCGGCCCAAGCCAACAACGCCAATGCATGAGTTGGCTGAAGCGCGCGCAGTGTTGCCGATGTAATGCCCAGAGATGCGAGTGCATGAGTTTCATCACCGCGTGTTGCACCAACCTGCAATGTGCCATTGGATGACGTTGTCCAGGCGCCAACAAGTTGGTGCACTGCATCTACGACAGCACTGTCCTGAACAGCTGCACTCTTTGACGAAGTAGCAGCGCTTACGACACGACTGGCCGAAGTTGGTGGAAGTTCAGGTGACGGAAACTCTGCAGAGTTGTCACGATAGACGGCAAGTTCGTAGGTGGGCTCCCATGACTGCAACTCGAGTGGAGTTTCGAGCGCATCAAAAACGTCGGCAGAGTTTTCGATGTGCTGCCCGCGCATTGCACACTCGTGTGCAACGAACGATGCAATTGGCGAAGGTGGCAATTCGTGCTGTAAATCCGACCACTGATGGTTTTGAGCAATTACTTCGGTGAGTGGTCCGAGAGTAAACCTTCCGGAGCCTTCTTCGAGCACCTGGGCGGCGATGTGTGCAGGGGCGAGCAGTGCAAGGCGATATTCGGCAAGCGTCGAAGCCGGCCACAGTTGCTTGCCACTTGCGGTTGCGAGCCTGCACGAGTTGCGCAATTGCAAGAGTGATGACCAATCGCGGCTTGAACACAAGTCATCAACCGTGCGCACCAAACCATCCAGATCACTGCGGTCGATGAGTTGATTGAAATCGCTCAAAGGATTGGCCACGGATATCGCGTGCCACTGCGATCGATTGGAAATGCTCCGCCCTCACAGATCCACTGTGCGCGTTCTTGCAAAGCCACAACTTGTTCACTATTGAGAAGCGCTGAGACATCGAGGGGAACAGTCTCAATGAGCGGCTCAATGACGGCACGGAGATTGTCTGGCAATTCTTCGCCACCAAATTCCCAAATCACTGTGCGCAGTTTGAAGTCGGGGGAGAAACACACGCCGTGATCAATCGCCCAAATGTGGTCATCTGCATCAATCAGGCAATGCCCACCTTTGCGATCGGTGTTGTTCGCAACAATGTCAAAAGCACACATCGCTCGCAGTCGGTCATGTAGATCTTCGCGTTGCTCAAAAATAGTGAAATAATGCTGTTGCACATCCACATCTACAAATAGCTGCACCGAGCCTTCGCCAAATGGGCCATCACGCAAAATCGTTGGCGGCACAATCCCTAAACCCATTGCTTCAGAGAGTCGGTAAGCCGCAACTTCGTTGCGATGGAGGCCGGGTTCAAAGTCCCACAGCGGGCGTTCACCTTTGAGTGGTTTGTAAATTCCGCGAACTTCGTTGTCATTGCAAGTAACAGTTACTAGGAAAGTTGCGTTGCTGCTGTGCGGCATGCGCGAAACAATCTCGACCTGCCCGTGAAGCAGGATTTCGATTAGTTCATTCGTGGGCATGCGTGACCGTCAAGATCAATCGGGTGGCCACAAAATATGCAGGGAGGACGTCCCGCTGCCACCACATCGTCTGAATGTTCACAAAATCCCGCTGCCTGACCACGGCTCATCTGCACCCGCAAACGGCCTGGGTCTGCATCACCGATCGGCTCATTGTCGTCGTTGGTGGGCACAAGTTCCTCAATCTGCACAACCATGCGGTCATTGCGTGAGTCGTAGGCGATGCCCACTGTGCCAACAACAAACTCGATGTCGATAGGGGAAGAGAGTTGCATCGCATCATTGATTGGTCTGTCATATGCAGCTGGCGCATCAGCGAGCAGTTGGCGCATGTATTGCGCGAGTGCTGCCACTTGCTGCTTTTCACACTTCATCGTCACGTGTTGTCCATCGGCTCGCACCTGAATCACAAACAGACGCGAACCCGGCTCACCGATTGCGCCACTTGTAAATGCATCGGCCTGATCAAATTCGTAAAACGCACTCATGATGGGCGCAACTCGCTTAGTGACCCGCCAGTCGAATTGACAGTGAGTACAACTGGCCCGCTCATCGAATATGCGACGGCACTTACCGAGCACGTGCTGATCACGATGCGTTGAAACAAGTCGAGGTGTGTGCCCATTGCATGCGCAACAGCGGCTTTGATTGGGTCGGCATGACTGACGCACACAACAATCTCGCCAGGATGTTTTGCGCGAATATCGTCGAGTGCTCCGACCATGCGCGATTGCATCTCGGTGAAACTTTCACCGTTGGGAAAGCGGAAAATGCTTGGAGCCTTTTGCACCGTTGTCCACTCTGGTTTTTTCATAAGTGCAGTCAATTGCGCACCAGTCCATTTGCCAAAATCACATTCAAGCAGTCCTTGATGAATCTGCACTTTGTGTTTAAGGATCTTGCCGATCGGCGCAGCGGTCTCTCGTGCGCGCTCGAGTGGCGACGCATAGACGGCAGTGATGCCTTTGATCTCCGACAAGCGCTCTGCGACACGGTTGGCTTCTGCCACGCCACTTTCGGCCAGATGCAAACCCTTTGCACGACCCGGCAGAACCTTGCCCGTGGTGGGGGTGCGGCCATGGCGAACCATCAAAATCAGTGTTGGTTTGGTGCTTTTTGCGCGAGTCATGACACTCACAAACTATCGTGCGATGCAGTGTCACGACCTGCCAGCAGCCCCACATTGCGCCAACTAGAGGCGCAAGTGCATGCATGTGAAAAGTGTCCACGCCTTGTCAAGTGGTGCCGCAAGGTGGCGGTCGAAAAGCGCGCGGCTTATCGTGACGACGTTTATTGGGGCAAACCAATTTCCGGGTTTGGCGACAAGAACGCGCGCATCATTGTGCTTGGCCTGGCCCCTGGTGCTCACGGAGCAAATCGCACCGGAAGAGTTTTTACTGGTGATCGCAGTGGCGATTGGTTGTATCGCGCAATGCACACTGCAGGTTTGGCCAATCAACCAACTTCGGTAGATGTGAATGATGGACTCGTGCTCAACGATGCGTGGGTAACTGCTGCTGTTAAGTGTGCGCCACCTCAAAACAAGCCGACACCAGCAGAGCGTGTGAAGTGTTCGCCTTTTTTACAACAAGAACTCGAGTTGCTCACTCATGCAAAAGTCATTGTTTGCCTCGGCGCATTTGCACTGCAGGCCGCGTGTGACGAGTTGGGTATCAAGCCGCGGCCAAAGTTTGGTCATGGTGTAGTCGTGCAGGCCGGAAAATACCAACTTGTGTGCAGTTATCACCCGAGTCAGCAAAATACGTTTACTGGCAAGCTCACCGAAAAAATGCTGGACGATGTATTTACGAAAGCTGTAAGCCTGGCTAGTTAATCAGTGTGGAGCAGGAACCGTTCCGTCAACCTTCTTCTTCGGTGGTGGTACACCAACAAGTGGGGCAGGGTTTGCAGTTGCCGGCCAACGCCTGCGACTGACAGTGCTCAGCAACTTCAAGAGTTTCATTGCGGTTGCATCAATCTCGGCTGGACGAGCAATCACACTGCCGTCGGCAATCATGCGGTTCATTACTTCTTCGCCAAGTGCAGTGCGCACAACGCACAGAGTCCATGCATTGTCTTCACCAATACCGCCAGTCGAGATGTCGGCGTGCTCGGCAGCAAAGTCAGGACAGGTTTTGCAACCTTCGCGCGTCCACTGATGACATTCTTTCAAATCGATTTCGTGGAATGAGCCGTCCTTCATCCAGATCTGGAAGGCACCCTTGATGTTCATCTTGATCATCTCTTCTTTTTTCAGGCCATACTTTGCCAAGAAGAGTTCTTCAAAGATTGCATCATCAAATGTCTTCGAGCACAGCAATCCAATATTGAAAAGGAATGGCTTGCCGGTCTTGCCAACTTTGCGCTTCCACATGATTGGAAGTACAGATGATTGGCAACTCATACCAACAAGTGCCAAACGGCTGAGGCCCTCTTCTTGTGCTTGCTTGAGCGCGAGGGTGTTTGCCGAATATGTATAACGACTACCAGCAGCCTTGAGCACGTCTTCTGGGTTGCGGGCAATGCCTGGCAATGCCTTCCACGATGTGCCGTCGCCTTCCATGAAACTGGTGAGTGCTGCATCGATGTAGTCGTGTTTCATGAGCCAGATGAGCATTGCGCTCACAAAGCCGCCGTCTTGACCTTTTTCGTGCACGTTGTCGTCGGCGGCTCGCACAAGAAGCAGTTGCTTGTATTGGCCATACATCGCACTGTCGTCACGTGTTTTGCCAAACAGATGCATGTCGGCGTCTGGCTCCCAAGTGCGAAAGCGCGGGCATGCTCGCGTGCAACTGGTGCAACCCTTTTCTCCGTGACCACAATTGTCGAGGCCGAGTTCTTCTTCAATATGGAACGGTTTGTAGTTGCCTTCTTCGTGCTTGTAACCGATCACTTCGTGTGGGCATGCAATAACGCAGCCAGCACATCCGGTGCACAAACCAGTGTTAATGACTTCTTCGTACAGCTCTTTCCACTGGTGCGTCCAGCGCTCGAGTCCTGCAGGGGCTGTCTCGGTAACTGTCATGCGAACACTCTACGACATGGCCTACAAGGTTGCGATGTCGTGCAACTAGCGCAATGCGCGAATGATCTTGTTTGACGCTTGTTCCGAAAGTTTTCTGCCGTGCGCATCGGATATCTCAAACATGTTGTGCACACGACCTTGGTCGGTGCCAATTTGTGCATGATGGATGACGACCTTGAGTTTGGCAAGTGTCGCCGTGATGTCGCGCAACAGACCGGTGTGGTCTTCGCCCTCTACGCGCATGATGGAGTGCCATGGGTGAGCGGAGTGATCGAGTCGGACAGTCAATTTGTATGGACCACCCGAGGTCTTTACGTTTCGTGTTTGTAATGATCGCTGAACAGCGTCAGACACAGCTCCAATTCGCGGCTCAATAGATGATTGCACTGTAAATATGTCGAGTACCGCGCCATCTGCCCATGTGGCGATCTCGGCATTGAGCACATTGAGGTCGAGTGATGAAAGTGCGCCAGACAAACGTGCAAGCAATGCCGTCCTGTCGCGGCACGCAATATTGACCAACCATTGATCGTTGCTCTGCGTGGGCAACACAACTATGCGTGCATCACCCGAACGCGGCATTGGCTCAGCAAGCAGTGCATGGTCGAGTAACTGTTGTGGCGTATGCGTGAGCGCGTAACTCGCAGGCGCATGTGTGATACGTGCACGAATTGCTTCGTCCGATGTGAGTGCAAGTGCTGCATGAAGTCGACTCTCTACAAGCGTGTTTGATTCTGAATCAATGAGGTCTGGGTGTGCGAGCACTTCTTGGACATCTGCAACGATGCCGACGAGTGCCAAATTTTGTGTATCACTTAAATCTTTGCGGGCAGTGACAAGCTGTCGACATTGCTCCACCAGTTGTGGGTTCTTGAGGTGATTCGCAATCTGTGAAAGCAGGCGTGGTGTTATTTGTAGTGGTTCGCTTTGCACAATGTTGCGCAAGAGTTGAGCGCCATCAAGAAGTGCAAAGACCGACTTGCTGGTAGCAAGATCGAGTCCAAGCCGGGCAATTGCACCAGATCCATCGGCCCCAGAATCCGAGATGTCTTTTGCAAATGCTGCAAGAACCAACTCATCGGTGTTCGTATTCGTTGACGTTGCGGCACAAATTGCTTCGACGGTTGGAAACTGCAAGGAGTGTGTTGGGTCAAGTTCGGTTGAGTCACTCGAACGTGCGGCCATTGCGTCAGACACTTCTGGTAGTGCGCGTTGGATAAACCCAATGGTTTCGAGAAATCTCCAAGCACGTGCAGAGCCATGTCGCAATACGCGAAGCAAACCAATCGTTGCGTCTTCGTCCCAACTCACTGTTGCATTGCGGTGCAGCGCAAACCAGTCGAGCAACTGACCACTTGGGCGTGCATCCACTGCGAGCGAGGCCGTTGCTAATCCAATTTCCACAAGCGAGCGCACAGGAGGCGAGCCGTTCAACACAATTTGCCCATCGATGGTCTTGACCCAGCCATCGAGAGGTCTGGACGCATTGATGCTCTGGTCTTCGACGGCTTCTGCTTGTTTGCCAAGTCTCCATCGCAACAGAGGTGGTGCAATAAGCGTGGTAACCAGCACGACAACGAGCACCGATCCGTATAGCTCTTTTGATAGAGCCCCAACGCTCAAGCCAATACTCGCAAAAATGAGACCGACTTCGCCGCGAGGCAACATTCCAAAACCAATCGTCCACTTGTCGCCACGCGAACCAAGAGCGCCAAGAGCGGCTGCAATTTTCGTGATGATGGCAATGACGGAAAGCAGAAGCGCAATTCCTAAAACGCGTGGGTCTGCCATGGCGCGAATATCGGTAGTGATACCGATGTTTAAGAAAAAGATTGGCACAAATATTTGGGCAATTGATGAAACGTCGCGCTCTACACGCTCGTGTGCCGCGATGCGGCGAAGTGCGAGACCTGCGACAAAGGCGCCAATGATTGGTGCGAGGTGGGCTTTGTCTGCAAGCACCGAAAAACCAAGCGCGATACCGATCGCAACGACCGACACTGTTGAGGCTGAGCGCGCACCTTTTGCGATGCGCGCAAAAAGTTGAGGGAAGATCGTGAAACCAACAGTGCTCGTGACGGCGAGGAAACCGATTGCGAGCCCGATGGTTGACGCGATTGTGCCGATACCCACAGTGCCTTGTTCGACGACACGCGTGACCACAGTGAGGATGATGAGTCCAAGTACGTCGTCGACAACTGCAGCACCGAGCACCGTTCGTGCTTCAACAGTTGCTAGTGCGCGCAAGTCGCCAAACACACGAGCAGTAATACCGATTGAAGTGGCGGTGAGTGCTGCGCCAACGAAGAGTGATGTGTTGATTGATTCGCCTAGTAGTGAGCTTGCACCAAAACCAAGTGCCATCGGTAGCACCACACCAATGATCGCTACCAAGATGCTTGCGCGACCAACACTCTTGAGTTCAATAATGTCGGTCTCGAGTCCTACTTGAATAAGCAACAAGATGACGCCAAGCTCGGCGAGAAAGAACAGCATGTCGCCGGTGTTGACCAGCCCTAAAACTGATGGTCCGATCAGGATTCCAGCTGCAATCTCCCCAATGACAGCGGGCACGTGAATGCGATCAGATACTTCGGCAGCTACTTTTGCGACGATCAAAATGATTGTCAGATCCAGCAAAATGCGCCCAATATTGAGCGTCTCGCTGGCGCTGCCGAGAACTGCATTGATCATGAAGTAATTCTACGAGTCAATTGTCACGGCTCTGTTAACGCCGTACTGCGTTGGCGTGACGTGCGCTTGGACTGGAGTGCTTGTGAGCGGGCAGAATAGAGGCATGATCGAATACACCCCAGAGGCAGAGGCCTTTAGAACCGAAGTACAAACATGGCTCAAATCCAACCTGCCAAATGGTTGGTTCGACAAAGGTTTCGAGATGTCGTCGGCCGAGCGCAAAGCATTTAACGAAGCGTGGCCAACAAAGTTGTTTGAAGGTGGATGGATTTGTGCAACGTGGCCAGTCGAATACGGCGGCAAAGGTTTGTCAACATTGCAGGGTGTTGTGTTGGCAGAAGAGTTTGCAAATGCAAAGGCTCCGATGCGCGCCGATTTTTTTGGCGACACTCTTGTAGGACCAACATTGTTGCAGTGGGGTACAGAAGAACAGAAGCAAGAATTTTTGCCACAGATTTTGAATGGCAAGATGCGCTGGTGCCAAGGCTTTAGCGAACCAAACAGCGGTAGTGACTTGGCAAGCCTCAAGACCACTGCAGTACTCGACGGTGACGAGTGGGTTATCAACGGACAAAAAGTTTGGACAACCGGTGGTCACCATGCCGACTATTGCTTCTTGCTTACGCGCACCGACACCACGGGGGTAAAGCATGCGGGCATCACCTACTTGTTGGTGCCAATGCGTCAACCAGGTGTAGAAGTGCGCGGCATTGTGCAGCCAGACGGCACAGCAGAGTTTTGTGAAGTGTTTTTCACCGACGCGCGTTGCTCAAAAAACAACGTGGTTGGTGGAATCAACAATGGTTGGAAGGTAGCCAACAGCACACTCGCGTTCGAGCGCGGCATGAGTGCGACCACTGGCTATCGCCGATTTGAAGAAGAGTTTCGTTTGATGTCAATTGCAGCAAAAGAAAATGGATCAATCAATGACGACACCATTCGTCAGCGCTTGATGCAGTTTTACTCCAAGATTCAGATCTTGCGTTACAACGGACTGCGCTCGTTGAGTGCAACACTTGAAAACAAGAAAGACATGGGCGTACTTGCACTCGGTGCAAGTAACAAGATGTTTTGGACTGAGATGCACCAACGCGCAATGGAACTCGCACTTGATATCAATGGCGCCAACTCGATGTTGATCAATGCTGGTCCAGCAGATGGCAACTGGCCTGGTGCGTTGCGCGACAAGCGCCGCGATGGATACCCCGTGAGCTCCATGATGTCAACATTCTTTTTCTCGCGTTCTGAAACCATTTGGGGTGGCACAAGCCAGATTCAACGCAACATTGTGGGCGAGCGCGTATTGGGCTTGCCCAAAGAGCCAAAACCACAGGGCGACAAAGAGTGAACTTTCAAACCTCAATTAAGTCTGGGTTTCAAAACTACGCAAACTTCAATGGCAGAGCTTCACGCTCTGCATATTGGTATTGGACTCTATTCAATGTAATTGCCACACTTTTCTCATCGGCGATTTTTTCATCTTTGGGAACTCTCGTTTCAATTGCAATGATCATTCCTTCAATTGCTATTGGTTGGCGCCGTATGCATGACACTGGTCGCGCGGGTTGGTGGTCAATTATTCCGATTGTCGGTTTTGTTTTTGCACTTCAGCAAAGCGATCCAGACATGAATGAGTACGGACCGCCGGCACCGCCAGTTTTTTAACGCTGCAGTAGTGCCTAAAGATATTCGGGCACTCGTCGCTGATACACCTGAGAGATCAGTGGCGAAGAAATAATAAAGTCAGCGCTCGCACGGTTGCACGCAACAGGAATATTCCACACTGCAGCAATACGTAAGAGTGCTTTGATGTCTGGGTCGTGTGGCTGAGGCTCTAAAGGGTCCCAAAAGAACATCAAGATGTCAATCTTGCCTTCAGCAATGCGCGCGCCCATTTGCTGGTCGCCGCCAAGTGGGCCAGAGCGAAGGCGCTCAACTTCGAGTCCGGTGTGTTCTTGCACAAGCCGACCAGTGGTGCCAGTACCTACAAGTACGTGGTGAGACAATTCGGTGCGGTGATGTGCAGCCCATTCCAGCATTTCGTCTTTCATGTTGTCGTGAGCAACAAGAGCAATGCGCTTTTTGGCTGGGCTTTCAATGTCCATCATGATTGTTGTGGTCATCTCTCCAGTGTGACAGGTTGCTAGGACGTATTAGATTCACTTGTATGAATGGCAAGCAAACGGTGCGCAATCATTTGGTTGTTGCCTCACCAGTGGGAAAACTCAGGCTTGTGGCGTCGGAAAAAGGTCTTGTTGCTATTGACGTTCGCAGTAACGCCAAGCAAGTCGCGACCGCAAAAGATGCGTCTGCTCAGGCGATTTTGCTTAAAACCAAAAAGCAACTCGAGCAGTATTTTGCAGGCAGGCGCACTTCGTTTGATGTTGCTCTTGATCTTGTTGGCACCGAGTTTCAAGTGCAAGCGTGGCGCGCTCTGTGTCGTATTCCGTTTGGAAAAACAATTTCGTACGGTCAACAAGCGTCCAACATCAAGAAGCCCAAGGCATTTCGCGCGGTTGGTTCAGCCAACGGCAAAAATCCAATTCCAATTATCGTGCCGTGTCACCGGGTTGTGGCCAGCGACGGTTCGCTCGGCGGCTATTCGCTCGGTCTGAAAATGAAAAAACAGTTACTGGCGCTCGAGGGCGTTAGTGAGGCTGAGTAAAGCCAAAGCATTCGCGCAAATATTCATCGCGCAAAGCAATATTTGGTGGGCCCACAGACACAACTCGCTGAGCGAGCAACATCACTGATGTTGCATCTTCAGCATCCTTTAATTCGTGTGTTGCCATTACTACGGTGACACCGCGGGCGCGCTCAGCTGACACAAGATCTGCCACAAATTTGCGACCGTTGATGTCGAGACCTGCCGTTGGTTCGTCGAGCAGAAGTACTTCGGCTTGACGGGCGAGCATTTGTGCCAAGTGAGTCCGTTGTTGTTGGCCACTCGACAAATCGCGGATTGGTTTGCTTGCTTGTCTGTCGATGCCAGTGCGCACCATCGATTGTTCAACGATTGTTCGATCGCTTGCAGTCGCGCGATTGAATAAGCCAAGATGTGCAAACCGACCCATAGATACCATGTCGCGAACTTGCAGCGGAAGTGTGTGCGAAGAGACAGGGTGTTGAGGCAAGTAGGCAACGCGAGTTGGCAGTTGTCCCGCGTGGTGGCCAAGCACTCGCAATTCTCCGTGCACTGGCTGAATCAATCCTGCCAAAGTTTTGAGCAATGTTGATTTACCCGAGCCGTTGGTGCCGATTAACACCAGAAGTTCGCCTGGCTGCATTTCGAGTGTGACGCCCTCTACGACAGGGCGTTTGCTGTAACCGACACATAGGTGCTCTGCGGAAATCATGCTGTTACCCATCAGATGTGTACATGTCCGTGTGCGTGTGGATGTTCTGGTTCGTGGTCACCATCGTGTCGATGCGATATTGACTTTCGAGCTTCGGTAAAAATCGCGGAGAGTGTGAAAAGAATGACGGCGGTGAGCACGATGCTTGCACCAGCAGCCAAGTCGTAGTGATAACTGGCGAGGAGTCCTATATATACGGATAACGATCCCGATAGTGCTGCGATCATGATCATCGACGAAACGCGGCGCGCAAAAAGTGCTCCGGTTGCAGCAGGTGCGATCAGCATGCCCATGACAAGAAGTGTCCCGACTGTTGTAAAGCTCACGATGATCGTTGTGGCAATCATCGCCATCATCACGTTATGAAACAGTTTTGCCGAAAATCCTGATGTGCTGACAAGACCTTCATCCACTGACAACAACAAAAATGGACGTCTGCAAATTGTGAACACGCTCACAACGCCAATGAGTGCGACGAATTGAATCGAGATCGTTGACCACTCAACATTGGCTAGATCGCCAAACAAGATTTCTTCAAGATCGCCAACGAGCGAGAGTGAGCGAGATGTGATGAGTACACCGAGTGAAAGCATGCCCACGAACAACAGACCAATTGCTGTGTCTCCCGAAAGTCGCAGTCGGCGATTGACGATGCCAACACCCGACATCATGACTGCGGCGCTTACGGCGGCTCCGAGCATGCCCGAAACTCCGAGTAACAGCGCAACAGCAATGCCTGGCAGCACGCCGTGGGCGAGAGCGTCACCGATAAATGAGAGGCCTCTAAGTACGACGAATGTTCCGGTTACTGCACATGTAAGTGCCACAAGCAACCCTGCAATCAATTCAAGGCGCAGTTGGTGATCGTCTACAAATACGCCAAAGAGAAAGTTCACGATTGCAAACTCTCAGTTTTGGGAATCATTCTCATAATGTGAATGTATCACTATTGAGAATGATTCCCAACTTGGGTTCTAGGCTCCCGTGAGAGCGAGAATGGTGGCAGAAAGTTCGTCCATCGGCACTTCGCCGCTCGTACGCCAAAGTACTTTGCCGTCGGCACCGACTAAGACGAAGTATGGGT
>ENA-UOYL01000626-UOYL01000626.1-marine-metagenome-genome-assembly--contig:-NODE-626-length-12591-cov-2.772575_pt1 | contig 12591 bp, 12 predicted proteins | sample MGYA00238173_ERZ767189 | MGnify/ENA primary metagenome ERZ767189 (study PRJEB28943, sample SAMN06267163) | marine metagenome | isolation source: Columbia River Estuary | place: USA:Columbia River Estuary... | reverse complement strand
CGCATCGCTGCCAGTAATGAGATACACCGTCACGTATGCATTCTCGCAGATCGGTGTAGCACTACAAGAAAAATACCCCAAACCACCCACAACAACGCGTTCGCTACTCCATGTGGAGACATGCGCTCACCTACTACCGCCACCCACCACACCCATCGAGTTGCATATTGAATGGGCAGCATCGCCACCGTGCACAGTGGATACACGGCAGGACCAATGAGTGTGATCAACAGACCACAGATGAATGCAACTGGTAATCCGATAAGCATGACAAACCCTGCGACTGGCACAGCAAGCAAATTGGTGACCAATGAAACTGCTGGCGCAGATGAAAATATCAACAATGAAATGGGCATGACACCCAATTGGGCACCAAGCGTTGTGGCGAGCGGTTCATTAAGCAATTTGGGGCCGTGCAGGAATTTTTTCAACCATGGTGATACAAAGATCAACCCGCATGTAGCCAGCGAAGACATCCACATGCCAATGGAAAATACAAGAAGCGGATCAACTGCAAGAAGGACCACAACCGTATATAGCAATGCTTTACGTGCTGGGAGGTCTCGGCCACGCGCAAATGCAATAGCTGACATTGCGGCCATCATGGTGGCACGAAGCACTGAAGGCTCTGCCCGTGTTACCACCACAAACCAACTGAGGAGAAACAGTGTTAGCCCAAGGCGCCACCATGTTCGTGCACGATTGATGTACACGCCAAACACTGTGAGCACGAAGGCAACGTTTTGACCTGAAACTGCGGTGAGATGTGAGAGACCCGATTGACGAAATGACGTAATCATGGTTCGTGGTTGAGCGCGGTCATCGCCAATGACGAGGCCCATAAATAATGCAGCGTCGTCGCGCGGCATTCGCTGTGCGGCACGCAGCATGGTTGCACGAGTCTTATTTGCACTGCGAAAAAGCGGAGACGCCGGAGCGACTGTTTCGCCTACAAATTCAACGGTGAAAGTTCCAACTATGTGTCGAGGTGCATAACGCATTGTTGAATTGCTCGGCAAAGGCCCACGAACCCCTTCAACATGTACAACATTGCCTGCCTCGCTAGACAGCAATCGCCTGCCAGCCATTGCATGAGCCAACGCAAGGTAACGCTTTCCTTCAATGTTGAGCACTACTTGCGTGCCACCAAATTTTGCAACCGGGTCTTCAATAACTCGGGCAGAGCCACTCCATGGTGCATTACTGCCAGAATGCAGTTGCGACCACTGGAGACACCCATGCAGAAGTAGCGCACCAGCGCATATGAACAGCATGACTAAACGGCGATGCAATAGCCCAGAAAGTTGTGCAAATGCTCGTACGATTACAGGGTGATGCACGACGGGATTGTTTTTCACCGCACACAGGTTCGCCAACGCGGCGGCCTGATAGCGGTCGGAGCGTCGCTTGCAATTTCTTTGGTCGGTTTACTGCTTGTTGCGCTACCTGGTTCGCTGTTTGGCGTACTCGGTTTTTTGCTTCTGCTCATTGCCTTGCCCGTTTTGCCAATGCTTGGAGTACCCGCTGTTTCTTCAAACTCTGCATATGTACTTGCGTTTTTCTTAAGCATGGTGCTGTGGTTTGCCGTCGGACATATTTCGGCATTACGTGCAACGCGTAAAGCAGTGACTGGTTGGCCCGAATGGCTGCAAGAAGTTCGGCCATTTGCAATTGGCATTTGGGTAGGTGCGTTGCTGTCGCTGGCCATTAGCACCGTTGTGCTTGGCGCGTTGTAAACCAACATCTACACGCCAACAAGTTTTCGCATCGCTTCAAACTTCGCTGGGCCAATTCCTTTGACATTCAACAAATCTTCAGGTGAGCCAAATGGGCCATTGGCAGATCGGTAGTCAACAATGGCTTGTGCTGTCGATGGACCAACGCCAGGCAGTGCATCAAGTTCTGTCACTGATGCGCGATTGATGTTGACAACGCCACTCGCACTCGGTGAATTTGTGGCTGATGCAACACCGTTAACTCCTGGCTGAGGACGCACGAAAGTGGGGCGTGCCGCTACCCCCTTCGCCGGCACATAGATCTGCGAAGAGTCAATAAGTGGCGTTGCCAAGTTGATGACTTCCAAGTCGGCGTGCGTTGTTGCACCGCCTGCCGCAGTTACCGCGTCAATCATTCGAGCACTATTTGGCAATGTGTACACGCCTGGTTTATTCACTTCGCCAGCAACATGAACAACGATGTTGAGTGCCAGCGCAGCAGCATCCGATGATGAAGATTGGTCGCGAACCAGTGATGTGCCGGTGTATGAAATGCCAGATTCCACGGGAGCAGGCGGAACTCGCACAACCCACCATGCACCGACGGCTAGTACGAACGCGGCGAGAGCACTAGTGACAACACGGCGAACCCCGAACCAACGTATTTGTTCAATGAGCCGCTGATACACGGCTAGATGTGTGCGCAGTTAAAAGAGTTGTGCAGTCAGTTTTCTACGATGGCCAACGGTTCGTGGGTCATCTACACCCATGATGTCCAGTATTTCGAGATACCGAGACTTAGCTGCTTCATCGGTTTTCACTTGCGGAAGCAAACCTGCTAGCTCATTGTCAAAGTCGTCGTTAATGACGAATGGTTCAGGTTCAAGATCGACTTCTGCCACCGGCTGCAGCGCAGCCTCGCCCAAAGGAATAAGCGCTTCAACGAGTTCTTTAATGGCATGTTCAGGCTTCGCACCTACGAACCCATCCATCACTGCGCCATCTTTCATGATGAATACAGCAGGAATACTTTGCACTTGAAAGGCCATGGAAATAGATGGGTTTTCATCGACATTTACTTTTGCTAACACCACCTGCCCATTCGTGGCATCGCAGTGCTTTTCCAAAATTGGTCCGAGAGTTTTGCACGGCTCGCACCATGGCGCCCACAGATCGACAATGACCGGAACCGAATTTGAACGGTCCAGTACTTCCACTTGGAACGTTGCATCGGTGACGTCAATGGTCATGCACGGAACGCTACAGCCACCGACCAGTTTGGCTTCGTAATAGTGGTGGGAAATGACTAGTTTGACGGTGATGAATTCGCCTCATTCAGTGCCCGCCGGAATACATGAGGATCGTGTTTCTGCATGGTTGTCGGCAAACATTGCTGGGGCAACAGCGCCGTTTACTTTTGACTTAATTGCAGGTGGGCATTCGAACCTCACGTTCAAGGTGACTGACGCATCGGGTAACCGCTACGTGTTGCGACGTCCGCCACTGAGCCATGCACTTGCCAGCGCGCATGACATGGGTCGCGAACACCGAATTATTTCTGCCTTGCATGATTCGCAAGTGCCTGTTGCACCAGCCCTTGGACTCTGCGTAGATGTTGAGGTAAACGAAGCGCCGTTTTATGTGATGTCGTTTGTGGACGGACTCATCATTCGCGATAACGAAACCGCACGACGCGACCTGACTGACGCAACACGACTACACGCAAGCAATTCGCTCATTGACACGATGGTGAAAATTCACCAAGTTGTACCCGGTGATGTTGGGCTTGGCGAACTTGGACGTCACGAGGGTTATATCGAGCGACAGTTAAAGCGTTGGTACGGCCAATGGAATGCGTCAAAAACTCGCGAGCTGCCTGCCATTGATCGTGTGCATGATGAATTACTTAAGCGCATCCCTGTGCAAGGACCGGCAACTATCGTGCACGGCGACTACCGCTTAGATAACTGCATGATTGATGCACAAGGAAACATCGCGGCTGTTTTGGACTGGGAACTGTGCACCCTTGGCGACCCAATGGCCGACCTTGGATTACTGATGGTGTACTGGACTGGCCCAGACGACGATGCTGGCGCAAATAATTTTGCCACCACCACCGCTCCTGGTTTCTTGAACCGCCAACAACTTGCACAACGCTACGCACAAGTATCTGGTCGTGACATTTCGCACCTTGATTTTTATGTGTCGTTTGCGTACTGGAAATTGGCGTGCATTATTGAAGGCGTGTATGCCCGATATATTTCTGGCGCTATGGGCGAACATGACCCACAAGCATTTGACGCATTTAAGACACAGGTAGAAACTGCTGCAGAAAAAGCCGAGCAGTTACTTTCGCGCCTACACTGACGCGTGTAATGACGGACTACAGAATCTCCCCCGATTTCGACGGAAAACTGCCTGAACTGAAGCAACCAATTTTGGTCGCCATGATGACCGGCTGGATAGATGCCAGTGCCGCAGCAGCCGCGGCCATGGAAGCGCTCATCACCGAAACCAATGCAATCCCCCTCATCGAGTTCGATGGCGACACGTTCGTGGACTACCGCGCACGCCGACCGCTCATGCAATTACGCGATGGCGTAATCACCAAACTCGACTGGTCTGCACCACGCATCATGGTTGGACATGACGCAAACAATGAACCGATTTTGCTGCTCACTGGACCAGAACCCGATTCTCGCTGGCAGCATTTCGCTCAATGTGTTGTTGATCTGAGCGAAAAACTGAACGTACGACGAATGTTAGGAATGGGCGCGTACCCAATTGCCACGCCACACACTCGAGCCGTGAAAATTTCGTGCACATCTCCAGACGCGCATCTGTCGTCGCTACTTCCCTTTATTAAGAGTTCCGTGGATGTACCAGCGGGTATGGAAGCCGTTCTCGAGCAAGCAATGTTCAACGCTGGAATTCAGTCGGTTGGACTATGGGCTCAAGTGCCCCATTACGTGGCTTCTATGAGTTACCCAGCCGCAGCCGCAGCACTTATTGCTGCAGTGTGTGACACCGGCGGTATTTCCATTGATGGTGATGGCCTCCGCGAGCAAGCTGGTGCGCAACGCGAACGCTTAGACGACTTGGTGCGTGGCAATAGCGAGCACCTTGCCATGCTTGCCCAGTTAGAAACCGCCTTCGACAACATGCACAGTGACAACGGAATTCCAATGTCTGGTTTTGGTGGCGGGCCGTTACCGAGTGGCGACGAATTAGCCGCCGAATTAGAACAGTTTTTGCGCGACAACCAGGCCGACTAGCCCCCCCCTATTTTCAAGGCTACGGTTAGGCACGCGGCACAACTTCGGGGGATCTGCATGCCAGATAGTTCTAGGAAAGATTTCGTTGAAGCGCTAGCGCGAGGACTCGAAGTGATTCGATCTTTCGATCGCATTCACGTGAAGCAAACCATTTCTCAAATTTCTGAGCGCACGCTTCTTGCTCGACCAACTGTGCTCCGATTGCTGCTCACCTTGGAAGAACTTGGGTACGTACGTAGCCAAGACAATTTGTATTCACTCACCCCAAAGGTGGTGGACCTCGGCATGGCCTACGTTTCCGCCCTTGGCCTGTATGGGGCAGCAAAGCCGCACATGGAAAACCTCTCAATGGCGGTAGATCAAACCGTTTCGCTTGCCGAACTTGATGGCAGTGACATCGTGTACACCGCCCGTGTTGAGGTTCCAAAAATTGTCAGCGTCGGTGTCACCGTTGGTGCACGACTACCTTCTGCCAGTACGGCACTAGGACGGATCCTTCTTGCCGATGTACCCGATGCCGAACTTAGGGACGTGCTCAGAACGCCAACGATGTCGATGTTTATTCCTCGCACCCACTTCACTGCCGAAGAAATTCGTCCACGATTGCAACTTGTGCGCGAACAGGGCTGGGCCGAAAGCGATGAAGACTTGCAATATGGTGTGCAGGCAATTGCCGCCCCGATCCGCGGAGACGATGGACGTGTGGTTGCAGCCATTGGCGTAGGAACCCATACCTCGGAAATATCTAAAGGGATAGTGCGTGAGCGTTATTTACCCCTCCTCCTTGCAACCGCACAACAAATTGAAAAAGATTGGGAACACTGCAGAAATTTGCCAACGTCGCATTCGGCACTAGCTCTCGACGGGCTACACCTCCTCCACTTACGTCGCAATAGCGCATGAAACTTGACGGCGGTATCTCAAGCAATCTGACAACTGCTGCCTCTTCCGCGAAGGCTCTCGAGGATGCGGGTTACTCAGGTGGATGGACGGCGGAAACCGCACACGACCCGTTCTTCCCGTTGCTTCTGGCTGCAGAACATACTTCGCAACTGGAAATCGGCACGTCTATTGCAGTCGCATTCGCACGCAACCCGATGACCCTTGCCAATATCGGTTGGGACTTACAGTCATTCTCCCAAGGTCGATTCGTCTTGGGACTTGGCAGCCAAATTAAGCCGCACATCACCAAGCGATTCAGCATGGATTGGAGCCACCCTGCCCCGCGCATGCGCGAAATGATTCAGGCAATACGAGCCATTTGGGAAACTTGGCTGACCGGCGAACCCCTGCAGTTTCGAGGCGAGTTTTACACCCACACGTTGATGACACCATTCTTTACGCCCGACAAGCGCGACTTAGGAACCTTCGGTGTTCCTAAAATTTTCCTTGCTGGCGTTGGCGAAATGATGACTGAAGTTGCTGGCGAAGTATGCGACGGATTCATTTGCCATGGCTTTACAACAGAGCGCTACTTGCGCGAAGTAACACTTCCTGCGCTCGCGCGAGGCCGCGCCAAAGCGGGCAAGACCATGGACGGGTTTGAAATAGTCGGGCCAAGTTTTGTGGTGACGGGAAGCAGCAACGAAGAAATGAACACCGCAGCATCGGGCACGCGTCAACAAATTGCGTTCTACGGAAGCACACCTGCTTACAGCGGAGTTCTTGAGCTGCACGGATGGGGTGAACTACAAGGCCAATTGAATTCACTTTCCAAAGTTGGCAAGTGGGAAGAAATGGGGAATCTCATTTCTGATGAAATTCTGAACACGTTTGCAGTGGTTGGTTCGCCTGAGCACATTGCCCCAGAACTAAACAAGCGCTATGGCGATGTTATTGATCGACTGAGCTTCTATGCGCCGTACGCAAGTGATCCTGCTCGTTGGACACAAGTGATCCACGACCTCAAGTCGATCTAGAGCGCTCCCTTATTTAGTTTCTTCATCATCGACACCGCAACAACTTGAAGTTCATCTCTGTCTTGTAATTGCTGTGCTGCACGAACCTGCCGGGCAACACGTGGGTTCTTCACGAAGCGCTCCTGGTGGCGTAAGAAGAAGTCCCAATACAAAACCGTGAACGGACACGCATCGTCTCCCGTGCGCTTCTTTCGGTCATACACACAGCCTTTGCAGTGATCACTCATGCGGTCGATGTATGCGCCACCGCTTGCATAAGGCTTCGTAGCCAACATTCCCCCATCTGCATACTGCGACATGCCAATCACGTTGGGCACCATCACCCATTCGGCGGCATCGATGTAGCTGTTCCACATCCACCTGGTGAGCTGTTGTGGATTAACGCCGGCGATAAGCGCAAAATTGCCGAGCACCATCAGGCGTTCAATGTGATGAGAATACGATCGCTCATTCACGCCACTCAGCACCGATTTCATGCACGCCATTGAGGTTTTTGAAGGATTCGTGAACATTGGTGGAAGATCCACGTCTGCCGACAGTGCATTCATGTGGGCGTAGTCGGGCATCCATTGCCAGTAACAATTCCAGATGTATTCGCGCCAGCCAATGATTTGCCGAATGAAACCCTCTGCAGAATTGAGAGGCACTTTCCCTTCGCGAAATGCTGATTGCGCAGCTTCAACCACTTCCCTTGGCAGGAGCAAACCATTGTTGAGATATGGCGACAGCAGCGAGTGTGCAAGATGCCAATTGGATTTCAACATGGCATCTTCGTGCTCGCCAAATACTGGCAAAACTCGTTCGATAAAAAACTGCAATCGCTCAAGCGCTCCTTCTCGCGTTGTTGCCCATTGCCCAACAGGCAACTTGCCGAAGCAATGACTTTGCACAGCCGCGAGTACCTGTTCATCTACTTCATCTAATTCGTACAGTGCAGGTACAGGCCAGCGGTCATGCCCCGTCTTCGGTGGTGGCTGACGGTTCTCGTCGTCGAAGTTCCAGCGGTCACCAGTTGGTTCGCTGCCGTCCATCAATACATTCAGACGTTTGCGCTGCCACCGATAGAAATCTTCCATCTTGATTGACTTCCGTGCACCCAGAAATCCCTGGTACTCAGATGGATGACAGAGAAATTGGTTTGATGAAACGGTGCGAACACCGAGGTCGTGCGCCAACAATCGTGAGGCATAACTGTTTGGCTCTGTGGCCACAATTTCTGAAGGCGCAAACTCGCGAACATGCTCCTTGATGCCCTGCCCCATCGACTTCACCATGCGGTAATCCACCTGGAATCCAGCCGAGCGCAATTCGTGCGCAAATTTACGCATTGATGCCACAATGAAATGCGCGCGCTGGATATGCCATTTTTGCGACGATATTTTTGCAGCCGACTCGATGAAGAGCACGCGATGCGTAAGTGGTGTCGCAGTCGCCAGCGCACCGATACCTCGGTTGAGTTGATCACCGAAGACCCAAATTGTCGGCAAACTCATCGCTTCAGCGTAAAGCAACCCGGTCGAGTCTGAATTACTGTGAGACCGATGAGTCGTGTTGCACAGACAAAAAATGGTCATGCACCAAAAGTTTGTGCTTCGTGCAACCGACCCTTTGAATGGCGCAAGAAATGGGCAAAAGACTGGGAACATATTCGCTATTGCAGCGACCGGTGCAAACCATGACCGAATCCACTCATCAATTCACTGAATTTATTGGCGTATACAACGCCGACTCAACGCTCTGGGGCGAATTGTCCTACTGGGTAGGTGCTCGACTTGGTGTGCGCCACTGCTCGCTTTGCGAAATAACGCATGGATTGTTTACCAAGCGAGCCGATTGGCAGGAGTGCGAATCTGTACTACCAGTTCCATTCACCACGTTTCATATCAATGATGCCCCAGCAGATATAACTTTGGCAGCGAATGGAAAGTACCCAGTTGTTCTTGGAAGAAATCAATCTGGTGTTCATGTAGTACTGGATGCCGGTGAATTGGAACAATGCAAAGGTTCCCCGCAGGAACTGCTGAACAAACTTCAGTCGTTATGACTCAAGCCCGTGCAGCCATGCCTGCACGTTGAGACCAAGGTTCGCCAAGTCGTAGCCACCCTCTTGTAGCACCACTGTTGGCAAGTTCAACCCGCGTACACGAGCGCCACTTCGAGTGAATCCATCGCGCGTTACCGCAAGATCACAAATTGGATCGGTTACATACGTATCGAGGCCCAATGACACGATCAGCATTGATGGCCCAAAGGCTTCAATAGCCTCACACGACTTATCGAGTGCATCAAGGAACATATCGTCATCGGTTTTTGCAGCAAGTGGAATGTTGGTGGTTGAACCGCGACCTTTGCCCTCACCCGTCTCGTCAGCAAAACCTGTGATGTACGGGTATGCACGCTTCGGGTCGCCGTGTAACGACACATACTGAACATCGTCGCGACCATAGAAGATTTGCTGTGTGCCATTGCCGTGGTGGTAGTCCACATCGAGCACAGTCACCTTCGCACCAGTAGTTGATGCCACATGATGTGCCGCAACTGCAGCGTTATTAAAGAAGCAATACCCGCCATACAGATCGGTCGTTGCATGGTGCCCCGGTGGTCGGCACAGGCCATACGAAAACTTGTCGCCATTCAACACCAACTGTGTTGCTGTCAGCGCGGTGTCTACCGCTCCACGTGCTGCCGTGTACGAACCCTGCGTGATTGGCGTCGTGGTTTCGAAACACCACCAACCAAGACGAGCATTTGCAGTTGTTGGCTCTTCAAGTTGCGACATTGCTTCACGCATTGATGGTCGATAGAAGAAATCAGGAACCACTTCTCTACTTGGTCGAACATCACGCTGATAATCAGCCCATGCAGAAGTGAGGAAGTTGTTTAAGCCGGGGTTATGCACCGCATTGATTGGATCGACTCCCCACTCCGTAGGTGAAAGAAACTGCATCGAATGATCGGCCTGTAACACCTCGCGAATGTTTTCAGCACGTGCAGTGTGTTCATGCGGCGAATGCGAACCTGATTCCGCTATTTCTTCCTGCGGGTTATGACCCAAATGGGCTTCCGTGTAGACAACTTTCATGACATGGGCTCAGTCAAATTGAGGTGCTGCGCGCAGCGATCGCTTGATTTCGGCAACACCAGATTCGGCGATGGTTTGAACGGCATCCCAGAGTTTCACTGCTTCATCGCCCTTCGGAGCTTTTGAGATAACAGGGCCAAACAAACTGGCCTCATTGGCAGCTTTCGGATTAAACGTGAGGATTGGAGTTCCTACATCTTTACCCGTGCGACTGAGAGCAGCCTCAGTCTCATAGCGAATCACTTCGTCGTGCGTTGAGTCTTCAAACGCCGCTGCAATCTCTGGAGGGAGCCCGGCATCGGCAACGACTGAAAGCAGGAACGCATGTGGGTTATTGACAAGTTCTTCGCGACGGCCACCAACGTGAATTGCATTGCCAAGCGCTGTATACAGCGATGCAACACTGACATTTCCGCCTTGAGCACGTGCCGCGCTAGCAACGCGCAGTCCTGCAAGACCTGCATTGTGAATGAGCTCATATGCATTGTTGCCCGCGTAACCACGCTCGGCATTAATCATTTTCAAACTGATGAATCTCCACGACACTTCGTAGTTGCGGAGCTGTTGAACATTGGTCACCCAACGCGAGGTGATCCACGCCCATGGGCAAACTGGATCGAAATAGAACTCAAGATCTGCGGACATGCCTAGACCTTAGTCGTGCAGATTGTGTTATTCGCGTGCGAGTTCGCGCAATTCAAACGTTTCAATAAGGTCGCCCTGCTTCAAGTCTTGGAAGTCAGTCAAGCTGAGACCACATTCGAAACCTTCACGAACCTCACGTACGTCATCTTTGAAACGACGCAACGATTGAATTGCACCCTTCCAAATAATTGTTCCATCGCGCAAGAAGCGAACCTTTGAACCGCGAGTAATAACACCCGTGCGAACCACGCAACCTGCGATAGCGCCAACCTTTGGAGACTTGAACACTTCGCGTACTTCTGCTTCACCAGTGACCACTTCTTCAAACTCTGGTGCGAGCATGCCCTTCATGGCCTTTTCAATGTCTTCGATGAGCTTGTAGATGATTTCGTAGGTACGAATCTCTACGCCTTCAGCTTCTGCCAAATCGCGAACCTTGCGGTCTGGACGCACATTGAAACCAATCAACGTGGCGTTTGTTGCTGCGGCAAGAGCGATGTCGTTTTCGGTGATTGCACCAACAGCGCGGTGCACAAATGCTGCACGCACTTCATCGCGCTCGAGTTTGCGCAAGCTCTCGGTAACTGCTTCGAGCGAACCATGCACGTCTGCTTTAACAATGACGTTCAACGTTGCTACTTCGCCAGCCTGAATTTGGGTGAAGATGTCTTCCAACTTCACTCCACGCTGAACGCGAGCATCGCCACGCTGATTCAACGTGCGATAACGCTGTTCACGCGATTCGGCCACGGTACGAGCTGTCTTTTCATTTGGTGCAGCGCGGAACTCGTCTCCGGCTCCTGGCACTGCACTGAGACCAAGCACCTGTACAGGTGTTGACGGACCGGCTTCTTTGATTTGTTGACCCTTGTCGTTAATGAGCGCGCGTACTTTGCCCCACGCGGCACCAGCAACGATTGGATCGCCAACCTTAAGAGTTCCCTTGTCTACCAAGACGGTGGCAACAGGACCACGACCAATGTCGAGCTGTGCTTCAAGCACAATGCCCTTTGCGCGACCAGTTGGGTTGGCAGTGAGTTCGCCGATTTCTGAGACAACGCTGAGTTGCTCGAGCAGGTCGTCCACACCAAGTCCGCTTTGTGCGGCCATTTCTACAACGATGGTTTCGCCGCCCCACGCTTCAGGCGTGAGTTCGTGTTCTGCCAACTGGGCCATAACGCGGGGAACATCTGCGTTGTCTTTGTCGATCTTGTTGATGGCCACAACGATTGGAACTTCAGCAGCGCGAGCGTGGCTGATTGCTTCAATGGTTTGTGGCATCACACCGTCGTCTGCAGCCACCATCAACACAACGATGTCGGTGACTTGTGCACCACGTGCGCGCATTTTGGTGAACGCAGCGTGACCAGGTGTGTCAATAAACGTGATGGATTTGCCATCTTTTTCAACTTGGTATGCACCGATGTGCTGAGTGATTCCACCAGCTTCACCTGAAACAACGTTTGCCGAACGAATGCGGTCGAGCAATGTGGTTTTACCGTGGTCAACGTGACCCATCACCGTAATAATTGGCGAACGTGGTTGCTGAAGTTCTGGAGTGTCGTCGTCCGAGTCATCGAACAGCGCTTGCAATTCCATTTCTTCTTGCTGACCCGGATCGACCAACAAAATCTCTGCACCAACTTCGAGTGAGAACAATTCCATTTGCTCATCTGCCAGCGTCATGGTTGCAGTAACCATTTCGCCATGCTCCATGAGATAACGAACGACGTCTGCTGACGTGCGATTCAACTTTGGTGCAAACTCTTGCGCCGAGGAACCACGTTCGATAATGACAACACCTTCAGGAACTGGTGCGTTGCTCTGCGAATACGACGTGGTTGCCTGTGGCAACATTTCATCGAAGTCTTGACGACGACGCGCACGTGACTTCTTCTTTGGTGAACGGCGTTGACCGTTACCGCGACCACCAGGACCACCGCCGCCAGGACGAC
>ENA-UOYL01000624-UOYL01000624.1-marine-metagenome-genome-assembly--contig:-NODE-624-length-12633-cov-3.284804_pt1 | contig 12633 bp, 12 predicted proteins | sample MGYA00238173_ERZ767189 | MGnify/ENA primary metagenome ERZ767189 (study PRJEB28943, sample SAMN06267163) | marine metagenome | isolation source: Columbia River Estuary | place: USA:Columbia River Estuary... | reverse complement strand
GGAAACGGCCCAAAAGAACAACTTACGTTTGATCCCAGAAAGATCCTCTCCTTTCGCCATTATCTTATCGAATACTTTTTCGATTAAACGAGGAACAGCTGAAAAGACCTCAGGCTTTACTTCTCGAATATTTTCCCCAATGGTTTCCATGGATTCTGCAAAATAAATAGAGCAGCCTAAATACATATACAAGTAATGTAGCATTCGCTCATAAACGTGGCAAACAGGTAAAAAGGAAAGCACTTTAGATCCTTGAGATGCAGGAATTGGCGCTATACACGCTTCCACATTTGACAATAAATTTATGTGTGAAAGCATTACACCTTTCGGATTCCCCGTGGTACCGGAAGTATAAATGATTGTCACCATATCTTCTGGGACCACTTCAGCCATACGCTTAGTAACCTCACTTTCTTCTATTTTAGACGCTTGTTCATGAATCGCTTTCCAATTTGTTGCCCCTTCCACTTCTTCAAAAGTAAAAACTGAGCTTAGCGAAGGCGTACTGGATCGTATTTTCTCGACTTTATCAAACAATTCTTTATTAGAAACCACGATTAATTTCACGGAAGCATTATTGATAATAAAGGAATAATCTGATTCGGAACTGGTAGGATAAAGCGGTACTAGAATTGCCCCTATTTGTTGGACAGCAATATCGAAGATATTCCACTCAACCCTGTTATTAGCTGATACAGAAACTCTATCCCCTTTTTGAACATTGAGCGCAATTAGTCCCCTAGAGACCAACATTACCTCATCAAGAAATTGTTGAGTTGAAGTACCGATCCAATCGCCTGCTATTTTGGTAACAAACATCGTAGCATTCGGATAATTTTTTACTTGGTGATAGGGAACATCAAAAAGTCTTTTAGCGTAGAACATAGGCTTAATTTATTAAGCGAATATAACCAAAAGATTATAAAAAGAATACTCCAAAAAATGAAATAAGAATAATACCTATAATATTTAATACTAAACCGGCCCTTGCCATCTGTCCCATAGAAACAAAACCAGAAGAAAAAACAATAGCGTTAGGTGGTGTTCCCATCGGAAGCATAAAGGCACAACTTGCCGCTAAGGTGAGAGGAATACATAATTGCAGGATATCAAATCCAGCTAATTTTGCAAAGGCAGCAACAATTGGAACACAAATAACGACCAAGGCTAGGTTCGATAATAATTCTGATGCGAAAATAGTTATAGCGACCATTGCTACAATAATGACAAAGATCGATTCATTATTAAACGATGTGAGTAAATCCGTCAAAAGAGCTACGATACCGTTCACTTCTAACATTTTAGCAAGCGCCAATCCACCACCAAAGAGCAATAAAATTCCCCAGGGCAATTTTTCAGTATCCGACCAGATCAACAGTGGCTTTTTCGATTTATTAGCCGGAATAATAAACAGTAAGACAGCGCCTAATATGGCCACGTTTTCATCGTCGTATTTTATTGGTGTAAGATCACTGATTAAATCCTTAAAGATCCATAAAAATACCACCCCACCAAATACTAAAATCACTCTAATTTGTTCTGTGGACCAAGGTTTTTTCACAATTTTAAAATCATGTACATCTAGGCGTTCTTTTCCCAGCGAAAAATAAAAATAAACGTAAGTAATGAGGAGCATTAATAAACTAATGGGCAAGGCAATTTTCATCCACTCAAAAAACCCAATAGTTATCCCATAGTTTTGTTCTAAAATAGCAGCCATTTGCGTATTGGTTGGCGTACCGACAAGTGTGGCCATTCCACCAATACTCGATGCATAAGCAATCGATAGGACTAAATAAAGACTAAATTTTGATTTTTGATGTGCTACAGGAAGCGCGTGAATTATAGCCATTGCCATGGGAAGCATCATCAAGGCAGTTGCGGTATTTGAAATCCACATGCTAATCAATCCGGTACTAAAAATAAAACCAAGTAAAATTCTAGGTTTTGAATCCCCAACAATAGTTAATATTCCGTGGGCAATTTGTTCGTGCACGCGCCATTTTTCAAGGCCTAAGGCCAAGATGAATCCACCCAAAAACAAATAAACGTTGCTATTACCGTACGCACTTGCTAAATCAACAGGTTTAAGAATTCCAAGTGGAATAGCTAGTACCAAAGGAAGAAGCGCTGTTAAATAAATGGGGATGATCTCTAAAATCCACAGAAAAACCATTAATCCACCGAGTGCAAGCGCATTCGAAAAAGTAGATTTTCCGCCAGAGAAAAACAATATGAAAAAGAAACCAATGAAACCTAATAAGGCAAAAATTGATTTCCACTTCATTCTATCCTGTTACTGGTTTAAAGTATTCAAAGCATCAACAAAATAATCAGATTTAGTCTCAATCTCCGTATAGATAGCTCTAAATGCTGCTTTACCTTTCGCCTTGTTCATTTTACTTAATTGATCATCTTGAAAATCTGCCACTTCTGTAATTAACTTTTCAGTTGCTTTCAGTTTATTCGGGTCAGCAATTTGTATAAAATAACATTCGTCCACTATATCAAAGACCATTTCATTTAGCCCTTTTTTTAATATTCTTTTATTTCCCATTTTGAATTTTTTTTATCAAAAGTAGTGAGTTTATTCTATCTTTTATGGTCCTTAACAAAGATAATTTTGTCTTGTGACGATTGAAAGCGTTGCCATGCAATAAGATTAAGTAATTTTACAGGCATGAATTATCCCATTATCCAACTCAGAAAAGCGAAAGATCATTCCGTATTAAGAAAACACCCTTGGGTATTTTCAGGCGCAATATTTACCGACACCAGTGCCCTAAAAGACGGTGATATCGTTGCCGTTCACAACCATCGAAACGACTTTTTGGCCATAGGTCATTTTCAGCATGCGACTATCTCAGTTAGAATTCAAACATTTAAAAATGAATTGATTAACGAGCATTTTTTCACTGAAAAGCTTCAAAATGCCCTACAGTTGCGATATGATTTAGGACTTGATAGCAAAGTGAATTCCATCTTTAGAATTTGTCATGGTGAAGGAGATGGAATGCCAGGATTAATCATAGATTACTACAACGGAGTTGCCGTTATTCAATGTCACTCGATAGGCATGTATCGTTGCATAGCGGATATTTCCCTGGCACTTCAAACCATACTGAAGGATAAACTTACTGCTATATATTCTAAATCTTCCGATACGCTTTCAAGTAAAAATGAGGTCCAAGACACCTATTTATTTGGATCATGTGAGCTACCTCATCAAGCAATGGAGAATGGCGTTAATTACCATATTGATTGGATCAACGGACAAAAAACGGGGTTTTTCATTGACCAAAGAGAAAATCGAGCGATCCTTGGCAGGTATGCAAAAGGGAAGAAGATCTTGAACACTTTTTGCTATTCAGGTGGATTCAGTTTACAAGCATTGTATAAAGGAGCAAGCATCGTACATTCCTTAGATAGCTCAAAAAAAGCCATCGCTTTAACCGAAGAAAATATCCTGCTAAATACATATAAAGGAAAGCATGCGTGTATTGTTGCAGACGCCATGGAATACCTAAAAGAGGTAGAAGAGGCTTACGATATAATCGTTATTGATCCACCTGCATTTGCGAAACACCGCGATAAGCGCCACCAAGCAATCCAAGGATACAAGCGTTTGAATGCCCATGTTTTTAGGCAAATCAAACCAGGCGGGATAATTTTTACATTTTCCTGCTCACAGGTAGTTGACAAACAACTTTTTACCAATACCATTATTGCGGCAGCGATTGAAGCAGGAAGAAATATTCGAATTTTAGAACAGTTACACCAACCGGCAGACCATCCGATCAGCGCATTTCATCCAGAAGGCGAGTACTTAAAAGGCTTAATTTTACAAGTGGAATAATGCTAGATTTTCGCTACAAAACACTATTAGGGGTAGCATTACCCATGATGGTTTCTGGATTCATTCAATCGATCGTATTAATAACCGACGCATCGTTTATTAGTCGGTATTCGACCGACGCTTTTGATGCACTGGGAAACGGTGGCTTGATTTACATTACTTTTTACATGATGTTATTAGGCATGAGTGATGGCGCACAAATCATTATCGCTAGGAGAATTGGTGAAAACCGCCTTGAAACCATTGGACGTGTATTTGGGACAAGTTTATTTACATTGTTCATTCTTGCGATTAGCATGTTTTCAATCCTCTCTTTTTTAATACCCGATTGGATTATAAGTTATTCAGCTAATAAAAATATTGCCTCACTCCAAGGAGAATTCCTACACATCCGTTCCTTTTCCTTGTTTTTTGCCATGATTACATTAAGTATTCAAGCGATGCTGATTGCCAAAGGAAGAACGGTTGTGGTATTAATTGCCGCATTAATTACAGCAAGTACAAATGTAATATTAGCCTATAGCCTAATATTTGGAAATTTTGGTTTGCCAAGAATGGGGATTGAAGGCGCGGCACTTGCTTCGACATTGGCAGATGCTTGCAGCATGACTTTTCTAATTATTTACCTCTACTTCTCCATTGAACGCAAAGAATACCGCTTATTTTCCTATTTTTCGTTTCAGCTAAAATCATTTATCGAACTACTCAAAGTGGGTACTCCCCTATTAATTCAAGGATTCTTCGCCTTAGCAACCTGGACCATGTTTTTTACCTGGATAGAGCAAAAAGGGCAATTTGATTTAACCGTTTCACAAAACATTAGGTCCATCTACTTTTTAGCCTTCGTCCCTATTTGGGGATTTGCAGGTACAACAAAAACCTATATTTCTCAATACATCGGAAGTGGTCAGTTTGAAGCATTACCCATTATACAACGCAGAATCCAATTACTAACCTTTGGTTTTTTACTCATTACATTTCATGGCGCTTTATTATATCCTGAGGCATTAATTCGTATAATAAATCCCGCAGAAATATATATTCACAAAAGTGCTGAAATACTTAGATTAGTTTCTTGTTCCATATTATTATACGGATTAGTTTCTGTCTACTTTCAAACGATACACGGAAGTGGCAATACCCTCGTATCCATGTCAATTGAAATAGTATCCGTAGCGATCTACACTATTTTCAGCTACCTCTTCATTAAAGTTTTTCAATGGGACATTTATTGGATTTGGACAGTGGAATATATTTATTTTAGTATTTTAGGAGGATTATCATTGTTCTATTTAACCTTTTACAATTGGAAAAAGAAAGTTTTATAAGGGATTGCCCACCGTTACGGATTGTGTTTATGGGTACACCAGCATTTGCAGTTAAGACGCTTGAAACAATTTTGGATAGCCATCATCAAGTGGTTGGTGTTGTTACTGCTATGGACAAACCGGCAGGTCGAGGAAAAAAAATTAAAGAAAGCGATGTCTCTGTCTTTTCGAAAGCTCGAGCGTTGAACCTTTTACAACCCGAAAACTTAAAAGACGAGCAGTTCGTGGCTCAATTAGAGGCCCTAGAAGCAGATCTTTTTGTAGTCGTTGCCTTTCGTATGTTACCAAAAGTAATTTGGGCAATGCCACCCAAGGGAACAATAAACTTACATGCGTCCTTACTTCCACAGCTTCGGGGAGCAGCTCCAATAAATTGGGCGATTATGAACGGACTCAAAGAAACCGGAGTCACTACCTTTTTTATTAATGAAGTTATTGATACAGGGAAAATAATAGACCAACGCAAGGTATCAATAGGTGAAAATATGAATTGTGGAGAATTGCATGATGTATTAAAAAATGAAGGAGCACAATTATTACTTGAAACAATCAATCAACTTTCAAGAGGAAGTATCCAAGCAATAGAACAAGAATCAAAGGTATCGACGGAAGCGCCTAAAATATTTAAAAAAGATTGTGCCATAAATTGGGAAATGACTGGCGAGCAAATACACAAGCACATCCTAGGATTATCTCCTTACCCTGCTGCATGGTGTATGCTTTATAACCGAAAAAAACAAGAGCAATTTCAATTCAAATTATTGGCTTCACAACTTAATAATCAATCTCCTAAAAAAGATAGCAAGCAACTAATCTTAGGAGAAAACGGCATCCTTTTCCCTTGTTCAGACGGGTATATAGCTATTCAAGAATTACAAGCCGAAGGAAAAACACGAATGAATTACAAGGCCTTTATTGCCGGTAACGATGTTAGCGATTGGGAACTTATCTAGAATTAGCTAGAAAGTAGCATACACTATTAAAAAAAAATTAATGAAGGTATTGTAGTTTATTAAAAAAAGTTACTTTTAGCTATCAAAGTATGAAGTATGGACGACTTTAAATCCAATAAAAAGCAACTAGATCAAGAGCTGGATCGCTTTATTTCCTTACTGGGCGAACTATTGCCTCGTTACCATGAGCTCTTAGAAAAAGAAGATTTATCTCAGGACGAACTAAAAAACTTAGGGGAAATAGAACATTATTTACTAGGTGTAAATGCTAAAATAATTGAAATAAAAAAACAATTAGAGCAAGATCTTTTCGGTCAATCCTTGAGTATGTACTACCAATTAAAAAATGAAGCAATCGAGGGCAATGCCAATTCGAAGTTGAAGTTAGAAAAATTGCGAGATGTATTTGTTGGATTATTAAATTCCGGAGAAATTATAAATTATAACTAATTTTACTTTTCTGATTGAATCCACATCAACCACCATTTTTTAATTTTAACCCAGCATAAATGACCTTAAATTCTACCAAAGTTGCCGTAATTGGAGGCGGGAGTTGGGCAACCGCTTTAGTAAAATTATTTACTAACAATAGCGACAATGTTTATTGGTGGCTTAGAAACGAGGAGTCTATTGAGCATTTGTTAGCCTATAAGCATAATCCAAATTATTTACAGGGAGTAGAATTTGATTTAAGTAAAATCACAATTAGCAGCAAGCTAAGCGAAATTATTTCTGCAGCAGATATCATTGTGATTGCAACACCATCCGCTTTTTTAACCAGCACTTTTAATGACTTCCCAACAGAATTAATTAAAGATAAAATTGTGTTTTCAGCGGTAAAAGGAATCGTACCAGAATACCATGCTATCCCAGCGCGATATATTCACAAAACATTTGGGACGCCATACGACAAAATAGGAATTATCTGCGGACCTTGTCATGCGGAAGAAGTTGCCCTTGAGCGCCTATCCTATTTAACCATTGGCTGCACAACACCTGAAATTGCTGAACAGGTTTCTGCTTTATTGCGCTGTCGATACATACGAACAAGCACCACCGATGATTTATTTGGAACCGAGTTATCAGCCGTGTTAAAAAATATATACGCTCTAGCAAGCGGAATTTGCGCAGGTTTAGGTTACGGCGATAATTTTCAAGCTGTTTTAGTTTCAAATGCCATTCAAGAAATTGAACGATTTATTGATGTGGTAAGCCCAGTTCATCGCGACACAAAAACCAGTGCCTATTTAGGCGACCTACTCGTGACCGCATACTCCAAATTTTCACGAAATCGGAGTTTTGGATTTATGATTGGTAAAGGCTATTCCGTAAAAACCGCACAATTAGAAATGAATATGATTGCTGAAGGGTACTATGCAACAAAAAGCATTATGGAAATAAATGCAAAATTTCAGGTAGATATGCCCATATTAGATGCGGTCTACGCCATTTTATATGGTCGTAAGTCTGCACGAAATGAACTAAAATTATTATGCGAAAAATTAAGCTAAGCCTAATAACATTATGAGAGTTTTTAAATTCGGAGGAGCATCAGTAAAAGATCCAGAGGCAGTAAAAAATGTTGGCGCAATTCTTTCGCTTTATGAAGGAGAAAAAATAATTGTGGTTGTTTCAGCCATGGGGAAAACAACCAATAAATTAGAGGATATCCTTTCTTGCCTTTTAGCTGATGATCACGTAAAATTTCATCAATTAATTAATGACTTACAGGCTTATCATCATCACATTTTAGGTGAATTATTCAGAGAAAAGCACTTTAAAATATTTCAAGTAATCGACCTTATTTTTGATGGATTAAGGCAATTATCACAGCAAAAAATATCGGATAAATTAGGCTTTGAATACGATCAAATAGTTTCGCTTGGAGAACTTATATCATCCCATATTGTACATGAATACCTAAATGAAATGGGATTTAGGTCATCATGGATTGATGCCCGAAAATTAATCCGCACAGACACTAATTACCAAGAGGCTAATGTAGACTGGGAAGCAACTAAAGAATTAATTTCTCGAGCTATTGAGCCCGCATTCATCGGATCGAACATTCTTGTTACACAAGGATTTATTGGTCATTCTTCAGATGGATCAACCACAACTTTAGGACGAGAAGGTTCTGATTATTCGGCAGGAATAATTGCTTATTGCTGCGAAGCTGAAAACGTTACCATTTGGAAAGATGTTCCTGGTATGTTGAATGCTGATCCAAAATACTTTCAGAACACAAAAAAACTGGAGAAAATATCCTTTAAAGAAGCCATAGAATTATCCTATTATGGCGCTAGTGTTATTCATCCAAAAACAATCAAGCCCCTTCAAAATAAGAACATTCCCTTATTTGTAAAATCGTTTATTGAACCACTAGGAGCAGGAACAGAAATTCAATCAGAAACCAAAGACGATGGACTAATTGCTTCTTTCATCATCAAACAGGAACAAGTATTATTTTCGATTACACCGAAAGATTTTTCCTTCATCGACGAGCAAAATCTCCATGGAATTTTTGAATTACTAGCAAAAGAGCAGGTCAAAATAAACTTGATGCAAAATTCTGCATTAAGCTTTTCAATTTTAGTAGATGCTAAAAAAGTGTCTATCCCTAAGCTTTTAAGTGTATTAAAAAACACCTTTAATGTTAAGTACAACGATAATCTCGAGCTAGTAACTATTCGACATTACAATACGGAAACAATTGAATCAATTTGCAAGGATAAAATTGTTATCATTGAACAAAAGACAAGACATACAGCACGGTTTGTTTTAAAGGCCAATGCATAATTATACCATAAAAAAGGTATGGTTTTGCAAGCATTAGATTTGTAAATTTGTACATGTCAAAAGCACTCAGCGAAATAGCATTAGGCGAAATAGTAATTGTTGAATCAATCACTCATCCCTATTTGTCAAACAAACTAATAGAGATGGGAATGCAGGCTGGCACAGAGCTCGAATTACTTTACAAAGCGCCATTTGGGGATCCTATAGCGATTTGCATGCATGGTTCAATGATTAGTTTACGTTTGGACGAAGCAAAATACATACACGTTTCCAGTATACCAATATGATTATATTTCCCTCATCTGCCATATGAAAATAGCATTATTTGGAAATCCTAATACCGGTAAAAGTTCTATGTTTAACTTGCTAACTGGATTACGTCAGCAAGTGAGCAACTTTCCCGGAGTTACCATCGAGAAAAGAAGTGGGACTTTAAAAATTGGTGATCAAAAGCATGAATTGACCGATTTTCCGGGCACTTACAGCATCTATCCACATTCACTGGATGAAGAAATTGTTTGTCAGGTTGTTACAAATCCTACACACGAAGACTTCCCAGAACTCGCTATCGTGGTGGTAGATGCTTCTAATTTGGAAAGAAACATGCTGCTCTTCACGCAGCTGTATGATTTAAAGATTCCACTTGTTTTGGTGTTAAACATGTGGGATATTGCCGAAAAAAACGGTGTTAAAATCGATATCCAAGCATTGGAATCCGTATTTCCGGGAACACCAATGATTACGATGAATGCGCGAATAGGACTAGGCAAAGAGCGCCTTTTAGCTGCCATAAGCACGTCCAAAAGAGCGCAAGAACTTAGTCCCTTTTACAATGGTTTCTTCCCTTGCCCAATAGACGATAAAGATGCTCAAAAACAAGAGATGCAAGATCGCTATGAAAAACTAAGGGCAATATTACCAACGATACAAGGTAAAAAGTCATCGGTTAAAAGCACATTTTCTAGAAAATTAGATGCTATTCTAATCCATCGATTTTGGGGATATTTTATTTTCTCGGCAGTTTTGTTAATTATTTTTCAATTCATTTTTGCCTTTGCCACTTTTCCAATGGATTGGATTGAACACTTGTTCATCACATTAAGTACTTGGTTGAGCGGCGCACTTCCTCAAGGCGTATTAAATAACCTACTTACACAGGGTATACTTCCTGGAATTGGTGGTGTGTTGATGTTTATACCTCAAATTGCCCTGCTATTTTTTTTCATCGCCTTATTGGAAGAAAGCGGTTATTTATCGCGCGTGGTGTTTATCATGGATCGACTTATGCGGCCTTTTGGTTTGAATGGTAAAAGCATCGTTCCCTTGATGTCGAGCGTTGCCTGTGCCATACCTGGCATTATGGCTACTCGGACTATTTCAGATTGGAAAGAACGATTAATTACCATCATCATCGCACCCTTAATGAGTTGCAGTGCAAGAATACCGGTTTACACCTTACTGATTGCATTGGTGATTCCAAAAACGTATGTTTTTGGTTTTATTAGCTTGCAAGGCTTGGTTTTATTTGCGCTTTACTCCTTAGGGTTGGTCGCAGCTCTATTATTAGCTCTTGTTCTTAAAAAATTCATTCGGTCAAAAGACAAAGGATTCTTAATTATGGAAATGCCAGAATACAAGAAACCGAGGTGGAATAATATCATGATTTCTATAACAGAGAAGATTAAAGTATTCGTTTGGGATGCTGGAAAAGTAATTTTAGCTATTTCAATTCTCCTTTGGGTACTGGCATCCTATGGTCCATCTGACAGCATGTCGGCAAAAATAAAATCAGTTAAAGAATCCGCTTTATATAAAAAATCTACTGAGCCCCAAAAAGAAACCATGATCGCATCAGCAAAATTAGAAGGCTCATTCATTGGAATAACGGGGAAGTATATTGAGCCAATCATTTCCCCTTTGGGTTACGATTGGAAAATTGGAATATCCCTGATCACCTCATTTGCGGCAAGAGAAGTATTTGTTGGTTCATTATCTACCATTTATGCTGTACATGATGAAAATGAACGGCATGAAAATCTTCAAACTCACTTAAAGGAAGCACGAAGATCAGATGGTACTCCGGTTTATACATTAGCAACAGGTGCATCACTAATGGTCTTTTATGTATTCGCCATGCAATGCATGGCCACCTTGGCAGTAGTAAAAAAAGAGACTAAAAGTTGGCGTTGGCCACTTATACAATTAGTTATTATGGGGATAATGGCTTATGTTGGCGCATTGATTACCTACCTTTTATTGACATAAATTAATTACTTTTGAATATGATTCAGGAAATAGCTGTTGTTTTATTGTTAATCCTTTCCCTCGCATACTTAGGTTATCGAGTAAATCGAAAATTTTTCAGTTCAGGTAAAGGATGTGATACTTGTGCTTTTTCAGGAAAGGAAAAAATAGAACCTCTGAAGTAATCCTATTAAAATCTTTTCTATCTTCACAAGAAAAAATCATGTCGCAGAATAGTGAATGTCAATTATACAAATACAACTCCTCCTTTTTTCTATTAAAAAAAGACAAGGCTTCCTATTTCGCACAAAATTTTTTATTGAATGAATTAGATGATGACCATGTTGCATGGCTAAACTTTCATTCATTGGCCGATATGCCTTCCATCGAAACCCTATGTTTAAACCTTCAAATAGATAAGATTGGTATAGAAAATATTTTTAGTGAATCACGGCGTCCAAAAGTAGAAGAAAACAATGGGTATATATTTTTCAATGTAATTTCAGCCTTACCTAGTCAAAATTCAAAAGACTTATTACATAAAGACCAACTCACTTTTTTCATCGCTAAAAACTACTTGATCTCTCTTCAATCATTGGACGGCAATCACTTTGATGACGTTAGAAATAGAATTGAAAAAGACAGGGGTAAAATTCGATCTAAAAAAAGTGACTTTTTATTATTTAGAAGCTTAGAGGCCATTGTAGATAATTATTTCGAAGTGTTGGACAATATTTCTGAAGCAATGGAAGGCATATACGAAAAGCTTCATAAGTCGATAGACAAATCACTTCTTTTAAAAATTGAATTGGAGAGAAGAAAATTAATTGAACTTAAAAAAATAGCAAGTCCAATGCTTGACATTAGCATTCAATTACTCGGAAGTGAATCGACCTTAATTGATAAAAGCAACCACGTTTATTTTAATAGCCTGCACCATAGTTGTTCGCATGTAGTTACAGAAATTGAATCACAAAAACAGATATTAGATGGCATGGCGAATTTCTATTATGCCGCGCAGGGACAAAGAATGAATGAGATCATGAAGGTGTTAACAATCGTTAGTTCCATCTTCATCCCACTGACTTTTATTGCGGGTGTTTACGGGATGAATTTTAAATACATGCCAGAATTAGCATATAAAAATGGTTATTACATCGTCATTGGCATCATGTTTCTGATTGGAGCTAGCTTATTTGCCTTTTTTGTATCTAAAGGTTGGTTAAAAAAAAGAGATTACACTAAACAAGAATAGCTTATGCAAGTTTTGATGATTTAAGTAAGGCTATATTTCAAAAAGAATTTTAACTTTGTTCAATAATTAAAAATTACATTAAAAACAAAAATAGGTCATGGGTAAAGGAGATAAAAAAACGGCAAAGGGAAAACGAGTAATGGGCTCATATGGTAATACACGTAAGCGAAAAAGTGATGAAAAAGCAATAATCGCCCC
>ENA-UOYL01000620-UOYL01000620.1-marine-metagenome-genome-assembly--contig:-NODE-620-length-12692-cov-2.824891_pt1 | contig 12692 bp, 8 predicted proteins | sample MGYA00238173_ERZ767189 | MGnify/ENA primary metagenome ERZ767189 (study PRJEB28943, sample SAMN06267163) | marine metagenome | isolation source: Columbia River Estuary | place: USA:Columbia River Estuary... | reverse complement strand
ATGGTCAGGAACTACAACAGGACGCACATTTAGATTATGAGGTGCAATTGGAGTAAGAATGTGTACTTGACAACCAGGTGTTATAATCGGACCACCGCAACTCAAGCTGTAAGCTGTTGATCCTGTTGGAGTGGCAACAATTAAACCATCTGCCCAATAAGCATTCAAATACTTATTATCTAAAGAAGCATGAACTGTAATCATTGATGCAGTATCTTTCTTGTGCAGCGTTAATTCATTTAAAGCAAAGTTATCTTTCCCAAAAATATCTTCTTCTGTAAAAACACGCAACAATGAACGCTTTTGAAATTCAAATTGCTTTTCTTTTACTTGTGTTAGAGTATGGTGAATTTGTTCTTTTGAGATATTTGCAAGAAATCCTAAGCGACCCATATTAATTCCCATTATTGGAACTCCTGAATCTTGAATATAACTTACCGTTTTTAAAAATGTTCCATCACCACCCATGCTAATTGTAAGATCAATACCAGATTTAAAATCCAAATGACTTTTAAAGGTTTGGTATTTTTCTGAAATACCGATTTTAGAAACTAAGAGGGCTTTTAAATCTTCCTCTAGTACTGCTTCCCAGCCAAAATCTTCGAGGTACTTTAGCATTTCAGTAAAATACTCGGCGCTATGCTTGCTGACTTTTCTTCCGTAAATTGCAACCCGCATGGTTTAAAATTTTAAATAATGCATCAGTGAATCAAATCTCGCTTGCAAATCATCATTGTCCATACTTTTTTGAAATGATTCTTTAACAACATAATCATAACGTTCAAAAGTTCGAATAATTGAAGATAAATCTAATTTATTTATTTTTAAGGTGATTTCCAATTTTGAAGACGAAGAATTTGTTAAAATGTATGAACTTAAAATCCGAGCATTATTACTTTCTACAATTTGAGCTATTTGTGCCATGGAATAATCAATATTATTGATTTCTAAAATTAGAATTCCACCAACTTCTTTCATGCTTCCCGTATTGGCTAGTTGCACCATCAAATGATAAATGGTAGTACAGCCCAAATAATTCTCATTTTCATCAAGAATCGGCAAGACACTTAGATTAAATTCTGATATTTTGGCGAGAACCTCGAAAACATGAGAATTTGCAAAAACATAAGGGCGAGGTAAATGATCAAATAAGCCATCCAATGAATTCTCTGCATTCAAGCGATCTAAAATGTCTGATTCAGAAACAACACCAACAAAATTCCCGTTTTTTAAAACTGGAAGGTGTGAAACCTTAAATTCATCCATCCAATTCAGTGCTTTCTCTCCTGAGTCAGTATGAACTAAAGGTGGAATTTCTTCTGTAATTAAATTAATTGCTTTCATAAACGTGGCCAAAGTAGTAAAATCCTCTGAGAGTTTGTAATTTTGAGCTGTCAAAAATGATACCATGACTAAATTAAGTGTCAATATTAACAAAATTGCAAGTATTCGAAATGCAAGAGGTGGTAATATACCCAACCTTGTAAATTTTGCAATTGATTGCGAACGTTTTGGCGCTGACGGTATTACAATTCATCCTCGACCTGATGAAAGGCATATAACAAAGAAAGACGCATACGAATTAAAAGAAGCAGTTCAAAAAGAATTTAATATTGAAGGATTCCCCGATAGCCGTTTTATGGAAATCATCAAGGATTTGCGACCAACTCAAGCAACACTTGTTCCAGATCCACCAGGTGTATTGACTTCAAATGCCGGATGGGACACAAAAGTAAATTTTGATTTTCTTCAAAAGACTTGTAGCCAACTTAGTGATTGGGGAGTTCGAACTTCAATTTTCATAGAACCAGATTTAGAAAAAATTGAATTAGCACAAAAACTAGGTGTTAATCGCATTGAGTTGTATACTGGACCGTATGCATTCGATTTTAGTCAAGATAAACTAAAAGCAATTGAATCCTATATAACTGCAACCCAACATGCGATAAATTTAGGATTAGGAATTAATGCCGGTCACGATTTAAATTTAGAAAACCTAAATTATTTTAAAAAATCATTGCCGCGCTTGGATGAAGTTTCTATCGGTCATGCACTTATTTCTGACGCACTCTATTTAGGCATTGAAAATGCCATACAACGCTATAAATTCTTACTTCTCGATTAAATTTTCTTTATCTGAATTCATCAAAATATCCCTTTTTGGATAAGGAATTTTAATATCATATTCGCGAAATAAACGATCAATTTCAAATCGGATTTCTGATTTATAATTATTAATATCCCAACTCTGATCAGCCCAAAAAACCAATTCTAATTCAAGACCTGAATCACCAAAATTTGAAAGTCGAACAAGAATAGGATGACTCTTTTTAACTTTTGGGTGAGCCAAAGCAGCTTGTTTAAGTAAGCGCTTAATCAATTCGGTATTTGCACCATACTCTACAGTCAGGTTTATAATAAAGCGCGTTAATTCTGAACCATGACTCCAGTTTTCAACTTGTTCTTGTGTAAGTCGAGTATTCGGAATAATTAATACATTCCCCTCTCTAGTTTGAATTTGAGAAGTACGGACATTGATTTTAACAATCTTTGCGACAATTCCACTTGAAGACTTAGTTGAATTTTTTGAGCCGCTTGTTATTTCTACAATATCTCCCACACGAAGATTACCTTCAAATAGCAGGACAAAACCGGCAAAAACATCTTTAAAAACATCTTGAAGGCCTATACCAATTCCAACTAATAAAGCAGCGGATCCTGTTAATAATAAAGTTAAATTAACATCTAATACTTGCAAGCAAAAAATAATTGCAAAGACATAAATAACATACTTAGCGATTTTGACATAAACATATTCGGTAGATAAGTCACTATTAGCTGCTTTTCGGAATTTTCTTCCAATAATTATTTTAGAGAAGTTTACCAGTATTCTTGATGCAAAAAAGATAGAAACAATAACAAAAATGTTAAAGAAATCTAAATGAAAAGATTTTAAATCAATTAATTTAAAATTTAAAAAATCCTGAAAAGTAATGAGCTTATTATTAAATTTTAAACTTAGAAAAGCAATATAAATCGCAATTAAATATACACTCTGACTAATTAATTTTAGCCAAGCAACACGTCTGCCCTCCATGTTAATATTTGCAGTTTTAACATACTTTTTAAGGAAACGATGAACTATTTTTTTAAGAATTGTAGCAAGGAAAAAAATTAGAGCAAGGAAAACTAAATTCCAGAAACAAATTTTAAATGGACCAAGAGAAAAGAGTGTTGTACTTAGCATAACTTATTTTAGTATTATTCTACCTAATTTTTCTGAAATAACTTTTTTTACATTTTCATAGAGCATTTGTTGACCCAACGCTAATAAAATAGCTTCATCTGATAAATCTCCTTTACTTATAGTCGATTTAATTGAGAGCAAATGGTCTTCAACTTTCTTGTATTTAAAATTGTAAATAATATTCATTACTGTTGAATATAAATCATCACTTTCAGATTTTGTGAAAATACTAAATTTACTAATCCAATTTGTACTGAGTTCTATTTCTCGACTCTCAATATCCGATACAAAAGAAACGATTTCCTGATCTTCAATTCGTTTGAAATAAGAAGCTGTATAAAATGTTTTTTCGCTCAATCCCTCAATGATTTTATCATATATTTTAATAAATAATGGATATTCAAAAGTCAAAAGATCTTGCTCCAATTCTTGATGAATTAATTCAACCACACTTGTTTTGTGCAATTCATTTGAATCCAATGCTAAAGTTTCTATTTCTCTCGTTCCAAAGCAAATCATCATGCGCATTAATTCTTCTTCGTGTTTAAAACGGAAAGCATCCTCTTTCGTTGGATCAGTCGTTTCTTGACTTTTTATAAGATCATTCTCAGGTAATGGAACTTGATTAAATTCCGGTTCTTGAAATTGTTTAGACAAGCTATTTCTTCGCAAACGCATCAATTCATTGCTAATAATAGATTCTTCAATGTCAAATTGTCGAGCGATTTCCTTGACGTAAACACTTCGTGTTATTTGATCAGGAATAAGCCCCACTGATTGAACAATTTCTCGAATTAAATCTGATTTTTTTAAGGGATCATTTTCACCATCTTTTAATAAAATCTGAGCTTTAAAGGTGATGAAATCCTGTTTCTGCTCTTTAATAAATAATGCTAGTTCAGAATCGGAATTCCTTTTTGCAAAAGAATCTGGGTCTTCACCATCAGGGAAAAGGACAACTTTAACATTCATTCCCTCTTCCAAAATCAAATCAATTCCTCGAAAAGAAGCTTTAATTCCAGCAGCGTCTCCGTCATATAGAATTGTAAGATTCTTCGTGTAACGCTTAACTAATTTAACTTGCTCCTTTGTTAAGGATGTTCCTGAGGACGAAACTACGTTTTGAATGCCCGACTGGTGCATACTTATTACATCCGTATAACCTTCGCAGAGCAAACATTCATCGTATTTTACAATTTCACCCTTGGAAAAATATAAGCCATAGAGAATTTCACTTTTATTATAAATAATACTCTCAGGAGAATTAAAATACTTTGCAACTTTCTTATCATTAATAAGCGAGCGACCACCAAATCCTAAAATACGACCAGAAATACTCTGAATAGGAAATAAAACACGACCACGAAAGAAGTCAAAATGCCGTTCATCCTTTGATTTAACTAGGCCAACTTTTTCCAAATAAGAAAGTGAATATCCTTTTTTTAAAGCTGCTTTAGTAAAATCATCACTTACATTCAGGCAATATCCCAATTGAAATTTTTCGATTGTTTCCTTGGTAAATCCTCGTTCTTCAAAATAACTTAATCCAACAGCTTTTCCTTCGGTACTTTCTTGTAAATTTTGATAGAAATAATTTTTTGCAAATTCATTGATAATAAAAAGACTTTCTCGTTCTGTTTTATCAGCTAATTCCTTGGCAGTTGGTTCAGACTCTTCTGGAATTTGAATACCGTATTTGTTTGCAAGAAACCGCAATGCTTCAGGATACGAAAAATGTTCTTTCTCCATTAAAAAAGTAACTGCAGAGCCACCTTTGCCAGTTGAAAAACATTTGAAAATTTGTTTTGCTGGAGAAACTACAAATGAAGGCGTTTTTTCGTCTGTAAAGGGACTTAAGCCCTTTAAATTTGATCCAGCTCTTTTTAAGTTCACAAATTCACCAATTACTTCCTCTATTTGAGAAGCTTGCATAATTTGATCGATTATATGTGCTGATATTTTACTCATTATTTTCTATCGCCGTAATCTTTTTTGGTAAGTAGATTTCCCTTTTCATCAAAAGTAGACCACACCCCGACCATTTCATCATTTTGATATTCACCGGTATAATGAATATTTCCATTTGGATATTTCACAAGAGAATACCCATCTTTCTTTCCCCTAGAAAATTGAGTGTATGATAATTCTGTACCGTTTTCAGCATAAAAAGTCCATTTACCATCTCTATTTCCAAGTTCATCTTGCCCACCTTGATATTTGATACTTTTTTTTCCGGGATACCACTCCGTAAAAACGCCATCTTTTACTTCCACTAATTTTTCTTTAGGGATATTCTCGTTCTTTTTTTCAGGATTGTTTTCACAAGCGCTAATTAAAAACAAAGTAGCTAATAAAAATAGTATTTTTTTCATCTTATTTTTCACGTTTAATTGTATAATCTAGAAGTCCTATTAAAGATTTTTTCGCTTCACTTTCTGGAAATACATCCAATAAATTGAAAGCTTCAGATATCATGGATTTCATTTTTTCATGAGCATATTCAAGTCCACCATTCTCACTTACTAATTGTACTGCTCGCTTGATGTGCTTAGAAGATTGATTTTTATTCTTTATGATATTTTTCAACTCATTACGAACAGAAGAATCACTATTATTAATAGTATAAATTAGCGGTAATGTCATTTTCTGTTCGCGAATATCAATTCCTGTTGGTTTTCCAATTTTACCCGGACTAGCGTAATCAAAAACATCATCCTTTATTTGAAATGCCATTCCTACAAGAATTCCAAAATTTTTCATGCGTTCACGATGTTCATGTGAATTTACGCTAATTGCCGCAGTTTCGCAACAGGCAGAAATTAAAGATGCTGTTTTTTTTCGAATAACTTCAAAATAAATTTCTTCTGTAATGTCTAAATTGCGACTCTTTTCTATTTGCAATAACTCACCCTCGCTCATTTCTCTAACTGCTTCGGCAATTACGCCTAACAAATCAGTATTATTTTTTTGAATTGTGAGCAACAATATTCGAGAAAGCATATAATCTCCAACTAGAACAGCAATTTTATTTTTCCAAAGAGCATTCACCGAAAAAAATCCACGGCGCTCATTTGCATCATCAACAACATCGTCATGAACAAGTGTGGCTGTATGAAGTAATTCAACTAAAGAAGCAGCATCAAAAGTAGTTTCGTTAATCGTACCCAGCATTTTTGCGCTTAAAAACACAAACATAGGTCGCATTTGCTTGCCTTTGCGTTTTATGATGTACTGAGTAACCTTGTCTAATAATCCTACTTCAGAGCGCATCGATTCCTTAAAATGAATTTCAAATTCTCTTAATTCAGCTTCAATTGGCGCACTAATTTCATTCACATCAAGCATACTACAAATATAGTATTTTGTAAATCTTAATTCAAGAGAAAAATTGGGGTATTATGACATTCCACTCAAAAAGTTTCTTAGCGCGATAAATGCATATTTCTTTCCGAATAAATTTTCGTAAAAAATGGATCCTTTAAATCCTTAATAAAACGAATAGCTTCACCTGTAGATTTCATTTCAGGACCGAGTTCTTTTTTGACATCCGGAAACTTTTCGTAAGAAAAAACTGGGATTTTAATTGCATACCCTTCTTTTCTTGGATTGAATGTAAAGTCTGTCACCTTATTTACTCCAAGCATCACTTTCGTAGCATAATTCACATAAGGTTCATCGTATGCTTTCGCAATAAATGGAACCGTTCGTGAAGCCCGAGGATTTGCTTCAATCACATATACTTTATCATCCTTTATCGCAAACTGAATATTAATTAATCCTACTGTTCTTAGTTCAATGGCTATTTTATGTGTAATATCTTTAATTTGAGTCATTACAAAATCTCCTAAGTTATATGGAGGCAATAATGCATAGGAATCTCCAGAATGAATTCCAGCAGGTTCGATGTGCTGCATAATGCCAATAATATAAACATTTTCCCCATCACATATTGCATCCGCTTCAGCTTCAATTGCTCCACCAAGAAAGTGATCCAATAAAATCTGATTATTTCCCATTTCATTGATAATATCAATTACGTGGTACTCCAATTCTTCTTTATTGATAACTATTTTCATTTTTTGACCACCCAAAACATAAGAAGGGCGAACCAACAAAGGAAAACCAAGTTCATCTGATAATTCAAGCGCTTGTTCTGCATTCTGTACAATTCCATACTGAGGAAATGGGATATTATTTGCTTCCAACATTTTTGAAAAACGACCGCGATCTTCTGCTAAATCTAGCGCTTCAAAACTTGTTCCCATGATTTTTATTCCAAAGCGACTTAATTTCTCTGCTAGTTTTAGAGCTGTTTGTCCACCAAGTTGCACAATTACACCCTCTGGTTTTTCGTGTTGGATGATATCGTAAATATGTTCCCAAAATACAGGTTCAAAATACAATTTATCTGCTGTATCAAAATCTGTAGAAACTGTCTCAGGATTACAATTAATCATGATGGTTTCATATCCGCATTCTTTGGCAGCAATAACACCATGAACACAGGAATAATCAAATTCTATTCCCTGACCTATTCTATTTGGACCAGAGCCCAAAATAACAACCTTCTTTTTATCGCTGACAACACTTTCATTTTCATATTCAAAAGTCGAATAGTAATAAGGTGTTTTTGCATCAAATTCAGCAGCGCAGGTATCTACTAATTTATATACACGCTGAATTCCCATTTCAGTTCTTTTTGTATAAACTTGAGATTCTAAGCAGCGCAATAAATGAGCTATTTGTCGATCGGCATATCCTTTTTGCTTTGCATCAAATAATAAATCTTTTGGAATTGTATTTATAGCATATTTTTCAATGACATCTTCCAATTTAATAAGGTCCTCGATTTGTTTTAAAAACCAAATATCAATTTTTGTTTTTTCTACAATTGTTTTGAATGGAATTCCCAATTTAATCGCATCATAAATATGAAAGAGCCTATTCCAACTTGCGTGTTCCAAACTTTCTAAAATCTCCGTTTGATTTGTCAATTCTCTTCCATCAGCTCCCAATCCATTGCGGTTTATTTCTAACGATTGACAAGCTTTCTGAAGCGCCTCTTGAAAAGAACGACCAATTCCCATCACTTCACCAACGGATTTCATTTGCAAACCAAGTTCACGATTTGTCCCAGGAAATTTGTTGAAATTCCAACGTGGAATCTTTACGATAACATAATCCAATGTTGGCTCAAATAAAGCCGAAGTAGTTTTCGTAATTTGATTACTCAATTCATCCAAGTGATATCCTATCGCCAATTTTGACGCGATTTTTGCAATCGGATAACCCGTAGCTTTTGAAGCCAAAGCAGATGAACGAGAAACACGAGGATTAATCTCTATGGCAATTATATCCTCATTAACATCCGGTGAAACAGCAAATTGAACATTACAACCTCCTGCGAAATTTCCAATTGATCGCATCATTTTAATTGCCATATCACGCATTCTTTGGAAAGTAGTATCAGAAAGCGTCATCGCTGGAGCAACAGTAATTGAATCGCCCGTATGAATTCCCATCGGGTCAAAATTTTCAATCGAGCAAATAATCACAACATTGTCATTGGAATCTCTCAATAATTCTAATTCAAATTCCTTCCAACCTAAAAGCGCTTTATCAATCATTACCTCATGAATCGGTGACAATTGCAAGCCTCTTTCGAGCAAGCCATCAAATAGTTTTGGATCGTGAACAATAGAAGCTCCTGCCCCACCCAAAGTAAAGGAAGCACGAATGCAAAGTGGAAAACCAAATTCTTGAGCAACTTCTTTACCCTCCAAAAATGAACGCGCAGTTGACTGCGGAGCCATTGGAATTCCGATTTTTAGCATTAACTCGCGAAATTCTTCTCTATTTTCAGTAATTTCTATTGCTTTTATATCAACACCAATAATTTTCACACCGTATTCCTCCCAAATCCCCATCTCATCGCATTTAATGCAAAGATTAAGAGCAGTTTGTCCGCCCATTGTTGGAAGTACAGCATCAATCTTGTGATTCTTTAATATTTGAATTATGCTTTCAGGCTCTAAGGGTTGTAAATAAATATTATCAGCAACCACTTTATCCGTCATGATTGTAGCCGGATTTGAATTTATCAATGTTACTTCTATTCCTTCCTCTCTCAAAGATCTAGCAGCTTGAGAACCGGCATAATCAAATTCACAGGCTTGACCAATAATAATAGGGCCGCTCCCAATGATTAGAACGGATTTTATAGAAGAATCTTTTGGCATAGGGGTTTCAATTTACAATTCTTTACGCAAAATGCTCGCAGTAAATTGAGAACAAATTTAATTGAAAACACTTAAGAAGCAAGCTAAAAAACGAACTCTTTTTGAACAAAATAAATTAAATTGTTAATTAAAACGAAATGAAAAATATAAGCATAGAGTGATAAACAGAAAAAGCCTTTTCTAAAATCTAGATTTCCATTGTCTGCATCGCAACAGATTCTGAATAAAGACCTTTTTTAGCGATTAATTCTTTATGAGATCCCGACTCCTTAATTTTACCATCTTGTAAAACTAAAATCTGAGAAGCATTTCGAATTGTAGCTAATCTGTGAGCGATAACTAGAGAAGTTCGACCCTTCATTAAAATTTCCAAAGCTTCTTGAACAAGACGCTCAGATTCTGAATCAAGGGCAGAAGTTGCCTCGTCTAAAATTAGAATTACAGGATTCTTAAGTAAAGCTCTAGCGATGGCAATTCTTTGTTTTTGACCACCAGAAAGTTGAATTCCACGATCTCCAACTTCGGTCAATAAACCCTCTGGAAAGGTTGAAATAAATTCCCAAGCATTTGCTTTTTTTGCAGCGTCAATAATTTCTTCTTCTGAGGCACTTGTTAATCCAAAGCGGATATTTTCTAATATACTTCCTGAAAACAAAATAACCTCTTGAGGAACAATTGCCATATTTTCCCTTAAATATTCCAAATCGTAGTTATTTATTGGAATTCCGTCAATTAGAATCTCACCACCTGTATTGTGATAAAAATTTAGTAACAAACTAGAAATTGTTGACTTTCCGGCGCCACTTGGACCAACAACGGCTACAGTTTGATTCTTTAAAATAGAAAAAGAGACATCTTGAAGAACAGGAACATCCAAGCGTTGAGGATAGGCAAAGGAAACATTTTTAAATTCGATCTTACCTTCAATCAATGATTTTTCTTTCCCCTTATTGAGGTCTTTTTCAGATTTTTCTCCGATAATATCCATTAAATTTTCTGTCGCACCAATTGATTTTTGAAGGTTTGCATACAAATCTGGAAGAGATCCAATTGATGCCCCCATCATAATTGTAAACAAAACAAATTGATAAAAACCTTCACTTGACAAAGTAGGATTTGTCCCCTGCGTCATCAGTAAACCCTGCCAAATAATAAAAACGATTGCTCCAAAAAGGCAGAATATAATAAAGGAAACAAAAAGTCCTCTCCAAATTCCACTTCGGACATTTAAGTCGCGGGTTTGCTGTGTTGAAGTTTTGTATTTCGAGAGCGTAAACATCTCGTTTGTAAAAGATTTAACATTCGTTATTCCCGTAAGTGCTTCCTCGATAATTGAATTTGATTCTGCAGTAAAATTTTGTGCTTCTTTACTTAACTTGCGGATAAATCGACCGAAAAATACTGCTACAATAGCCATAACAGGAACTGTAGCTAACATTATCAATGCTAATTTCCAGGAAATAAAAAACAGAAAAGCAATGCCACCAAAAACAATAATTATCTGTCTAAAGAATTCGGCAATAGTTGTGCGCAACGTCTCTTGAAGCTGAACAATATCCGAAGAAACACGACTTGTAAGTTCACCCACCTTACTTTTGTTGAAAAAATCCATCGGCATATAAACCAGCTTTTCAAAAGCATCATTTCTGATGTCACGCAAAGCATTTTCAGTAACATTATTAAATATTACAACCCTTACAAAAGAAAACAAAGCTTGAAAAGCAAATAGAATAAATAAAGACAAAGCAATAGAATTGATATTTTCCATGCTAATAAAATCAATAGTGCCAGAACTACTCGTTTTTGAGCCGCTAGCTCCTAGCAATTTTCCCATTAAATAAGGAAAAACTAAACCTGCAGAAGTTGATAAAACCAGAAATACCCAACCAATAAAATAAACAAAAGCATAGGGCTTAAGATACGAAAAGATTCCCTTCGCTTTTCTATAGCTATCTTTTGTTAATTTAACTTTTTCAGTTTTTTCTTTCTTAGGTGATAACATTCATGATATTTGTCACAAAAATAGTGTGGTTTATTGGTATTGCGGTAATTTTAAATAAAAATTTAAAAAGAATTTGTTTTAAACAAAATTTTACTATCTTTGCAACCTCAAATTTAGCGACAATATTAAGTTAAAATCATGAAAAGAACATTTCAACCATCCGTAAGAAAAAGAAGAAATAAGCACGGTTTCCGTAGCAGAATGGCATCAAAAAATGGTCGTCGAGTTCTAGCATCACGTCGTAAAAAAGGAAGAAAGAAATTAACAGTTTCTGACGAACCGATGCACAAAAGATAGAAATCATAAAATATTTAAACCTCTTAATTCAAGAGGTTTTTTTTTGCTTATTGATTTAAAAAAAATATTTATCAGAGATTTAAAAAGTAGCTTATTCTAAAATTAAACTATTTATCATGAAAATTTATTTGTTGTGTTCTTTTATCTTTATAACATTGAATCACTTTTCTCAAAAGACTTACTTTATTGATTATCGAGAATTAGCCGATAGTTTAGATTCTGCTTATGAAATACCAGCATGTATTATTTTAAGTGTTGCATATAAAGAATCTGGAGGAGGAACGAGTAATATCGGAAGAAAACTAAATAATCATTTTGGAATTAAAGGAAAAAATGATGTTTCAATTTCAGGATATCAGAGCAGTTATAAATATTATCCAACAATCAGAGATTCTTATATTGGGTTCTGCACTTTAGTTTCGTCAAAAAAGTATTATGCTTCAATGAAAGGATCTAAAGATCATGAAAAATGGTTAAAAACGATAGTGGCGATTCAGCTGGAACGGGTCAATTTTTTCAAAATAGAATTGAACTTAGGGAGCAGGATAAATATTTTATTAGAGCTTACGCCACCAACGAAGATGCAGGAAACTCTTATGATGCAATTACCACAGCTATCTTACTTCAAAATATTTCTAGTAGTAATGCTGAATGGGGCAATAAGGCTTATCGAAATTATTATGCAGCTTACGTTGTGCCTGGTGTAAAAAAACTTCCTGGTTTTCCAACTATGGGACCTTATATCGGACCCGGTAATCCAAATAATTTCTTTTATAATTTTCAAGCCGCTGATTCAATTATGAATATAAATTCTAATCAAATGCAGGTATGGCACAATCAAGCTCGAAATAATGCAGATAATAAAGGGGTTCCTTTTTTAATTCCCGGTACTCAGGCCTATAAGGAT
>ENA-UOYL01000619-UOYL01000619.1-marine-metagenome-genome-assembly--contig:-NODE-619-length-12709-cov-3.032061_pt1 | contig 12709 bp, 6 predicted proteins | sample MGYA00238173_ERZ767189 | MGnify/ENA primary metagenome ERZ767189 (study PRJEB28943, sample SAMN06267163) | marine metagenome | isolation source: Columbia River Estuary | place: USA:Columbia River Estuary... | reverse complement strand
GATTTATTTACTTGGGGTCCACAGCCAAAAGCCTTGGAAAGTCTGATAATTAATCTTAATAAAGATAACCATTCAAAAGAAGTTATAAAAGTAAGCGAACAAAAATGGTACAATGACGATAAAGGAAGGGGACTTCAAGACGAAATTATTGAATTGATTAAGGATAGATGATTCCCCCTCTGGAGGGGGATAAAGGGGGAGGATATCTTTCCTTTTTTTAACTCAAAAGAATTGAAATTACCTTTTAAAAATTACCTATTGCAATTGCTAGGATAGATTTTTCCCCTCAGCCGCGGCGGAAGGGGGAGGAAGTTGGAATAACAAAAATTAATCAAATTTAATATCAAAAGGCAAGCGCATTTGAATTCCCATTCTGTTTTCAATCTTTTTAATTTCTTTGTAGTAGCTTAATAAATCTGCTGGAAGAGAGGTTCCTTTAACATTCATTTTATCTGCATCCTCCTCTTCATTTTTTAGCATTTTTATTAGATCAGCCAATTTATCCTCTTTTACCAAGGGGTAATACAAGACCTTAGGGTTTTTTAAAGAAACTTCTTTTATCGCAAATGCTATGGCATCGTTCAAAGAACCTAACTGATCAATGAGTCCGATTTTCAATGCGTCCTTACCTGTCCAAACACGTCCACGAGCAATTTGCATAACGCGTTCTTTGCTTAATTTTCTGCCATCGGCAACCCGAGTTATGAATTGATTATAGATTCCATCAACTTCCCCTTGAACGCGCGCTAATTCCTCAGGACTCAGTTTTTTATTAAGGGAAAGAACTGAATGTGAATTAGTCTCTACGCGATCGAAATTAATCCCAAGTTTATTTTCAAACATTTTACCAGTATACGGAATCATACCAAAAACACCAATGGACCCAGTTATGGTTGTCGATTCGGCAAAAATTCGATGTGCTGGTGTAGCGATATAATAACCACCCGATGCCGCTACATCTCCCATAGATACGATTACTTTTTTAACTTTATTGGTTAAGGCAACTTCGCGCCAAATTTCTTCACTAGCTAAAGCGCTTCCCCCGGGACTATTAATCCTAAACACCACTGTTTTTATGTCAGCATCATTTCTTACTTTTTCAAAAAGCTTACAAATCTTTGTAGACGATATGCCATCACCGTTGCGACTAACATCACCTTCAGCAATAATAACCGCTACATTACCTTTATCCGCTTGAATTAAAAGCTGATTTTCGAGCATTTTATTTCTAGCATAATCCTCGAAATCAACTAATAATAAATCCTTGACATTAGTCACTCCCGTCTTCTTCATTAAGTCAGCCATAACCTCGTCTCTATATTTCAAGCGATCAATCAATTTATACTTCAGGGCATCTTCTGTACTTGTTACTTTCAACGAATCGGCAATAGTATTAAAATCCGCCAAAGATAAACGACGAGAAGTAGCCATTTCAGCACACATATCATCCCAAATGGAATTTAGTAATCGTTCAGATTGCACCCTACTCGAATCGCTCATTTCCGTTCGGAAATAAGGCTCAACGGCGCTTTTGAAGTCATTATTACTTCCACGAACAATTTCTACTTCAATTTCTAGCTTATCCAATAAATTTTTAAAGAACATTGTTTCTCCGCCAATACCATTTAGTTGAAAAGCGGAACTTGGAAAAGCAGAGGTTTCCTTTGCAGCGGATCCGATATAATATTCCTTCTGAGAAATCATTTCTCCTGAAAAATAAGTCACCACAAATTTTCCTGAATTTTGAAAATCTATTATGGCAGAACGTAAGGCATGAGCTGTAGAATAACCACAATTAAGATTGCCAATATCAATAAAGAGTCCTTTTATTTTAGGATCTGCTTTAGCCGTTTCTATGCCATAAATCAAACTAGATAAACTAGAATTTTCGAGAATATCTAAACTTGCTACATCAAAAGTCGAACGTTGATTATCATTAATCTCACCATTCAACTTTACTTGAAGAATTGAATTTTCTTTAATTTCAAACGACGGCTTAAAATTAAAAAGAGAACTAAATAAAACACCCGTTATAATAAAAAATGCTATTATCGAAATAAAAGAAGCTATTATAACAGCTACTAAACTCGGCCAAAATACTTTAGAAAACGATAGCTTAGGTTCGGACATGTTTATTTTATTTATTAATTATTTTCTTTAAAATTAAAGGTTTTACTGCAGGGTTAAATTTAATCGTTAAGCGTATTTCATTGCCGTAATTTTCATACAAATTAGCGCCCATGTTAGTGGTTCTCCAGAGTGGAAAATAGACTCCGAAAATATCGCCCAATTTAATTCCTAGGCCGGCATTCACATATAAATTTAATGGAACGGCACCAACATCAACAAATCCAACGAAAATATTGGGTTTAATCGGCAGTTGAAAAGTGGTATTAACAGCCGCCATCCAAGACATTGAATACAGTAGTGCATTACTTCTAAAGCCACCCATATTTTCATCGCGTTGAAGACTATTAGCATTGAAGCGGTCGAAATAATAATTTTCCACAAAATTATCTTGTACCCCACTCGCTCCAGATAGTGACATAAAATACTTTTCCTGCTTATCCCAAGAACTCGAACGCTGAATTAGGTTGTAAGCTGCATAGGTTCTTACTTTAATCCATCGATTCATCTTATTTTTCAAGTACTTGTACTCAACCGTACTTGATGTAGACAAGCGCAATACATCATCTTCTCCGTTTGTGTTACTTACATATTCAATCCTACTATCATTCAAATAGCTATAATCCGCTTTATTTTTTTGATAATTATATTCAAGCAAAGCGCCAATTTTATTTTTAGCATTATTGAATTCTTTGTATTGATTCACGACACCTTTTAACGTTAAAGCCCGAGCAATCGATTTAGGCGTGTTTTTTCCCAAATCAAGCGTTAGATATGGATTATAGGCCACAAAGTATTCGCCAGGACCAACATTATTCAATTTGGATGAAGATGTTGAAAAAGACTTTAATGAAAGTCCAATTTTTGCTATTTTAACGAAATCACGCGGGAAGAAGGCATGCGAAATCTCTGCAATACCTGTCATTTTTCGTCCATTAAACGAATACATTGGCGCGATAAAATACTGCGTTGGTTTTAAGGCAGGACCAAAGTTATGAAAAGCCAAGCCCAGCATCATTCCATCTACAACATTCCACCCTAGTGCCGGCAGCCAAAAGACACTATTTTTAGTTGCTTCATTATCCCCAAAAGCAAACTCAAATTTAAGGGGTTCACGCTTTTTAAAAAGAAAGCGATTTGGATAATAATTATTATTTGTTCGGTTAATTTCAGGAATATCCTTTGAATCATCGATTGCAATTCTGGTAATGTCAGAAAGATTTGAGGCAATCCCAATTTCTTCTTGTCCTGGTTCCAACCAAACCGTTTCGAGTAAAAGCGAATCTTTAAAAACATTAAGCTCAATAGGTCCCGAAACCTGCCCAACATCTTTAACCTTTACCAAAGAACCAACTTTAGCTTGACTCACTCGCTTTATTTTAAAATCAATGTGATTTGTTGTTTGAATTAAATCATTAAAAAACCATGATAAATCTTTTTTCGTTTGTTCTTCAAATATTGCTTGTAAGTCCTTAGGTTGAGGGTGTTTAAATTTCCAATTATCAAAATAAGATTGCATAACTTGATCAAAGACCGTTTGACCTAAGTAATCCTTTAAGTAATAAAAAACCAATCCTGTTTTTTGATACATAATTAATCCATAATTGATGGAAGAGAAGTCTGTGGAAGGAGTTTCTATAGGCTGATCCAATGCCAAAGATGCTAGGGTGCGATAACTTAAATCACCTTGATCATGGTAATTGAGTTTATCAAAATGAAATTTACCATTCAACACCATATCGGAAAGCCTGGTGTTGTTTGGATATTTAGTTTGAATGTAGCGAACTTCATTCAAGGTATTTAATCCTTCATCCATCCAACCGTGGGTCCGCTCGTTAGATCCCAAAATACCATAGAACCAATTATGTCCTACTTCATGAACAATTACTACCTCTAGATCATTTTTTGAACTTACATTGCCTATTACAGTTACCATAGGATATTCCATTCCACCTCCCGCGCTAATAGTACCGTCTACTGCTGTAACATTATTATACGGATAATCACCATTCCAAAGGGAATAGTAATACGTGCCATCATTAATATATTCAATCGCATTTTGCCAATACAGCGTATTGTGTGGGACGAACATTGCCCAAGAGGTGACTTTTCTTTTCGAGTTTGGCAATTCAATCTCACCCTTTAACACGGCGAAGCGTTTATCCGCAAACCACGCGAAATCGTGTACCCTATCCTGGCGAAAGGTGATGGTTTTTTTCTCATTACTTGAAGGAGGAAATGCCGTATTACTTCCGAAACTTTGTTTTTCCTGAAGCATCAAAGGAATATTAGCCAACGATTTATTCGCTAGCGACTCCAAAAAATCCTTTTCAGATTGTGTTTGTAAATCACCGGTAGCACCCACCACATAATTTTGCGGCAAGGTAATACTCACTTCAAAGGAGCCAAATTCAGAATAAAATTCACCCTGATTTAAATACGGCATATAATTCCAACCATTAGCATCATAAACAGCAGGTTTGGGATACCATTGAGTGATTTGATACGATTGTTCAATGTGTCCAAGTCTAGAAATCGAACCAGAAGGAATTTTAACTTTAAAAGGCGTAGAAATCGTAATGCTAGCAGATGGTAAAAGAGGCTTCTTTAACATCAAGTAGCAGATATCTGGATGCTCACTATCATAGTTCCAAGTAACCCGTTCACCATCAACATAAAAATCCAAGGAATCAATTCCACCTCTATTTTTCAGCTCACCATAATGCAATTCTTTTTTGCCAGATTCATATAATTGTTTTGCAAGGGCAGAAGAGCCATCACGGTATGCATTTGGCCAAAGATGGAAATAGATCTTCGTTAATTCATCGGGTGAATTGTTTATGTATTCAATCTTTTCAATAGCTGATAAGATATGGTCCACATCATTTAGACTAACATTAATCTTATAATTCACCTCTTGTTGCCACGTATTTTGGGCAATTAGAAGCTGAGAAATATTCAAAAACAAAACAAAAAGAACGACTTTTTTCATACTAGGATATTAAATTAAAAGAGCATAAAATACCACCCAAAGAATTAATTACAGTATAATATTTCGCCTAATATAAAGTAAAACGAATATTATTTAGCAATAATTAATCGCTCTGTAATTATGCGATTTTGAGTTTCAATTTGAAGGATATAACATCCATTCATTAATGAAGAAACGTCCACTGTCATACTTGATCCGCTGAAGGTATCTGCAACAACTATTTTTCCATTTAAGTCAGTAATAAGTAGCTTATTATTTTCCAAAGAATAAGGAAGCTCAAGTGTGAAACTACCAGCTGTTGGATTTGGAAATAACAACACATCCCCCGCATTTAAATCTACTAAACTCAAGTAATTATCTACACCATCACAATTTTCATCGATGCCATTATCAAGAACATCCGTGGCTCCTGGATAAGCATTTGGATTGTTATCGTCACAATCTCCGGAAATTAAAACGAAGCCATTGCCCAAAATTTCGCAAGTGATGGTTGCCACAAGAGATCCAAATGAATCGCCGTCTAAATCCTCATAATATGTTGTTGTTGACAATCCTTCATCGATGGATGAATTACAGTTATTGTCAATCCCATCACAAAGTTCCATTGCACCAGGATAAACAGAAAAATCAGCATCATCACAGTCGCCGCCAATAGTTACCGTATTTGCTGGTTGAGCGCATTGCTCCACTCCTGTAGCGTCGTCACCAAAACCATCAGTATCAGCATCTACATAGTACATAACAACCAAATTCAACTGAGCGTTGGAATCGTCGCAATCCAATCCATTAATGGATGTTCCTGGAGGTTGAATACAACTTGTTACAAAGTTGTTTGGATTCCCAAATCCATCTAAATCTGCATCTACAAACCAGGTCGTTAAAGGATTGATTAACGAATCATTATCATTACAATCTGTATTATTAGAGGTGTAACCTAAAGGTAATGTACAAGATAACAAGGTATTGTTTGCATTTCCAAATCCATCTCCATCCATATCTGCATAATAAAGTTGCGGAGCCGTTGCCACAACATTACCATATACACTTACATTATCCACTCTCCATGTTGAACCTACCGCTCCAATATTTGTCAAATAAAGACGGAAAGTAACTTGATAAATATTTAAAAATGCAGGCGATAACAAAACGGTATCATCCAACACGACATTGCCATTATTTCCCGATAAACCTGAGCCAATATTTGTTGTGAAATTATCCAAACTTGAACGTAGTATCCAAGTAGGACTTCCACCAGTACTACTTGTACGGTGATTAAAAGCAAAGGAAGAAAGATTCAATCCAAAACAAGAATCAGCTACAACAGAAAATTCATTGTATTGATTTAAATCAATTGTATTAGATAGATTCCACGCTGAAGCACTAAATACATTCGCTGTAGGCGAGCAAATAACTCCTAAATTAGAAAACGGTGAAAACAAGGCATTAACCGGTTGCGAAGTAACTAAATTACTAGTTACTGGGCAGGCAGAAGCTCCTGTAAATTCATACAAACCAAGGATTAATGGAACTATAGGCGCATCAAGTCCACTACAATCCTCATCAATTCCGTTACCAGGAATGTCAAAAGCCGCTGGATTGATAGTTGCCGCATTGTCTTGGCAATCGGTACTGTTCAATACATATCCAAGAGGTGGAGTACACGATGATAGCATCACAGAAGCATTTCCGTAGCTATCACCATCTAAATCTTGATAGTATGAAACAAAGGTCAAGCCTTCATCAATTAGAAGATCGCAATCGTTGTCGAGGTTGTCGCAAATTTCTGTATTTCCAGGGAAAATGTTTGGATTATTATCATTACAATCTCCAGTTATTAAAGTATAATTAGGACCAGGGGAAGTAACATTAACCACAAACGTAGCGCCTCCAACCCCATCTCCATCGTTGTCGAGATAGTAATTCAAAGGTGTAAATCCTTCATCTACAGTATTGTTGCAATTGTCGTCGATTCCGTTGTAAACTTCAAGAGCCCCAGGATTGACTGCCGAAGCAGCATCATTGCAATCGGTGCCGTTAGCAACATATCCGACCGGTTGACCACAATTTTGTGAGGTTACTGCAAGATTACCGTAGCCATCTCCATCGGAGTCTTGATACCAAGTTGTCACTGCGTTAAGCGCCGCGTTATTGTCATTACAATCCGTGCTATTGGAAACGAATCCGGTAGGTTGAACACAGCCCGTTTGGGTTACAGACAAATTACCAAAACCATCTCCGTCCGTATCGGCATACCAAATAGTATTCGGATTAATTGCAGTGTTATTGTCGTTACAATCTAAATTATTGGTAACCAATCCAGGCATTGACATACACGATTGAACCATTGAATTTGGATCCCCAAAAGTGTCGCCATCTAAATCTAGGTAATAGGAGCTTGGACTTGCACAAGGCGTTACATCTGCCCAATTGGCACCCACTCGTATTTCATCAAATTCAACAAATGGCGCTGGCAGTGTTGTAGCGGGTTGACGAAATAAAATCCTTCCAATTCCTGCGGCACCTAAATCCGTTCCGCCTGTTGCCGTGAGTGTAGAAATGGGAGCTGTTCCACCAAATTGAGTGGTATTAATCCACATTCTTGTGATATCATTGGCTAAACCTGCTATGATTTCATATGAAAACACAATGAAGTAGCTTTGATTCAAATTCATATCAACAGTAGTATATGTAACAGGAGAAGTAGAACTTCTATTTGAAATACCAATTAAATACTTCCCAGCTGTGGCACTTGCTTTCAACCACACGCATCCCCCATAAGCAGAAACAGAAGCCGGCTCAATGAAATTCAACACATACGTTCCGGTTGCATTCATGGTGCCCAATGAACTTACGTTTAAAATACAAGAGGCATAGACCGTTCCTGTTGTTTGCGGGTTAAAAAACCTATAATTATCAACACCTGCGCCATCGAAGGCTACTTTATTGCCTATCGAAGCAGCCAAACCAGCATAAGATAGTGAATTAGCTGTCACCAAAATGGAGTCTCCCGTATTGAGATTGGCCCAAGCTCCACTGCTTTGGACATTTATTCCATTGGTAGCGCTGGGTGTATAATTAAAACCATCGTAAAGAAGCGGCTGAGCCATAGACACATGAGCCACTATTAAACTGAGAACAAGGTAGATTTTTTTCATTTTAAATATTTAAGAGTCAAAGGTAATCGAAGAAATCAAAATGAGGATAAAAAAGGCAAAAAAAAAGGCGAATTTAATCGCCTTTTAATATTCTATTCTTTTTTTATTTTAAGAATTTGAAGCTTCAGTTTCGGTTTCTCTTTCAGGTCTTGGTAATAATACCTTCCGAGACAATTTCCACTTCTTCGTTTTTGGATCTTTACCAATAACTTTGAAATCAATCATATCACCTTCTTTACAAACATCTTCCATTTTCGCTACTTTCTCCCAAGAGAATTCAGAAATATGGATCAATCCATCTGTACCAGGAAGTATTTCAACGAAACAACCGAAATCCTTTACAGATTTGATTTTACCATGGTAAGTTGCTCCATCTTCAACGAGTGGAGGAAAAGCAATAGATTTAATTCTTCTAACCGCTTCATTCATATCTTCCGCATTGTTAGAAAGAATTTGAACGCGTCCTTCCGTTGTAGGTAATTCTTCGATAGTAATAGTAGTTTTCGTTTCTTTTTGAAGACCTTGAATAATTTTTCCTCCAGGTCCGATAATAGCACCAATCATATCATTAGGAACAATAAACATTTCAACTCGCGGAGTTTGCGGTTTCAATTCCGCTCTAGGCGCAGGCATGGTTTCAATAATTTTTTCAAGTATATGAAGACGACCAGCTTTTGCTTGCTCTAATGCTTGAATAAGCACTTCGTAAGGAAGGCCATCTACTTTGATATCCATCTGACAAGCGGTGATGCCTTTCGCAGTACCCGTCACTTTGAAATCCATATCACCTAAATGATCTTCATCACCTAAAATGTCAGAAAGAATAGCAAATTTACCTTCATCCGTAATTAAACCCATTGCAATACCAGAAACTGGTGCTTTAATTTGGATTCCACCATCCATTAATGCTAAGGTACCTGCACAAACAGTCGCCATCGAAGACGAACCATTTGATTCTAAGATATCCGAAACAATTCGAATTGTGTAAGGATTATCATCTGGAAGAACTGGCTTAAGCGCACGTAAAGCCAAGTTACCATGTCCAATTTCTCGTCGAGAAGTTCCTCTTAATGGCTTCGCTTCACCCGTTGAAAATGGTGGGAAATTGTAATGCAACATAAAACGCTCTGTTCCTTTAAAAGTAGCACCGTCAATTAATTGCTCATCCATTTTTCCACCTAAGGTTAAGGTAGTTAATGATTGTGTTTCTCCACGAGTGAATACCGCAGAACCGTGAACCATTGGTAAATAATCTACCTCTGCCCAAATCGAACGAATTTCATCAAACTGACGACCATCCAAACGCTTACGATCGTTTAGCATTACCCAACGAACAGCTTTCTTTTTAACTTCAGAAAAGTAAGGAGAAATGAATTTACCAATTACGGCTAATTCTTCATCAGAATAACTTGCTTTAACTTCGGATTTAATGGCGTCAAACAATTCAGTACGCTTCGCTTTATTCGCCAAGCCCATTCTCGCTACATCTTTACATTTTTCCATGGCCAATTCATACACCTTTGCTTTAACCGCTTCGTCGTGAGATTCATGCGAGTACGTGCGCTTAGGTTGTGAAGTTGGAATTTCAGCAGCTAAATCCAATTGAAATTGACACTGCTCTTTAATAGCCACGTGAGCAATTTTGAAAACTTCGATTAATTCATCCTCCGAAATCTCTTGCATTTCACCTTCCAACATGTTGATGTCTTTCATGGTTCCAGCAATCACGATATCGATATCAGAAACAGCCATTTCAGCCATTGTTGGGTTTAATATATATTCACCGTCAACACGTCCAACGCGAACTTCAGACATTGGGCCATTGAATGGAATGTCAGAAACAGCGATAGCAGCAGATGCAGCAAAGCCACATAAAGCATCCGGATTATTGATGCCGTCATATGACAATAATTGAATCATTAATTGAACTTCAGCATGGTAATCATCTGGAAACAAAGGACGTAGCGCTCTATCAACCAAACGCATTACTAAAATCTCTGTTTCAGACGGTCTTGCTTCTCTTCGGAAAAATCCACCAGGAAAACGTCCTGCTGCCGAATATTTTTCACGGTAATCAACTGTTAATGGAAGGAAATCTACCCCTTCTTTTGCTTCTTGAGAAGAAACGATAGTTGCCAACAACATGGTGTCTCCCATACGAACGACAACAGCGCCATCCGATTGTTTTGCCAATTTACCGGTCTCAACGCTGATAGTTTTACCACCGGTGACCATTGACTTTTTAATTCCTATATTCATTTTTATTTATTTACTTGGTTATTATACAAAAAAAAGGACATACGACTAATGCCGAATGTCCCCTCCAATAAAATTTGTGTACTCAGTTAAGAATTAACGACGTAATCCTAATTCTTTCACTAAAGCACGGTATTTCTCTATGTCTTTACTTTTTAGGTAATCTAATAAACTTCTTCTTTTCCCTACTAATAATTGAAGAGAGCGTTGCGTTCCAAAATCCTTACGGTTTTTCTTCAAGTGCTCTGTCAAATGACTAATACGATACGTGAACAAAGCAACCTGACCTTCTGTAGATCCTGTGTTTGTTTCGGAACCTCCGTGTTTAGCGAAGATTTCTTTTTTTGCTTCTGGGTTTAAATACATGCCAATATTGTATAAATAATTTTTATGTAGCCTAACCGACTCTCGGTTTAGACGATTGCAAAAGTAGTGATACTTTTTTAATTGACAAATAAATCAACTAGAATAAAAAAAGATACCTCTATACTCACTTTATTAATTGTCAAACAAATTCTATTATAAATTGGCGATGAAATCTATGTAAGAAGATTTTAACTACATTTGCATCGTTCTTTGGTTCTCTGAATAAGAGATTAATAAGGAATCCGGTGTGAATCCGGAGCTGTAACTGCAGCTGTAAGCACTTTAAAAACGAATCATTGTCCACTGTTTACACGGGAAGGCGATTCGAACTTAGTGTGAGCCAGAAGACTTGCCATGAACGGAGTGAAGACTTCAGATTAAAGTTGGACTCGGTTATGGGATTGTTGCACCCATGCCCTGCCCTATATTTTTTCTTCTTCAAAATTTTATTTATTAATCGTTTAAAAAACAGAACGTATGAAAAAAGTACTACTTACTCTTAGTTTAAGCTTAACAGCGCTTGTACAGGCGCAAAACTATGTGCACCAAGCCCTCATTTTAAATGAAGGTTATTTTGATTACCAAACCAATCAAATTATTGAACCCGTTACCATTGGTAGTTATAATCCTGCGAATCAAACGTATCAACTAGTTGACACCTTAGAAGGAATGCGCTTCGGCTCTGATGTCATCATCGATGGAAATTTCTACTATGTCGCTGCCGACACAAAAATTTTCAAAATGGATTTGAATACGCACCAAGAAGTAGCTTCTGTTTCGTGTCCCGGAGTGCGTAATTTAGGAATCTACCAAAATAAATTAGTTGCCACACGTGGGGAATACCTGACTAGCTATAGTTCTTATCTTCATATTTACGATGCTAATTCACTATCTTTAATTCAAGCCATAGATACAGTGCAAGGTCCAAAATGGGCTACACAAAACATTGTAATTGATGGATCATCAGCTTACATTGCGGTTAACAATGGCTACGAATGGGGTAATGAAAAAGGTCTTATCGGCAAATTGGATTTAAGCAACCTAAGTTATGGAAATGAAGTAGATCTTGGTCCTGACGGAAAAAATCCTGATAATCTCGTAAAACTTGGCGGTTTTCTATACACGGTCAACAACAAAGACTTTTCAGGCTCTTCGATTTCGAAAGTAGCACTCGATGGCACAAGCAATAGCACCGTTAATTTGGCAGCTGCTTCAACAGGATGCGGAACCTCTGCTTTACGGGATAATAATTTGGTTTATCAACTTTCAATGGAAACTATTCTAAATGAATTTGATGTTAATGTAATGAACAGCAGCGGACCAGTAACAGGCCATACACTAAATTACTATGAACTAGCACAAGAAACGGTTTCTGGTCAGTTGTACACGAGTGAAACCGACTATTTTTCTTTTGGAAAAGTGCATATTTTCGATGCAAACAACATCGAACTATCGAACTTCAACGTAGGAATTTCTCCAGGAACGATTGTGTTTGATGTACGTTCATCTGCAGGTATTTCAGCAATAGAAAATACCATTAGCGTTTATCCAAACCCAGCAGTAGACTTTTTAAACGTTTCGATTGATGGAGTAAAGCGAGTTTACGACTTAACAGGAAAGTTACTCATCGAATCAAGTGCAACAAGCTTGGATATAAGCGCTCTGAACCAAGGGATTTATGTGCTAAACGTGAACGGAATAAACCAACATTTTATTAAGCGATAAGCTTTCTAGGTGTGAATCTTGAATCCCGGTTGTGCAAAGCAATCGGGATTTTTTTTTTATGCCTTAACCTCATTCACATTATTAATCT
>ENA-UOYL01000618-UOYL01000618.1-marine-metagenome-genome-assembly--contig:-NODE-618-length-12717-cov-2.346203_pt1 | contig 12717 bp, 10 predicted proteins | sample MGYA00238173_ERZ767189 | MGnify/ENA primary metagenome ERZ767189 (study PRJEB28943, sample SAMN06267163) | marine metagenome | isolation source: Columbia River Estuary | place: USA:Columbia River Estuary... | reverse complement strand
ATCCCGTGATTCTGTTACTCGATGAATTGTCAATGGGTCTGGCACCCCTGATTGTTTCTGAGCTATATCAACAAGTGGCAGCGATTGCGGCCGAAGGTGTTTCCGTGCTGGTTGTGGAGCAATTTGCGCGAACAGTCCTCGGAGTAGCTGACCAAGCAGTGGTGCTGGCTCATGGCAAGGTCCAAGCGTTCGGCAAGGCTTCAGAAATCGGCGAAGATGTATTAGCCAGTGCTTATTTAGGCTCTTAGTTTTATTGATCAGTACCAATGCCCCAGATACCTAGAATAGAAAAGGAAACAAAATGAACGAAGATCGCATTCAAACCTTTACCGAAGAAATCGGCGAGTTGAAGTTGCGTGGAGCTCGCGCGGATAGAGAACATTGGCTTCTCGTGCTCGGAGTTGTGGGCCTCGTTGCCGGCGTAGGTATGGCTATCTTCGGTGGTTTCCAGGCCAGCGGATCGGCCATTCTCGGGGATCAGATCGCGTTTTTAGCAACTGGAACTTTAATCGGTCTAGCACTAGTCATTGCAGGGACAGCGCTCTTCGTGCGCTACTCGCTGGCACGATTTATGCGCTTTTGGCTAGTACGTTTAGTTCACGAGCATCGCAGTGAAACTGATCGCCTGATCAGCGCTCTCAAAGATATTGAAAGCAAATTGCAACAATAATTAATTGTTCGCCGAAGGAGTCACTGTCCGCGAACGATAGGTGCCTCCACCAGTAGCGCTTGTGTCTTTATTCAGGCGCTTGGAGAGATGCATACCTTCAAGTACAAACTCAACCGCTGCCGCCACACTGGCGGCACTGTCATCGCCATCAATCAATGAATCAACAATCGGGCGCAAAGCTGGAATATTGCCCAACAACATGGCTTGATCTTCGGACCCAACATCTTCGCCAGTATGTACCACGGCGCCTTCTTCAAAACTCGCCAACACTGCCCGAGTCAATTCGGGGCTGACAACTTCACGAAAGACAGTCAGTACCGAATGTCTAATCAGGTCGCGCAGCACTTGACCTTCACGGCCTTCTTCAAGAGCTTCAATCTCAATCTTGCCACCCGTCGAAGCAGCAAAGGCTTCAAGATCGCACACTCGTGGAACTACATTCGTTTCGCCCAAACGCAAACCCCGGCGCAGCGCATTCGCCGCCATCACCTCGTAGTTGCTGACGCTCAACCGCACGCTGACACCACTGCGCTGGTTCACCTGACTGCTGCTGCGGGCCAACTGACTAAAGGTTGCTACAACACGTTCCATATAGGCGGGAACAGTGACCGTAACATTACCGACACTAGGTGGGCGGGCTTCTTGGCGCACGATCTGCACTTCAGTATCCGTCTCAAGTGGGTAGTGAGTACGAATCTGACTTCCGAAACGGTCTTTGAGCGGGGTAATGATTCGCCCACGATTTGTGTAATCCTCAGGGTTGGCAGATGCCACTAGCAACACATCAATAGGTAAGCGAATTTTGTAACCGCGCACTTGCACATCTCGCTCTTCAAGAATATTCAACAAGCCGACTTGGATTCGCTCAGATAAATCGGGGAGTTCGTTGATTGCGAAGATGCCTCGGTTAGTGCGCGGCACCAGACCATAGTGGAGTGTTAATTCATCACTGAGGTACCGACCCTCGGCGACCTTGATCGGGTCCACCTCACCAATGAGGTCGGCGATTGAGGTATCTGGAGTAGCCAACTTTTCGCCGTAGCGAAGATCACGATGAACCCACGAAATCGGGGCATCGTCGCCGAGTTCTTCAACCAAATCGCGAGCATGTTTGGAGACTGGGTTATACGGGTCATCATTAATCTCGCTACCGGCGATGATTGGCATCCACTCATCAAGCAAGCCCGTCAGACTGCGAATGATACGCGTCTTGGCTTGACCTCGCTCTCCCAAAAAGATCACATCATGGCCAGCCAAAATGGCATTCTCTAACTGCGGCATCACTGTGTCCTCGTAACCCAGCACGCCCTCAAATAAAGGTTGCTTAGCCATGATTTTGGTGACTGCGTTGAGACGGATCTCCTCTTTGATAGGACGCGAGATCCAACCCGAAGATTTGAGTTGGCTAATAGTCGCCGATGAGGGGGCAGGAGTAGAAGACATATATTGAGAGTAATACGCCGAGCTTCCAAAGGGCATGGTGGAGCACTTCGTCCACTACCGTTTGATAGGTGAGCGCTCATCAAAATGCCAGCCAGTGGACCGCCCTCGACTTGGCTGGGCAATGGAGGGTGACCAAAGCCACCGATGATTCATTGAGAACGAGTGTGGGGCTAGACACGGATGACACCGAGTGGCCACTCATTGCTGTTCCAGGACATTGGCAATCTCACAGCATGTTTAGCGATGAAAGCGGACCTCTTTTATATCGCAAGGATTTTGAGTTAAAAAAGCCAGAAGATGGTGAGCGTAACTTTGTCGTGCTCGATGGACTGTTCTATCAAGGTGATGTGTGGCTTGATGGGGCCTACCTCGGTGATCCCGAGGGTTATTTTGTTCCCCACGCATATGACGTCACCGCATTAGCCGACCTTGACACTGAACATGTCTTGGCAATCGGCGCAACCTGTGCACCGCAGCGCGATAAAAAAGCCAAACGTAATATCACTGGCGTCTTTCAACATTGGGATTGCATCAATCCCAGTTTTAATCCTGGCGGTATTTGGCGCGGGGTGCGAATTGAACGCACAGGTCCCGTACGCATTGATGCCTTGCGAGTTTTATGTCGCGACGCCAGCGAGGCTCGTGCCAATCTTCGGCTCACGGCGCGCCTTGACAGCAACGGTGAGGCCCCCATTCGCATTCTCACTTTTGTTGACGACAAGGTCGTTGATGAGCAAGAAAAGTCTGTGGCATTAGGTCTCAACATTCTTGACTGGGATATTGACATTGATGATCCGGCCTTGTGGTGGCCGTGGTCATTAGGCCCGCAGAATCTCACCGATATTCGGATTGAAGTGATCTGCGATGGGCAACTCAGCCATAGCGCTACTCGTCGCACCGGACTACGCGAAGTTGCGGTTCATGATTGGATTTATTCGGTCAATGGAGAGCGCTTATTTCTCAAAGGCGCGAATATGGCTCCGACCCAAGCCATGCTCGGTCAAGCAACAACCGAGGAACTTCGTCGCGATGTTGAATTAGCGCGCGATGCTGGTCTTGACCTGATACGTATCCATGGGCATATCTCACGGCCCGAGTTATACGACGCCGCCGATGAATTAGGAATGCTGGTATGGCAGGACTTCCCGTTGCAATGGGGTTACGCCCGACACATTCGCAAACAAGCAGTTCGTCAGGCCGAAGAAGCCGTCAATCTTCTTGGTCACCATCCATCGATCATCGTCTGGTGCGCACATAATGAGCCATTCACATGGGATCTCGGTCAAGGGCAACCATTTGACTTAAAAAAATTTGCCTTACCTTTCATTGCTGGTCATCAACTTCCCTCCTGGAATAAAAGTGTGTTGGATCGGTGGATTAAGCGGGCTTTTGAAAAAGCAGATGTGACGCGTCCAGTTATCGCCCATAGTGGCGTTCTCCCCCACCTGCCATTGCTCGATGGCGCCGATACACATTTCTATTTCGGTTGGTATCACGGCAACGAAAGAGACTTACCCGGTCTGGCAGCAAAGTTGCCAAGTTTGGTGCGTTTTGTCAGTGAGTTTGGAGCGCAGGCGATTCCTGAATCGGCGGACTTCATTGACACGGCACTTTGGCCAGACCTTGATTGGAAACATTTAGAGTTAGAGCACGGTCTGCAGTACAGCATTTTCGAACAGCATGTACCTCCGAGGGCTTTCGCATCATTTGATGAATGGCGTACCGCCACTCAGATTTATCAATCAGATGTCATCAAATATCACATTGAAACTTTGCGTCGCCTGAAATATCGACCAACAGGGGGATTCTGCATGTTCCTTTTGAACGATGCGATGCCCATGGTTTCGTGGAGTGTGCTTGATCATCAGCGAGTGCCCAAACTCGCTTATACGACTCTCGCTGAAGCGTGCCGCCAAGTCATTATCACCGCTGATCGGCTCCCCATAGCAATGCATCCAGGCGAGGAAATACGAATTGCTGTTCACGCAGTCAGTGATCTTCGTGAAAATCTAAAAGATGCCATTGTGAGCGCAACACTTGAAGTGGCTGGAGTCCCGGAAGTCTGGCGTTGGGAGGGCGATATCGCCGGCGATGATTGTTCGTTGGTCGGCCATATCACAATCACCGCCCCGTTCGCCGAGGGGCCACTTGTCCTAGACCTGACTCTGGAATGTGGCGACGTAGTCGCGACAAATCGTTATTACAGCGTTGTCGTTGCACGAACCTAGGTCTTAGGTTCGGGAGATTTCTTTACGATTCTTCAATTTCGACTTGCGATAGTCCTTATTCATCAACGCAATGACATCAATTGAAATTTCTTTCGGACACGCTGCTTCGCACTCACCATGGTTCGTACATGATCCGAAGTACTCGTCCATCGTTTCCACCATCGCCTCAGTGCGCTTGAAACGTTCTGCTTGACCTTGAGGCAACAAGTTCAAGTGCGCAATCTTGGCACCAGTAAATAAGTTCGCTGCTCCATTCGGACAAGCCGCAACACAGGCACCACAGCCGATGCATTGAGATGCATCCATGGCCGCATCAGCCACAGTCTTAGGAATCGGAATCAAGTTCGCATCCGGCGCACCACCAGTTGGAGCAGTGATAAATCCACCCGATTCAATGATCCGGTCAAAAGCCGAACGATCAACCATTAGATCCTTGATGATCGGGAAGGCCGAGGCACGCCATGGTTCAATGACGATCTCATCACCACTCTTGAACTTACGCATATGCAACTGACATGTTGCCGTACTGCGCTCGGGCCCATGAGCCTGTCCATTGATCATCAAAGAGCAGGTTCCACAAATACCTTCACGGCAATCATGGTCAAAGACCACTGGGAGTTTGTTTTCGCCAATGAGACCTTCATTCAAAACGTCCAGCATTTCTAGGAAAGATGCCTCATCACTGATCTCATCCATCACATAGTTTTCGAAATGACCAGAGTCTGTTGGTCCTGACTGACGCCAAATCTTCAGTTTGAGATTCTTTAAGTGGTTGCTCACTTGTAACTCCGTGTCGCTAGGTGAATTGCTTCAAAATTGAGTTCTTCAGAGTGACGAATCGACTTCGTCGGATCGCCTGTCCATTCCCATGCAGCAACGTGAGCAAACTTTTCGTCGTCGCGCAATGCTTCACCCTCATCGGTTTGGTACTCGGCGCGGAAGTGACCGCCACAACTCTCTTCACGTTCAAGGGCGTCACGGCACATCAACATTCCTAACTGGAAGAAATCATCTACTCGTCCAGCTTTTTCTAAGGTCTGATTCATACTTTCAGCATCACCCGTGACGCGCAGGTCTTTCTGGAATTCCTCATACAAAGCAGGCAATTCAGACAATGCTTTTTCAAGACCTTGTTGGGTGCGCTCCATGCCGCAGTAATCCCAAATAATGCGCCCCACTTCGCGATGGAAGTAGTCAGGTGAACGCGAACCCTTAATGTCGACGTAACCCTGATAGCGAGCGGTAGCAGCCAATTCTGCTTCTTTGAAAGCAGGGTGATCTGTTCCGGGAATCGGCTTATTCAACATCGGTGCCAGATAGTTGCCAATGGTGTATGGCAAAACGAAGTAGCCATCAGCCAAACCTTGCATCAACGCCGAAGCACCTAAGCGGTTGGCTCCATGATCAGAGAAGTTGGCCTCGCCAGCGGCATAGAGCCCAGGAATATTGGTCATCAGTTCATAGTCCACCCACAAACCACCCATTGTGTAATGAGTGGCGGGGTAAATACGCATTGGTACGTCGTAGGGATTCTCTCCAGCAATGCGCTCATACATTTGGAATAAGTTTCCGTAACGCTCTTCAACAACATCTTTGCCGAGACGATTAACTGCGTCACTGAAATCGAGGTACACACCATTCTTGAGTGGACCCACACCGAGTCCAGCGTCAACAGCGCGCTTAGCGGCGCGCGAGGAGACATCGCGTGGCGCCAAGTTTCCATAACTCGGATACAAACGCTCAAGAATGTAATCGCGTTCGGCTTCAGGTACTTGATCAGCAGAACGAGACTCGTCAGCATTCGTCGGAACCCAAACTCGTCCATCATTACGCAACGATTCCGACATCAGCGTCAACTTGGATTGCGTTGGATCACTCTGTGGAATGCAGGTTGGGTGAATCTGTGTGTAACAAGGATTCGCGAATGCTGCACCCTTGCGATGAGCACGCCATGCGGCCGTCACGTTACAGGCCATTGCATTTGTCGACAGGTAGAAGACGTTTCCATATCCGCCCGTGGCCATCACGACTGCGTGAGCCGCGTGCGAAACCACTTCGCCGTTGACCAAGTCGCGAGTGACGATTCCCGCGCAGCGATCATCAACCGTCACAACATCGACGAGTTCAGTGCGGTTAAACATCCGCACATTTCCGAGACCAATCTGTCGGGCCAGTTGCTGATAAGCGCCCAATAACAACTGCTGTCCCGTCTGACCACGAGCATAAAAAGTACGACTGACCTGGGCTCCACCGAATGAGCGATTATCCAACAAACCACCGTATTCACGGGCGAAAGGAACGCCTTGGGCAACCATCTGATCAATAATGTTCACAGACACTTCCGCGAGTCGATGAACATTGCTTTCGCGCGAACGGAAATCTCCGCCCTTGATTGTGTCGTAGAACAAACGGTGCACGCTGTCGCCATCACCCTGATAATTCTTAGCGGCGTTGATTCCACCCTGCGCAGCAATGCTGTGTGCACGGCGCGGCGAATCATGAAATGTAAAGACGTCGACCTGATAACCGAGTTCGGCCATCGTGGCTGCCGCCGATGCACCAGCAAGGCCTGTGCCGACAACTATGACTTTGAACTTTCGCTTGTTACCAGGCGCAACTAACTTGGCATCTTCTTTGTAAGTTGCCCATTTGTCACCGATGGCTCCAGCAGGAATTTTGGAATTGAATGTGATTGTCATGTGAGTATCTCCTAGTAATTCCGAACAAGTACCCGTTAGCCGACAACGCCAGCGAGGACGGCAATAGGGAACGAAACGTTGCCAACGACGATGATCGTGGCAAATGAGGTAGCAACAGCGCGACGCCATTTGTTAAAACGCGGATTGTTCCAACCAAGCGATTGGAACAAACTCCAAACTCCGTGGAACAAGTGAGTACCAAGTGCGATATTGGCTAACACATAAAAAATTGCGACGGGAACTCTGTTCAGGCTGAAAGCAACTGCGCCGTACACATCTTTAAGACCCTCAGCATCTTTTGTCCCGACATATGAGTTCACCGAACCAGCGCCGAAGGTGAGATCGAGAAGATGCCAAATCAAGAACAACAAAACAATGATGCCGGTGTAACGCATCGTGCGACTGGCAAAACTTGCGACCTGATAATCGCGCTCACTTTGATACTTCACTGGGCGGGCTTGCTTGTTCAGAACAGTCAACGAGTACGCAGCATGAATGTGCAAGACCGCCATGGTCAAGAGACCACCGCGCAAGATCCACAACATGGCTTTCTCAGGGAGAATTGGGTACAACAACTTTTCCAAGAAGTGCGCGTAGTGGTTGAGGTCAGATTGCCCCATGTACATCTTGAGATTGCCGATCATATGGAACAGCACGAATCCCAAAAGACCGACACCTGTAATAGCCATCACATACTTTTTGCCCACGGCTGTGCTGTAGAGGTCAATCAAAAATGGCCGCCGACGGCGAGCCGCTCGTTCAATTGCGGTGCCGGAGACCGGACCCCTCTTCATCGTTGTTTGCGCCATGACGATCTGCGCCTTTCAGAACTGAGACGGTCCATCAGATAATGAACTCAACTAAACGCTACTCCTCTCACCCTCTCACCCTGAAGTACGCCCTACCCAAATTCTCCGCTACGCCAACCGTCACACGAGTTCTCTACGGAGATCTGAGAAATATTTGACAAATTTCGTCCCAGAATCCCCCGTGGTGTCGCTGAGGACCCTCAGGATTATCTACAATCGTTACGCCCGTGGTGGGTGGCCAACCGGGCCGCCCCCGAGTGTCCCAAGGAGTTACCAGTGTTCTCACTTTTTGCCGCAGAAGGCGGATGGCAGTCATTTACTCTTAAAGGTGGCGAATGGGCCGTGTTGTGGTTATCCGCAGCATCAGCGCTCATGGCCCTCGGAGTTGGATTCTTCCTCGTCCGTAAAGTCCTCGCTGAGGATCAAGGTTCACCAAAGATGCGTGAAATCGCCAAAGCGATCCAGGATGGTGCTCTTGCCTATCTCAAGCGCCAATTCAAGACCATTGCGGTGATCTTGGTGCCCCTAGCAGTCATCGTCTTTGTGACATCGACCAAAATTCTCAAGCCCGATGACTCGGTCGCCTTATCATTCGCTGAAGCTGGCTTGTGGCGCACCATCGCCTTCATCTTGGGCTGTGGAGCCTCAGGTCTCACGGGTTACATCGGTATGACCTTGGCAACTCAAGGCAACGTTCGTACCGCCGCCGCCGCTCTCAGTGGCAGCATGCCCCGAGCCCTCACGGTGGCCTTTCGCACCGGTGGCGTGGCTGGTATGTTCACCGTCGGTCTCGGTCTGCTCGGAGCGACCGCTATCATCATGGCTTTCCAGAACACCTCGTCCGTGATCTTGATCGGCTTCGGCTTTGGTGGTTCGCTTTTGGCTTTGTTCTTGCGAGTTGGTGGTGGAATTTTCACCAAGGCCGCTGACGTTGGCGCTGACTTGGTAGGAAAGGTTGAAGCCGGAATTCCCGAGGACGACCCCCGCAACCCAGCCACAATTGCTGACAACGTGGGAGACAACGTAGGTGACTGCGCTGGCATGGCTGCTGACCTCTTCGAGAGTTACGAAGTCACCTTGGTGGCCTCGATCATTCTCGGTGTGGCCGCTTTCAACTCCATCGGTCTCAACCCAGCCCTCGGCTTGGTGTTCCCCTTGGCCTGCCGTGCTATCGGTGTGATCGCCTCAATCTTTGGCGTGTTTGCCGTGAAGGCAAAAGATGATGAAACCGATGCCTTGAAGCCAATCAACCGTGGTTTCTTAGTGGCCGGCGTGATCACTTTGCTCGGAACTCTGGCTCTGGCTTTGACGTACGTCGGTAACGATAAGGGCGTGCTTGACGACGAAGGAAAAGTTCGCCTCTTGAGTGGCGCAGGATGGCGCGTCTTTGGTGCTGTGGCAATTGGTTTGATCCTGGCGCAGTTGGTCAGTCGACTGACCGAGTACTACACCAGCACGCATTACCGTCCAGTCCAGGAAATCGCTGAATCATCACAAACTGGTCCTGCCACTGTTGTTTTGTCGGGTACCGCCTACGGACTTGAGAGTTCCGTCTACGCCGTTATCGCTATCGCTATCGCCATCGGCGCAGCGATCGGTCTTGGTGGCGGAAACCTCACTTTCAGCTTCTACCTTGTCGCCTTGTGCGGCATGGGAATGTTGGCCACCACTGGTGTCATTGTTTCTGAGGACACCTTTGGTCCAGTCAGTGACAATGCTGCTGGAATCGCTGAAATGTCTGGCGAATTCCACGGTGAACCAGCAAAGATCATGGTTGCTCTTGACGCTGTCGGTAACACCACCAAGGCAGTGACCAAAGGCTTTGCCATCGGCTCTGCTGTTATTGCTGCCGTGGCTTTGTTTGCTTCATACATTGAGACAGCTGGTGCGAACCTCAAGGACAGTTTGGGAGAACCTCTCGTTGACGGAGTCACAAACCTTGCCGACGGCGTGTTCAAACTGCCTGAGTTGGCAATTAACGTGGCCGAGCCCAAGGTATTCATCGGTCTGCTCATCGGTGGATCCATTCCGTTCTTGTTCTCGGCATTGGCAATTCGCGCCGTTGGTCGCACCGCTGGTGTTGTCGTTCAAGAAGTGCGTAATCAGTTTGCTGATGGCGGCATCATGGCCGGTACCAAGCAGCCTGACTACGGCCCAGTGATTGACATCTGCACCAAGGCGTCATTGCGCGAACTCACCACGCCAGCTCTGTTGGCAGTGCTAGCTCCCGTTGTGGTCGGCTTCGGCATTGACTGGAAAGCTCTCGGCGCATTCTTGGCCGCAGTCATCTTGGTTGGTCAGTTGATGGCCAACTACCTCAGCAATGCTGGTGGTGCTTGGGATAACGCCAAGAAATACATCGAAGATGGTAAGTACGGTGGCAAAGGTAGTGAATCACATAAGGCTGCCGTCATTGGTGACACTGTCGGCGATCCGTTCAAGGACACTGCAGGTCCAGCGTTGAACCCGCTGATCAAGGTCATGAACTTGGTTTCCTTGCTGATTCTGCCTGCAATCATCACGCAGGCAGACAATGGTTCGCGTTATGTGATCGCTGGAGTTGCACTCGTAGTCATCATTGGATCGCTGATCTTCTCAGGTCGTCGTACTGACGGCATCGCTGCTCTCAGCAAAGAGACAGTTGCTGCTCACTGACCAGTTGCAACGTCTGCACTATCAAAAGAGGCGCCCGCAAGGGCGCCTCTTTTGATAGTGCAGACGTTGCAACACCCCGAACAACTAAGGTCATAACATGCTCGCATTATTTGACATTGAAGCGTGGCTCGACAAGGGTGGGCTCGTTCTTTTGGCTGCCATCGTGTTTGCCGAATCCGGATTACTCATTGGGTTTTTCCTGCCCGGTGATTCGTTGCTTTTTATCGCTGGCTTTCTTTCATCAACCGCCGGAGGCAATGTTCTCCCTGCTCTGCCAATAGTTGCTCTCGTCACTTTTGTTGCAGCTGTAACCGGCGACCAGGTTGGCTACCTCTTTGGGCGCAAGGTCGGTCCAAGTTTGTTTGATCGGCCTCAGAGCCGGCTCTTCAATCCGAAGAACATTGAGAAAGCCCACGCATTTTTTGAAAAGCATGGTTCGAAGACCATTGTGATGGCACGATTTGTTCCGATCGTACGCACCTTCGCACCGATCGTCGCTGGTGTCGGCAAGATGAACTATCGCACTTTTGTGATGTACAACATCATCGGTGGAGCGCTCTGGGGAATTGGTATCACCACACTTGGCTACTTCTTGGGCGAAGTGTCATGGATCGAAAGCAATATCGAAGTCGCCCTCATTCTGATTGTCCTCATCTCGGTCTTGCCGATGCTGATTGAAATACTTCGTCACCGTCGAGCCAATCGCAAGTAAACAATTTCGCTGGCAGACTGGGACTTCATGAGCACCAACACCGTTCGCTATCTCAGTCTTGTATGGATTGATGCCCTCACCCAAGCGGTTGCATCCAACCAAGCCATTGCCTTACTCGCCAGCGAACACAACATCGGTATTACACAAACTGTCACTGGTGGTCCTGAAGGCGACGTCACATATCACTTGCAGGTCGGCGGTGGACACGCCGCATTTGGTTCTGGGGCGGCCGAGCCGGAAGACGTGCGTTTCGAACAGGACTGGGAAACAGCAGTCGCTGTTGCCACCGACAAACTCAACGCCCAACAGGCCTTCATCACGGGACGCATTCGTCTGTACGGCGATCAGGAAAAGCTGCTCGCCAATACCCCCGTGTTCGCCGCATTAGATGAAGTATTCGGCGCAGTTCGCATGTTCACTGAGTACCGCTGACTGCCGCACTCAGCGCAAGGATGGAACGCGCAATAACGCCGGTGAAATAGTTTCGAAAATGTAGTTCGCCCCTTGACGATAAACATGCAGACCGTCGTATCGCAGACTGAGATCAGTGGCAATTTTTTCATCCTCACACCAACCGTCTGGGCCTTCGATGAATGTTGTCGTGGCGACATTTGTAGCAGCGACTTGACGCAACAAATCATTGAGATGAGCAACTCTGTCATCCATCGCGCGTTCTGGCAACACCGGCGTCGCTGCATCAATGGGTCGCATACACGGCACCTCAAGTAAGGCCATCGCCGAACCCTGAGCCACTATGGCGTCAATACCAGTTTGAAGATTGGTCATCCATTTGCTATCAAACTCAGGAGTTGCAAAAACATAAGTCACCGAATCAAGTTCGATATCAAAGACATCCCAAGCACCCGTGACGAGCAATGTCACATCGGGTTGATTAACACGCGCCGCATTTTCCCAACGCTGCACTGGTGGCCCACAGTCAACAAATGACCAACCGAACTTTGGCTGTTGAGTAATGACTCGACCATCTTCAAAGAGACCACATCCAGACGATGTCTTCTTTACCAGGGTGAAATATTTATCAAGATTCGCGGGATGATTAATCACTAAAGAATGTCCCTGACTGTCGCCAACAACTAATAACTTGCGCGGCAATGGCGGCATGACAAATGGAACCGAACTAGTCGTTGACTCGGAGGACCCATCATCAGGTATCTGTTCGCTGGGAACGGTTGAGGAATTATCCAATACCGTCGTTGCTGTCAGCACCGATTCATCAAAGTCAACGACCGCACCACCCTGACCAGCGATAGGTGCCGGCGTTCGCAGAAGTCCGACAACTAGTGCCGTCGTTGGTAGAAAAACAATGACCGATAACACACAGAAAATTCTCAGCGGACGTCGGAGTTTTGGACGATAAAGAATCCGCCATTGGCGCCCCAACCAACCCGAACGCATCGGTTGTTCAACAAAACGCAGACAACATTCCGATAGCAGGATCGACACTAATAATGCTGGCCAAACACGCACCCTGTCTTGTCGC